>Ga0208850_1000042_pt1 | contig 53211 bp, 46 predicted proteins | sample NGESurshal092012_5_FD_184475 | JGI IMG/M metagenome (GOLD analysis project Ga0208850, IMG submission 184475) | Arctic peat soil microbial communities from Barrow, Alaska - NGEE Surface sample 210-2 shallow-092012 (SPAdes) | ecosystem: Environmental > Terrestrial > Soil > Wetlands > Peat ... | reverse complement strand
ACGACTCCGCCAGCACCCGTAGCATGGGCTACACGGTGTCACCGGGCACCGACAACGCCCGCAACAACAACAACACCCGGGCCCAGACGAGGGCATGGCTGACTAAAGCTCTGTACTGCTCTCTAAAGTGCACACGACTGGCAACTGTTTGCAGCCCCCGGCGGCACGACACTGGTGAACGGAGTGGGCGTACTGCGGATTTCTGGCGAGCTTCCCGTGGCTGCATACACCGACGCACGATGACCGAGTTGGTCGCATGCCAGACTCTCCCTTGTCGAAGCTGCCGAGCTCGCGAATTCGGTATAAGTCCAGACCTCGTCAGAGACCCATCGACAGGCGCTTGACCCCCACTGAGGGGTGCGCAAGCTGACTCGTGGAGTCCGAGTTCTTCCGAAAGCGTCTGCTAGCCAAGCTGCGGCCACACCCATCGCCCCAACGCGATCGATCGCCGCGGTCCCCAGGACCGTGGCGTGCGGCGGCCGCGGCTGACCATCGGCGGGCGCGGCGGCCCATCGGCGGGCGCGGCGGCCCGTCGTGGCGGAGCATGCGCGCGTAGCATCGAATCTGATGTATGAGCAGATAGCAGCCAACAAGCGCCGAGCCGTGGTCTACGTTGCGCTGTTCTTCCTGATCTGGGTCGGTCTGGGTGCGCTACTCGGCTGGATCGTGGCGGTCGGGTCACCCACGTACGCCAGGAATGGCACGTATGCCACGGGCAGCGGCGCCGTTGCTGCTGACGTGGCGACCGGCGCGATGATCGCCGGGTTCCTGGCCCTGGCCGGCATCGCTTACACGCTGACCGCTGGTACCCGGCTCGTCCTGACAGTCTCCGGTGCCCGCCCCGCCGATCAGACCCAGTACCGGCAGCTGCACGACATCGTCGAGGCTCTCGCGATTGGCGACGGACTCCCCAAACCACAGGTGTACGTCATCGACGATCCGTCGCCGAACGCGTTCGCGACTGGAATCAGCCCAGACAAGGCGGCGATCACCGCTACGACGGGTCTGTTGGCCATGATGAACCGCGAGGAGCTGGAGGGTGTGATCGGGCACGAGATGAGTCACATCAAGAACTACGACGTTCGGCTGATCCTCATCGTCAGCACGCTGATCGGCATGGCGGGTCTGTTGGCCAGCATTATCTGGCGCAGCGCCTTCTACGCGCGGCCGCGAGGCAAGGACTCCGAGCAAGTCATGGCTCTGATCTTCGTGGCTGGGCTACTGCTAAGCGTGGTGGCGTTCGTCGTCGGCCCGCTGATCCGCCTGGCCCTTTCTCGCGGGCGCGAGTCGTTGGCCGATGTCAGCTGCGCTGACCTCACCCGCAACCCAGCCGGGCTGATCTCTGCGTTGCGCAAGCTGGAGAGCAACGACAAGCCGTTCGCCAAGTTCAACCATGCGACGGCGGCGATGTGCATCGACGACCCGCTGCAGCACCACGAGAGCTGGTTCCACCGCTTGTTCGACACCCACCCGCCCATCACCGAGCGGATCGTCAACCTCGAACGGATCGAGCAGGGGGAGTCGCTGTAGCGACTCTCAGCCGGCTGGCGGACCAGAGCGGCTGGGCTGCGGTGGGCCGTCCTGCGGGCCACCGGCCGCTGGCGGCCCGGTCGGGGCGGCGTCCCCAAACTGGACCTTCGGCACTGCCCGATCGCCCTCGTCGGCCTCGAAGAAGCCAACCGGGTGGAACCCGAAGGTCCCGGCCAGTAGGTTGCGGGGGAAGGTCTGCAGCGCGATGTTGTAGTCGCGTGCGCTGGTGTTGTAGTAACGCCGGGCGAACTCCAGCTTGTCCTCGGTCGCAGTGAGCTGCTCCTGCAGCTGAGTGAAACTCTCCACTGCGCGCAGTTGCGGGTAGTTCTCCGCCACGGCGAACAGGGACCGCAAGGAGGCGCTCAAGGCGTTCTCGGCAGGTGCGATGCTGGCAGGGTTGCCGGTGGCGCCGGCGCTCACGGCAGCCGCCCGGGCGTTGGTCACGGCTTCGAAGGTTTCCCGCTCGTGCGCCGCGTAGCCCTTGACGGTCTCGACCAGGTTAGGGATGAGGTCGTGCCGGCGCTTGAGTTCGACGTCGATCTGCGACCACGACTCCTGGGTGCGGTTACGCCGACGCACTAGGCCGTTGTAGGCCAGGACTGCCAGCCCGAGCAGGAAAACAACGATGACGATCACGATCCATGCGGCCACGGCACTGCCTCCTTCTCCTCGCCGACAATGCTAGCCCTGGCCGTGCCGATACTGTCGCAGCGCCGCACGCATGGCCGGCCGTGTTCGCCGTGGCGGCGCGCGGCCAGCAGCGCGCCGGGCAACCTCCCTGTGGAGAGCGTCGCGCAGCGTCTCGAGAACTGCTCGCCGAGATCGCCGACGTCGCTCACGGACAAGAACAGGAACGCGCATCGTGGGTCCCCCATCTGCGGCAGTGCCGGCAGTCCTTCGGGGCTTGTAAGCGAATGCTCGACGTCCAGATGATCGCGCGCAGAGCATCTGCATCGCACTGTCACCCCTGACTGTGCCATAGGCGCTATCCGCATACGGTGATCATGGACGACCACCAACGTCGCTGGGGCCGGGTAGCTGACCCTTCGGCAAACGGCCTTCAACTCTTCGCTCGCTGTCAAGGCTGGAGAGCGGGGGAGTTGACCGGGTGACTTTGAGGCATCGCCAGTTCTTGGGTGATTGGTCTCGTTGCGAACTGCGGTGGCGCGGGATCAGTCTCGAAGGGCGAGTGAGTGTCGGAGGAAGTCGAGCTCCAGCAGCAGGAGGTCCTGCTGATTTGCCATGTGGGTGACTCCTGACAGCGGCAGGACGGTGTGTGGGCGGCCAGCGGCGAGTAGGGCAGAGGACAGGCGCAGCGTGTGGGCCACGCTAACGTTGTCGTCCGCGAGTCCATGTACGAGCATCAGCGGCCGCTGGAGCATGGGCGCGTCCGAGATGAGGGAGCAGCGGTCGTACGCCTGCGGATCTTGGTCGGGGTGCCCGAGGTAGCGCTCCTGGTAGTGGGTGTCGTAAAGCCGTTGGTCGGTGACCGGCGCGCCGGCGACGGCGACGTGGAAGACATCGGGCCGGCGCAGGACGGCAAGCGCGGCGAGGTAGCCGCCAAAGGACCAACCCCGTATGCCAACCCGGGTCAGGTCCAGGTCGCAGTGGTGCTGCGCCGCAGCGTGCAGTGCGTCCACCTGGTCCTGCAGGACCGGGGCGCCGATGTCACCGCGGATGGTGCGTTCCCAGGCCGGGCCGTGCCCAGGCGTTCCGCGACCGTCGGCGACGACGACGGCGAAGCCCTGCTCGGCAAACCACTGGGAGATCAGGTAGCCGTTGCGGGCGGACACCACCCGCTGCATCGCGGGTCCGCCATAGGGGTCCATCAGTACCGGCAATGGTCCCGACCCGGGCGTGTGCCAGGTCGGAAGCAACACAGCCGTGCGCAGCTCACGTTCCCCCGCGCGCATGAGCTGCACCCGCGGTGCCAGGACGGGCGTCTCGGCGTACGAAGTAATCGGCGTGGCTGTGCCACCCCGCTGCTGCACGGTCATCCGCGTTCCGTCCCAGGATCGTTCGGTCAGCACCAGGGTCCCGCCGGACTGCCGACCACTGTGTACGCCTGGCTTGCTGCTGCGCCGGACCAGCCCGCCGGCTGAAGACCAGGCCCACACATGGACCTCTGTTGGCTCCTCGGACGCGGTGAACAGCACCTCGTCACCGTCGACGTCCAGTACCGCGCGCACCTGCAACCCGGGCGGGGTGACCGGCTCGTCGTCGACGAGCAGCCGCCGGGTCGCGTCCTGGTCCGCCGTCCACACCAGCGCACCTCCCGCCATCACAGCAGGCACTCCGGGGACGATCTCGAGCCAGGCCGCGTCGTGGTCTTGGCGGCGCACCGTGGTGGCTCCATTGTCGGGGTCGACCTGCAGAAGTCGCATCGTCCGCTGGTCCCGGCTCTGCACCAGCAAGAGCAAGCCCGCGTCATGCCAATGGACCGTGACGACGTACTCGAACGCCTCACGTTCGCATTGGACGGCGACCCGGGCCCCGTCGAGGCCGATGATCCACAAGCTGACGTGGGCGTTGGCGGTGCCAGCCGCCGGGTAGGCGACGTTCACCGGCCGGGTCGCCGGGTTGGCGGGGTCGGCGAGGTACCAGCGCTGGATCGGGCTCTCGTCCACCCGGGCGACCAGCAGCCGCGACCCGTCGGGAGCCCACCAGTACCCGCGCAGGCGGCCCATCTCCTCGGCGGCTACGAACTCCGCCAAGCCGTACGTCACCTGTGGGGCCTCCGGTTCGGCGAGCGTCCGGTCGCCTGAACCGTCCACCCGCAGGATCCGCAGCGCTCCCTCGCAGACGTAGGCCACCCAGGTCCCGGTCGGATCAGGCCGTGGGTCCATCGCGGGAGTGGCCGCGGGCAACTGCCTGACCCCAACCCCGACGTCGCCCAGCCGCGTCCAGAACACCCGGCCGCCCAGCGCGAACGCCAGCACGTCTACGACCCGGTCCGTGGCGTACGCCACCACGCCACCGGCCGTCTCCCGTGCCCGCTCCCGCCGCCGCCGCTCCTCCTCGGGCTCGGCGTCCTCGACCAGCAGCCCTGGGTCGGTGACCAACTGCTCCTCGCCCGACGCGACGTCCATCACCCACAGGCAGGTCATCGGGTCGGCACCTCCCTGTGAGCGCAGGAACACCACCCGATCCCCCGCCGGGGTGATGGTCACGTCTCGGGGCACGCCCAGGGTGAAGCGACGCGTGCGGACATACTGCTGCAGCAAGTTCGGCTCGGTCACCCAACACAGAATGCCCCTGTCAACATCGGCGAAGGCCAGTGGGATCTCCTGCGCCAAGCACCTACCGGATCGCCGGCATCACTAACGCGCTCTCGAGAAGCCTTCACGAACCGCCTCCCGGCCGAGCGCCGTTGTCCGCACTGCGACAGCGGCCGGTCAAGAATCGTGTGGCGGTACTGGTCAGTAGTAGCGAGATGGGTCAAGGAATCGCCATCCACGTTCCGAGCGTCGCCTCCGCGGACGTCTGGAGTGTCGGTCCACATGACCCAACGGATTTCCAAGGAGGGCGCCGGTACTTCGAGCAAACAAATGCCGCCCTCGAAAGGGTGGGGGGCTTCGTTATACGAGGTCAAGCAACTGCTAACAGTGAGTTAGCAACTCGCTGAGCAGGATCAGGGCGACCCCGGATCCTGTCCATGGCATCAACAAGGGCCAACCGGACGACTGAGCGTGCCACACGGCACCCACGTACTCGCACCTTTTGGTCGCTTCTACGACATCTGTGTAGGGATGGGACTAGACGGTGCAAGGGCCCGGCCAGTACGAAAACATGGACCGGGGGCCCGGACCGATCATGTGACTAGATTGCGTCCCCGATCATGAGCGCCATCATGGACGAGAAAGCGGTGGGCGGCACTAGCGGCCTGCGGATCGTAAGAAACGGCGACGAGATCCACTACGGCTCCGGCCGAGGGCTGACGATGGCGATGGCGATGGCGATCGAGGATTCCCCGATCCCCAGCGAAGGTCAGGCCAAGGCGCCGTCGTGGCGATGCTCAGCATCGACGACTTCAAGGACCAGAACTGGATCCAAGTCGACTCGCCACGGGGTCGGAGCGTTCTCGTCACGATCGAGCGCACCATCGTCCTGTCGAGCGAGGTGCGGGACGGGCTGCAGGTTACGGCGGCGACGGCATGAGCGTGCACGCACTGCGCGAGGCGGCGCCCCCTTCGGCATCGGCATCCCCATTAGTCCGCCCAGCGCGACGATCCGCGCGAGGAATGGACCGAGTTAGAGCGCGCGCGGATAAGCGGGTCTAGTTGGTCCATCGTTTGGCCCCTTTGACGAGTTTCACGGTCAGGATGAGGGCGACGGCGAGTGCGACCTGTCCGAGTCGTTGTTTGCTGAACCGATCGGTGTTGCAGCGCGGCTGACCAAAGTTAGTTTGAGAACCAGGAGTTGGTGCGTTCAACGGGCCAGCCCAGTCCGAGGGGGAGCGGTTTTGATCTTCGCTTCGCTCTTGGGTTTCTTCTTGGCGCAGACGATGTCGGTGAGCCCCAGGGCCTGGCAGCGTTCGGTGGTGAGGAAGCTGTCGTAGCCACGGTCCAGGTGCAAGGTCTCAATGCCCAGCAGGAGTCCGCGGTCGGCGACGGCTTGCAGCGGTCCCTTCACCACCGCACGGGGTTTTGTGCGGGCTGCCGTGGACGGCGACCTCGGACAGTTCCAGGCCGATGATCTTGTCGTAGCCGGCGATGGCTTCTTCGACGAGCTGGTCAAACACCCCGGTGGTGGGCCATTGGGTGCGCCGGCCGCGCAGCGCGGTCTGGTTTGCCCGGCAGAGCCGGGCTGCGAGGTCCCAGGAGCAGCCGGCGGGCGAGCCTGGCCCAGGATGCCGTCGAAGCAGTCCTGGTCCGGGATGGGCAGCCGGTGGCAGCCCTGGTCGAAATTCTCGACACTGGTTTCGCCCACCGAGAAGATCCCGCGCCGGGGCAGCCAGCAGTCTCCGAGCCGCGTCTGCTCGAGGAGTGGACCGGGCGGCCCGACGTCGACCTCGTCGACGACGGCGGGGCTGTCGGCGATGCTCCGGATCCGGCGCGGGTTCGCCTTGAACGACTGACCTTCCGGCGCAGTCCCCGCCAGCGGAACTCGCGCGGCTCCTTGAACCGGTGCGGCCGCACATCCCATCGCGGCGTGCACCACGCGGTGGTCCCACATCGCGCGCGGCATCAGCCGACCGGCGCCAGTCATTGGCGCGGTCCTGGGTGCGCTGCAGCTCAATGTTCCACACAAGTGCTCCGCGAACCTCGAGGCTGAGCCGGCACGGTCCCGTCCACATGATCGAGATGTCGACCATGGACGCAGCGCTGATCGCGGCGTCGGAGTGTCCGGTGCAACTCGCGGAAATGGGGGTGCCTTCGTCGAGGACCCAGGTTGCGTCCGAGCCGCGGTGCCGCACAGAGTGGTAGGGCCGACCGAACGTGTTGGCCGGGAAATGCCGCAGCGCGAGGTAGTGGTCGCTGCGGAATGGCAGCCCCATCACGTCGTACCCCGCGAAACGCTCACGCAGGCCAGCGACGGGAGAGCTCAATGTTCGGTGCGCTCCGTGGTTGCGGGCCGTCTTGGGGGCGATGTGCAGCTCGGTGCCCACCTCGATGGCTGAACAGCCGCGCGCGATGAGCCGCAGGACGTCGACCTCGCGGTCCGTCAGCCCAGCTGGCCACGAGCCGCGAGCCGGCCGGGTGTGCCCAGCAGCGGCGAGGATGGCCTCGACCGCTGGTCCGTCGAGACGTCCGGCCCGGACCTCCTCGCGGAGGACTTCCGTCGCACCGTCCGGTCCGTGTGCCGGTTGATGCGGATGCGGTTCTCGCAACGACTGGTAAGTGTCGGCGGCGGCGAGGACACGTTCGGGAAGCCGTAGTTCCGCTCCCGATGTCCCCTGGGGGTAGCCGGAACCGTCGAGCCGTTCGTGGTGCGCACCGGCGAGTTGCGCAATTCCGTGCACCGCGTCGACGCGAGCCAGGATGCGTTGTATCAGGTACGGGTGCAAGCGCACACGCTCCTTCTCAGCCGTCGACAGGGCGGATGTCTTGCCCCATACCCGATTCGGCACCCCTATCCGCCCGAGATCCAGCACGTGCCCGGCGCGTCGTAGCGCGCCCACCTGTGGGCCATCCAGGCCGAGCCTGGCACCAGCCTGGGCAGCGAGCTCGGCCACCACCCGCGAATGACCCACTACTGGTTGCTCCACAGATGATGCCGGTCGTCATGCAGGCGCTGCAGCCATCCAGCTGCCCCAACGGCTCCCTATGGCATCGGAATCTGGGTCTCGGGCGAGGGCGGGGCTGGGGTTGGGGTTGGCGCCAGTTTGACCTGGACGGAGGATCCCTTCGGGGCAGACGCGCCCCTGTTCGGATTCTGGGACTCCACGGTCGCGGTGGCGTCTTTCGACTCGGGCGGGTTGATCTCCAGTTTCAGGGATGTCTTGCCGAGGGTGCTGGCCGCCGTTGCCTCGTCCATTCCGTGCAGGGCAGGGACGACTTCGCCTCCAATGATGGTTTGTATGAGATCCTGTCGCGCCTGCTCTGTGGACTTCGTCGAGAGGTAGTAAGCCATCGCGGACCCGACGCTCGCTGTGAGACCACCGATGAGAGTGCTGCGCAGGGTCTGGTCTTCGATCGCGAAGGTCAGTGCGCAAAACAGTAGAAGGCCAATGACGGGGCTGATCGCGATCCAGCTGCGCACGACGCTCGCACCTGCCTCGAACCCAGCGGAACCCTTGTCGGATCTGGTCCCTCCGCTCCCCGCGGCTCGACCGCCGGCTTGGCGACGGGCCATCATCACCACAATGCCTGCGGCGAGCAACACGAACCCCATGATCAGGAGCGCCGCCAACGTTTGCCCCAACTAAGCGTGGTCGGTCCAACCACTGCCAACTGGGTGGGAGGAGGAGTCGCGGGTGCAGTCCCATCTGCCACGCGCAACAACACGGTCATCGTGACCTCCTGCAAGATGATGGCGAGCAACCTTGGTCACGGACTACCGTGCAGGCCGCTGTTACGAGTTGGGTGCCCTTCGCCACAAGTCTTCCTGCCGCCCCCGAACTGTCGGATCACATGTTCAGAGGGACCTCCGCGAGGGGTCGGCTGGCGGTCGTGACCGAGATCGAGACGACCAGCATGAGCGACGTGGTCTGCCTCTGGTCGAGATCTGCGCCGTCGCGATTGCGGCAACCGCACCGGCCACCCCACTCCTAGCCGATGACGAAGTTCAGGCCCACCACGGACTCCAGCGTGGCACTCATCGCATGCAGCGACACCGCCCAGGTCTGGTCTCCGACAACTCCGTCCACGCCGACACCGCCCCACCCTTGGAAGGCCTCCACGGAGGCGCGGGTGTGCGGGCCGAAGTCGCCGTCGACACCTTGCGGGGTGATGCCCCACTGGCCGGGTGTGCCGTTGGTGAGGACAGTTTGCAGGTCTGCGACGACATTGCCGGTTGAGCCTTCGGCCAAGAGGGGCATCGGGCCACCGTCTGGCAGCGCCTGCCATGTCAGGGGCCCGACAACCCCATCGGGTACCAGGGAGTCACCTTCTTGAAACGCCTTCACCGCGGATTCTGTCTGCCAACCGAAGACCCCGTCGACCTTCAGCTCGAGGTCCGGTGTCCGGCGCAGCGCCCGTTGCAGACGCCGCACAACGTCACCGCTAGCGCCCGGGCTGATGGTGGGCTGTCCTGGGTTCGACATCACAACACTCCTTCTGCTCGATCGGTGGACGAGTTGAGCCGGGATGGCTGCTAGAACAAGTGCTCGATACGTCAAACCCAAGCCCCAGCACGGCTATACCACCAAGAATCGGATCGGCGATGTCGCGTGTCAAGGGTATGGATTGCCTAACCTGCCCGCGTCTCAGCCGGCTCGTGGTCCGTTCCCACGGATGTCGACGGCTCCGCCCCAAGTCTTTGAATGTGCTTCCGCCGAAACGCACACTGCCGAATGCTGGTACGTTCGGCTATCAGGCATCCTGGTCGTATTCCTCGTCCGTGAAGTCGGCATCAGTCCCGGCGGCGTAGGCCTGCTCATCTCCGGGATGAGCGTGGGAAGCGTTATCGGCGCAGCCAGCGCCGCAGCCCTCGCCCGACGGTTCGGCACTGCCCGCGCTCTGCTGCTCAGCGAACTGGTCGCGGCGCCATTCGCGTTGCTCCTCCCGCTGACCAGCCACGGCCCGGGGGGCTGTACGTGGTGGCTGGCGGCATCGTCAGCGGCAACATCATCAAAGGCAGCTTCAGGCAGACCTACACCCCCCGACACCTGCTCGGCCGCGTCATCGTCACCATGCACTCCTGAACTACGGCACCATCCCGCTGGGCGCCCTGCTCGCAGGCGTCCTCGGCGCCACCCTCGGCCTGTGACCCCCCCATGTGGATCATGGCGGTCGGCCTCATTCTCGCCAGCCTCGCCCTCCTGACCGGTCCCATTCGACACCACCGCGACCTGCCCATCGCCCCAGGGTCTCGCGGAACCGTCCACAAACGGTCACGGATCCGTCATCGGACACCGATGCGAAGTCCGCGGTTAGGTCACGGTTAGATCCGGGTGTTTGTGGACAACGGATAGTCGAACCGTGGCCTCAAGTGTGGCGCCGGACCACCTGCTGAAGCCTGGCGTCGTGCGCTCCATGCCAGTAGACGTGCCCGCAGGATCGGCACTGGGAGAATTGCTGCTGCGTGCGCAATGTCCCTGGTCTAAGCTGGTCTGCCACCTGGGCCTTCGGAACCGACATCAGCGTTCCTCCGCAGACCAGACACAGCCTCCACGGCTGCAGGGGCGGCTGGAAGCGCTCGATGACGTCGGTCAGCTGGTCGTCGGGGTCCTGCCCGCGCACGAAGGCGGCACGGTGCAGCGCCCGGCGCATCAACAGTCCCCGGTCTCGGCTGAGCAGTACGCGGTCCTCGCGTTCGGCCTGCTCGACGAGATGGTCATCCTCAGCTTCTTTGTCATACGCCGCGTCGACACCCAGGAGCCGAAGCCTGCGGGCCAGGGCGCCGAGATGCACGTCCAAGAGGAATAGCGCCGGCCCATCCAGGGACTGCGGCCGCGCTCGGACGACGACGTCGAGCCGGTCCCGATCCTGCAACCGACTCCGCCAGGACACTGAAGTATCCGCCACGACCAGGTCCCCGACCTCGGTCAGAGGCACGCCTGCACTCTGGACGAGATGCCCAACTGCGGCAGTCGGGTCGTGAGGCAGGTCGAGCTCGCCGCTGACGCGGACCCTGCGCGGCAGGAAGAAGCGCAGGGCTGGGTGGATGCGCAGCCGGACCGTGCCGGGCGCCACGGGGGTTTCCGCCGAACCAGCTCGCTGCGTGGTGTTGTCTTCTCTGTGCATGCCTTCGCCGTGCCTCCGCCGAGCGGGGCAGACGTCGTCGTGACGCAGATCAGCCACGGCTCCAGACTCGTCCACCATCAAGCCGGACGCCAGTCGTTTCAGCTGGGGCCGCGCAGCCTGAGGCCCTGGAGCCACGGCCGCCAGTTCGTCGTCGCGAAGGGCAACCTTCCCACGCTTGGTCAGGCAATTGAGGATTCCCTTCGCGCCGACTTGTGGATGAACATGCGATCTCGTTGACCACTGATCACGCGCTGATCCGGGGCGATCCCTCGATAGACGATCCCTGGCCGTTCATCAACGCGCACTGTTCGCGGCCAGGTCCGGGCGTTCTGCGCGCGAACGCGGATGCCTACCGCTTGCCGTACCGTGTGGCTCCGGTCTTCAGAAATGGGATGGTATGGAACCGTGGAATTGCTGCAGCCGCCAGCCATTGGCTGTCTGAACGGCGAGTGCGTCGCGGCCGCCGAGCCGCAGTTGCGCGAGGTATGGGGGTGAGGTTTCCGATCGGTGGACCGCACTCGTGTGGTCGAGCGCCCGACTATGGCGCGAGAATCTGCAGCGCGCCGGGACGCAACCGCACGGTGATCGGCAGGCGCGCGAGTTCGTCGCCGTCACCGCAGACTGGCAGTGGACGATCGGCGCTGAGCGTGACCTCGCGGGCTGTGCTCATGCTGACCTCGGGGCGATTGATATGCGTGCCGTGTTGTGCCTGACGCATGAACGAGACGACGGCGCGGCGCGGTCCGTCACCGACGATCAGAACATCAAGCAGGCCGTCGTCGAGTTTCGCAGGCGGAAGGATCTGCAGGCCGTGCCCGTACGCGCCGGAGTTCGCGAGCACCACCATGTGTGCTTTGACCGTGGTCGTCACACCATCGGCGCGAATCGTGTAGGTGGCCGCCTTCCAGGTGACGATCGCGCGAATCGGTGCGAGGCGATAGAGCAGTGCGCTTGGTATCCAGCGGCTGCCGTTGATTATCCGGTTCGCCACCGAGTCGATCCCCGCGTACACATTGCCGGGGACGATCGTGCCGTTGATGTCGAGCACGTCGATCGTCTTTGCCGGGCAGTCCAGCAAAAGCGCGGCCAGGCCGTCGTTGGTCGTCGGCAGACGCAGTGCGCGGGCCAGGTCGTTGCCCCTCCCGGCCGGTACGATGCCCAGCAGCGTGCCGCCGGACGCGACCGCAACGCCGGCGACGTCGCGCACCAATCCGTCACCGCCGACAGCGACGACGACATCGCCCTCGGCGGCCGCGGCCGTCGCTAGTTCAATCGCGTGCTCGCGGCTGTGGGTGATCTCTTCGCGCACGGTTGCGCCGGCGTGCCGAATGCGTTCGGCGATCGGCGCCCAGTGCCTCGCGGCGCGGCCGCCGCCGGAGATCGGGTTGACCAGTGCGGTGAACGAGCGCATGTCAGCCGCCTCAGCCGATCAGGACGCCGGGGTTGAGGATCCCGGCCGGGTCGAGGGTGTTCTTCACCGTTCGTAGCACCGCGACAGCGAGCGGCCCGATCTCCTGCGCATAGGTGTCACGGTGGTCAGTGCCGACGCCGTGATGATGCGTGATCGTCGCGCCGGCGGCTCGGATCGCGGCGTTGGCAGCGAGCTTCGCCTTGTGCCATTGGGCAATCGGGTCGTCACCCTGCGCGCAGAGGACGGTGAAGTAGAGAGACGCGCCTGCTTCGTAGACGTGCGAGATGTGGCAGAGCACGACCGGCGGCGTGCCCAGTTCGGTGAGGATGGCGGTGAGCGGTCGTGACCTCTGCGCGCAGGTGCGCAAGGTTCGACCAGAAGGTCGCTGTCTCGAGCGTTTCGACGAAAGCACCCTTGTCCAGCAAGGAATCGCGCAGGTACGGGGCGAGGTAGCGGCCGGCGCGCCAGGCCTCGCCGGGCGCGGTGCCCAGCGCCTCGCCACCGGCTGCGGTGAGGACAGCCGATGCGGCCGCCCGACGTGACGAGACCTCGTCCCGCGCGCCCTCGTAGCCGGCGATCGACAGGCAGCCGCCGGGGCCGCTGCCGGAGTTGCCGCTGGGATCGGCGAGATTGACTGCCGTCTCGGCTTCGTCGGACAGGCGCAGCACGGTCGGAACCGGGCCGTCCTGGACAAGCGTGCGCAGCGCGGCCGCACCTTGCTCGAACGAGTCGAATCGCCAGCCGTCGTAAGTACGTTCTTCGGGTGCGGGGTGCACGCGCACGGTCACCTCGGTGATCACGCCGAGCGTCCCCTCCGAGCCCATGACGAGTTCGCGAAGGTCCGGACCGGCCGCGGACTTCTGCGCCGCGCCAAGGGTGATGGTGCCGCCCGGCGTGGCGAGGACGAGGCCGATGACCATCTCATCGAAGCGTCCGTAGCCGGCGGACGCCTGCCCGGCCGCGCGGGTTGCTGCGTAGCCACCGATGCTGGCGTCCTCGTAGGATTGGGGAAAGTGCCCGAGCGTGAAGCCATGCTCACCGAGCAGTTGCTCGGCGCGCGTGCTTCGCATGCCGGCCTGCAGGGTGCAGGTGCGTGACTCGGTATCGATCGACGTCAGGGCGTCCATCCGCCGTAGGTCGAGGGCGATGACCCCATCGAAGGCGTCGCGGACGGGAGCTCACTGGTTTGGGTGGGCTACCGGCCGCCGGTGCCCTCTTTACGGCCGTACCCCCAGCGGTACACGGACTGGCCACCTTCCCGGTCCGCGCTTTCGCGACTCTTCCCTGATGGGTTGTTCCCGCCCAAGGTGACAACCGGGCTCCTGCGACACCGCCCTGCCCCGCCCTGTGCGCTGACGCCACTCAACGACCGGCTTGCGGAACCGCTGACGCGCACAATGGTGCTATACGACCGTGCCATCTACCGCCGCGAGCCACAATCTCATGTGCCCAGAGCACGAGCTTGCCGTGAAGTGCCTCGAAGAGGTAGGTCCCGGCTCGGAACGCCGCAACCCCACACCGACGGGCAGCATCGGGCCGATCCGTCCTCTGGCGCGCGGGGCCGCGACTGCACCCACGAGCAGCCCTGCAGTAGCGACGACCAGGACGGACACCGAGCCGGTCCGTCGACGCCGTGGGAGCAGGCCCTCTGGTCCTGCGCAAGTCGGTCATCGCCACCTCCACTGTGGGTGCGGCCGCGGGGTGGTCACACGCGCCCGCCTGATCCCACATCCGACAGGTGATGATCTTGACCAAGAGGGCAAGATCGGTTCGAACGTGACTGTGATGGTCTCGATCGGCGATTCGTGCCGTGGGTGGTGGCAGGTAACAGAACAATCGCCCCGTAACCTTGACCTTCGTGAAGACCTTTGACCAGCTGTATGCCGAGTTGACCGACAAGGCCGCCACGCGCCCGCAAGGGTCGGGCACCGTCGCCGAGCTGGACGCTGGGGTCCATGCGATTGGTAAGAAGATCGTCGAAGAAGCCGCCGAAGTGTGGATGGCCGCCGAGCATGAGGGCAGGGCGCGCACAGCCGAGGAGATCAGCCAGCTGCTCTATCACCTACAGGTGATGATGCTTGCTGCTGACATCTCGCTCGACGACGTCTACGCCTACCTCTGACCCCCCGTCCTCAACGCAAGGACCTCATCAGATGTTACGAATTGCCGTGCCCAACAAGGGTTCTTTGTCCCTGGATGCTGCCGAGATGCTGCGGGAGGCGGGCTACCGGGGCCGCCGCGACCCCAAGGAGCTCGTGCTGACCGATGTCGACCATGACATCGAGTTCTTCTTCCTGCGACCGCGTGACATCGCGGTCTACGTCGGGTCGGGCAGCCTCGACGGAGGTATCACCGGTCGTGACCTCCTCTTGGACTCGGGCGCCGCGGCAGTCGAATCGATGGCCCTGGGTTTCGCAGCCTCGACGTTCCGCTACGCCGCAAGACCCGGGATCGCCGCGAGCGTCAAGGACATTGACGGTAAGCGCGTCGCCACGAGCTACGCCGGACTGGTCTCCACGCACCTGGCCGAGCATGGTGTTGCCGCTGACGTCGTTCGGCTCGACGGCGCTGTCGAGACTGCCATCACGCTCGGCGTGGCTGACGTAATCGCAGACGTCGTCGAGACCGGATCCACCTTGCGCCAGCAGGGACTAGAGGTCTTCGGTGACCCGATCCTGCTCAGTGAGGCCGTCCTCATCCAACGTCCGGAAAGCCAGTCCCAGGTGGCCCTGGACGTCCTTGCCCGTCGCCTTCAGGGCGTGATCACCGCGCACAGCTACGTCATGATGGACTACGACGTGCGGGTCGAGCTGGTGGAGCAGGCTTGCGCCCTGACCCCTGGCCTGGAGTCACCGACCGTTTCACCGCTGCACGACAAGGGCTACGCCGCAGTGCGCGCGATGGTGCCGCGGAACAGAACGAACCAGCTGATGGACGATCTGTACGACCTCGGCGCTCGCGCGATTCTCGTCACCGACATCTCGGCCTGCCGTCTCTGATGTCCAGCACGTCCACTGATGGACGCGGTCGCTCGGACCCATACGCCGTGTTCCGTCCCCGTCAGGGGCGACGGGTTGCCGCGGCGATGTCGGTGCTGTCCGTGGTGATCTTCACCGGCGGCGCGTTGTCGATGCCCTCGGTGGGTCCGCGCCTCGGTGGTTGGAGCGTCTCAGACCGGTTGCTCCTGACCTGCCTGGGCCTGCTGCTGGCGGCGTCGCTGTGGCGCTTTGCCTCGATTCGGGCGGTCCCGTCGACCAGGGGCCTGGAGATCCGCAACCTGATCACCACGCGTACCCTTGAGTGGGCGCAGATCGTCCGGGTGCAGTTCGGTGCCGGCGCCCCGTGGGTCAGCGTGGATCTCGATGACACCGATACCGTCGCGGTCATGGCGATCCAGAGGGCTGACGGAGCCTTCGGCGTGGCCGAGGCGGCACGACTGTCGGCCCTCGTGCAGGTCCACAGCAGGCCGCACCCCACGGGCTGAGAGTCACGCCCGAGGTTGCTAGGGCACCTTGGCCAGGCTCGGCTTCATCCGCGTGGCCAGCACAATCTGGACCACTGTCAGGAATGCAATCATGAGCCAGATCACCCGGAAGTCACCGGTGAGATCCCTCAGGGCACCCATGACAGTGGGCCCGAAGGACGCGATCGTGTAACTCATGAAGAAGGTCATCGCGGTAAGTCGCCCGCTGCCAGCGGGGGTTTCGGCGTAGTCCACGAGCAGCACGAGTGCCAGGGCGAACCCCGCCCCCTGCCCGAGCCCCAGCAGGCACACCGACCCCCAGGCGCCGGCGGCAGTGTCGGGGGCCAGGAGCAGGCCGAGCGTGCCCATGAGCCCCAAGCCGGCAGCGGGCACTAGGAGGGTCCGGTGATCGTGGACCTTGTCGGTCAGCACCGGCCCGATAAGACCTGAGACCAGTTGCGCGCCACTGAACGCCGACAGCAGATACCCGGCCGTTGTGGGGCTCCAGCCGCGGGCGACGTATGACGGAGCGATCCAGGCCAGGCTGGAGTAGAACTGCCACGACTGAAGGGCGAGGTATGAGGCGACGAGCCATGCCGTGGGGTGTCGCCAGGGGAGCCCATGAGTGGTGGCGGCGACAGGGTTCGCGGCTTTGTACTTCGAGATGCGCACCGTCACCGGCGCCCAGGCCAACGCACCAAACGCCGCGAGGATGCTCCACGATGCGAGGGAACCCTGCCACGATCCCAGCCGCGCCGCCAGCGGGACGGACAGCGCCGAAGCGGCTGCCGCCCCGCCCATCATCGCGAGCATGTACAGGCCCGTGATGGTTCCGGTGCGTTCCGGGGGGAAGACGGCCTTGACCAGCCCGGGGAGCAGCGTTCCGGCCACCGCAATGCCGAAACCGGCGATGAAGGTACCGCCGTACAGCGCCCACAGATTGTCGCCCCACCAGCGCAACAGCACACCTGCGAACACCGCGATGATGGCGATCTGGACCGCGGCTGCCGCGCCGAGCCGGGCGCCTAGCCGTTGCGCAGCAGGGGCGAGCAACCCCATGCAGAGCACCGGCAGGGTGGTGAGGGCACCGATCCAGGCGCTGGACAGATGGAGGCTGTCGGCGATGGCCCTGGCCAGGGGCGGGACGCTGGCGATGGCGACGCGCAGGTTAGCAGCGGTGGCGACCAGTGCCATTGCCATGAGCCAGACGGGTGGCAGGCTGGCCTCGACTCCGGTTCGCCTGCCGGACGCGCGTTCCACACGGCTCATCTCGGCTACCTCGCTGCGGGCGAGGTGTTGATGATGAGGTTGGCGCGGCCGCGCGTCCCGTCGCCCGCGAACAGGGCCTCTTCGAGCGCGGCCCAGTGCTGCCAGTAGGGCAGATACAACTCGCCGTCGCGCTCGATGCCTCGCCGGAAGCGTTCATCGCGGTCCGCTTCGAGCCAGATGAGCGCGGACTCGAACTGCCAACCCGGCTTCGCGCCCGAGCCCACCCCTTCAACGAGCAGGAGCTCTGTGGCAACGAGGTGATGCCACTCGGCATACCGGTCGTGTTCCCAGTCCCATCGCCGGTAGCCTGCTTGCTCGCCGCGCGCGAGCGGAGCCAGAACCCGGTCGTGCACGTCGGCCACGGCCTGCCCCAGGCCCTCCCACCCTGGGTACAGGTCGTCCATGTGCAGGAGCTGCGCGTTCGGGAGTCGCTCGGCCAGGGCAGTGGCGAAGTCAGTCTTGCCCGCTCCGCTGGGCCCATCTACTGCGACGACTTTTGTTGTGCCGCAGAGTTCTTGGACCCTGTTGATGACCTGGAGTGCCGCGGCGATCGCCTCGTCTGGCGCTGTGATGTGCATGTCTGGACTGTAGAACGTCCAGACCCTGACCTGATGCTCGGTAGGCTCGCCGGGTGAGTGTTGCCATAAGGGTCATCCCCTGCCTTGATGTTGACGCCGGCCGAGTGGTCAAGGGGGTCAACTTCGAGAATCTGCGTGATGCTGGTGATCCCGTTGAGCTGGCGAAACGTTACGACGAGCAGGGCGCTGACGAGCTGACCTTTCTGGACGTCACCGCCAGCAGCGGCAATCGCGAGACGACATACGACGTGGTCCGCCGGACCGCCGAGGAAGTCTTCATCCCGTTGACCGTCGGCGGGGGAGTGCGCGAGGTTGAGGACGTCGACCGCTTGCTGCGCGCCGGGGCCGACAAGGTCGGGGTCAACACCGCAGCGATCTCGCGCCCCGGTCTGATCTCTGACATCGCGGATCGTTTCGGCTCCCAGGTCCTGGTGCTCTCCGCTGACGTCCGGCGTCGACGCGACACGTCGGGTTTGGCCACCAGCGAGTTCGAGGTGACCACCCACGGCGGTCGTCAGGGGACAGGACTGGATGCGATCACCTGGTGCGCCAGGGCGGCCGAGCTGGGCGCGGGAGAGATCCTGCTGAACTCGATGGACGCTGACGGCACCAAGGATGGTTTCGATCTGGACCTGATCCAGGCGGTCCGGCGAGAGGTCAGCGTGCCCCTGATCGCCAGCGGTGGAGCGGGCGCCGTTGCGGACTTTGCTCCGGCTGTCGATGCCGGCGCCGACGCGGTTCTTGCCGCCAGCGTCTTCCACTTTGGTGAGCTCACCATCGGCCAGGTGAAAGATGCACTGCGCAGCCACGGGCTGCCCGTCCGCTGAGTGTGGTCTTCGTCCGTGATCCTCGGGCTTGTGCCGTGAAGACTCACGCACTGCCTACGTTTGCGGGTCAGATGGCAGTGAGGGCTTCCTCGGAGCCGGATACCTCGACCTGGGCTACGCCGCGGCGCCCGAACGTGAAGAGCAGCAGCTCGCCTGGACTACCGGTGATCACGACGGTACCGAGATCGGTCTTGGCGTGGACCTGGCGTTCGCCATACGAAGGGGCTGTCAGCACGACACCCACCCGGGCGCGTGCGAGCTGCAGCCGGGCGACCCTGGAGACGATGCCCCACAGCGCCGACTCGAGATCGCAGGGGAGCTCGCGGGCGCTCCAGTCCGTTCCGTCGCGCAGCACGTCCTCATGATGGACGAAGAACTCGGCGGTGTTGATGGCCTCGTCCACCCGCGCCAGCGAAGTCGGTGACCAGGCCGGGGGGCCTGTGCGGACCTCGTTGACCAGCCGTGGCCAGTCCCAGGCTGCGTACCCCTTCTGCACTTTCTCCAGGCGGCCGGCCATGGCGGGCAACCAGATGGCGGGGGCTACGTCAGGCCGGCGTTCGCGCACGACGAGATGGGCTGCGAGATCGCGGGTAAGCCAGGGCGAGCACAACGTGGGCGCGTCAGGACCAACGCGCTCGAAGGTGTCACACAGGCCCTGGCGCTCACTGCTGGCGAACCGAGTCATGTGGCCATCCTGACACTGCGGTCCCTGGGTCCCTACGCTGGACCACCTGCTCCCGGCGGCGCTCGGTGCCGGACTCTCTTGACGTGCGATGTCCGACGCCCGTGAGAGCCTTGACCATCCCCGTCCAGCCTCTGGAGGCAGTCTTGGCGTCCGCGCCGTCACCCACCCTGCGACGCGGCCTTCGGGTCGTGGGTCACGGCATCCGCCAAGAGCCACGGTGGTTCGCCCTGGCCGTGCTCGGGAGTGCGCTCTATGGCATCACGACGGTCGCCACCGCCACGGTCATCGGTAAGGTCATCCGCGAGATCGTCGGCCCGGCCATCACCGCCCGACGCGTCACTGCCGGCCAGCTCTGGCACGCGGGGTTCATGCTCGCGGCAATTGTCGTGCTCAACGTCATCGGCATCGTCGTGCGCCGGATCGCGGCCGGCATTACGTTCAACAACCTCAGCGCCCGCTATCGACGTCGAGTCACCCGGCAGTACCTTCGTCTGCCCCTTTCGTGGCACCACCGTCATCCCTCGGGGCAGCTGTTGTCCAATGCCAACGCTGATGTCGAGGCGACGTGGATGGTCTTCAACCCGCTGCCGATGGCCCTTGGAGTCATCATCATGTTGATTACCGCGACCGTTCAGATGTTTCTCGTCGACCCGGTGCTTGCGGCGATCGGAATGCTGGTCTTTCCCATGCTCTTCGCCGCTAACCTTGCCTTCCAGCGCCGCATGTCGCCGCTGGTGACTGCGTCCCAGCAACTGCGGGCCGAGGTCTCCGAAGTGGCCCACGAGAGCTTCGAGGCCGCCCTCATCGTGAAGTCCCTGGGCCGTGAGGACCAGGAGGCAGCACGATTCACGCGCGTGACCAACCGTCTGAAGGATGCCAACATCGAGGTCGGTCGCACCCGGGGTCTGTTCGACCCGGCGATCGAGGCCATCCCCACCCTGGGGACGCTGGCGGTGCTCGCAGTCGGGACGGCCAGAGTCGCCAGCGGCCAGCTGGACGCTGCCGAAGTCGTCCAGATCGCCTACCTCTTCTCGCTCCTCTCCTTCCCGGTTCGGGCCCTGGGCTGGGTGCTGGCCGAGCTGCCCCGGACCGTCGTCGGCTGGGACCGGGTCGATGCGGTCCTGCAGGCAAAGGGGAAGATGCAGTATGGCGATGGCCTGCTCGCGAGCGGCGGCCCGAGTCGCGTGGAGGCCGATCAGGCGTCGTACTCTTACGACGTCAGTCGCCAGGACGGCACCGTAACCAAGACCAGCCCGGCGATCCGGTTGGTCACCCTCGATGTGCGAGCCGGAGGCACCACGGCGTTGGTCGGGCCTACCGGCTCGGGTAAGTCGACCCTGGCCTCGCTGGTTGTGCGGCTGATCGATCCTGACTCCGGAGTCGTACGACTGGATGGGGTCGACCTGCGTGAGGTGGCCCGCGGCGGTGTGCCCGAGGTCGGCTCTCTGGTCGCCCAACAGACGTTCATGTTCGATGACACGGTTCGTGGCAACATAACCTTGGGCCTGCAGTTGTCGGACGACCAGGTGTGGCACGCGCTACGGGTGTCTCAGGCGGATGGCTTCGTCGCCGCCCTACCATTGGGCCTTGAGACGCGGGTGGGCGAGCGCGGTGCCAGCCTGTCTGGTGGGCAACGTCAACGAATTGCGCTGGCACGAGCTGTGGTTCGCAACCCTGCCTTGCTGGTTCTGGATGACGCGACCAGTGCGGTCGACCCCAGCGTCGAGCAAGCCATCCTTGCCGGGCTGCGCGGGTCCGGTCAGGGAACGACGGTGCTCGTCGTGGCGTACCGGATGGCGACGATCACCACAGCTGACGATGTCATCTACCTGGAGCACGGCGCGGTGCTCGATCATGGCACCCATGAGCAGCTACTGGTTCGCTGCGCCGATTACGTGAGTCTGGTCACCGCCTACACCCGTGAGGCTGCCGAGCGGGCTTCGGTGCTTGCTGACGAGGACTTGCTCGATGCGGCGGAGGTCACGCCATGAGCGGGGCTGCTGCCCGACAGCCGGACGGCTCCGGCATCGAGTCCGGCCTCTACCTGGGGACGTGGGCGACCCTTCGACGAGGCCTTGAGCTTTCACCCGAGCTCCGCCGGGGCATCGGCGTCACAATGATGCTGGCCCTGCTCTCGACGGTCGGCAGGGTCGTCGTGCCCTTCGTCGTACAGCAGACGACCGACCGGGGAATCCTGGCTGCGTCGGGGGCTGACCTCGGGGTGGTCGTTCGACTCGTTCTACTTGCCGCCTGTGGCGTTGGGCTCACGGCGGTGACGTCGTATTTCGTCAACGTGCGTTTGTTCCGTGCCTCCGAAAGCGGTCTGGCGACGTTGCGGATCATCGCTTTCCGGCATATTCATGACCTCTCGATACTCACCCAGAACACCGAGCGACGCGGCTCTCTGGTCTCGCGAGTCACCAGTGACGTCGACACCATCTCGATGTTCGTGCAGTTCGGCGGGCTGATGCTCATCGTGTCCCTGGGCCAGCTGGTCCTTGCGACGGCGCTGATGTTCTTCTACAGCCCAGCGCTGGCCGCGATCGTGTGGGTCTGCTTCGTTCCCCTCTTCTTCTTGATCCGCCGGTTCCAGGGCATCGTCGGTGCGGCGTTCACCCTGATGCGCGAGCGGGTCGGCGAGCTGCTCGCAGCCGTGTCGGAGTCGGTGGTCGGCGCTGCCACGATCCGCGCCTACGGGGTCGAGGAGCGTACCGCCGCGCGCATCGATGTCGCGATCGAGAACCATCGCCGCGCAGCGGTGTCGGCCCAGGTCAAGGCGACGTCTGCCTTTACGTCAGGCCAGCTCGTCTCGGGTCTTACGACGGCGGTCGTCATCGTGGTCGGCACCGTCCTGGCAGTCCACGGGCAGCTGAGCCTTGGTGAGCTTCTCGCCTTCCTGTTCCTGGTGCAGTTGTTCACCCAGCCTGTCCAGACCGCAACCGAGATCCTCAACGAGATGCAGAATGCGGTGGCGGGGTGGCGCCGCGTCCTCGCGGTGATCGACACGCCCGCGGATGTGGCCGATCCAGCTGACAAGGGGCAGTCCCTGCCACGTGGCCCGATCACAGTGGTCTTCGACGGCGTCGGGTTCGCCTACCCAGGCGGTGCACCGGTGCTCCACGAGATCGACCTCCGGATCGCCCCTGGATCTCGGGTTGCCATCGTCGGAGAGACCGGCTCGGGCAAGACGACCCTGGCCAAGCTGCTCACCCGCCTGATGGACCCGACCGTGGGCGGGGTGCAGATCGATGGCGTCGACCTGCGCGACGTGCGATTCTCCTCCCTGCGCAGCCGGGTGGTTCTCGTGCCACAGGAGGGCTTTCTCTTTGATGCGTCGTTGCTGGACAACATCCGCTTCGGCAAGCCGGTTGCATCCGTCGATGATGTGCGACTGGCCCTGACCGAGCTCGGACTCGACACCTGGCTGAGCGATCTCCCGCAAGGCCTGCTGACCCCGGTCGGTCAGCGAGGGGAGTCCCTGTCAGCAGGTGAGCGGCAGCTGGTGGCTCTGACCCGGGCCTATCTGGCCGACCCTGATCTTCTCGTCCTGGACGAAGCCACCTCGGCGGTCGACCCGGCGACCGAGGTAAGGGTCCAGCGAGCGCTGGACAGTCTGACCCGCGGACGTACCTCGATCGCGATCGCCCACCGACTCTCGACCGCTGAGGCTGCCGACGAGGTCATCGTGGTGGACAAGGGTCGCCTGGTGGAGCGCGGAACACACGGTGAGCTCGTGAGCGCGGGAGGCGTCTACTCGGGTTTGCATGCTTCATGGATGGCCCAGCACACGCTCTGATCAGGGCGCCTCGACGATCGAGACACCGAGCAGCACGGCGCATAACGCGCTGACCAGGCCGACGGCCGCCCACAATCCTTTGAGAGCGGGGTTCTTCACAAAGGTGTGTAGTGCGGCACCGACTCCGGACAGGACGACGAAGACCATCTTGACCATCATGGTGGTCTGGTAAGCATCGCTCTTGTCGCCGGCTGCGGCGAGCAACCAGGTGCCCGTCACGACGAGCACTGCGTACGCCGGCCAGGCCACCCAGGCAAACGTACGCGCCGCCGGGGCGATCGCGGCGGGGGCCGTCCGGCGCAGCGGTCCCGTCAGTGCTGCCAGGACGATCTGGCCGCCCACCCAGATGGTCGCAGCCAGCACGTGGAGGGTCAGGCGGACTACGGCGAGGTCGATTGTCAGCACCCCTGTATCCAACACTGGTGGATCTGGTGGGTTCGCCTAGGGGTTCGCACGGCAGAATGAGCATGTGACCCCGATATCCTCTCCGTCCGCCCTCCGAGCCGAGGTCGCCGTTCGCCTGAAGCGCAACGCCGACGGTCTCGTGTGTGCCGTGGTGCAGCAGCACGACAGCGGTGAGGTGCTCATGGTCGGCTGGATGGACGACGAGGCACTTCATCGCACGCTGACATCAGGACGGGTGACGTTCTGGTCCCGCAGCCGCGGTGAGTACTGGCGCAAGGGCGACACCTCAGGCCACGTGCAATACGTCAAGACAGTCGCGCTGGACTGCGACGGTGACGCATTGCTCGTTCGTGTCGACCAGATCGGCGCGGCGTGCCATACCGGTGCACGCACCTGCTTCAATGGCCACGATCTGGGCGCGGTCCAGGGACATTCCGAATTTGAGGCATATTCAGCCAGTGAGCCGTCGCCGGATGAGTGAGCCTATCCAGACCCCTGACGCGCAAAGCCACACGTCCGGCAGTGCGCCCAGCCTTGGCTACGGCGTGACGTGGCCCTCTCTGGACACGTTCACCAAGCTGGCCCGCGCTCGCCGGGTCATCCCGGTGGTCCGCAGGTTGCTCGCCGACGCCGAGACGCCGGTGGGTGTCTACCGCAAGCTGGCCAAGAATGCGCCGGGCACCTTCCTGCTGGAATCTGCCGAGCATGGGGGAGTGTGGTCGCGTTACTCCATCGTGGGCGCCGCGTGCGGCGCCGTGCTGACCGAGAAAGACGGCCTCACCCACTGGATCGGCGACCCGCCAGTGGGAGTCCCAACCGGCGGCAACCCGCTGGAAGCATTGCGTGACACCGTCGCCGCGCTCGCAACCGACCCGATCCCGGGTCTGCCACCGTTGACCGGTGGCATGGTCGGGACCATCACCTATGACGCCGTCCGCCGCTGGGAAAGGGTCCCCGACACCACGGCCGACGAACTGCATCTGCCTGAGCTCGCCATGATGCTGGCCACGGATCTGGCGATTCTGGATCACTCCGACGGGTCCCTGCTGCTGGTGGCGAACGCCGTCAACTACGACGCGACCGACGAGCGGGTGCAGGGCGCCTGGACCGACGCGGTCAGCCGGCTGGACGGGATGACCGCTGACCTGGCTGCCGCGGCTCCCAGCACAGTGGCGGTCATCGAGGCGACCGCGCCGCAGTCCTCCAGCAACCACACCCCTGAACAGTTCTACGCCATGGTCGAGGCCGGCAAAGAGGCCATCCGCGATGGCGAGGTCTTCCAGGTCGTGCTCTCGCAACGGTTCGCGATGGACTGCCCCGCAGACGCCCTCGATGTCTATCGGGTCCTTCGCGCGTCGAACCCGAGTCCATACATGTACCTCCTGAGGCTCCCGGCACCCGATGGCACGGCATACGACGTCGTGGGCTCGAGTCCCGAGGCGCTGGTCAAGGTGACCGGACGGCGGGCGATCACCCATCCGATCGCGGGCTCGAGGCCACGAGGCACCACGCCCGAGGCTGATGTCGCCAATGGCGAGGACCTGCTGGCCGACGCCAAGGAGCGTTCCGAGCACGTCATGCTCGTCGACCTCTCGCGGAACGACCTTCAGCGGGTGTGTCATGCCGGCACCGTCGATGTGGTGGAGTTCATGACGATCCGGCGATACAGCCACATCATGCATCTGGAGTCCACGGTTGTCGGTGACATCCGGCCCGATAAGAGCGCATACGACGTTCTCACGGCAACGTTCCCGGCCGGTACGCTCTCCGGGGCGCCCAAACCGCGCGCCATGGCTCTGATCGACGAGCTTGAGCCGAGTCGTCGAGGCATCTATGGCGGGGTCGTCGGATACCTCGACTTTCACGGAGACCTTGACATGGCCATCGCGATCCGTACCGCAGTGATCAAAGATGGACGGGCGTACGTGCAGGCCGGCGGGGGAATCGTCGCCGACTCGGTACCTCGTCTGGAGTTCGAGGAGAGCGTCAACAAGGCCGCCGCGGCCCTGCGAGCAGTTGCTGCGGCGTCTGGGCTGCGGTCGCCGTGATCGACCGGCTGACCAGCAAGCGGACCGTCCTCGTCCTGGTACTGGCGGCCGCCTCAGTCGTTCTCGTGAGTGGTTCTCGCGAGTGGGTCTCGGGCTCGGTCGACGATGTCGTGCTCGGCGCCAGCGCGCTGCACGGTAGGGGTTCTGACATTGCCCCCGGTGCCCTGGCCGCCGCTTTGGTGGGCATGGCTTCCGCGGTGGCGGCAGCCACGTCCGGCAAGGTGGTGCGTATCGTCGCTGCGTGTTCAGCGTTGATGGCCGCCGTCCTGGGTACCACAGTGGTCATCTCGGTGCTGGTCGACCCCAGTGGGGCGCTGGGCAGGCTGGCGGCCGCCGGCACTGCTCGTAGCGGGACACTGCCCGCCCACGGGCACGTCGGAAGCTGGGCGTGGGTTGCGTTTGCCGCGATGCTCGTCATGGGGCTCGGTGGCCTGGGCGCGTTGGTCGGCGGACGACGCTGGCACGGACCCTCCAGCAGGTATGAAGCCAGCGAGCCGGCAGCCGCACCGGCGTCGGCCTGGGACCGGCTCTCCCGTGGCGAGGACCCCACCGCCGGCCACTGAGGCAGGAGGCCGAAGGCGAAGTAGTGAGCCCCGGTTCTCAGTCATTGGGGTTCCTGCCGTCGGCCGGCGCTGACAGTATGACCTCCAAGCCGCAAGAACAGCATGATGAGCAGACACACTCGCTGAGTTCAATGAGCGCCCTATTGAGGAGAAGACCCCATGACAGAGCACCGGGACGGCCAGAGCACGGCAGCCTGGACCGCCGTCGCGATTTTGTTGCTGGCCACGTTCCTGATCAGTCTGGCTATCGTGATGGCAAACTGGCCCATGGCCATAGTCGGCATCGTTCTGGTTGTCGTCGGTGCGGCTGCCGGCAAGCTCCTGGCCATGGCCGGCTTCGGTGAGAGCAAGCCGGAGCGGTCACCCAAGAGCACTCAAGCTCGCTGATGGCCCCAAGGGGGCCGGTTCGGTGCAATCACCGGCTCGCCGATAGCCTTATGAGGTGCCCACAGTCCTCGACGAGATCATCGACGGCGTTCGTGAGGACCTCGCAATTCGGACGGCCCTCGTCCCGCTGGATGAACTGAAGTCCCGCGCGCAGCGGGTTGCGCCGGCCTACGACGCCTACGCGGCTCTGCGTGGCGGCAAGGGCATCAAGGTGATCGCCGAGGTCAAGCGCTCCAGCCCGAGCAAGGGCGCCCTGGCGATCATCGCCGACCCGGCGGGGCTCGCCGCCGACTATGCCGCCGGCGGGGCCAGTGTCATCAGCGTCTTGACTGAGCGCCGCCGTTTCGGGGGCAGCCTCGAGGACTTGGCGGCGGTGCGCGCCGCCGTCGACATCCCCGTGCTGCGTAAGGACTTCATGGTCTCCTCCTACCAGCTGTGGGAGGCGCGCGCCTACGGCGCCGACGTCATCCTGCTGATCGTCGCGGCTCTCGACCAACCCACCCTGGTCGGCCTGCGTGAGCGGGCCGAGTCCCTCGGGATGACGTCGTTGGTTGAGGTCCATGACGAGGCCGAGACCGAGCGTGCGATCGATGCCGGTGCTCGCGTCATCGGCATCAATGCCCGAAACCTCAAGACTCTGGAAGTCGACCGCGGCACCTTTGCGCGACTGGCCCCTCGCATCCCCCAGGGGATCGTCAAGGTTGCTGAGTCCGGCGTCCGCGGACCACATGACGTGCTCGAATATGCCCGGGTCGGTGCTTCTGTAGTGCTCGTGGGCGAGAGCCTGGTCATCGGTGGTCGCCCCCGTGAAGCCGTAGCCGCTCTCGTGGCCGCGGGTACCCATCCAGCGTTGCGCCAGCAGGGAGTCTGATGAACAACCAGTCCAGCCGGGCTCCAGCCGGCGCCCGCGCCGGCCGCTTCGGCGCGTATGGCGGTCGTTACGTGCCCGAGGCACTCATGGCTGCCCTTGAGCAGCTTGACGAGGCACGACTCAAGGCCAAGGTCGACCCGGCCTTCCAGGGTGAGCTCGAGCGGCTGCACCGCACCTACACCGGTCGTCCGAGCATCATCACCGAGGCTCCGAAATTCGCTGAGCATGCCGGGGGCGCCCGCATCCTGCTCAAGCGTGAGGACCTCAACCACACCGGCTCGCACAAGATCAACAATGCGCTCGGCCAGGCCCTGCTGGCCAAACAAATGGGCAAGACGCGCATCATCGCCGAGACCGGCGCAGGTCAGCACGGTGTGGCAAGTGCCACTGTGGCCGCCCTGATGGGCCTTGAGTGCGTCGTCTACATGGGTACGAAGGACACGCGGCGTCAGGCACTGAATGTGGCTCGGATGCAGCTGTTGGGCGCCGAGGTGATCCCGGTGGACCATGGCAGCGCGACCCTCAAGGACGCCATCAACGAGGCGATGCGCGACTGGGTCACCAACGTCGAGACCACCCACTATGTGATCGGCACCGTCACCGGCCCGCACCCGTTCCCCGAGATGGTGCGTGACTTCCAGCGCATCATCGGTGTCGAGGCGCGGGCCCAGGTGCTTGACCTCGTCGGGCGTCTGCCTGATGCTGTGTGCGCCTGCGTTGGCGGGGGCTCCAACGCGATGGGCATTTTCCACCGTTTCATCGACGACGCGTCCGTCCGCCTGATCGGGTTCGAGGCCGGTGGCCAGGGTGTCGACACTGACCAGCACGCGGCCCGTTTCAGCACTGGGCTGCCCGGGGTCCTGCACGGGGCGTTCACCTACGTTCTTCAGGACGAGGACGGACAGACCTTGGAGTCCTACTCCGTCTCGGCCGGGCTGGACTACCCCAGCGTCGGGCCCGAGCACTCGTTCCTGCGGGAGAGCGGCCGGGCCGAGTATCGCCCGATCACCGACACCGAGGCCATGGACGCTTTCTCGCTGCTGTGCCGCAGCGAGGGAATCATCCCCGCCATCGAGAGTGCCCATGCGCTTGCAGGCGCCCTAGAGATCGGGCGTGAGCTCGGTCCGGGCGCCGTGATCCTGGTCAACTTGTCAGGTCGCGGCGACAAGGATGTCGACACGGCAGCCCGTTGGTTCGGATTGCTTGGAGATGAAAGGCCGCAGTCAGAGGGACAGTCAGAGGGGTTGGAGCAGCAGTGAGCGGTGTCGGAGAAGTCCTGGCCAAGACCAGGGCACAGGGCCGGGCAGCGCTGGTGGGGTATCTGCCCGTCGGGTTCCCGGACGTGCAGGGATCCATCGATGCCATGGTCGCCATGGTCGAGGCCGGCGTCGACATCGTCGAGATTGGCATTCCCTACACCGATCCGCTGATGGACGGCCCGGTCATTGCTCACGCCGCCGACGTCGCCCTTGCCCATGGGGCCCGGCTCAAGGACGTCTTCACCGCGGTGCGGGCAGTGGCAGACGCCGGTGCTCCGGCGTTGGTCATGACCTACTGGAATCCCGTCCTGCGGTACGGCGTCGACCGGTTTGCCCAGGATTTGGCCAAGGCCGGCGGGGCGGGCCTGATCACCCCGGACCTCATTCCCGACGAAGGGGCCGAGTGGATGGCGGCTGCCGAGCGCAACGACCTGGACCACGTCTTCCTGGTAGCGCCCAGCTCCACCCCCCAGCGGCTCCGGAGCACGGCCTTGGCCTGCACCGGCTTCGTCTACGCGGCGTCGAGCATGGGAGTCACCGGGGCACGCACGACGGTCGGCGACGCGGCGCAGGTGCTGGTCACCCGGACCCGCCTGATGACCGACCTGCCGATCTGTGTCGGACTCGGCGTCTCCACCGGTGCCCAGGCCGCGCAGGTTGCGGCCTTCTCCGACGGCGTGATCGTCGGCTCGGCGCTGGTGGGCTGCCTCACCGACGCCGGTTCCCGCGGCGATGCTCTGACCGCGATCCGCGAGCTCTGCGCCGAGCTGGCTGCCGGCGTCCGAAAAGGGCGCTGAGCTCATGCGGCTGCGGGGCGCTGGCGCTGTGCCCGACGGCTTCGGTCTGCTGGCCCGACTGATCCTCGGGGTCGTCCTGGTCTGGGCAGGCACCTCCAAGGTGACCTCACCGGCGGTCTCGGCGCGGGCGGTGCGGGCCTACCAGATCCTTCCCTACGACTTCGCGGGTTACGTGGGCTACGCCCTGCCCGTGGTCGAGATCCTCGTCGGCCTGCTCCTGGTCGTGGGCCTTTTCACCCCCGCCTCAGCCGCGGTGGGCGGCCTGCTGATGCTGGCTTTCATCTTCGGCATCAGCTGGGCCTGGGCCCACGGGTATTCCCTTGACTGCGGCTGTTTCGGCGGCGGGGGAACCATCGCGGCCTCTCAGACGCACTACCCAACGGAGATACTGCGCGACGTGGGATTGACAGCCTGCGCCGGGTGGCTCGTCGTTCGTCCTGCTACCTCATACAGCCTCGATCATCGTCTGTTCGGATAAGGAGACCTACCAGATGCGTCCCGACGCCTCCAAGAAGATCGCCACAGTCACGCCGAAAAGCGGTCCCAACCCGGTGCTCATCGGCGCGATCATTGCGGTCGTGGTGGTCGTGGCGGTGGTGGTGGCCATCGTGATCGGCAAGAACAGCCAGTCGGGCTCCTCAACGGGTGCCTCAGGTAATCCCACCCCGGTGGGTGTGGTCGGGGGCACCGGTGGCGGCATCCTGGCCAACCCCGCGACGGCCAAGGCCAGCGCGCCGACGATGGACCTCTATGAGGATTTCCAGTGCCCGATCTGTGGCGAGTTGGAGAAGGCGCTTGGGCCGCAGATTCGGACACTGGCAGACGCCGGCCAGATCAAGCTGGTCGTGCACATGATGTCCTTCCTGGACGGCAACCTGAGCAACGACTCCTCGACGCGGTCCGCCAACGCAGCAGCGTGCGCGGCCGACGCGGGCAAGTTCCTGCAGTACCACGCCGCCGTATTCGCGGGACTACCAGCCAAGGAGGGCGCCGGGTACACCGACGCCCAGCTCACGGCGTTCGCCCAGACCGCTGGGATCACCGGTCCCGCACTGACGACCTGGCAGAAGTGCGCCACGACCTCTCAGCACGCCCAGTACGTCACCGACGTGGAGACCGCTGCCGGGAAGGCTGGAGTGACCGGCACCCCCACCGTGAAGCTCAACGGCACTGACATCAGCAAGACCCTGACGACCCCTGAGGCACTGGTCGCTGCGGTGAAGGGCGCCACGCGTTGATCGCATCCATTCCCAGTCCCGGACAGTCGGTCTGGCACATCGGCCCGTTCCCCATCCGGGCGTACGCGATGTGCATTCTCGCGGGCATCGTCGTGGCGGTCTGGATCACCCAGCGGCGGCTCAACCCCCGGGGGGGGAAGCCCGGTCAGGCGCTGGACGTGGCGGTGTGGGCTGTCCCGTTCGGGATCGTCGGTGGTCGGATCTATCACGTGATCACGGACCCCGAGCTCTACTTCGCCGCGGGCAGGAACCCGTGGAATGCGTTCGCGATCTGGAATGGCGGACTAGGGATCTGGGGAGCCGTCGCGCTGGGCATTGTGGGGGCCTGGATCGGCTGTCGTCGTCACGGAGTTCGCCTCCTGGGCTACGCCGATGCGGCTGCCCCCGGGATAGTGCTTGCCCAGGCGATCGGTCGCTGGGGCAACTACTTCAACCAGGAGCTGTTCGGTGGCCCCACCTCTCTACCGTGGGGGCTGGAGATCTCACCGGCTAACCGGCCCCCGGGGTACACGCAGTATGCGACCTTCCAGCCGACCTTCCTCTACGAGTCGTTGTGGTGCGTGCTTGTCGCCCTGGCTCTGGTGTTGGTCGACCGCCGGTTCACTCTTGCCAGGGGCCAGATATTCGCGCTCTACGGGATGCTCTACACGATCGGTCGCGGATTCATCGAGTTGTTGCGCACCGACCACGCCAACCACATCCTGGGGCTGCGGCTCAACGTCTGGACTTCGGTGATCGTCTTCGCTGGTTCGGCGTTCGCTTTCTGGCTCTTTGGCGCGAGGGCGAAGGGTGCTGACCAGCAGGGCAATGGGTCGCCAGGACCAGCCACCGGCGAACCTGACGCGGGTGAGCCTGCCTCGGACAAGCCTCAGCCATCTCAGCATCCGGACTGAGGGGATCCGCCTGTAAGGATTTCGAGCTTTCCGGTATTCTGACAACTCCTCGCTGGCCAATGCCGTCCATGCAGGTTCTCCGGGGGGCTTCTCGAGACGTCAAGGACGGTATCTGATCGTGGCTTCTTCACTGTTCTCGGCTCAGCCGATGAACCAGGGGTTGTACAACTCCGATTTTGAGCACGACGCATGTGGTGTGGCGCTCGTGGCGACCATGCGCGGCAGCGCCGGCCACGACATCATCGACCATGGTCTGACGGCACTGCGTAACCTCGAGCACCGCGGTGCGACCGGCGCAGACCCACGTGTCGGTGACGGGGCCGGCATCCTCACCCAGATGCCGGATGACTTCCTGCGCGAGGTCGTCGACTTCGAGCTGCCCCCGCGGGGCGCCTACGCCGGAGGTATCGCCTTCCTGCCTGCCGATGAGGGCGAACGCGACGACGCCGTGGCCACCATCGTGCTCCTGGCCAAGGAGGAGGGACTGAAGGTCCTCGGGTGGCGCGATGTGCCGATCGCGGCCGAGATCGTGGGTGAGGCAGCCCGGGCGTGTATGCCCTTCTTCCGCCAGCTGTTCGTCACCGCCTCGGCTGGCCGCGTGGTCGGTCTCGGCCTGGAACGGATGGCCTTCTGCCTGCGCAAAAGAGCCGAGCACGAAGCCACGGTCTACTTCCCGTCGCTGTCAGCACGCACGATGGTCTACAAGGGCATGCTCACCACGAATCAGCTGGAGCTTTTCTTCCCCGATCTGTCCGACCAGAGGTTTGCAACCGAGCTGGCGCTGGTTCACTCACGCTTCTCGACCAACACGTTCCCCTCGTGGCCGCTGGCCCACCCATACCGGCTGATCGCCCACAACGGCGAGATCAACACCCTCAAGGGCAACCGGAACTGGATGAAGGCTCGAGAGAGCCAGCTCGCCAGCGAAGTGATCCCCGGGGACCTCGAACGTCTGTTCCCCATCTGCAGCGAAGGGGCCTCGGACTCGGCGACCTTCGACGAGGTTCTGGAGCTGCTGCATCTGGGCGGACGGTCGTTGCCGCACTCAGTTCTGATGATGATCCCCGAGGCGTGGGAGAACCACGACGAGATGGACCCGGCGCGCAAGGCGTTCTATGAGTTCCACTCCACCGTCATGGAGCCGTGGGACGGTCCGGCCTGCGTCACATTCACCGACGGCACCGTCATCGGCGCAGTCCTGGACCGCAACGGTCTGCGTCCAGGGCGCTACTGGGTCACAGATGACGGCCTGGTGGTCCTCGCCTCAGAGACCGGCGTGCTGGACCTCGAGCCAGGCCGTGTGGTCCGCAAGGGCCGGTTGCAGCCGGGTCGGATGTTCCTGGTCGACACCGAGCACGGCCGCATCGTCAGTGACGACGAGGTCAAGTCGTCCCTTGCCGCTGAGAACCCATACGAGGACTGGCTGCATGCCGGACTGATCAACCTGAGCGCACTGCCCGGGCGCGAGCACATCGTGCACACCGCGGCATCGGTCGCCCGCCGCCAGCAGACGTTCGGCTACACCCAGGAAGAGCTACGCATCCTCCTGTCTCCGATGGCAAGGACCGGGGGAGAGGCATTGGGCTCGATGGGCACCGACAGCCCCATCGCGGTGTTGTCCGAGCGCCCCCGCCTGCTTTTCGACTACTTCACCCAGCTGTTTGCGCAGGTGACCAACCCGCCCCTGGACGCCATCCGCGAAGAGCTCGTCACCTCCCTCGGCACCATGATAGGTCCGGAGGGCAACGCGCTCACCGCCGGACCGGCCCACGCCCGTCAGCTCGTTCTGCCGTTCCCCGTGCTCGACAATGACGAGCTGGCCAAGATCGTTCATATCAACGCCGACGGCGATCTGCCCGGTTACGCGACGTACCTGGTCAGGGGCCTCTACGACGTCTCGGGCGGGTCCGAGGCGATGAAGGCGCGTCTTGACGAGATCCTCGGCGAGGTGTCGGTGGCCATCGCTGCGGGCGCGCGTTTCGTGGTGCTTTCCGACCGTGACTCCAGCCGTGCCCTGGCGCCGATTCCGTCGCTGCTGCTCACCTCGGCTGTGCACCACCATCTGATCCGGGAGAAGACCCGCACCCTGGTCGGGTTGCTCGTCGAGGCCGGGGACGTCCGGGAGGTCCACCACGTGGCACTGCTCATCGGTTATGGCGCTGCGGCGGTCAACCCTTATCTGGCCATGGAGACGGTGGAGGACCTGGTTCGATCAGGGGCGCTTCAAGCGGACAGCGCCGACAAAGCGGTCAAGAACCTCATCAAGGCGCTCGGCAAAGGCGTCCTGAAGGTCATGTCCAAGATGGGCATCTCGACCGTGGCCTCCTATCGCGGCGCACAGGCCTTCGAGGCCATCGGGCTCTCCCAGGAGCTGATCGACTCCTACTTCACCGGAACCACCTCACAGCTCGGCGGTATCGGCCTCGATGTCCTTGCCGAGGAGGTGGCGGCGCGCCACGCCACGGCATACCCGTTGGACAGCGTGCGGTTGCCGCATCGCAAGCTACAGGTGGGCGGGGAGTACCAATGGCGACGCGAAGGCGAGCCCCATCTGTTCGACCCGGACACCGTCTTTCGTCTGCAGCACTCCACCCGGACACGGCGTTACGACATCTTCAAGCAGTACACCACACGCGTCGACGAGCAGTCCGAACGGCTGATGACGTTGCGTGGACTGTTCAAGTTCGCTGCTGGCCGCCCTCCGGTGCCGATCGACGAGGTGGAGCCGGTCAGCGCGATCGTGGCACGGTTCAGCACCGGGGCGATGAGCTATGGCTCCATCAGCCAGGAGGCCCACGAGACGATCGCCGTAGCGATGAACCGCCTTGGTGGTCGCTCGAACACGGGTGAGGGCGGGGAGGACGAGGATCGTCTGCTGGACCCGGTTCGCCGCTCGGCGATCAAGCAGGTAGCCTCTGGCCGTTTCGGCGTGACCTCGCTCTATCTCACCCAGGCCGACGACATCCAGATCAAGATGGCCCAGGGTGCCAAGCCGGGAGAGGGTGGTCAGCTGCCCGGCCACAAGGTCTATCCGTGGGTGGCCAAGACGCGTCATTCGACCCCGGGCGTCGGACTTATCTCACCGCCACCGCACCACGACATCTACTCCATCGAGGACTTGGCCCAACTGATCCATGACCTCAAGAACGCCAATCCGTCGGCGCGCGTGCACGTCAAGCTCGTGGCGGAGATCGGGGTGGGAACGGTCGCCGCGGGCGTCAGCAAGGCGCACGCCGACGTCGTGCTCATCTCAGGCCATGACGGTGGTACCGGTGCTGCGCCGCTCACCTCGCTCAAGCACGCTGGCGCGCCATGGGAGCTCGGACTTGCCGAGACTCAGCAGACCCTGGTGCTCAACGGGCTGCGTGAGCGGATCGTGGTTCAGGTCGACGGCCAGCTCAAGACCGGGCGGGACGTCGTGATCGCGGCGCTGCTCGGCGCTGAGGAGTTCGGCTTCGCCACCGCACCGCTGGTGGTCAGCGGCTGCGTCATGATGCGCGTGTGTCACCTCGACACCTGCCCGGTAGGCATCGCTACCCAGAACCCAGAGCTGCGCTCACGCTTCTCGGGAAAGCCCGAGTACATCGAGACGTTCTTTGAGTACATCGCCCAGGAGGTCCGTGAGAACCTGGCCGCGCTGGGGTTCAGGTCTCTGACACAGGCTATCGGCGAGGTATCGCTGCTTGACACCGCGGCGGCGGTCGATCACTGGAAGGCCAGTGGCCTGGACCTCACGCCGATCCTGACGGAGGTCGCATCCCCCGATGGGGCTGACCGTCGCAATACCGTCGGCCAGGACCACGGACTGGGGAAGGCCCTCGACCACACCCTGATCGAGATGAGCGAGGAAGCGTTGCGCGACAAGACTCCTGTGCGCATCGATCTGCCCGTCCGTAACGTCAACCGCACCGTCGGCACCATGCTCGGGCACGAAGTGACCAAGGCCTACCCGTCCGGTCTGCCCGACGACACGATCCAGATCTCGCTGACGGGATCGGCTGGTCAGTCGCTGGGTGCCTTCCTTCCTGCAGGTATCACGCTGGGTCTGTATGGCGATGCCAACGACTATGTGGGTAAAGGACTATCAGGCGGGCGGATCGTGGTTCGGCCCGATCGCGCGGCTTCGCTGCCGGCAGAGCGCAACGTCATCGCCGGCAATGTGATCGCCTACGGAGCCACCAGTGGCGAGCTATTCCTGCGTGGTCAGGTGGGGGAGCGGTTCTGTGTACGCAACTCAGGGGCCACGGCGGTTGTCGAAGGACTGGGGGACCACGGTTGCGAGTACATGACCGGTGGCACTGTGCTTGTCCTCGGGCCCACCGGTCGCAACTTCGCTGCGGGCATGTCCGGTGGTGTGGCCTATGTCCTGAACCTGCGGGAGGGCCGGGTCAACCGTGAGCTCGTGGACCTCATGCCCTTGCGTGAGCTCGATGTTGAGATCGTGCAGGAGCTTTTGACCAGACATCGTCGATGGACCGAATCTGCGGTTGCCGGAAGGCTGCTCGCGGACTGGGACAACGTCAAGAGCCAGTTCACCCTCGTCCTGCCACGTGACTATCAGCGTGTCCTGGACGTTCGTACCAAGGCCGAGTCCGAGGGTCTTGACCTCAACGGCCCCGACGTGTGGGAGCGAATCATGGAGGCCTCTCGTGGCTGACCCCCGGGGATTCCTGTCGACCCGTGAGCGTGAGCTGCCCAAGCGCCGTCCAGTCCCGGTCCGGCTCATGGACTGGCGCGAAGTCTACGAACAGCAAGATGCCGCCCAGGTCCAGAGGCAGGCAGGACGTTGCATGGACTGCGGCATTCCGTTCTGCCACAACGGTTGCCCGCTGGGCAACCGGATTCCCGAGTGGAACGACCTGGCGTGGAAGGGCGACTGGAGCGAGGCGATCGAGCAGCTGCACGCCACCAACAACTTCCCGGAGTTCACCGGCCGGTTGTGTCCGGCACCGTGTGAGACGGCCTGTGTGCTGGGCATCAACCAGCCCGCTGTGATCATCAAGCAGATCGAGCTCACGACGATCGAGCGGGCCTTCGGCGCAGGGGGGGTCACCCCCAAGGCCCCCGATCGCCTGTCGGGCAAGACCGTTGCGGTTGTCGGCTCGGGGCCCGCTGGTCTGGCTGTCGCCCAACAGCTCACAAGGGCCGGGCATACCGTTGCCGTCTTCGAACGAGCCGACAAGCCGGGCGGCCTGATGCGTTACGGCATTCCTGAGTTCAAGATGGAGAAATCGGTCCTTGACCGTCGTCTGGCACAGATGGAGGCCGAGGGCACGCGGTTCCGAAACGGTGTCGACGTCGGTGGGGACCTGACCGGTAAGGCGTTGCGCCACCGGTACGACGCCGTAGTGCTGGCTGTCGGCGCCACAGTCCCACGTGATCTCCCCGTCCCCGGACGGGAGCTGGACGGAGTCATGCAGGCCATGGAGTACTTGCCTCCGGCCAACCGCGCCGCGCTGGGCGAAAAGGTGGAGAACCAGGTCGTCGCCACCGGCAAGGACGTCATCGTCATAGGGGGTGGCGACACCGGGGCGGACTGCATCGGCACCGCACACCGGCAGGGCGCCAGGTCCGTGACATCGCTGGAGATCATGCCCCGCCCTGGCGAGGAGCGCCCCGCGACCCAGCCGTGGCCGACGTACCCCACGCTCTTTCGCGTCGCGGGCGCACACGAAGAGGGTGGGGAGCGAGTCTATGCGGTGAACACTAAGGAGATCCTGGGCGACGAGCAAGGCAGAGTCCGGGCCCTGCATCTGGTCGAAGTCGCACAGGGCGTCGATGGCACCCCTGGCTTCACCGAGGTCGAGGGCAGCGCCCGCGAGATCCCCGCACAGCTGGTTCTGCTCGCCATGGGCTTCCTCGGACCGCAGACCAATGGTGTGGTCGAACAGCTCGGCGTCGAGCTCGACGAACGCTCAAACATCAAGCGGGACAAGGCTTTCATGACATCGGTGCCTGGTGTCTTCGTTGCCGGCGATGCCGGTCGCGGCCAGTCGCTGATCGTGTGGGCCATTGCCGAGGGCCGCTCTGCGGCGGCCGGCGTGGACGCTTTTCTGATGGGTGGGTTCTCTGCGCTTCCGCGCCCCGTGAACCCCACGGACCGGCCGCTCAGTGTGTGAGTTCCAACTGCGACCCGATTCACGAGATCGCTCAACCTGCCAATAGAATCGAGGTCATGCGCCGCGCGAAGATCGTCTGCACCCTTGGCCCTGCAACAGCCGTCCCAGGGGGGGTACGGGCGCTCGTTGATGCGGGCATGGACATCGCCCGGATCAACCGGTCCCACGGCAGCTACGAAGAGCACGAGGCGTCCTTTGCCGAGGTCCGTAAGGCCAGCCAGGAATCGGGCAGGGCAGTGGGCGTACTGGTCGACCTGCAGGGCCCCAAGATTCGCACCGGCCGTTTCACCGACGGTCCGGTGACGCTGGTCGACGGCGAACGATTCACCATCACGGTCGATGACATCCAGGGCGACCAGGAACGTGTGTCGACGACCTACAAAGGTCTTCCCGGGGACGTGAAGTCGGGCGACACGTTGCTGATCGATGACGGCAAGGTCACGCTCAGGGCGCTCGAGGTTACTGACACCGACGTCGCCTGCCAGGTAATGGGCGGCGGGGTCGTTTCCAACAACAAGGGCATCAATCTGCCAGGGGTGGCTGTCAGCGTGCCGGCCCTGTCGGAAAAGGACGAGGCGGACCTGCGCTGGGCCCTGCGACTGCCGGCGGACATGGTTGCCCTGTCCTTCGTTCGTGACGCCAAAGACATCGAGCTGGTGCACGAGATCATGAACGAGGAGGGTATCCACCTTCCCGTGATCGCCAAGATCGAGAAGCCCCAGGCCGTCAAGAACCTCAGGGAGATCATCAACGCGTTCGACGCCGTGATGGTCGCGCGTGGTGACCTGGGGGTCGAGCTCCCGTTCGAGGAGGTCCCCCTGGTCCAGAAGCTCGCCATCGAGATGGCCCGGCGCAACGCCAAACCCGTGATCGTGGCCACACAGGTGCTCGAGTCGATGATCGAAAACTCCCGACCGACCCGCGCCGAGGTCAGCGACTGCGCCAACGCCGTCCTTGACGGCGCCGACGCCATCATGCTTTCGGGGGAGACGAGCGTCGGCAAGTGGCCGACCGAAGCGGTGAAAGCGATGGCCCGGATCATCCAGAGCACCGAGGAACACGGACTCGAGCGGGTTCCCGGGCTTGGCACCCGGCCCCATACCGTCGGCGGAGCAGTGACAGCCGCGGCGGCAGAAATCGGTGAACTCGTGGGGGCTAAGTATCTGGTGACGTTCACGCAGCTGGGGGACTCAGCCAGGCGGCTCTCGCGGATCCGTTCCAAGCTCCCGATGCTTGCGTTTACCCCACTGGCGGCGACCCGCTCCCAGCTCGCCCTTACCTGGGGCATCGAGTCCTACCTGGTGCCCGCGGTTCGACACACCGACCAGATGGCCCGGCAGGTCGACGAGGCCCTGCTGGTGAGCGGCATCTGTGTCGAGGGCGACATCGTGGTCATCGTTGCAGGCTCACCTCCTGGCCTACCGGGTTCCACCAACGGCCTGCGCGTACACCGGGTTGGTGACGCCCGGAACAGGGTGGCACCGGCATACGAGGATTAGCCTGCGCGTCTGTTCTGATATCAGCTGCCTACCGTGCCAGTCATCGTGCGTCCGAGTTGCGACCCGTTCATATTGCAGCTGACATCCCGGTATGCTGATCGCCGCAACCTCGCCGGGGTGGTGGAATGGCAGACACGGAGCACTCAAAATGCTTTGCTCGAAAGGGCGTGCGGGTTCGAGTCCCGCCCTCGGCACACAGTTACCCACACACCGAGTACTTGACCGAAACCTTGGGCCTCTGATGGCCTGCGGAAACGTGATAGTTGAATGGCGCTGCGGCCCTATCGCGAGGTAGGAGCGTGGATCGTTGTCGGAGGGCTGGCGGCCCATCCCTGGACGGCGAGGGTGACGCCTAGAAATGACACCCCGGCGACGGCAATGACGAGAAGAGTAAGGGCGACGGCGAAGAACAAAGACATGATGAACCGCGGAACCATTTTCACGGCGTTGACGAACATGGGCACAGGGTAGATCTTCAGGGTCGCAAGCACTAGATCCTGGGTGGATGAACTTCTTCAGTATGGAACAGAGGGTGCCGTCGCGGCGGGGAGCCAGTCGGTAGGCTGACGTGCGTGACCGACGATGCCCACCCCCTTCCGAGCCCCCCCGCCAACCCGTCTGTGACTGCCGCCAAGATCCGGATCCTTGTTGCCGAGGATGAGGCGCTGATCCGCCTGGACCTCGCAGAGATGTTGGTCGAGGCCGGCTATGACGTGGTCGGCCAGGCCAGCAACGGTGAGCAGGCCGTGGCCCTCAGCCGTGAGCTCAAGCCGGATCTGGTGCTGATGGATGTCAAGATGCCGGTACTTGATGGCATCAGTGCCGCCGAGCAGATCGGCGAGGAACGGATCGCCCCGGTCGTGATGCTCACGGCCTTCAGCCAGAAGGAGCTCGTCGAGCGTGCCCGCGACGCGGGCGTCATGGCCTACATCATCAAGCCCTTCACTGCCGCTGACCTTGTCCCGGCCATCGGCATCGCGCGTTCTCGCTGGGTCGAGATGCATGCGCTGGAGTCCGAGATCGCAGACTTGGGGGAGCGCTTTGAGACCCGCAAGATCGTGGACCGGGCCAAAGGCGTACTGATGGCCCGGCTGATGATCAGTGAGCCGGAGGCCTTCGGCTGGATTCAGAAGACGGCCATGGACCGCCGCCTGGGGATGCGTGAGGTGGCCGCTTCGGTCGTCTCCGGCATGGCGGGCGGCTCGCCGGAGTCCTGATCAGGCCTAGCGCAACATCACCACGAGCTGGGTGAGCAGCGGCGCAACGATCAGAGCCGGCAACAGATCGCCCACCGGGATCTCACGAATCCGCAGCAGCCGGAAGGAGATCCCCACCAGTAGCAGTCCACCTGTGGCCGTCAGGGCTGCGATGTGCGCGTCCGGCAGCATCGAACCAAGGACCACCCCCAGCAACGTCAGCAGGCCCTGCACGACGGCCACTGACAGAGCTGAGAGCAGGACGCCGATGCCGAAGGATGACGCGAACGCCACCGCGGCGAAACCGTCCAGCACCGCCTTCAGGGTCAGCTGGTCGATGCCTTTGCCCAACCCGTCCGACAGCGAGCCCAAGATGGTCAGCGGTCCGACGCAGAACAGCAGGGAGGCGCTCAGCCAGCCCTCGATGAAGCGTTCGCGGGCCTCGTGTCCCAGGCCGCTCTCCGCAGCCCCGACCAGCTGGGGCCGACGGGCCAGCCGGGCCTGGATGACGCCCGCAAGATCTTCAAGGCGACCCTCGATCCGCAGCAGCGACCCGGTGATGCCGCCGATCAAGAGGGCGCCGAGCACGATCAGCACGGGCGCGCCCACGCCGACGGCGGACGCCAGCGCCGGGTCGCTCACCTTGAAGGCTGACAGGCCCGCCACTAGCAGGGTCGTCAAGCCCAGGCAGTCGGTGACCACCCACCGGGTGCGGTCGGGGAGTCGGTGACCCACCGCCATACCGAGCAGGGACCCGATGACGATCGCGATCACATTGATTACGGTCCCGAGGCCGGGGAAGGCGCTGTGCATATGTTGGTCCTCTTGAGGCCGTCAGGCGCCCGGGGGCTTCGGGCGGATCATGCAGGTAATCCGGGAAGAACAAGCCCCGGTGCGGTCATTGTCGTTGATGAGGACGTCATAGGTCGCGCGGGTTCTGCCGGCGGTGGCGCGGTTGCGGGCCGGTGACGAACCCGGCCCGGGCCTCCGGTGGTCAGTGGCGCCGATCTGCGCCCGCCCGGCATGCATCATGGCCCCGACGGAGCCAAGGGTCTTGGCCAGCGCCACGCTCGAACCTGCGTGCACCAACCCGAGGGGTTGGTTGTCCTCGGCGACCGGCATCCGAGCAACGACCCGCTGCGCGGTCACCTCGATGAGCTCGATCCCCATCTCCTGCCCGGGGGAGCCGCCGTTCCTCGCGCTGAGTGTGCACAGAACCTGCTCGTGCCTGTCGCCCATCAACCTGCCCGTCTCTTTGCCCGTCTCTGGGGCCTAGGCTGCCATGCGTGAGCCGACTACTTCTTATCGACGGTCATTCGATGGCTTACCGGGCGTTCTTCGCGCTCCCGGTGGCCAACTTCGCCACCAGCACCGGTCAGCCGACCAATGCGGTCTATGGGTTCACCTCCATGCTGATCAATGTCCTGCGCGACGAGGCACCCACCCACGTCGGCGTGGCCTTCGACATCAGCCGCCAGACGTTCCGGATGGCCGAGTACGCCGAGTACAAGGCGGGTCGCTCAGCGACCCCTGACGAGTTCAAAGGCCAGATCTCGCTGCTGCACGAAGTACTGGACGCGCTGAGGATCCCGTACATCCAGGTCGAGGGCTTCGAGGCCGATGACGTGCTGGCGACCCTGAGCACGGCGGCCATCGAGGCGGCCGGCATTGACGAGGTGCTCATCTGCTCAGGTGACCGTGACGCGTTTCAGCTGGTCAACGACAAGGTGACCGTTCTCTACCCGGTCAAGGGGGTCTCCGAGCTGGCCCGGATGACCCCGGCGGCAGTGGAGGCGAAATACGGCCTCCCGCCACATCTGTACAGCGACCTCGCGGCGCTCGTTGGTGAGTCCTCCGACAATCTGCCGGGCGTGCCCGGAGTCGGTCCCAAGACAGCAGCCAAGTGGATCCAGCAGTACGGCGATCTGACCGGTGTGGTCGCCCATGTCAGCGAGATCAAGGGCAAGGCGGGTGAGTCGCTGCGCGAGCACCTCGACGGCGTCCTGCGCAACCGCCGGCTGAACCAGCTCGTCCACGACGTCGCCATGGATGTCACCGTGGACGACCTCAGACGTCAGTCATGGGACCGCGAGGAGGTGCACAAGGTCTTCGACGGCCTGGAGTTCCGGGTTCTGCGTGACCGTCTCTTCGCGACCCTGAAGGCGGTTGAGGTTGAGGCAGACTCAGGCTTCGACCTGCGGGGATCAGTGTTGTCATCGGAGCAGGTGCCGGCCTGGCTGAGCGAGCACGCGCCGCCCGGGGCGCGAGTCGGAGTCCATGTTGAGGGCACCTGGACGCGGGGGACCGGCGACGCCCGGGCACTCGCGATCGCGACCGGGACCGGCGTGGCGGCATACATCGACCTGGTCGGCCTCGACCCCGCGGCAGAGGGGGCGCTCGCGACCTGGCTGGGCGACGGCGCGCGGACCAAGGCGCTGCATGACGCCAAGGGGCCGATACAAGCTCTTGCCGCGCGCGGCCTGCCACTGGCGGGGCTGACCAGTGACACCGCGCTGTCGGCATATCTCGTCCGCCCCGACCAGCGGTCCTATGACCTGGCAGATCTGGTCCTGCGCCACCTGTCCCGCGAGCTTCGCAACGACACCGAGTCCGGCGGGCAGGGTCTGCTGGACTTCAGCGCCGGCGGCGAGGCCGAGGCACAGGCATCCATGGTCCGGGCGCGTGCAGTTCTCGACCTGGCAACGGCCCTGGACAGCCAGCTCGAGGAGACCGGCGGTGCTGCCCTTCTCGCGCAGATCGAGCTTCCGCTGGTCGACGTTCTGGCGGCCATGGAACGCGTCGGGATCGCCGCGGACGTACCGGCCATGGAGCAGCTCGAGGCCCATTTCGCCGAGAAGGTCCGCGAGGCACAGGGCGATGCGTACAACGCGATCGGCGGCGAGCAGATCAACCTGGGCTCGCCCAAACAACTGCAGGTCGTGCTCTTCGAGACCCTCGGCATGCCCAAGACCAAGAAGACCAAGACCGGCTACACGACCGATGCCGATGCCCTGACCGATCTCTACGCCAAGACGGAGCACCCGTTCCTGGAGGCGCTGCTGCGCCACCGTGACGCCTCACGACTGCGACAGACCATCGAGGGCCTGCTGAAGTCCGTGGCCGACGACGGCCGCATCCACACCACCTATCAGCAGACGATCGCCGCCACGGGACGCCTGTCATCGACGGACCCGAACCTGCAGAACATCCCGATCCGCACGGAGGAGGGACGCCGCATTCGCGAGGTCTTCGTGGTGGGACAAGGCTTCGAATCGCTGATGTCGGCCGACTACAGCCAGATCGAGATGCGGATCATGGCGCATCTGTCGGGCGACGAGGGGCTGATCGCGGCGTTCAGGTCAGGGGAGGACCTGCACCGCTTCGTGGGCTCGCGCGTGTTCGGGGTCTCGCCGCAGGACGTGACCCCGGCGATGCGCTCCAAGATCAAAGCGATGTCCTATGGCCTGGCCTACGGCCTCTCGGCATTCGGGCTCTCAAAACAGCTGCTGATTCCCACCGGCGAGGCCGCCACCCTGATGGAGGAGTACTTCACCCGGTTCGGCGGCGTCCGCGACTATCTGCAGGACGTTGTCGCCCAGGCCAGGGGGACCGGATACACCGAGACGATGCTGGGCCGTCGGCGCTACCTGCCGGACCTGACCTCGGACAACCGCCAGCGACGCGAGGCGGCCGAACGGATGGCGCTGAACGCTCCGATCCAGGGTTCGGCGGCCGATATCATCAAGCTCGCCATGCTCCGCGTGGATGGTGGCCTACGAGAGTCAGGTGCCGCGTCGCGGGTCCTGCTGCAGGTCCACGACGAGCTGGTCCTGGAGATCGCGCCCGGCGAACGTGAGGCCGTCGAGGCGCTGGTACGCAAGGAGATGGGCGCAGCCATCGAGATGGACGTCCCGCTGGATGTCAGCATCGGGGTCGGCGGGTCCTGGCACGACGCCGGACACTGATACTCGGGTTGCGGAGCCGGTAGCTCATGAGGATCCCGCCCGCGCGCAGCGCCTACCTGGTCGGTGTGGTCGTCACCGTGGCCCTGACTGCGCTTCTGACGTGGGGGGCCATGGCGCCGGGATACCTGCTGTATCGCGACTTCGTGACGGTGCCGGCGCCGGTGCTCAATGCGGCGGCGTTGGGGGCAGGAGGGGCGCCGCGCTCGGTGCCGCTGGACGTCGTGACAGCCCTCACGACCTGGCTCGTTCCATCCTGGCTTGTCCAGAAGATCCTTCTTGTCGCGCCACTTCTGCTGGCGGGATCTGGTGTGTCGTTCCTGTTGCGCCACCGGGGGTTCGCTGCAACCATCGTTGGTTCGGTTCTGGCCGTCTGGAACCCCTACGTCGCGGAACGACTGTTGCTGGGCCAGCCGCCGACCCTGCTCGGCTACGCGATGATTCCGTGGTTGATCGCAGCGGTTCGCTCGCAGAGATCGCGAGGATGGCGTATCGCGCTCGTCGCCCTCGCAGCGCTGCCGGCGGCCCTTACCCCGGTCGGGGGAGTGATGGCTCTGCTGACAGTCATCATCGCGGCAGCCAGCCTGGCCAAGGGGCGGCGCGTCGCTGATGCGGCTCTGCTCGCTCTGCCGGTGTTCTTGTTCTGTGTGCCGTGGATCGTCACTGGTCTGGGTGACCCGACCCGCGGGGCAACGCCGTCGGGCGCAACCGCCTTTGCGGTTGCCGCGGACTCACCCGCCGGTGTGATCGGCTCGGTGCTAACCCTTGGTGGCGTCTGGGCGCCGGGCGCCAGTCTCGCCTCGCGAGCCACCGTGACGACCTTGCTGGCCGAGCTCGTTCTGGTTGTGGTCGCGATCTGCGCCTGGTGGATCCTGCGGCGCGACTCACGGCTGCGCCGGCCGGCCGACCTCGCGCTCGCTGCGTACGCCTTGGTGGTGCTTGCCGTTCTTCTTGTTGCCGGCCCTGCGTTGCCATGGTGGCGTTCTCTGCAGACGGTGCCGGGTGTGGCGATTCTTCGGGACACCCATCGCCTTGTCGGCTTCGCGGCGATGTCAGTGTCCCTGCTGGGCGGCATCGCGGCCGCCCAAGTGGTCTCCGCGCGCTCTGGTCTGCGCGGGCCGCGCGGGTGGTTGCCCTCGTTTGCGGCGGTGCTGGCGCTCGTGGGTGTAGGGCTCCTGTCTGCTCCGGACCTCGCGGCGCGACTGCACACAGAGCTGCATCCGGTGAGCTTCCCGGGGCAGTGGGCCCAGGTGGTTGCAGCTGTGGACGGCTCGCCGGGCGACGGGTCGGTCCTGATCCTGCCGTGGCAGCCCTTTCGGCAGACCCGGTGGGCGGGGCCGCAGCCTTTCCTGGACCCCTTGCCGCGAGCCCTGGGCGCCGGCGTCGTCAGCGCCCGCGACCTGCTCGTGACTCGGGGGGGGCGCGACCTGTGGGTCGGGGGAGAGGATCCGCCGCAGGCGGAGCAATGGCGACGGGGCCGGGTCGACGGTGCCGAGCTGCGCCGGATCGGCGTTGGGTGGCTGGTCGAGTGGCTGGACAGCTCGGGAGAGCTGCCGACCGGGCACCAAGGGCTGACAAAAGTGCTTGACGGTCCGCATTGGCGAGTATGGCGAGTCGGCTGATCACGTTTGTCCTGGCCTTCTCGCTCCCAGGCGCACAGATCGGCTACTATTCGGTAACCACGTCTTGGAGGACCCCATGCCGTTGCCACACCGCGCCGATGATGGTTTTGTCCTGCCCACGCTAGCCGTCGCGGTGCTCAGCCTGTTGCTGGGAGGCGGCGCGGCCATTATCGCCGTGGACTCGGTGGTCAACAGTTACGGCTCCAACGACCAGGTTGCCGTTCAGACCGGTCCCAAGGACGTCATCGCTCCCGCGCAGGTCATCCCTTACGGCGGCTGAACCTCGTCTTGCCGGTGCGCAGTGCCTGACGGGTGATAGCGCCCTACGGGTTTCGAATGAGCGCCGGCCCGGCGTCCGTTGTCGAGTTCGGAGCACCGTGGCGGGCAACGCGCGACAGCAGATCCTCCCAGCTCGAGATCGTCCCCGCCCAGGTGAACCCTCGCGCATGTTCGCGTGCCGCAGCACCCAACGTGTCCCGCAGCAGCTGATCCGACAATAACCTCGAAACGGCAGCCGCCATCCCATCGAGGTCGTGCACGAGCAGACCTGTGCGGCCGTCCTTGATGGACTCTGAGAGACCTCCAGCCCCGTGGTAGGCCACCGTGGGGACCCCATGGCTGGCTGCTTCGACGACGTTGAGACCCCAGCCCTCCTTGATGCTGGGCGCCAACGCCACCCACGCCGCGGCGAGCTCGGCGTGCTTGTGCTCCTCCGAGAGGAAGCCCAGGTGAGCAACGCGGTCGGAAACCCCGCAGGCTTCAGCGTGTGCTCGCACTGTGGGAGCCCACCAGCCATCGCCGATGATGCGCAGGCGCAGATCTGGGTGCGACTCGCGAAGCTTGGCCAGCACGTCGATCGCTTGCTCGACGCGCTTGTGCGGCACAAGGCGGCCAAGGACCACCATTGTGGGATGGGTGGACCTGCCCACATCCGTGGACATCGGTTCGTCGGTGCCGTTGAGTATCACCGCGATGTGGCTCGCCTCGACACCGAGCTCGGCGAGCTCGTCCTTGGTGGGACCCGATACGGCGACATACTGTCGGCCGCGGTAGACCCTGGGAGACAGCCTGGACTCGATGACCCAGCCGATCCTGGCCGCGAGCGGGCCGAACACGACGGGCCACTGCTCCCGGTGGACGTGATGTACGAGAGATACCACGGGTGTCGATGTTGCCAGCGGTGAGAAGAACGGCAGCCCGTTCTGGACGTCGACTACGACATCGAACGGGCTCTCTTTGCGTTCCAGCCAACGAAGTCCGCGCAGTGCCTGCAGGTACACACCGACCCGGCCGCCGCGGCGCCGGAGCCGAACACCGTCGACTCTCTCATCCCGGGGTGCGTGTCCGTGGTCGGCGCACAGCAACGTCACCTCGTGACCACGCTGTACCAACCCGGTTGCGACATTGACGGCGTACCGTTCTGCGCCTCCGCCATCGGGATGCGTCAGATCGCGCCAGTTCAAAATGGCGATGCGCACGTGTGCTCCGAAGCGCTCGGGTGGATTGACTGCACCACAAGGTGAATTGATTGTTACCGTAGAGTAACCGGGTTAGGGTTCAAAAGTGAGTGAAGCTGGGGATGTGTACCCCTCGCCGTCCTCGGCCCCGCGGCTCCCGCCAATCGGATCCCTGCGCCGCTCCGTCGCCCTTTTCCGGGCGTTTCACGTCGAGCAGAGCGACCCAGACAGGTTCTACTCCCTGCTCGCGGCCGACTCGGTCCGCGAGGCGTCGCGGTGGTGCGACCTACGCGGCGCCCTGGTCCTGGACGTCGGTGGCGGTCCGGGGTTCTTCGCGGATGCCTTTCACGCTGCCGGCGCGTCATATGCGGGTGTCGACCCCGATGTCGGCGAGCTGACCGCCCGGGGCCAGGCGGGCACCAACACCGTCCGCGCATCGGGACTGCACCTGCCATTTGCCGACTCGAGTCTCGACCTGACGTATTCCAGCAACGTCCTGGAACATGTCCCGGACCCCGAGAACATGGCGCGTGAGATGGTGCGTGTCACGAAGCCGGGCGGGACAATCCTGATCTCCTGGACCCCATGGCTCTCGCCGTGGGGAGGACACGAGACCGCACCGTGGCATTACGTGGGCGGTCACTACGCCGCCGATCGCTACGCTGCCCGGCATGGACATCGGCCCAAGAACGACTTCGGCCGATCGCTGTTCGCGTGCTCAGTCGCCAGGATGAGCCGTTGGGCCAGAGCAGCCGAGGCGGCGGGGGATCTGGGCGTTGTTGCCATGTTGCCGCGCTATCACCCGTCGTGGGCCCGTTGGGTGGTCCGGGTGCCCGGGCTGCGTGAGGTGGTCAGTTGGAACGCCGTGCTGGTCCTGGTCAGGCAGTGAGCACGGCACCCGCCAACCAGGTGGTATGGCGTTCCAGAGTCGTCGTCATGTGTATCGCATTGTCAGCGCTGTGTTTTCTCCAGTCGCCCGGGCTGATCGTGCCGGACACGAAGCTCGACCTGACCGCGAACCCGGGCAGCTTTCTCCTGCGGGCGCTGCACCTGTGGGATCCGCACGGGGCCTTCGGCCAGCTGCAGAACCAGGCCTACGGTTACCTGCTCCCGATGGGGCCGTTCCATTGGGTGTTGTCATCTGCGGGCGTCCCGGCCTGGATCGTCCAGAGGCTCTGGTGGTCGCTGATTCTGTGTGTGGCCTTCGTGGGCCTGTGGCGCCTGGCCCGTGCGCTTCGGATCGGTGGGCCGTGGGCCCAGCTCGCGGCAGCACTGCTCTACGCCTTGAGCCCGCGGATGATTTCAGAGGTCTCCATCACCTCTGTCGAGGTATGGCCCATGGCCATGGCGCCGTGGGTTCTACTTCCCCTGGTCATCGCGTCGCCTCGTTCGTGGCTGTGGCGAATCAGCCGCTCAGCATTGGCTTTTGCCCTGATCGGCGGGGTGAACGCCGTGGCGACCGGAGCCGCCCTCATCCTGCCGACGTTGTGGTTCCTCACGCGGCGATGGGAGCGTCGGACCGCATTGGCCGGTGTCAGCTGGCTCGGTCTGGTCATGGCGGTCTCGTTGTGGTGGCTCTTGCCTTTGGTGCAGCTCGGCAGATACAGCCCCCCGTTCCTGGACTGGATTGAGGGCGCGGCCGTGACGACCGGGACGGCCAGCGTTTTCGAGTCGTTCCGCGGTACTTCCGCGTGGCTTGCCTTCCTGGCGGGTCCGGTCGGCCCGAGCTGGCCGGGGGGTTGGCAGTATCTGACGCTGCCGTTGCTCATTGTCGGCACGGCCGCCGTCGCGACGGCTGGCCTGGTGGGTCTTTGCTTGCGGTCAACCCCTCATCGACGTTTCCTGGCGATCGGGGCCGCGGTCGGGCTGTTGCTGCTCACGTTCGGTCATTCGGGTGCGGCAGGCTCGCCGGTAGCCAGCCTTGTGCAGGGTATGCTCGACGGCCCGCTTGCCGCTTTGCGCAACACTCACAAGTTCGAACTGGTCCTGCGGCTGCCGCTGATGCTCGCCGCGGCCCAGGCGCTGACATTCGGGGGCGTGCGTTTGCGCGCCATGAGGGCGCCCCGTTTCCTGGCGCCCGTGCTCGTGACCAGCCTCGTGATTCTCGTGACCTCCCCGGCGATCGTGGGTGGCATGGCACGGCCCGATGGCTACGTCGCCATCCCCGCGCACTGGTATCAGGCCGCAGCCTGGCTCGATCACCAGAGCGCGCCGGGAACGGTGCTCGTTGTCCCGGCATCCTCATTTGCGGACTTCACCTGGGGATCGACCAAGGACGAGCCGTTACAGGCGCTGATGCGTCGGCCTTTCGCGGTCCGGGACGCCGTGCCGCTGGGGTCGGCCGGCTCCACCAGGCTGCTGGACGAGATTCAGAGTCAGCTGGGTCAGGGCCAGGGCGGCCCCGGGCTGCGTTCCCTGCTCGAGCGTGCGGGCGTGCGCTACGTCGTGGCCCGCAACGACCTGCGGCTGGACGCACAGGGTGACCCGTTGATCGCCGTCCATGAGAGCCTGGCCGAGTCGGGGATCAGCCGGGTCGCGCAGTTCGGCCCTCCCACGGGTAGCCAGGTGGACAACCCGACACGGACGGTCGACGAGCGGACGCTCGTGCCTTACCCGAGCGTCGAGATCTTCGACGTCGGTGCGACTCAGGCCGTGAGCGTCGTTGCCCGTTCTCAGCTGGTGACCGCGACCGCCGGCCCTGAGGACGTCGCAGGGCTGGCTGGCCTGTATGGCGTGGACGGGGCGGCGGTGCTCGGTTCGGACGTCCTAGGTCACAAAAGCCTGTTGGCGACCGCGCCAAGCGTGCTCACCGATGGGCAGCGTAGGCGTGAGGTGTTCTTCGGTCGTGCGACGCACAACACCTCGCAGGTGCTGGCCATGGACGACCCTGGGCGGCAGCATCGCCGGGCTCTGGACTACGTCTCGGACGCTCGGGCGGGTGTGACAACGCTGGCCTGGGCGGGTGTCGAGAGTGTCCTGGCGTCGTCCTCGGCCTCCGACGCGAACGCCAGCCTGCGTCTGGGGACCGCGTACTCGCCTGCGGCCGCGGTCGACGGCGACCCGGGCACCCGATGGGTGTCTGGACGGTTCGGCCAGGCCAGCGGGGAGTGGCTCGAGGTCCGGTTCAGCAAACCGGTCGACGTCAGCACCATCGGACTCGAGCTCTCGGACCAGGCGCCCGTCGGCGCCGCGGCTCGATCGGTGGCCGTGACCACGGACCGTGGCACCCGATCAGCCACAGTGGACGGTTCCGTGGCCTTTCAGACGCTCCAGACGGCGGCCGGTCTCACCAGTCGGGTCCGGGTGACGAACACGTCCGTGTTAGCGGGGCCGGAGAACGGGTTCTCGATCGCTGATCTGAGCATTCCGGGGGTCAACCCAGTCACGAGCCTGACGCTGCCCGTATCGAGCCAACCCAGCGTCGACGCCATCATCCTGCGGGATCAGCTGCCCGGACGTTCGCCGTGCCTGCACGTCGGCGATCGTCCGCTGTGTCGCGCGTCGACGGGCCTGCTCAGCGAGGAGTCGGCAGGGATGCGGCGCCTGTTCAGCCTCCCGACCGCCCGGACCTATACGTTCAGCGGCGAGGTCCTTCCCCGGGACGGCGCCGCCCTCGAAAAGCTGCTGGCCAATCCGAGCGTCATCTCGGCGTCGGCGTCGTCGCGCGCCGTCAGCGCGCCGGAGGGTCGTCCCGACGCGGCCGTCGACAACAATCTCTCCACGGGATGGGTCGCGTCCGCCGATGATGCGTCTCCCTGGCTCAAGCTCAGCTGGCCACACCCACGTCTAGTACATGGACTCCAGTTCGAGACCGACCAGTACCTCGCAGGTTCGCGCCCCACAAGCGTCAAGGTGACGTTCGACTCTGGCGAAGTGCTATCGGCGGCGGTGAACGACGAGGGCTTCGTGCGATTCCCTCCCCAGTCCACCCGAACCCTGGACATCGCACTGGATCGGGCAAGAGGCGTCACCAACATCGACTCGGCCACCGGCCTGCGATGGACCCTCCCAGTTGGTCTTTCGGAGGTGCGGGTCCTGGGCGCTGAAGACCCGCGCGGACCGCTGAACCTGGCTCAACACACTGGCGTCCCATGCGGGTTTGGCCCCACTCTGGTAGTAGATGGCAGGCCCATCCCGACCCGGGTCGAGGGGACTGTGAAGGACATCGTGAGCCGACAGCCCCTGCGATGGACGGCCTGCGGCTCCAACGCGAAGGCCGATCCGGTGGCCGGCACGGTGGCCCTGGCAGCAGGGGCACACAGCGTCGTCGCCCGCGCAACGGGTGAGTTCGAGCCCTTGCAGATGTCCTTCACCACTCCGGGCGCGGCAGGCACGACGTCAACGGCACCGGTGGCCGCATCTCTGCTTCGCGACGACCCCAGCACCATGCGGCTTACCGTGGGCCAGCGGTCGGTGGAGTCCGTCCTGACGGTGGCACAGAACTTCAACGAGGGCTGGTCGGCGCGCGACGCCAGGGGCGCCTCGCTCGAGCCGATCCGCCTAGACGGCTGGAAACAGGGATGGGTCCTGCCCAGCGGTGCCGCCACGGTCGTGACTGCCCGGTTCACACCCGACGGTCCATATCGCGATGGGCTGCTTGTGGGGCTGTTGGCCCTTGTCTGCGCGGCAGCCTTGGTGCCAGTGTCACGGCGCCGGTCGTCGGGCTGGGCAGAGCGCGAGGCCTCGGGCGAAGCCAGGGTGCCGGCGGTGGTCGTCATCGGCTGTGGCGGGGTAGCGCTGGTTTTCATGTCGGGATGGACGGGGGTGGCGGTCGGCGTCATCGCCGCTCTGGTGGTTCTTGTCCGGGCCGGGGTGCTCCCTGGCTACCGGAGATGGCCCGGTGCCCGCGTCCCGACGCTGATCCTGGTGCTGGGGCTGTTAGCCGGGGCGTTGGCTGCGGCGCGGCCCTGGCTTCAAGGCTCGGCGGGCCTGGACTCCACGACGGTTCAAGGTTTGACGTTGCTGGCCTTCACCCTGGCGTGTGCCGAGGCCTTACGGGACGAGGTGCCCGCGGGAACGTCAGTCGGAGATGGCGAGACATCGAAACGGCGGTCACGGCGACCTCGCCTCATGATGGGCCGTTCGACCAGGCGGTAGCTGAGCGTCGCGACTATGACCGAGAGCGACAACGTCAGCCAGAACAGCGTCGCGAACCGTCCGGTGAACTCGACCTGGCCGGTCAGGCGCTCGACCACGCCCAGGACAATCACGTGATAGGCGAACACGCCGTAGGAGATGTCGCCAAGAAAGTGGCCCACTCGTCCGCCGAGGATCCGCACGGCCACTGGCTCGCCGGACTCGTTCACGCAGGCGACAGCCGGAAAGACGATCAGCATGGCCAGAACGGCGTAGAGCAGATTCTTGGTCGCCGCCTGGCCTGCCGAGGAGGGTGACAGATCGTAGGGGCCAGCGAGGGGCGAGGTCGCGAGCGCGAACACCGCCAGGGCGCCAGCCCATACGGTCCCGGGGTTGTCGGCCAGTTTCCCGAGGAACCCATCCGGTATCAGTCCTTCCGATCTCGCGACCTGCCAAACGGCCAAGGCCATCCCGGTCCCGAACCACCCGAGATAGCCCGGGAGCCACAGGCCGCTTGTCGGGTGGCCGTGGGTGGCAGTGACCGCCATCCAGACGGGCCCGGCAACAACGAAGACCCCGAGGACAACCAGCTGCCGGCAGACGTCTCTCCGACTCGAGAAGCCCGGACGGGTCAGCAGCCACGCGAGCAGAGGCAACAACACGTAGAAGGCACCTTCAGTGGCCAGACTCCACATCTGGGTCAGACCGGCGACCTGGTGATTCTGTCCTCCAAGTTCATCCCCGGCAACGAGCGGGCTATCACCACGGTGATCAACAATCTCTACCGCCTGGGGGCCGAGGTGGTGTACCAGGGGATAGCCGACATCCACACCTCGGGGCACGCCTCCCAGGAGGAGCTCAAGCTGTTGCTCAACCTCACCCGGCCCCGCTTCTTCATCCCCATCCATGGGGA
>Ga0208850_1000041_pt1 | contig 53225 bp, 51 predicted proteins | sample NGESurshal092012_5_FD_184475 | JGI IMG/M metagenome (GOLD analysis project Ga0208850, IMG submission 184475) | Arctic peat soil microbial communities from Barrow, Alaska - NGEE Surface sample 210-2 shallow-092012 (SPAdes) | ecosystem: Environmental > Terrestrial > Soil > Wetlands > Peat ... | reverse complement strand
GTTGCCCGGTCCGACCGGAACCACTCCACGCCAGCCCCGAAAACCGTTCGCGGGGCAGACCGGGCAGGACTCACTCCTGCTTAGTCCTTAGGAACGGTGTCACCGGGTCTGGTAAGCGAGTCCAGGCACCCGGCCAAGGTGGTCAGTAACTGGTCACCGACGGGGTGGCCGAGGCTGTCGTTCACCGTCTTGAAATCGTCGATGTCCAAGAACAGAACGGCTATCTGATCCGCCCGGCCGTCGGCTCGGCGCAGGGCGTCATCCACCCGATTGAAGAACAGCGCTCGATTGCCAAGCCCGGTCAATGTGTCATGAAGGGCCTGGAAGTTGAGGGAGGCCGCCGACCGCCTGACCTTGAAGGCGTAGCCGCCCACGATGAGTGCGGTGACCGACAGGGCCGACATGGCCTGTATCCACTGCCCGAGAAATGCCGCCGCCGGGTTCAACGCCAGGGCAGCCGCGTAGAGGACGCCAACGCCGGCCAAGTGGCCAGCCGCGGCAACGGGGTTGAAGTAGGCGGCAGCGTAGAGCACGATCAGGAAGTAGAAGTACGCGGCACTAAGCGACGCCGGCTCTGGGCCGCAGCTGAACACCGCCAGGCTCGTGAGCGCGACAGCGATGCCCGACAGGACCTGGCGGCTCCAAGGCCTTAGATGTCGCCGCGACAGCCAGATCAACGGCGCGGCTCCGAGCGCCGCCACGGCTGTACCCAGGACGATCAGCGGGTGGGAGACGCTCCAGTGGGGCATCGCCATGAGCAGCACCCCCTGCGCGCCGCCGAGAGCGAACATGACAGCCTGCACCAAATTAGGGTCACCAAGCTGGCCAGCAGGGAGGACCCGCCGTTCCGGACCTTTCGAGACAAGCCAGGTCCAAACAACCGCGGCGAACCGATTTTCACTATGACGACACCTGAGCCATGTCGACGCGCAGTAGACCGGTGTCGAAGACCTGAATCCTGCCCTTGCCATTTGCCTTCGCCGTGTACATCGCCACGTCGGCGCGATGGATCAGCTGCTCGAGGTCGGTCTCGCCCTGCGCTGTGGCGACGCCGACGCTGGCACCGACGCGCACGACCCCGGCGTCGAGATGCGCGGGGGCGGCGACCGCCTCGACGATCCTTTGGGCGACGTCCGCGGCTGCCCCGCCGCCGGTGTCGCGGAGCAGGACGGCGAACTCGTCCCCCCCGATGCGTGCGCACAGGTCCCCCGGGCGGGTGGCCCGGCGCAGGCGTACTGCGACCTCGCGGAGCAGCTGGTCACCCGCTCCGTGACCGAAGGCGTCGTTGACGTCCTTGAAGTCGTCGAGGTCGACGAACAGGACAGTCGTGTTCTGCGTGGGCCCGTCGTCGAGGGCGCCCGACAGTGCGGCGTTGAACGACGCCCGGTTAACCAGACCGTGAGGCTGTCCAGCGTGGCCTGCACCGTCAGCTCCTGGTGCACCTCGCCGTTGCGCAGCGCCAGTGCTACCTGGTTCGCCAGGCTGGCGACCGAGACGACCGCCTCAGTGGACACGCTCCCCGGAGAGCCGAGGAGCAGCCACGCGCGCCCGTGTTGGTCGTGTATGTCGGGCAGCAGTATGCAGGCCCAGGAGCACGGGGTGCCGGCTGCGGCGTCCAGCTCCACGCGCCTATGGACCGTCTGGCGGCCCGTTCCGCCGTCGCCGCCAAGTACCGACAGGACGGTTGCGGGCAGCGTCGCCGGGACGCCGGCGAACCCGCCGGTCGCCCCATCCACGCGTAGCGCCGCACCGTCGGTGACCACCTTCAACACTCGCAACCCCGGCATGGCCGCGCAGACCCGGGCATACGCCGCCCAAGCGATCTGACGGATCTCCACCGCGTCGGTGACACCCAACAGCTGTGAGCCCACCGACACGTGCACCGCGTCCAGGCGCGCCGCCTGCTCCCTCGCCCGCAGAATCCCGGCGAGGTGCCGCCCCACGATGACGGTCAGGAACATGGCCGGAAAAGTACCGACCAGCGGGGCGATCTCCGTACCCCCGTTGTGGCCGTACGTGCCCGGGCACGTACGGCCACAACGGGAGGCTGGCGCCGAGCGCGCCCGCGTACAGGCCGCACCGCAGAACGGCGCGGCGGCCCGAACCGTACAGAGAGCGAAACCACAGCGCAGCGAACACCAATGGGAAGACGATGGTCGGCTCAGGGGAGGCCAGGGCGAAAGCCAACAGGGCCACCGCGTCCACCAGGTCCATCGCCAACGGTGCGCTCCGCCGTAGATACCCCGCGCCCCAGGACAGCCCGAGCACCACCGCACCGGCCACGGCAACCAGCCGCAGCGTGCCGTTGGCTGCAGTGAGGGGCGCAGGCAGCGTGAGCAGAAGGGACGCCAGGACCAGCACGACGAACAGCCAACGCGTCCCCTCGCCAATCTCCTCAGGCCGGCGAACCCGCATCCACACCCGAGCACGCAATGCGGACAGTCGCGCGGGGACCTCCAGCGGGTGTGTTCTGAACATGGACGTTCCCTCTCGTTCGGTAGCTCGGCTGACCGCGTGGGTCCCGTGGCTTTGCGTCCCCGCCTTACGGCGGGTTTGCCCTTTCGTCGAATCCTCCGGCCTGCACGTCGCACTGGATGACATGTACATCGCGGCCGAGCATTCCTACAGATCCATAATCCCATCCACTCACGCATCAGTTCATGCAAATGCAGAGATTGGTGGGCACTGTCAGTCGAACATGGAGGCGGCCAACACGGGCCCGTGGATGGAGGCTTTGAGCACGCTGAGATGCAGATAGGTCGCGCAGCCCGCCAGGACACCGACTTGTCATCTTGCCCGGGCAGTGGCCGCCGACTGCTCCGAAGGACCCCCTTACGAATTGTGGCTACGTCACCGCGGACCTGCAGGAACGCGAAGAAGCCCGAGATCACCGACAGCCGCCGAGCCACCGTGGTGGCCGACACCCCGACAGAGTCACCCTCGACCTCCAGGGACTGCACCACGGCGCCGGCGTTTGGTGTCACCTTTGATACCATGGGAACATGCCCATGACCCTTCGTCTGTCCGAAGCCGAAGCGGCCGCTCTCCGTGCCCGCGCTAAGCGCGAGGCTCGCTCGATGCAGGACGTCGCCAGGCAGGCTGTGCGCGAGTACATCGAGAACCACAGCAAAGCTGATCTGCTCGACCGGGTTCTCGACGAGGAGCTACCGCGTTACGCCGAGGCTCTGGAGCGGCTTGGTCAGTGATCTACCTGACTGTTCCCGAGCTGATCTATATCGCCGGCAGAGTCCTTGACGGTGATGTCACCGTCCGGGACCACGGTCTACTCGAGTCGGCAACGGCACGACCTCGGGCCACAGTGTTCGGAACAGACGCGTACGAGAGCGTAGAGGAGAAAGCCGCCGCCCTATTGCATTCGCTGTTGCGCAACCACGCGCTGATCGACGGGAATAAGCGATTGGCTTTGGCAGCCACCATCGCCTTCCTCGGCGTCAACGGACACAGACTGACCTTGTCGAACGACCAGGCCTACGAACTCGTCATCGAAGTCGCGACAGGTGAGTTGGACGAGGTTGCCAGCATCGCCGACCGCATAAGACGCGGAAGCGAGGCCCGCCGCCGGTGAAGACCAAACGGTCCCGCACTCCGATCGCTCGCCGAACAAGGACGCACGCCCGTTGCGGCATAGAAGTTGCGACGACGCCGTGCAGAGCACGGGCAAGACGACCGATGGCGCCTGAGGACTGAGGGGACCGAGTTCAGCGCAGGCCAGACCCCGGACATGACAGGCGACGGCTTACTGCTCGCAAGCCGTCGTCTTGGGTGGAGCTGAGGGGACTCGAACCCCTGACCCCCTGCATGCCATGCAGGTGCGCTACCAGCTGCGCCACAGCCCCGCACGATCGCTCGTGTGGCGCCCCCGTGGAGGGGACCGGGTGAGTTTATCGGGCACCCCCCGCCATTCACCAAATCGGGGTACTCATACAGGGTTTGCCCCGACGTTCCATGCCACGATCCGCCACGCTCTGGCATATTCGTGCACCTCGGCCCAATGGCAGTTGTGCAGTCCGGCGAAGGACTGCCAGGCCGTGTGCTGGTCCAGTCCGACCAGCCCCGCCACGACGGTACGACCGGCCACACCATGGGTGGCGATGACGGCACAGTCCCCCGGCCCCAGATCCGCCAGCAGCTCGTCGACCGCTGCCCGGGTGCGCCCGGCGACCTGCCCCATACTCTCCCCGTGCCCTCCGCGCTGGATGTCTTCACCTGCCATGAGCGCCGCCTGCTCCACGGGGAACTGCTCAGCCACGTCGCCAGCAGTCATCCCCTGCCACATGCCTGCGTGGATCTCGCGCAGCCGCTCGTCGAAGCGCACCTGCAGACCCACCCGTGAAGCCAGCGAGCGTGCGGTATCAGCAGCGCGCTGGAGGTCGCTGCTGAGGATCACTGACGGGCTGTATGACTCGAGCGCGGCTGCAGCCTTCAGTGCTTGCTCCCGGCCCTTGTCGGACAACGGGGTGTCGAGCTGGCCTTGCCAGATGCCGCTCGCGTTGTGGTCGGTCTCACCGTGACGCCAGACGATCAGCGTCCGGCCACCATCCCTGGCCGCCATATCAGAGGGCGAGGTCGATGGTGGGGCAGTCCTTCCAGAGGCGTTCAAGCTGGTAATAGGCCCGCTCCTCCTCGTGCTGGACGTGCACGACGATGTCCGAGAAGTCGATCAGGACCCATCGGCCGTCGCGCTCGCCCTCGCGGCGTATCGGCTTGACGCCGAGCTCGCGAAGCTTGTCCTCGACACCGTCGACGATCGCACTGACCTGGCGGTCGTTGGGAGCCGACGCCAGAACGAAGATGTCAGTGAGCGCGAGCTGTTCACTGACGTCGATGGCGACGATCTTGCTGGCCAGCTTGTCCTCGGCAGCTGCGGCGACAGCCTTGGCGAGATCAATGGCACGTTGCGTGGCGGCCACGCGGTCCTCCTGGTGATAGTGCTGTTCAATGTGATACCGCTGCTAGCGGGACTGCGCTGCTCAATGAGACATGAGTCAGTGGGTGCGAGCAGGCTCTACGGCCGGATCTGGCCGATACAGCCTGTGCTTGGCGATGTACTGCACGACCCCGTCGGGCACGAGATACCAGACCGGTTCACCGGCGAAGACGCGGGCTCGGCAGTCGCTGGAGCTGATGGCCAGGGCCGGGACCACCTGCAGGGTCACCCTGTCCTCGGGTAGCCCATAGTCGCTCAGGACATGGCCTGGCCGGGTCACTCCGATGAAGTGGGCAAGGTCCCAGAGCTCATCGATGTCCTTCCACGACAGGATCTGGGCCAACGCATCGGCACCGGTGATGAAGAACAGCTCCGAGTCAGGGATCTGTGCACGCAGGTCCCGCAGGGTGTCGATGGTGTGGGTCGGGCCGGCGCGGTCGAGGTCGACGCGGCTGACGTTGAAGCCCGGGTTTGAGGCTGTGGCAATCACCGTCATCAGGTACCGGTGCTCGGCTGGGGACACCATGGCTGCGTCCTTCTGCCACGGCTGCCCAGTCGGCACGAACAGGACCTCATCAAGGTCGAAGAGCGCCTGGACCTCAGAGGCAGCCACAAGGTGACCGTGATGGATGGGATCGAAGGTCCCACCCATGACACCTATTCGCCTGGTCAGTGGTGCGCTCCGGGATCGGTTGACCCGTGCGAGTCACCATGTTGTACCCGGACGGGCGTGTCGTACTTGGCCGCAGTGTTGCGGAAGGACCACAGCAGCCCCAGGAGCACCAGGAAGGATGCAAAGGAAATTGCCCAATAGGCATATGGGGACATCGGCAGCTCGCGCAGCTTCACGGTCCCTGCGGTGGCCAGCGCGACGACTGTTGGCATGAACGACATGAGCACAGCCTAGCCGGTGACCAAGCCCAACGTTCTGTCCGGGATCTGCATCCGTCACAGATCTTGATCAGCAACCGATCTCGCCCGTTGGCGAATCTGGATCATTGACGGATCTGACCATCGCCCTCGACAACCCATTTGGTCGTGGTCAGCTCAGACAGACCCATCGGGCCGCGGGCGTGCAGCTTCTGGGTGGAGATGCCAATCTCGGCGCCGAACCCGAACTCCCCGCCGTCGGTGAACCGCGTCGAGGCGTTGACCATCACAGCCGCCGCGTCAACTTCGGCGGTCCACCGGCGGGCGGCGCCGCGATCCTCGGTGACGATGGCCTCGGTGTGGCCGGTGCCGTAACGCTGGACGTGGGCCAACGCCTCATCGAGCGAGTCCACGATCCGCGCACTGATATCCAGTGAGAGGTACTCCCGGGCGAAGTCCTCGTCCGTGGCCAGGCTGTATGCCGCCCCGGCCTCTTTTGCCATCACTTCCATCTCGGCGTCACCGTGGACGGTGACCCCGGCCGACCCCAGCTGGGCCAAGACCATCGGCATGAACCTCGAGGCGATAGCGCGGTGGACAAGCAGCGACTCGGCTGCGTTGCAGACGCCGACCCGATGTGTCTTGGAGTTGACCGCGATGGCGAGCGCCTTGTCGAGATCGGCGCCAGCATCGACGTACACGTGGCAGTTGCCTACACCCGTCTCGATGACAGGAACGGTCGACTCACGGACGACCGTCTGGATCAGGTCTGCACCGCCCCGGGGGATGAGAACGTCGACCAGACCGCGTGCCGTCATCAGCGCCCGGACCGCGTCGCGCCCGCCCTCGTCAAGCAGACAGATCGCGCCGGGCGGCAACCCCTGAGCCTGCAGGGCCGCGCGCAGCACCGCCACCAGGGCACGATTGCTCTCACTGGCTGCCGAGCCTCCCCGGAGCACGACCGCATTCCCGCTCTTGAGCGCCAGTCCTGCAGCGTCAACGGTGACGTTCGGACGGGCCTCGTAGATCATGGCGACGACGCCCATCGGCACGCGCACCTGCCGGATCTGCAGACCGTTGGCCAACGTCGACCCGCGCACCACCTCGCCGACCGGGTCCGGCAGCCCGGCGATGTCCCGCAGGACCTGGGCAACGGCCTTGACCCGAGCCTGGTCCAGCGCCAGCCGGTCGAGCAGTCCCTCCGCCAGCCCCTGCGCCTGTCCTCGCGCGACGTCCTTCTCGTTGGCCGCGACGATCTCGCCCGAAGCTGAGTCGAGGGCATCAGCCATCGCCCGCAGGGCGGCATCCTTGTCGGCCCGCGACAACAGGGCAAGCCGTCGCGAGGCCTGGCGGGCCGCACCGGCCAGGTCAGCGACGTGCTCGGTGATCTCGGGATCAATCGACTCAGCCATGGGACCAGCCTAAGCCGCCATCAGAGCAGCACAAGGTCGTCGCGATGCACGACTTCACGCTCGTAGGTTGGTCCGAGCTCGCGTGCCAGGTCGTGCGTGCTGCGACCCAGCAGCCCTGGGAGCTCGGCGGAGTCGTAGTTGACCAGGCCCCGGGCGACGCCGCGACCGGCGGGGTCGCACAGGTCGACGGGGTCCCCGTCGACGAAGTGGCCCTCCACCCGCATGATGCCGGCCGGCAGCAACGACTTTCGCCGCTCGACGACGGCTGCCACCGCTCCATCGTCCAGTATCAACCGGCCGCGCGCAGTCGTGGCGTGCGCGAGCCAGAGTAGTCGGCTGGCTCTTCGGGAGCCGGTTGGCACGAACATCGTGCCGACGTCCTGGCCGGCCATGGCCTGCCCGGCCTGCGCCGTCGAGGTCAGCATGGTGGCGATGCCACCCGCGGTGGCGATGGCCGCAGCTTCGATCTTGGTCGTCATTCCCCCGGTGCCGATGCCTGCGCCAGAACCGGAGCCACGGATCTTGATGTTCTTGAGGTCAACAGGCCCGCGCACCAATGGAATTCGCGATGTGCCCGCCCGAGAAGGGGGCCCGTCATACAGCGCATCGACGTCTGAGAGGAGGACCAGCCCATCCGCGTGGACGATATGGGCGACCAGCGCCGCAAGGCGGTCGTTGTCTCCGACCCGGATCTCATGGGTGCCAACGGTGTCGTTCTCGTTGACAACCGGGACGACGCCAAGGTCGAGCAGCCGGTTGAAGGTCCGTCGGGCGTTGGCATAGTGCGAACGGCGTGTGACGTCGTCGGCCGTCAGCAGGACCTGCCCCACGGTGAGGTCGTGCACCCCGAACGCGAGGCTGTACGCCGCAACGAGAGCCCCCTGACCAACGCTGGCTGCCGCCTGTTGGGTAGCAAGGTCACGTGGGCGACGGGGCAGACCCAGCGGCGCGAGGCCGGCCGCGATGGCGCCCGAGGAGACCAGGACGATCTGAGTGCCGAGGTTCCGGCGGGCCGCGATCACGTCCACGAGCGCGCCGAGCCGGGCGGCATCGAGTTCGCCACCGGCTGAGGTCAGCGAGCTGGAACCCACCTTGACGACAAGGCGCCGGGCGGTTCGAAGATCAGCGTGAGCGGGCGTGGGCACCCGCCGAGTCTATTGAAACTTGGTCAGTCGTCCTGATCCATCTCATCGTCGGCGTGGGCGCCGGCTTGGGTATCGCCCTCGGCAGTGGTGGCCGCGGTGGCCCAGTGCCCAGCCTTGCGCTCAGCCTGGAGCAGGTCGCGGGCTGCGGTCTTTGCCGCCCGGCGCTCCGCATAGTCGGACCGTTTCTCCTCGCGGGTAGGTCGGTGCAGGTTGTCCAGGCGCACGTCGCTTCCCCGAGGGCCGGTGAGCAGCTCGGCACCGGCGGCCATGGTGGGCTCCCAGTCGAAGACCACGGAGTTGTCGGCCGCACCGATGACCACTGTGGCGCCGGCCACGGCGCCCGCTTTGAACAGGGCCTGCTCGACGCCCGCCCGGGCCAGCCGGTCCGCGAGGTACCCGACGGCCTCGTCGTTGGAGAAGTCCGTCTGGTCAATCCAACGCCTGGTCCGCTCGCCGATCACCCTGAAGATCTCGCCGTCGGGGGTGTTCTCGCGCTTGACGACGAAGCCGCTGTCGTCAACGGCTTTGGGGCGCAGGACGGTGCGCGGAATCTCGATGGCAGCCAGTGCTGCGCGTGCTTGCAGGACGTGACGCGCCATCGCGTACGTCAGCTCCTTGAGCCCGGTGCGCGCAACGGCGGAGACGATGAAGACCTCGACCCCCCGAGCCTCTAGGTCGGGCTTGACCATCTCGGCGAGCTCGCGGGCCTCGGTCACGTCGGACTTGTTCAACACGACGATGCGCGTGCGCTCGGACAGGGGACGCCCACCCAGCGACTCGTCGGCGACATACTGCGAAAGTTCCTGCTCGATGACGTCGAGGTCGCTCAAGGGGTCGCGATCCGGCTCAAGGGTGGCGCAGTCGATGACGTGCACGAGGACCGAACAACGTTCCACGTGCCGAAGGAACTCAAGGCCCAGGCCCTTGCCCTCACTCGCGCCCGGGATCAGACCTGGCACGTCGGCCACGGTGAAACGCTGGTCCCCGGCGACCACCACACCGAGATTCGGGGCCAAGGTCGTGAAGGGGTAGTCGGCGATCTTTGGCCGCGCAGCGCTCAGGACAGAGACGATGCTGGACTTGCCGGCCGACGGGTAGCCGATCAGTGCGACATCAGCCAGGGACTTCAGCTCCAGGACGATGTCGAGGCTGTCGCCGGTCTCGCCGAGCAGGGCGAACCCGGGAGCCTTGCGGGCCCGTGAGGACAACGCCCGGTTGCCGAGGCCTCCACGACCGCCGCGGGCAAGCACGAATGTCTCGCCAGGTGCGACAAGGTCAACGATGACCTCGCCGTCAACGCCCTTGACCACAGTTCCGGCGGGCACCGGAAGGATCAGGTCGCCGCCATCGGCACCGTTGCAGTCGTCGCCGCCACCCGGCTGACCCTTGGCGGCCCTGCGGTGCGGGCTGTGGTGGTAGTCCAGCAGGGTGGTCGACTGAGGGTCGACCTCCAGGATGATGTTGCCGCCTCGGCCGCCGTTTCCCCCGTCCGGTCCGCCCAATGGCTTGAACTTCTCACGGCTCACAGAGGCGACCCCGTTACCTCCGTCGCCGGCGGCAACGTGAAGGACGACGCGGTCAACGAAGTTCGCCATTCTCTCTCCATCCGCGGCACTGTGAGCCGGGCGTTAGTCAGGTCATACACAAAAATACGCGAGGGGGCGGGCCATCCGGCCCACCCCCTCGTACATGAAGTCCATGTCACGTCAGGTTCTTGTCAGCTTCGTGACGTTTGAGGTCTATGCCACGCAACGCCCGTGTCACGTGCGGTTCGTGCTCTGCTGCTGTCAGGCAGATTCGGTGGTGGCAGCCGGCTCGATGATGTTGACCGTCTTGCGTCCACGCTTCTTGCCGAACTTCACCGCGCCCGCGACGAGCGCGAAAAGCGTGTCATCGCCACCACGACCAACGCCGTCGCCGGGGTGGAAGTGCGTGCCACGCTGGCGGACGATGATCTCACCGGCGTTGACGGCCTGGCCGCCGAAACGCTTGACGCCAAGAAACTGGGAGTTCGAGTCGCGCCCGTTGCGCGTCGAAGATGCTCCCTTTTTGTGTGCCATGTCAGTGCCTGCCTTTGGTTCTGGGGCTTGTCAGATTGAGAGAACGACCGAACGAGAGAGGCTCAGGCCTCGATCGCGGTGACCTTGATCTGGGTTGAGTGCTGACGGTGACCCTGACGCTTGCGGTATCCGGTCTTGTTCTTGAACTTCATGATCGTGATCTTGGGACCTTTGGTGGCCTTGACCACCTCGGCGGTGACCTTGACCTTGGCGAGCTTGCTCGCGTCGGTGGTCACGGTGGATCCATCGACGAGCAGCAGCGGCGTGAGCTCGATGCTGTCGCCGCTCTCGCCCTTCACCTTGTCGATGATGAGGACGTCGCCGACGGACACCTTTTCCTGACGGCCGCCTGCGCGAACGATCGCGTACACGTTGGGCTCACTCTCTTACGTTTGTTCGGGGAGGTGGCCACTGGCAACCGGCACATAGTCTCCGAGGAGACACGAGCACGGTGGGCGCACCGAGGAGTCAGACTACTTGCTTTGGAGCCTATGAACCAAACTCACCGCTGCCCGACTCAGGTTGGTCGGCGCCACGCGGAGGCCCCGCGGGTGCCACAACGCGAGGACGCTTGCGTCGACCGCGCGCGGCGGGCGCGCTCACGACGGCCACCTGGGCATCCTGGGTCGCCTCATTGGTCGAAGTGTGCTCGGCTGTCGTCGTCGGTGGTTCGAAGGAATACCGCTCGAGCGCGGGCTCGACGACAACAGCCTGGACGGTTATCGGAGCGGCAGCCGGATCCACCGAGAAAGCAGGCGACTTGGCCGACCGGGAAGAGCGGCGCCTGGACTTCTTGGGCGCAGCCACCTCCATCGGAGCGTCCGGAAGCCGGTCCATCTCCTGCTCGCTGGACGGCTCAACCGCAGGGGACGACCCAGCCTCGTTGGACTGCTCGGTCTCGTTGGACTGCTCAGTCTCACTGGATGACCCAGCCTCGCTGGACGGCTCAACCGTCTCCTCCCGCGACTTCACATGGATGGCTGCGGCGTGTGCCGCAGCAGCTATCTGGGCGGGCGTCGGGCCACCGGCGGTCGTTGGGGGCTCGGGCGCAACCGGAACATCGCGTCCGGTCCCGCGGGCTCGACGGCCCCGGGTGCCGCGTCCGCTGCCGCCATCGCCACCGCTCTTGTCTGCGCCGCTGTTCCCGCCACCGCCGTTGCCGCCGCCGCTAGAGCCGTCGCCGGCCGGCCGGTCGATCGGGTCGGCGCTGACGATGATGCCCCGGCCGTTGCAGTGCTCACAGTCCTCCGAGAAGACCTCGATCAGACCAGCGCCCACGCGCTTGCGGGTCATCTGGACCAGACCCAGCGAAGTCACCTCTGCAACCTGGTGCTTGGTCCGGTCGCGTCCCAGGCATTCCAGCAGTCGACGCACGACCAGGTCGCGGTTGCTCTCCAGCACCATGTCGATGAAGTCGATAACGATGATGCCGCCGATGTCACGCAGCCGTAGCTGGCGAACGACCTCTTCGGCTGCCTCGATGTTGTTCTTGGTGACGGTCTCCTCGAGGTTGCCGCCCGAGCCGACGAACTTGCCGGTGTTGACGTCGACCACGGTCATCGCCTCGGTGCGGTCAATGACCAGCGTTCCGCCCGAGGGCAGCCAGACCTTGCGGTCCATCGCCTTGGCGATCTGTTCGTCGACGCGGTAGTGCGTGAACAGATCCTGCTCGCCGGTCCACTTCTGGACACGGTTGGCCAGGTCCGGTGCCACCGTGTTCACGTAGCCGCTGACGGCATCCCATGCGGGGTCGCCAGCGACAACCAGCTTGTCAAAGTCTTCGTTGAAGACGTCGCGGATGACACGGACCGTGAGATCGGGCTCACCGTGCAGCAGAGCCGGGGCGTTGGCGCTCTTGCTCTTGGCCTGTATCTCGTTCCACGCAGCGGTCAGTCGCGTCACGTCGGCGCGCAGCTCATCCTCGCTGGCGCCCTCGGCCGCCGTGCGCACGATAACCCCGGCGTTCTCAGGGACAACCTCGCGCAGGATCTTCTTCAGTCGGGCCCTCTCGGTGTCCGGGAGCTTGCGCGAGATGCCCATCATGTTGCCGTCCGGCACGTAGACCAGGTAGCGACCGGGCAGCGAGACCTGCGAAGTCAGGCGGGCACCCTTGTGCCCGATCGGGTCCTTGGTGACCTGCACGAGAACACTCTGGCCCGAGCTCAGCGCGTTCTCGATGCGCTTGGCGCGGTTGTCCAGGCCCGCAGCATCCCAGTTGACCTCACCTGCGTACAGCACGGCGTTGCGGCCCTTGCCGATGTCGACAAACGCTGCCTCCATGCTTGGCAGGACGTTCTGGATTCGCCCGAGGTAGACGTTTCCGGCCATCGAGACATTGCTCTCGCGGGACACATAGTGCTCCACCAGAACGCCGTCCTCAAGGACACCGATCTGGGTGCGGTCCTGCTTGTGGCACACGACCATGACTCGCTGGACGCTCTCGCGCCGAGCCAGGAACTCCGCCTCGGTGATGACCGTGCGACGACGCCCTGCCTCACGACCCTCGCGGCGACGCAGCTTCTTCGCCTCCAGCCGGGTCGAACCTTTGACCGACATGACCTCGTCACGCTTCGGACGCGGCTCACGCGCCCGGGTGGTCGTGCCGGGCTGGTCGTCGCCGTCCTCGGCGGAGCCACGGCGCCGGCGACGGGTGCGACGGCGGCTCTCACCGCCCTCGCCCGACTCGTTGTCCTCAGCAACGGACGGGCCCGACGATGTCGTCTCAGCACTGACCTGGTCTTCGTTGGTCGCCGACTCATCGCCGCCACCGTCGCCGGTGGCACGTCCCCGGCGGCCCTTGCCGCCGCGGCGCCGGCGCCGTGGCGCGCCCTCGGCTCCTGACTCCTCCGGCCCCTTGGGGCTGTCCTGACGCGCCCCATCACCTTGTTCGGCAACGGCAGGTGAGGCAGTCTGCTGAGTCTGCTGAGTCGCAGCCTGCTCGGTCTGCTGGGTCTGCTGAGTCTGCTGAGTCTGCTGAGTCGCAGCCTGCTCGGTCTGCTGGGTCTGCTGGGTCTGCTCGGGCGCAGGTGCTGCCGCCGGAGCGGTCGCCCTGCGCCGACGAGGCGCCTCGGTGGGTGCCGGCGGCTGGAAGAACAGCCCGAAGGTCTCGACCGCAGGGGCCTTCACAGCCTCAGGCTCCGGTGCATGATCCAGCGGTGCGGAATCGATCTGCGCGGGGGCGCCCTGGGCAGACTCCAGATCAAACGGTGCGGCTACGGACTTCTTGGCGGACTTGCGCGGAGCACGCTTAGCCGTCTTTCGAGCCGGAGCTGCGTTGCCCTCAGCGGTGGCTGAGCTCACCTCAGCGGTCGCCTCTGTCGTAGCGCTGGAGACACCATCGGGCGTCAGCTGGAGTGCGCTGGCCTTCTTGGTGGCCTTACGTGGTGCACGCTTGGCGGTGGCCTTCTTGATCGGTGCTGCGGCCTCGGCGGGCACATCAGGTGCGATGCCGGTGCTGGAGATGTTGTCGTCCTCGGATGCCATTTGGGCGTCTTCCCGTCAGCCACGTGGCGAGGACCACACCCAGGCCAGTTGGCCCTCATCGCCGCATGGTGCGCGGTTGTGGTCGTCTCCCGCGCTGAATGCGGGCGGGACGAAAGTCGTATCGCTACATCTTGTGGCTCGCGCTGTCTTGCGCGTCACCGCTCAGATGCCGTTAACGTCCTGGTCGGCAGCCAATGGATCGGTCACCGTCGCGGTTGCAGAGTGCAGCGGCCCCTGCGCCAGCCGAGTCACCAGGGGTGGTGTCGGCGGCGTGAGTGCGGCCACTGACTGCAGCGCGGTTAGAACATCATCGGGTCGTACGGCGGGTGTGGTATGCCGTACGACCACCCTCAGTATCGCACATGTGCCGTCCTGGGCGGGCGAAGCGGCCAGCGACACGACCGCGCCGCGGACATCGAAGGTCCGCGGACCGTTCTTCATGACCCGGGTGACCTCCACCCGCTCCAGAGCAACGAACCGTGCGGAGGCCTCCAAAAGGCTGTCGACCCGCATGCCCCTGAACTCCATCATCCAGTCGCTGGCCTGTAGTCGATCCGCTAGGGCCCCCACACCGGCCTCCACCACCTCAAGCACGTCCAGCCCAGCAGGCAGTGCCTCATCGAGCGCTGCTCGCACCCGCTCCGGGTCGACCCGCTCGGTCACCGAGATCTCGAAGTACTCCGCCTCACTGGCCGTTCCGGTCGGCGCTGCGTTCGCGTAGGAGATCTTGGGGTGAGGATGGAAGCCCGCAGAGAAAGCCATGGGGACAGCAGCCCGGCGCAACGCCCGCTCGAGGGCGCGCTGGAAGTCGCGCGTCGAGGAGAAGCGCAGCCGCCCGCGCTTGGCATAGCGAACCCGCAGCTTCTGGACGGCAGGGGCCGGAGGGGGACCGTCGGGAGTGCGTGCCATGACGGCGACCTTACGGGGCCGATGACAACTGGACCGGCCCGATGACAACCACCAGGGGTCCGGCGTACCGTCGATCGATGGACCACTTCAGGGTGAAGCGGTCCCCGGATCGGAGGCTTGTGAGATGTTTGTTCAGATCATTCAGGGCACCTGCCGCGACTCTGAGGCCCTGCGCCGCCAGATCGACGTGTGGCGCCGGGAGCTGGGACCGAAGGCGCAGGGCTGGCTGGGTGGCACGTACGGCGTGACCGACGACAACACTTTTGTCGGCTTGGTGCGCTTCGACTCCAAGGAGGCCGCAGCCCGCAACTCGACCCGCCCAGAGCAGGGCGCGTGGTGGGCGCAGACCGAGAAGTGTTTCGAGGGCGAAGTGACTTTCCACGACTGCGACGACGCCATGACGTTCCTGGATGGCGGCGCTGACGACGCCGGGTTCGTCCAGGTCATCCAGGGCCGGCTAACAGATCCCGAGCGTTTCAGCAGGTTCATGGAGCTACCCATGGACATGCTGCACGAGGCCCGGCCCGAGATCATCGGCGGCCTGATCGCGATGGAGCCGGACGGACGGTTCACCGAGACTGTCGCCTTCCGCAGCGAGGAGGCTGCCCGTGAGGGTGAGCGCAAAGAGATGCCCGCCGAGATGGGCCAGGTCTGGGAGAACGAGCTGGCCCAGATGCAGGACGTGACCTACCTGGACCTGCGTCACCCCTGGTTCGCCAGCAGGGGGTAACCGGCAACAGGCAAGACAGCGGGAAGCCAGACTAGGGGGCCTCCAGCAGGTCGCCCTTGCCGGCAGTCAGCACGGTCAGTGGCAGGAGGCGTTTTCCGGTGGGCCCGATCTCGATTGCGGTGTCCATCTGCGGGCAGACGCCACAGTCGAAGCACGGGGTCCAGCGGCAGTCCTCGACCTCTACGTCGCTCAGGGCGTCCTGCCAGTCCTGCCAGAGCCAGTCCTTGTCCAGACCGGAGTCGAGGTGGTCCCAGGGCAGCACCTCGTTCTGCTCGCGCTCGCGGGTGGTGTACCAGGCAACATCGACGGGCTCGTCGGCCAGAGCGCTCTGGGCACACCGCATCCATCGTTCATAGCTGAAGTGCTCGCTCCAGCCGTCGAACCGGGCACCGTCACGCCATGCTGCCTCGATGACCTTGCCGACGCGGCGGTCACCTCGGGACAGCAGGCCCTCGACGATGCCGGGCTCACCGTCGTGGTAGCGGAACCCGATGGCCGAGGCGAACCGCTTGTCGGCCCGGATCGCGTCGCGCAGCTTCTGCAGCCGCGCGTCGGTCTCCGGCGCGCCAAGCTGGGCACACCACTGGAACGGGGTGTGCGGCTTGGGGATGAACCCTCCGATCGAGACGGTGCAACGGATGTCCCGCAGGCCGGTGACCCGTCGCCCCGTCTCGATGACCCGCTTGGCGAGGTCGGCGATCTGAAGCACGTCCTCGTCGGTCTCGGTCGGCAGACCACACATGAAGTACAGCTTCACCTGGCGCCAGCCGGCCGAGTAGGCGGCGGTGACAGTGTTGATCAGGTCCTGCTCGCTGACCATCTTGTTGATGACCTTGCGAATGCGCTCTGATCCGCCCTCAGGGGCGAACGTGAGGCCGGAGCGGCGCCCGCCCCGGGTCAGCTCGTTGGCCAGGTCGATGTTGAAGGCATCCACGCGGGTCGACGGCAGGGACAGACCCGTCTGGGTGCCTTCGTAGCGGTCGGCCAGACCCTTGGCGATCTCGGCAATCTCCGAATGGTCGGCGCTCGACAGCGAGAGGAGACCCACCTCGTCGAATCCCGTTGCTGCCAAACCTGTTTCGATCATCTCGCCGATACCGGTGATGGATCGCTCGCGAACCGGGCGGGTGATCATGCCGGCCTGGCAGAAGCGGCAACCGCGGGTGCAGCCGCGGAAGATCTCGACCGACATCCGCTCGTGCACGCTCTCAGCCAACGGCACCAGCGGCTTCTTCGGGTATGGCCAGGCGTCCAGATCCATCACCGTGTGCTTGGAGACGCGCCACGGCACCCCGGACGCACTGGCCGCCGGGGCGACGCGCTTGATCCGGCCGTCGGGCAGGTAGTCGACGTCGTAGAACGCCGGCACGTAGACCCCACCGGTGCGCGCCAGTCGAAGGAGCAGCTCGTGCCGGCCCCCAGGGCGACCCTGCGCCTTCCATGTCGTCACCAGCTCCGTCACCTCAAGAACTGCCTGTTCGCCGTCGCCCACGACCGCCGCGTCGATGAAGTCCGCCACCGGCTCGGGGTTGAACGCCGCGTGTCCCCCGGCGATGACGATCGGGTCAGCCTCGCCCCGCTCACGCGCGTGCAGCGGTATGCCGGCCAGATCGAGGGCGGTAAGCAGGTTGGTGTAGCCGAGCTCGGTGGAGAAGGAGACGCCGAGCAGGTCGAAGTCACGCACCGCCCGGTGTCCGTCAACGGTGAACTGCGAGACGCCCTCGCCCCGCAGCAGCGCCTCCATGTCCGGCCACACGGAATACGTGCGTTCGGCAAGGGCATCGCGTCGTTCGTTGATGACCTCGTACAGGATCATGACGCCCTGATTGGGCAGCGCGACCTCGTAGGCGTCGGGGTACATCAGGGCCCAGCGTGCGGTCAGCTCCTGGCCCTGCGGGCCGAACCCGCCGCAGTTCCAGTCCTTGACCGTGGAGTTGAGCTCACCGCCGACGTACTGGATCGGTTTGCTCACCTGCTCCAGCAGCGGCTCCAGGCGTGAGAACAGGGAAGCGCCGGTGGGTCCGGTATCGCGAGCGCCTTCGAGCATGGGTTTAAGCGTAGAGGGAGTCCAGCTCTTTCTTGTACTTGTCGGCGACGACCCGGCGCTTGAGCTTCATGCTCGGGGTGAACTCGCCCTCTTCGATGGACAGATCCCGATCAAGGATGACGAACTTCTTGATCGTCTCCCAGTGGTTGAGCTTGGCGTTGAGCTCGTCGATGTAGCCCTGAATCAGCTGGTGAACCGCGGGCGAGCCGACGAGCTCGCCGTAGGGCAGGCCGGCCATACCGTTGGTCGCCGCCCAGCCCGCCATGGCGTCAGGGTCAAGGGCGACCAGCGCGGACACGAAGGTGCGCCCCTCACCCTCGACGATCAGCTGACTGACGTACGGGCACACCCCCTGGAAGATCGACTCGATGGCGGAGGGGGCCACATCCTTGCCGTTGGAGGTCTTGAACAGGTCCTTCTTGCGGTCGGTGATGCGCAGGAAACCGCGTTCATCCAGATTGCCGATGTCCCCGGAGTGCAGCCAGCCGTCCGGGTCCACAGCCTCGGCAGTGTCCTGCGGCAGGTTGTGATAGCCCGCCATGACGCCCGGTCCCCTGAGCAGGATCTCCCCGTCGGGGGCGATCCGGACCTCGGTGCCCGGCAACGTCCAACCGACGCTTCCGAAGGCGTATGAGCCCGGCCGGTTGACAAAGGACGCGGCGCTGGACTCGGTCAGCCCGTAGCCCTCCAGGATGAGCATGCCGGCAGCGTCGAACCACCGGGCCACATCGGCGTTGAGTGCAGCCGACCCGGAGATGAAGAACCTGATCCTGCCGCCGAACCGCGCCTGGATCTTGTGCAGCACCAGCCGATCCGCGATCACGAACTCAGCGGCCAGCAAGGGAGAGGCCGAGCGCCCTTCTGCGCGCAGGGCGGCGACCCGACCACCGACCCCGACAGCCCACTGGAAGAGCTTGGCCTTCGCGCCACCCTCGGCGCTCATGGTGGTCGAGATCCGGGCGTAGGCCTTCTCGAAGATGCGTGGAGCCGCACCCATGAACGTCGGCGAGACGACGGCCAGGTTTTCCACGATCTTGTCCACCCGCCCGTCGAGCACGGTGGGAAATCCGATCTGCAGCGGGAGGGTGAGCAGCACCTTGCCCAGGACGTGGGCCAGCGGCAGCCAGAGGTACTGCAGGTCGTCCTTGTTCAGCAGGCCGATCGCGTCGACCGCTGCAGCCTCATAGGTCCAGCAGTCATGGGAGAGGCGGACTCCCTTGGGGCGCCCCGTGGTCCCGGAGGTGTAGATGAGCGTGGCCAGATGCTGCGGCTCGATGGCTTCAATCCGTTCGTGCAGAACCGACGGCGCCTGTTCCAGGTGCGCTGCGCCCAGCTGTTCCAGATCGTCAAGGGAGATGACCCAGTCCCCATCGGCCGTTCCGTCGAAGGTGACAACCTTGACCAGCTCGGGCAGCGCCGAGCGGTTGGCGCGAAGCTTGGCGATCTGTGCGTCATCCTCAGCGAACACGATGCGACTCTGGGAGTCGGCCACGATGTAGATCACGTCGGACTCGGCGGTCGAAGGATAGATGGCGGTCGTCGCAGCGCCGGCCAGCATCACGGCCAGGTCGGCGGCCACCCACTCGTACCGAGTGCTGGAGGCTATTGCCACACGCTGTTCGGACTCGATCCCCAAGGCCACCAGACCCGCTGCTATCTGGCGCACGCGGGCATCAACCTGGCCCCAGGTGACCGACTCCCAAGCGGCGCCCCGGGGGAACCGGAAGGCTTCTTGTTCCGGAGTCCTGGCAACTCGGTCGACGAACAGGTGGGCCACCGAACGTGCCCGATGCTCGATGAGGGAGAGGTCGTTGTGCTCATCGCTCGCCGAGAAGGCCATTCTTCACTCCTGATGTGTGATCTGGGCAGACATCGGATGATGTCAGCGCTTGCGTTGTTCGTAAAGTCCGGACAAATGGGCGTTGTTGACCAGGCCCAGGGCCAGCCAGCAGGCGAACATGCTGGAGCCACCGTAGGACACGAACGGCAATGGAAGACCAGTCACCGGCATTATGCCCAGGTTCATCCCCACGTTCTCGAAGATCTGGACGGTAAACCAACAGGCGACGCCAAGGGCGACAAGTCGGCTGAAGACGTCTTTGGCCCTCACCGCGATCATCAGCGTGCGCACTATCAGGAAACCCAGGATCAGCAGCAGACCCACGCTGCCCACGAACCCCAGCTCCTCTCCGGCCACCGAAAAGACAAAGTCGGTCTGCTGGTAGGGGATGAAGCCACCTTGGGTCTGACGCCCCTGAAAAAGCCCCTGGCCCTGCCACCCACCCGAACCGATCGCGATACTGACCTGGTGGGACTGGTAGCCAATGCCCTGCGGATCCGCTGATGAGTTGGCGAAGGTGGTGAGCCGGTCCCGCTGGTACTGGCTCAGGACCGGGGTCGTCCAGGCGACGGCAATGCCGATGAGCACGACCGCCATCACGGCGACCACCCAGCGTTTCGGGGCCCCCGACACCGCGATCACCCCGAGGGCCAGTGCTGCCAGGACGACTGCCGAGCCCAGGTCGGGCTGCAGCAGCACGAGGCCAATCGGTATGCCGGCCACGACCCAGGCGAGCGCGACATCGCGATGGGCCGGTGGCTGTCCTCGCTCTCCGCGCTCCGCGAGGATGACCGCCAGGCCGACGCACAGGGCTACCTTGGCGAACTCCGAGGGTTGGACGGAGAAGCCACCGGGCAGCTGGATCCACGAGTGTGATCCGTTGATGGTCGAGCCGACCGGGGTCATCACGAGAACGAGGCCGGCAACCGAAACCAGATAGAGCCACGGAGCGTAGGCACGCAACCCGCGAAAGTCCACCAGGGTGAGCGCTGCCGCCAGGGCCATGCCGATGCCGGTGTTGAGCAGGTGGCGGGCCAGATACTGCGAGCCGGACTGGTGCCGGGTGGCCGACCAGACCAGCAGAGCCCCGATGAGTGAGAGACCGAGTCCGCCGATGAACAGCCCCCAGTCGGTGCGGGACCAGATCACGCGACCGTGGAGGAGAGCACCGCCCGGGCGCGCTCGACGTCGTCGGCTATCTGCCGGATGAGGTCCTGGATGGAGTCGAACTTCAGGGTCGGCCGCAGTAGTTCGATGAACTCCACAACCACGGTCTCGCCGTAGAGATCGAGGTCGGAGCGATCCAGGACGTGGGCCTCGACCCGGCGCTCGGTGCCCGCAAAGGTCGGGTTGGTGCCGATCGATATCGCGGCCGGCTGCACGCGCTCAACGTCACGATCGGGCAGCTTCGGCCGGATCAGCCGGCCCACGTACACCCCGTCTGCGGGAATCAGCCCCGCGGACTCCTGACTCAGGTTCGCGGTGGGATAGCCCAGCTCGCGCCCGCGGTGGTCACCGTGCACGACCTCACCGGTGACCTGATGGGGACGTCCAAGGATCTCGGCCGCAGCTGCGACGTCGCCCGCCGCCACCAGGGCGCGAACCCGGCTGGAGGACCAGCGACCCCCCTCGCCAATGTCTACGAGAGTGAGCACCTCGAAGCCGTGCTCGACACCGAGCTGGCGCAATGTGTCGACGTCGCCGGAGTTGCGGACACCGAACCGGGTGTCCTCGCCTACGACGACTATGCTCGCGCCCAGCCCCTTGACGAAGACATCGACCACGAAGCGCTCTGGGGTCAACAGGGCGAACTCGTGGGTGAACTCCATGACCAGCACCGCGTCCAGTCCGGTGGACGCGAGCAGGTCGAGGCGCTGCTCGGGTGAGGTGATGATCTGCGGCGCGCGCTCAGGGTGCAGGACGGCGACCGGGTGCGGGTCGAAGGTGACGGCGACCGCGTGGGCGCCTTCTGAGCGGGCCCGCGCCACGACGGTGGACAGTACTGCTCGATGGCCTTTGTGCACGCCGTCGAAGTTGCCCAAGGTCACCACACTGGGGCCGTAGCCCGGTGGGATCTGGGAGAGATCGGTCCATCGCAACATTGAGGACACTCTACGTGAATACGACGTGAGCCTTGGCCAGCGTGCCACTCTCGTCAAGCATGGCGACCAGGTGTCCCTCGGGCGCGAAAGCCGCAATCGGCTCGCTGCGCCCTGCCGGTTTGGAGGGGATGCGCTGTCCGTGGCCGACCGCGGTGGCCTCGGGTGCACTCAGCTCGCGCACGACAAAAGAGTCCCGCGCGGCCTGCGACAAGGTGATCACCGGTAGGTCGTCCGCCTCGCTGGCCACCTCAAGATCCTCGAGCGAATGTGAGCTGTCGATCCCGAACCTCCCGACGCGGGTACGCCGCAGCGCAGTCAGGTGCCCGCCCACGCCCAGGGCTGTTCCGAGGTCTCGGGCCAGCGCCCGGATATAGGTGCCCGACGACACGTCCACGATGACGTCAAGGTCCCAGACCCCCTGTCCGGACGCGGTTCGGGTCCGGTGCTGTAGGACGTCGAACCTGCTGACAGTGACCGGCCGGGCGGACAGAACCACGTCCTGTCCCGCACGCACTCGCGCATAGGACCTCTGCCCGTCCACCTTGATCGCGCTGACCGCGCTGGGCACCTGGGAGATCTCACCCGTGAGATCGGCGACGGCATGCTCAACCGCCTCGGGGCTCAGAGCGCCGACATCGTGGGACATCGTGATCTCACCGTCTGCGTCATCGGTGATCGTGGACTGACCCAGGCGAATCGTCGCGGTGTACGTCTTGTCACACCCCACCAGGAACGTCAGAAGCTTGGTGGCCCGATTGATGCCCAGAACGAGAACACCCGTGGCCATCGGGTCCAGGGTCCCGGCATGGCCGACCTTGCGGGTGCCGCACAGGCGCCGGCAACGAGCGACGACGTCGTGGCTGGTCCACCCGGCCGGCTTGTCGACGATGAGCAGGCCGTCAGGGGTGGGCATCGTCTGCGGCATCATCGCCTGCGCCGGCTTTTCCGTCGCCGTGCTCGGCCGGTTCGTCGGAGGTGGGCACGGCGTCATCCTCAGCGCGGTCTTCGTCGACCGTCTTCTTGTACGGATCTGCGTCACCGGCATAGGTGGCACCGGCCGCGGCTTCCGCCACTTCCGCATCGCGCTGCTTGGCCGTCAGGAGCAGTCCCTCGAGGTGGGCCGCGCCCTCCGGCAGCGCGTCGGGGATGAACTCCAGCGTGGGAGTGAGCCGGATGCCGATGCCCTTGCCGACCGCCGAGCGGAGCTTGCCCTTGGCAGACTCCAGAGCCGCCGCCGTCTCGGCGCGTTCGGCCTCACCACCGAAGACGGTGTAGAAGACCGACGCATTCTGCAGATCGCCGGTCACCCTGACGTCGGTGATCGTGATGAAACCCAGTCGTTCGTCCTTGACGCGGTACTCCAGCGTCTCGGCCACCAGAACCTTGATGCGGTCTGCAATCTTCTTCGCGCGGGCCGGATCGGCCATGGTCCTTACTCTCCTAGGAAATGACAGGCTACAAACTGACAGGCTACAAAGATGACGTGCCGTGGGGCAGGCAACGAGGATCCGCTGTCGTCTCAGTACCCCGGTGAGGGGCAGGCCCCTGGTGAGCGGGCGGGCTGAAGCCAACCAGCCCGCTCACCGGGGTCAGCCACGATCAGGTGCGCGGGATCTCGCGCATCTCGTGGGTCTCGATGACGTCGTCAACCCTGATGTCGTTGAAGCTACCGAGGTTGATACCGCACTCGAAGCCCTCGCGAACCTCGACCACGTCGTCCTTGAAACGACGCAGACCGGTGATCTCGATGCCCTCGCCGACGACCACACCGTCACGGATGATCCGCGCCTTGGTGCCGCGCTTGATCTCGCCGGAGCGGATCAACGAACCGGCCACGTTGCCGAACTTGGAGGACTTGAAGACCTCACGCACCTCGGCGGTGCCCAGCTGGACCTCTTCGTACTCGGGCTTGAGCATCCCCTTGAGGGCTGCCTCGATGTCGTCGATCGCCGAGTAGATGACCGAGTAGAAGCGCATGTCCACGCCCTCGCGATCGGCCAGCTCGGCCACCCGCTCTGCCGGCTTCACGTTGAAGCCGATGATGACGGCACTGTCGACCGTCGCCAGGTTGACGTCGTTCTGGGTGATCGCGCCGACGCCACGGTGGATGATCCGCAGGTCGACCTCGTCGCCGACATCGATCTTGAGCAAGGCGTCCTCGAGCGCTTCAACAGAACCCGACACATCACCCTTGATGATGAGGTTGAGGTTGTCGACCTTGCCAGCGGCCAGGGCCTCGTTGAGGTCCTCGAGGCTGATCCGCTTGCGGCGCTTGGCCAGGCTGGCCGCACGCTGGGCGGCCTCGCGACGCTCTGCGATCTGACGGGCGGTGCGGTCGTCGGGTGCCACCAGGAACGTGTCACCGGCGCCGGGCACCGAGGTCAGGCCGAGAACCATGACCGGACGCGAAGGCGTGGCCTCCTCGACCGTGTCACCGTGCTCGTCGAGCATGGCACGGACGCGGCCGTAGCCACCGCCGGCCACGATCGAGTCACCGATGCGCAGCGTTCCGGACTGGACCAGAACCGTGGCGACGGGGCCACGACCCTTGTCGAGGTGAGCTTCGATGGCAACTCCGCGGGCGTCCTTGTCGGGATTGGCTCGCAGATCAAGGGCCGCGTCGGCTGTCAGCAGCACGGCCTCGAGAAGCGTGTCGATATTGGTCAGCTCCTTGGCCGAGACGTTGACGAACATCGTCTCGCCGCCGTATTCCTCGGCCACCAGGTTGTACTCGGTCAGCTGCTGGCGAACCTTGTCGGGGTTGGCCCCTTCCTTGTCCACCTTGTTGACCGCGACCACAATCGGCACACCAGCGGCCTGGGCATGGTTAAGTGCCTCGATGGTCTGCGGCATGACGCCGTCATCGGCTGCGACCACGAGGATCGCGATGTCGGTGACCCTGGCACCACGGGCACGCATCGCCGTGAAGGCTTCGTGTCCGGGGGTGTCAATGAACGTGATGGCGCGCTCAACGCCTTCGTGCTCCGAGCGAACCTGGTAGGCACCGATGTGCTGGGTGATGCCACCGGCTTCATGCTGTGCGACCTTCACGGAGCGGATCGCGTCCAGCAGCCGGGTCTTTCCGTGGTCGACGTGACCCATGACGGTCACGACCGGCGGACGAGGCTTGAGATCTTCGTCGCCCTCTTCAGCCAGCTCGGCATCAAGGTCGATGTGGAACTGTCCGAGCAGCTCGCGCTCCTCGTCCTCCGGAGAGACAACCTCGATGTCGTAGCCGAGCTCGGTTCCGAGCGCGCGGAACATCTCTTCGTCCAGGGACTGCGTGGCCGTGGCCATCTCGCCCAGGTGGATGAGCACCGTGACCAGGCTCGCCGGGTTGGCGTTGATCTTGTCGGCGAAGTCCGTCAGCGAGGCCCCACGACGCACCCGGATGACCGTCTTGCCGTCGCCGCGAGGAACAGTGACACCGCCCAGTGACGGGGCCTGCATCTGCTCGAACTCCTGACGCTTGGCGCGCTTGGACTTGCGTCCGCGAACCGGACGCCCGCCACCACGGCCGAAAGCACCCTGGGTGCCGCCACGGCCACCGGGTCCACCCGGACGACCGCCGCCACCACCGCCTGGGCGACCGGCGAAACCGCCACCACCGCCGGGGCGACCGGCGAAACCGCCACCGGCACCCGCGCCGGGACGACCGGGAGCGCCACCGCGAGCGGCACGATCACCGGGGCGAGCGACCCCTGCGCGATCGGGCATCATGCCCGGGTTCGGGCGCGGGGCACCAGGGCGGGGACCGCCGGCACCGGCAGGAGCCGGACGGCCACCCTGTGGGCGGGGCATTCCCTGGCTGGGAGCGAAGGGGTTGTTGCCTGGACGTGCAGCCGACGGTGCTTCGCGGCCCTCCCGAGGCTCGCGGCTTTCGCGGCCACTTCGAGGCATGCCCTGGCTCGGCGCAAAGGGGTTGTTCCCGGGGCGCGGGGCGCCGGGACGGGGCGCGGGGCGCGGGGTATCAGCGCCACCTTCACGTGCCGCAGGAGCCTCGGAGGCAGGTGTTTTGGGACCGGGCGTCTTTGCCGCAGGCGCCTTTGCAGCAGGCGCCCTCGGGGAAGGCGTCCTCGGGGAAGGCGCCACCGGACGAGAGGGAGCCCGAGGCACACCGGCCGTGGCCGCGGCGGGTGCCGCGGCTGCAGGGGTGATGGGGGCCTCAGGAGCGGCAGCCGCAGGAGCCACCACGGGGGCGGGCGCCGCGGGGGCAACCGTGGCAGCGGGCGCCGGGGCGCCGGGCTTTGCTGCCGGCTTCTTGGCGGCGGGTGTCGCCGCACCTTCCTTGACGGCCGCAGCCGTACCACCGGCGGCAAGCTCCGCGGGGAACGACTCGCGAACCTTGCGGACCACAGGGGGCTCGATGGTCGACGAAGCCGACCTGACGAACTCGCCCTGTTCTTTCAAATGACTGAGCAAAGTCTTGCTCTCGACTCCGAGCTCTTTTGCGAGCTCGTAGACCCGGACCTTAGCCACGTTTCTCCTTGTCTGTGGCCCGGATTTCGAGATGAAGCGCGGGCCGTCGTTAGTGCTGGATGTTGCTCATCGCTGAGTACTCATCGGATGCTCATCGGGTGCTCATCAGCGTCATACCCGCTTTCGGTTTCAGGAACCTGCTGAACTGCCTGCTCCGGGGTGGAGCTGACAGCGTTGACCACGGACTGTTCGTAGGCGTCAATGTATGCGCCCACGGCCGCCACCTCGAGAAAAGCCTTGACTCGCAAAGCCCGCCCGAACGCTTTTCGCCGCACTGCGAGATCCAGGCACTCCGGTGTCGGGTGTAGCCAAGCGCCACGCCCTGGCAGCCGGAGCCGCGGATCCACCACGACTCTGGCCAGTTGCTCGCCAGCGTCGTTGCGCTCCGCAACAACTCGCAGCAGTGCTGATCGAACATCACGACGACGACAACCCACACACGTTCGTGCCATGCGTTGGGTTGGCCGCGCACTGATCCGTCGCAACCGATCGATAGTCACTACTCTAGCGCCTGGCGCTCCCGGCCTGCGCCAGCCTCCGCCCCACGGGCCCTCTCATCGTGAGCAGGCGCGGTGTCAGAATGGATGTCGATGCGCCAGCCGGTGAGCTTGGCGGCGAGTCGGGCGTTCTGGCCTTCTTTGCCAATCGCCAAGGACAGCTGGTAGTCAGGCACGACCACCCGGGCAGAACGCCGTTCCGCATCAACGATCTCAACCGAGTTGACCCGCGATGGCGAGAGCGCCGACGCGACAAACGTGCGAGGGTCCTGCGAGAAGTCCACGATGTCGATCTTCTCGCCGTGCAACTCGGTCATTATTGCCCGGATCCGCGCCCCCATCGGGCCGATGCAGGCGCCCTTGGCGTTGACCCCGGGGGTCTTGGTATGTACGGCGACCTTGGTCCGGTGCCCTGCCTCGCGGGCGAGTGCACCGATCTCGACAGTGCCGTCGGCAACTTCGGGCACCTCGAGCTCGAACAGCTTGCGCACCAGATTGGGGTGGGTCCGCGACAGGCTGATCTGGGGTCCTCGCTGACCGCGCTTGACGCTGACCACGTAACAACGCAGACGCGCGCCGTGGACGTACTTCTCCCCCGGGACCTGCTCAGCCAAGGGCAGCGACCCCTCGATGTCCCCGAAGTCAACCATCACGTAGCGCGGATCGCTGCTCTGCTGGATGACGCCCGTGATGATGTCACCCTCGCGGCCATGGAAGTCGCCCATGATCGCCTCGTCCTCGATGTCGCGCAGTCGCTGCACGATGACCTGGCGAGCCGTCGAAGCCGCGATCCGCCCGAAACCAGCTGGAGTGTCGTCGAACTCGGGGCCGGGCTCAGAACGCTCCCCGGTCTCAGGGTCCAGGACGCCGTCCTCGCGGGCCCACACAGTCACGTGACCGGTCTTGCGCTCCAGCTCCACCCGGGCGATGCGCTGGGCGCCGTCGCTGCGGTGATAGGCCACGAGCATCGCCTGCTCGATGGCCGGGATGATGACGTCCAGGGAGATGTCCCGTTCGCGCTCAAGGCCACGTAGCGCGGTCAGATCGATATCCATCAGCTCTCCTCCTCTGGGGTGACACGGGCAAACTCGACCTGCACCTGGGCGCGAGCGATGTCGGCATACGGGATGCGTTGTTCGGTCTCTGGTTCGTTCTTCGTCGCGGCCACCAGCACCGTCGCGCCGGTGGGGCCGGCAGCAACCAGGCGGCCGGTGAGGACACCGTCATCGGAGTCCTGGATACGCCGGATCTCCACGAGCCGGGACACGTTTCGGCGGAAGTGACGGGGCTCGGTGAGCGGGCGGTCGACACCTGCCGATCCGACTTCCAGGACGTACGGCGCTTCGCCCAGCGCATCGGAGGCGTCCAGGCCGGCGCTGATGACGCGGGTGGCCTCCGCGACCTCGTCCAGTGAGAGGGGATCGACCACGCTGGACTCATCGCCAGACTCCAGAGCGGCCAGATCACGATCGAGCCAGATCCGGACCAGCCGGCGTTTGCCGGCAGGGGTCACCGCCACGTCCTCAACCATGAGTCCGAGTTCGCGCAAGGGACCAGGGACCTGCACGGTGCCCCGGAGGTCGCGCAGAACGTAGCCAATTTGCTCCTGAATGCTCAACCGACGCCTCCGCTCCCTTTTCTCGAATGACGCCCACGCCGCGTGCTTGCTCCTGCGGTGGTCGTCGACGGCAGTCTATCGGGCGCAGCACGGCCCTTGTAGCCAAAGCAAGGGGCCATGCCATCATCGAGTCCATGCCGCGAACCACCCAGTGCCGTCCCGCTGGCCTGGCAGCCGGCCCTCTGACCAACAGATGAGCCCCCTTGTCCCTGGCTCGTTCTCGGCACTGATGACCGGCCGCGAACCCCAGCCGTACCTCAGTGGTGACTCTTGGCTGGCGCGCATACCCCGGCTTGTGCAGGAGTCGCTGGCGCAGTGGGATCTGACCCTGGACGGCGACCCGATGCATGGTGCGGTGGCACTGGTGCTGCCGGTCCGACGTCGCGACGACTCCGCCGCGGTCCTGAAACTGACCTGGCCCCACCCGGACACCCGGCATGAGCATCTGGCCCTGCAGCACTGGGGTGGCCGTGGTGCTGTGCGGCTGCTGGCAGCCAACCCGGCCAGCTGGAGCATGCTCCTGGAGCGCCTCGACAGCGGCCGCGATCTGCACGACGTCCCGATCGATGAGGCCTGCACCGTGATCGGGACCCTCCTGCAACAGCTGGATCATGAGGCACTGCCTCAGCTTCCGCATCTTTCGGCGCAGGCAGCAGACATGGAACGAAAGTTCGCGTCCGCGCCGCCAGCCATGCCACGCCGGTTCGTCGAGCAGGCCCGCGCACTGCTGTCGGATCTGGTGGCCGACGCAGCCATCGACTCACGCCTGGTCAACACCGACCTGCACTACCAGAACATCCTGGCGGCGCAGCGTCAGCCGTGGCTGGCGATCGACCCCAAGCCTCTGGCAGCTGATCCGGCCTTCGCCGTCACGCCCGCCCTGTGGAACCGGTGGGTGGAGGCGATCGCCAGCGGCAACCTGGGCGCCCACCTGCGCCGTCGCCTGTCGGTCATCTGTGCCAGCGCCGGTCTGGACGAGGAACGAGCCCGGGCCTGGTCGATCGTGCGAGAGGTTCAGAACGGTCTGTGGGCGATCGATGAGGATGACGGCGACGAGCTCACGAAAGCCATCGCGATCATCAAGGCGATGCAGCCGGGGTGACCTGTGCTGGTCGCGAAGGCGTGGACCAGCCGACAGGGCTTTCATCAATGGGACGATAATGGGGTCATGATCTTCCCCATGGCGACGCGGCTTAAGAACGTCCCCGATTGGCTCAGCAGCAATGGCCTGGAGATCGTACTGATCATCCTCGGCGTCATTCTGCTGACCAGATTCGCCACGTGGTTCAAGGCGATAGTCACCCAGCGCATCGACGCCAGCGACCTCGAGTCGGACGCTCTGGTTCGTTCGGAGGCGGCCAAACACCGACACGCCCTGGCCGACGTGCTCAAGTGGACAGCCCTGGTCATCGTGTACTGCGTGAGCGCGCTGCAGATCGCCACACGCTTGGGGATGTCGACGTCGAGTCTGGTCGCGCCGGCGGCCGTGGTGGGCGTGGCGCTCGGTTTCGGGGCGCAGCGCCTGGTCCAGGACCTGCTCGCAGGCTTCTTCATCATCGCCGAGCGCCAGTACGGCTTTGGTGACCTCATCACCATCGCCGGACCTGGCATCCCCGAAGGCGTGATCGGCACCGTCGAGGACGTGACGCTGCGGGTCACCAAGGTCCGCACCCCCAACGGCGAGGTGATCTTCACCTCGAACGGCCAGATCACCCAGCTCACCAACCTGTCACGGGACTGGGCCCGGGTCGTGATCGATGTGCCCGTCCCGCTCAGCGTGGACATCGGGCACATCAGCGAGATCCTGCGCGAGGTCGGCCGCGCGGCGTACGCCGACGACGAGCTCCAGCCCCAGCTCCTTGACGCCCCCGCGGTGATGGGCGTCCAGAGCATCGAGGTCGACCAGATCCGTGTGCGCATCGTGGCCCGTACGTTGCCGGGCAGGCAGTTCCTCGTCGGGCTCACGCTGCGCGGGCGGATCGCGGCCGCGTTACGCCGCGAGGGCATCCACGTGCCCATCGAGCTGGACACGGTCGAGGCGACGGGAGCGACCCCGTGAATCTGCGTCCCCGGCGGTCAACTGTCGTGCTCATGACGCTCTTTGTCTTGACTCTGGTGACCTACTTCATGCTTCCACCTCCGCCAACATCAGCGATCACGCCCACCACGCCGACGCCAACCATCAAAAGCACGCCGGCGCCCAGACTCCCAGCCCCGCTGCACCCGGCCACGCAGAATCCCCGTCCGCAGGCGACCACTGCCCACACCAACCCCCTCTTGGCGACGCCTCCCCCCTGGCCGACCGTTGCGCCGACGCCATCGCAGACCGCCGCCCCCACCCTTTCGCCGACCGTTGCGCCCACTACCCAAGCCCCGGCGCCGACGACAAGCAGTCCTACGCCCCCGCCGACGGCTACAACCCCGCCAACGGCGGCGCCCTGATCCATTCCGGGTGCAGGGCCTACCGTGGGAGGCTCGGAACATGCCCGGCACACCCCACCAAACGCGCTCTCGATCCACCGCTCAGCCGATCCATGATCGGCTGAGCGGTGGCGATCCGCGAACGCTGCGCAACGTCGACGAGGTAGTCGAAATCGCCCTGGCAGAACCCGAGCGTCTCGACGAGCTGATCCGGTGCGTTCTCGAAAGCGATGACGAGATCGTACGGATGCGCGCCGGCGACGCTCTCGAGAAGGTATGCCGCCCCCAGCCGCCGCTCCTGCAGCCCCACGTCTGGCTGTTGCTGGGTGCCATGTCGAGGATCCACCAGCACTCCGTGCAATGGCACGTGGCCCAGATGCTCGGCCACGTCCGGCTCACGCCCGCACAGCGCCGCCGAGCCGCAGGACTCATGAACAAAAACCTTGACGAGTCCGCCGACTGGATCGTGCTCAACTACAGCCTCGCGGTCCTGGCCAGACAGGACCCCGCCATCCTCGACGACCTCCATCGCCAGCTGCGACGTCATGGCCAGCTGCGACGTCATGGCCAGAGCGACTACAAGTCGCTCGCCCACCGGGCCCGCGAGCTTTCTATCGAGTTCGGTCTCGGCCCAGCGGTACCCACGGCCGGCACAGAAGGCGAACACCTTGAAGGGCTATAGGTATTGCCTCGAGGTGGTGATCGGCCCGAGCTGGTGATCGGCCCGAGCTGACGATCGGGGGGACTGGCCGGCAAGGCGACGATGTGGGCGCCCATCCAGGCAGGGCCGACCTGCGTCGCGAAGCGATCCAGAGTCTCAGAACTGCCGGCGAGAATCACCAGCATCACATCGTTACCGATGTCTGGATGACGTGGAGACCATCGAGGCGGTCAATCGCGCGCATCTGACCAGAAGGCCTGCCCGCCCAGGGACACCTCCGGTTCCTGGCCGAGCATGATCACCCGCTTTCCCGCGTCCGCGACCTCCGCGGCCGCGACCAGCCCGGCCAACCCGGCCCCGACGACGATGACGTCGGTGTTCATTGGCGCTCCTTCGAGTTCGACCGGCCAAGAAATGACCGTTGCCCAGTGACAGTAGGCTTTGTCGATGGCGAACCGGTTGCAGCACTCGACGAGCCCGTATCTGCTGCAACACAAGGACAACCCGGTGGATTGGTGGGCGTGGGGGCCGGAGGCTCTGGCAGAGGCCGAACATCTGGGCAAACCCATCTTCTTGTCCGTCGGGTATGCAGCCTGTCACTGGTGTCACGTGATGGCCCACGAGTCGTTCGAGGATGACGAGGTGGCAGCCGTCCTGAACGCCGGCTTCGTCGCCATCAAGGTCGACCGCGAGGAGCGACCGGACATCGACGCGATCTACATGTCCGCGACCACGGCCCTGACCGGGCACGGCGGCTGGCCGATGACCTGCTTCCTCACGCCGGCAGGCGAGCCCTTCTTCTGCGGCACGTACTACCCCAAGCCCACTCTCCTGCAGCTTCTCTCACAGGTCCGCGACGCCTGGGCCCAACAACGCGACGAAATCCTCGCCAGCGCAGGGCACATCGTCCAGACCCTGCGCACGGCCCCGACGACCGGCTCCGGCACGCCCCTGGCGGCGACCGAGCTCGCAGCTGCCGAATCACTGCTGGCTGGCGGCTACGACTGGCAGGACGGCGGCTTCGGAAGGGCACCCAAGTTCCCGCCGTCGATGGTCCTGGAGTTCCTCCTGCGACACTGGGCACGCACGGGCACCGGGCGTGCCCTGCAGATGGTCGAAGGCAGCTGCGAGGCTATGGGCCGAGGCGGGATGTACGACCAGCTTGCGGGCGGCTTCGCGCGCTACTCGGTGGACGCCGGCTGGGTGGTTCCCCACTTCGAGAAGATGCTCTACGACAACGCCCAGCTGTTGCGTGTCTATGTGCACCTCTGGCGCGCAACAGGATCACCCTTCGCCGAAAGGGTTGCGCGCCAGAGCGCCGACTTCCTTCTGCGCGACCTCGGCACCGCCGGCGGCGGCTTCGCCTCGGCTCTGGACGCCGACACCCAGGGCGTCGAGGGCCTGACCTACCTCTGGTCGGCCGAACAGCTCGTTGAGGTCCTCGGCGCCGACGACGGGCCACGCGCCGCCGCTCTGCTCGAGGTCACCGATTCCGGAACCTTCGAACACGGCATGTCGACCCTCCAGCTGCGCACAGAGCCAGACGACGCGCAGTGGTGGGAAGACATTCGAGGCCGTTTGCTGGCCGCGCGCGATCTGCGACCACAGCCTGCCCGCGACGACAAGGTGGTCACCGGCTGGAATGGTCTGGCCATCGCCGCACTGAGCGAGGCCGGCGTGCTGCTCGGCGAGTCGACGTACGTGGACGCCGCTCAGCTTTGCGCGCAGTTCCTCACCGACTCCCATGTCGTTGACGGCAGGTTGCGCCGGGCATCGCGCGGGGGCGTGGTGGGGACCGCGATGGGAGTCGCCGACGACCACGGCAACCTGGCCGAGGGCCTGCTCACCCTGCACCAGGCCACCGGGGAGCCACGATGGCTGACGCTTGCGGGCGAGCTGCTCGATACGGCACTGGCTCACTTCGCCGACGGCCGGGGCGGGTTCTTCGACACGGCCGATGACGCCGAGCCGCTCTTCACCCGGCCGGGCAGTCCTGCCGACAACGCGGAGCCGTCCGGCCAGTCCGCGCTCGCCGGCGCTCTGCTGACCTACTCGGCCCTGACCGGGTCCATGCGTCACCGAGAGGCGGCCGAGGCTGCGGTTGCCTCGGCTGCAGCTCTGGCTGCAGAGAACCCACGTTTCGCGGGTTGGACCCTTGCCGTCGCGGAGGCAACCGTGGCCGGGCCACTTCAGGTGGCCGTGGCCGGCGACGGACCGCAAGCCTTCGAACTCCTCCGGACCGCGCGCGGCGCCACCTCCCCTGGCCTTGTCACTGCTCACGGTCTGCCCGATGCGCCCGGGATTCCACTCCTGGCAGGCCGGCCCCTGGTGGCTGGCCGCGCCGCGGCATACCTGTGTCGCGGTTTTGTCTGCGACCGGCCCGTGACGACGCCCCAGGAGCTGACGTCGGCGTTGGGCAGGGCAAGCTGACAGGTGGCCGCGCAGAGCGGTCCGTTCCCTCCCTGTCAGCTGAGCTGACCGATCACATCGAGGCCAATCTTGGCGATGAAAGCGCCGAGGACGATGACCAGGACGACGCGGACGAACCCGGCGCCCTGGGCCACCGCCGTGCGGGCGCCGAGGTATCCGCCGGCCAGGTTGCCCAGCCCCATAAGCAGGCCGACCTTCCACATCACCGCCCCCGCCGGGATGAAGACGACCAGGGCAGCCAGGTTGGTGGCCACGTTGGCGATCTTGGCCTTGGCGCTGGCCTGCACGAACGCGTAACCGAGCAGGCCCACCAGGGCGAACACGAGAAAGGAACCCGTTCCGGGACCGAGCGCCCCGTCGTAGATGCCGATCAGGAAACCGACCCCGGTGGCGGCCAGCACGTGGCGGTGTCCCGAGAAGCGCAGCGCGGTCTGCGCGCCCAGTCCCGGATTGAACAGGATGTAGGTCCCGACCCCGATCAACACCGCCAGAACGATCGGGTTGAAGGCTGCCCTGGAGATGTGCGACACCAGCGAGGCACCGATCAGTGATCCAGCGAACGCCAGCAGGGCCAGCGGGATCGCGGTCTTCAGGTCCGGCTTGACGCGACGGTAGTAGGTCGCCGCACTCACCGACGTGCCACAGATCGAGCTGAGCTTGTTGGTCGCCAGGATCTGCACCGGGGTGACCATCGGGAACCCGAGCAGCAGTGCCGGGATCTGGATCAGGCCGCCACCGCCGACGACCGCGTCGACCCACCCCGCGCAGACGGCGGCGACGCCCATGAGCACGAGGGTGAGCGTCGAGGGATCGTTCAGCTCGACTGCCAGCCGTCAAGGATGTCAAGGATGTCGAGGAGCTCGTGTGCGACGCCATCAGGAGTCACCTCGACCGAGACCCGCTGCGCCAAGGGGATCTTCGAATGCGGAACCCAGATGGCACGCATCCCGGCCAGCTGGCTCCCGTGGATGTCCTCGAAGAGTCGGTCCCCCACGAAGACCGCCTCGCAGGGCTCCACTGCCAGAGCCACCGCGGCTGCGCGGAAGGCCTCCCGATGAGGCTTGGTCCACGCCAGCTCGCTGGAGTAGATGTCGGCGTCGATCAAGTCCAGGACTCCATCACGCTCGAACACGCCACGGTGGTAGTCCCCCGACCAGATCGTGTTGGACAGGACCCCGACGAGAATTCCGCGCTCACGCAACCCCTCCCACAGTGGTCGCACCTGTTCGTCGGTGAAGGTGTGCGGCTCCCAGAACTCCTGGTACGCCACCAGGGCCGCCTCGCGCCGCAGGTCGCCCTCATCCAGGCCCGCCTCGGTCAGGATCTCATGTAGGCGGGCGCTGCTGTGTTCGGTCCGGCTGCGAAGCCACGCCGCTTCCTCAGCGGCCACGATGCGCGCGGCCAGCGACAGCGCCTGTGCCTGCTCGGCATGCACCTGACGGGCGAAGACCAGCCACTGCTCCGCGATGTCCACGGAGTGCCACGGCGTGAGGGTGCCGCCCCAGTCGAAGATGACTGCCCGACAACGAGGCGGGACGGGCACGACAGAGTCCATCAGATCGCTGCGCCCTGCTCTTGGGACCCGACCGCGCCACGCACCTGGGACACGCGCACCTCCGACACCACTGCGTCAACGATCTGGTCGACCGGCACCTCACGCCGCTCGCCGCTGGCACGGTCCTTGATCTCGATCGTGCCAGCCTCCAGGCCCTTGCCGACGATGACGATGGTCGGCACGCCGATCAGCTCGGCGTCCTTGAACTTCACGCCGGGAGAGACCTTCCGGCGATCGTCATAGATGACCAGGACTCCTCGCTGCGCCAGGGCATCGGTGAGTTCGCCAGCCTTGGCGAAGACCTCCTCGGCCTTGCCGGTGGCCACCACGTGGACGTCGGCCGGAGCGATCTCACGGGGCCACACGAGGCCGAACTCGTCGTGACTGCCCTCGGCCACGGCAGCCACGGCACGGCTGACGCCCACGCCGTAGGAGCCCATGGTCACAGTCACCAGCTTGCCGTTGCGGTCCAGAACCTTGAGGTCCAGCGACTCGGCGTACTTGCGGCCGAGCTGGAAGATGTGCGCCATCTCGATGCCTCGTGCGGTCTCGAGCCGTTGACCGCAGTTGGGGCATTCGTCACCGTCGCGTACCTCGGCCGCCTCGATCCTGCCATCGGCGGCGAAGTCGCGTCCGGCCACCAGCCCGATCACGTGCCGGCCGGGGGCATCGGCTCCGGTGACCCAGACGGTCCCGTCGACGACTCGGGGGTCCAGCAGGAACCTGATCCCGGACTTGGCATCCTCGCCGAGCACCCCCGGCCCCATGTAGCCCTTGGCCAGCGCGGGGTACCTGGCGAAGTCGGCCTCATCGAACGCCTCGATCTCTGCCGGCTCGAGCTGGGCACCAAGGCGCTTCTCGTCGATCTCGCGGTCACCGGGCACCCCGATAGCCAACGGCTCACGGCGGCCGCCGGGCTGGACCAGCATGACGATCACGTTCTTGAGGGTGTCGCTGGCCTGCCAGGGCCGGTCGGGGCGAGGGAAGGCGGCGTTGAGGTGGTCCACCAGGGTTGTGATGGTGGGGGTACCGGGGGTGTCCTCGACGTGGGCAGCCGGAAAGCCGTCATAGGCGATGGCCGGTGGCGCGGGCACCTTCACGGCCTCGACATTGGCCGCGTAGTCGCAGTTGACGCAACGCACGTAGGTGTCTTCGCCATGCTCGGCCGCCGCCAGGAACTCCTCGGACGCCGAGCCGCCCATCGCACCGGAGGTCGCCCTGACGATGACGTACTCGAAGCCGAGGCGGTTGAAGATCTTGATGTAGGCCGCGCGGTGCATGTCATAGGCGGCCTGCAGGCCCGCGTCGTCCACGTCGAAGGAGTACGAGTCCTTCATGATGAACTCGCGACCTCGCAGCAGGCCTGCGCGGGGACGTACCTCGTCGCGGTACTTGGTCTGGATCTGGTAGATCGACAGCGGCAGGTCCTTGTATGAACCGTACAGATCCTTGACCGTCAGGGTGAACATCTCTTCGTGCGTAGGGCCGAGCAGGTAGTCGGCACCCTTGCGGTCCTTGAGCCGGAAGATGTTCTCGCCATACTCCGTCCAGCGGCCGGTCGCCTCGAAGGGCTCCTTGGGCAACAGCGCCGGGAAGCTCAGCTCCTGGGCGCCGATGGCGTCCATCTCCTCGCGCACGATGCGCTCGACGTTGCGCAGCACTCTCAGCCCAAGGGGCAGCCAGGTGTAGATACCAGGAGCGACGCGGCGGATGTAGCCGGCACGGACCAACAGCCGGTGACTGGGCAGCTCTGCATCGGCCGGGTCCTCGCGCAGGGTTCGCAGGAACAGGGTCGACATACGTAGGGCCGGGGTTGACACGTGATCTCCATTGGTCGGCTCACAACAGGTCCGGGCACGGACGCACCGGACACCGTGAGGATATCGAGGATATCGGCAGGAGTCCGAGGCACTCACGCCGCTGCTTGGAGATGATGCTCTGGCTCTCAGATACGTCCGGTGGCCCTGAGCGCAGTCCGGATCAGCGGAAGCTGCAATGGAAGCCGTGCCAGCGTGCCAGCCCCCCGGGCACGACTGCCGGTCCCTGCACGGGCCCGCTTTCCCTCGGTCAGTGCCATCTGGACGTTGCCCGGAAAGACGGCCGGGAGCAGGGCAGCGCTTGCCCACCCGGCAGCCTTGCGCGTCATCGGGTGCAGGAGGCCGGCGGCGCAGGCCAGCTCGGCGACCCCGGACGCGTAGACGAGGCCGCGACGGGCAGGCAGCTGTCGCGGCACCATAGTCTCGAAGACCCGAGGTCGGACCAGGTGCAAGCTTCCCGAGATAGCCAAGAGCGCGGCCAACCCCTTGAGGTCCACGGTCAAACGTGTCACATCATCACCCATCGTCGTCCCCTCTGCACCGTGTCACATCAGGACGGTGGCGAACCTTCCGATCTCGGTGAACCCGACCCGCGCATATGTGGCCCGCGCAGGCGTGTTGAAGTCGTTGACATAGAGCGTGACCACCGGAGCGATCTCAGTGCGGACCTGCTCGACCACCGCGGCCATGGCGGGCCCGGCCAGTCCCTGGCCACGCCAGCGCGGAGCCACCCAGACACCCTGGACCTGAGCGACACCCAAGGCCACCGACCCGACGTCCGCCTTGAACACGACCTCACCGTCGTCGACCCGCACGAACGTGTGCCCCCGCCTGATCAGGGACGCGATGCCCTGCCGATAGAGCTGCGAGGAGCCCCGGTAGGGCGGGTAGCCGATCTCTTCGGTGAACATGGCCGCCGCCGCCGGCATCACGAGGTCCACCTCGTCGAATCGCGCCCGACGGACCCGCAGGTCGCACTGCGTACCCGATGGAATCGGGCCTGCCGTGGCCAGAACCGGCTGGCGGGCGCGCACGGCGCGCGGCTCCCCCCAGGTGGGTCGCAGGGCCTCCCACAGCGGCAGCACCATGTCTGAGGGACCGAACACCGAGGAACAGTGATGGCGCCATCGGCGTATCTTGGTGGCGAAGGCCGCCAGCGCCGGTCCGTCGCACCCGACAGGAACCAGGTTGGCCGACACCCAGCAGATCGCCTCAAGAGTCGAGCCCTCGGCGTAGCCCAACATCGCACCGGGGAACGCTGCCAGCCCGCCATCAAGGATCCGCGCAGCAACGAAGACATTGGTGCGGCTGTCGCGCGCACAGACCTCCAGCGCCTGGTCACGGTCAGCCGTGGTGAGGGCGCGGACGCGACTATGGGTGCGCAGCACCTCTTAAGCCTGCCCTGCCCGGATGGCGTTGTCGACCGGCGTGTCCGGCACGCAGGTGTCAGCCGACGGTGACAACGGGACCCGCCGACACCCCTTCGTCATCGACCGGCTCGCCCATCTCCTCGGCGATCCGCATGGCCTCTTCGATCAGGGTCTCCACGATCTGGGACTCGGGCACCGTCTTGATGATCTCGCCCTTGACGAAGATCTGGCCTTTGCCGTTGCCCGACGCGACACCAAGATCAGCCTCACGAGCCTCACCCGGACCGTTCACGACACAGCCCATGACCGCAACGCGCAGCGGCACCTGGAGGCCCTCGAGGCCCGCCGCCACCTGATCGGCCAGGGTGTACACATCAACCTGAGCACGGCCACACGAAGGACACGAGACGATCTCCAGCTTGCGCGGGCGCAGGTTCAGCGACTGCAGAATCTGGATCCCGACCTTGATCTCCTCCACCGGCGGGGCCGACAGCGAGACGCGGATGGTGTCACCAATCCCCTGTGCCAGCAACGCCCCGAAGGCCACTGAGGACTTGATCGTCCCCTGGAAGGCAGGGCCGGCCTCGGTCACGCCGAGGTGCAGCGGCCAGTCGCCGCTGGCGGCGAGCTGCTCATAGGCCTTGATCATCACGACCGGGTCGTTGTGCTTGACCGAGATCTTGAAGTCATGGAAGTCGTGCTCCTCGAAAAGGCTCGCCTCCCAGATGGCCGACTCGACCAGAGCCTCGGCAGTGGCCTTGCCATACTTGGCCATGACGCGAGGGTCCAGTGAACCGGCATTGACACCAATCCGCACGGAGACGCCGGCATCCTTGGCCTCACGGGCGATCTGCTTGACCTGGTCGTCGAACCTGCGGATGTTGCCCGGGTTCACCCGGACCGCCGCGCAGCCGGCGTCGATAGCGGCGAAGACGTACTTGGGCTGGAAGTGGATGTCCGCGATGACCGGGATCTGACTGTGCGTGGCGATCTCGGCCAGGGCGTCGGCGTCGTCCTGGGTAGGGCAGGCCACCCGCACGATGTCGCAACCGGTCGCGGTCAGCTCGGCAATCTGCTGCAGTGTCGAGTTGACGTCGGTTGTCGGGGTCGTGCACATCGACTGCACCGAGACGGGGGCATCCCCACCCACCTCGACTTTGCCGACCTTGATCTTGCGGGACTTCCGGCGGGCGGACACAACCGGGGGCGGCAGGGGCGGCATACCGAGAGAAACCGTCATAGCGTCAGTATCCCCCACCCGGCGCGACCAGAGCTGTCGGGCCTGACAAGCGGTCAGCCACCCAGCTTGATCGGGTTGACCACGTCGGCATACATCAGCAGAACGGACATACCGATCAGCGCGACCGCCATCGCGTAGGCCATCGGCAGGGCCTTGGCCACGTCGACGTAGCCCGGGTTGGGCCGCCCGCGCAGCCTGGCCACCTGACGCTTGAGCCCCTCCCACAGCGCGCCTGCCACATATCCCCCGTCCAGGGGCAGCAGCGGGATGAGGTTGAAGACGAATAGCGCAAGGTTCAGGGACGCGATGAGGCTGAGCAGGACGACGAACTTGGAGGAATCCGACCCGGACCCGGACCCGGTCACCGCGGGAAGCTGGCCGGCGGCGACCTCGCCGGCCACCCGCCCGACGCCCACCACGGACATCGGACCGTTGGGGTCCCGCGCTCCGCCACCGAAGGCAGCCTTGGCGATGCCCGCCATCTTCTGCGGAATCCGGAGCACCACGCCGGCCGTTGCGGCGACCTGGCCGCCGACCAGCGCGGGAACGGCGGTGAGGGGTTGCTTGACGATCTCCGCGCTGGGCGACAAGCCCAAGAAACCGACGCGATCGAAGAGGGCCTTGCCATCGGGGCCAAGAACGGTGTTGCCCTGGGAGTCGATCCTTGGCACGTTGTTCAGGATCGGCGTCGCAACCAGGCTCAGAGGTTTGCCGCCCCGCTCGACCACGACGGCGATTCGCCGGCCACCGTTGGGCCGCACCAGCGCCTTGAGGTCATCCCAGTTGTTGACCGGCTGGCCGGCCATGGAGATGATCCGATCGCCGGGCCGGATCCCGGCGACATTGGCCGGAGCCTGTGGGTCCGAAGGCAAGCACGCCGCGGGCGCCTTGCCGTTGGCCGGGACGGTCTGGACGCACTGGGACACGGCGCTGACCCGGGCCGTGTACTGGCCCATGCCGTAGAGCGTGAAGATTCCGCCCAGCAGGACCACGGCGATGATCAGGTTCATGGTCGGGCCGCCGAGCATCACGACGAGTTTCCTGGGCGTCGAGAGCTTGTAGAACACCCGGTCTTCGTCGCCCGGCTTGACCTGTTCCATGGACTCCTGGCGGGCCTGGTCCATCAGCTGGGAGAATCGGCCGGTGCTCGAGGCGCGCAGCATCGAGGGGTCTGCCCCGGGTTTGGGGGGGAACATGCCGATCATCCGGATGAAGCCGCCCAGTGGTATCGCCTTGATGCCGTACTCCGTCTCGCCGCGGGTGCGCGACCAGATGGTTGGGCCGAAGCCGATCATGTAGTGGGTGACCTTGACGCCGAACTTCTTGGCCGGGACGAGGTGGCCGACCTCGTGCAGCGCGATGGAGACGCTGATACCGAGGGCCATGAACAGAACGCCGAGGAAATACATCACAGAACCAGCGTCTCACTTTCGGTAAGGCCCAGGTGCACTTGGGCACGATTTCGCGCCCAGCTCTCGGCGCTCAGTACGGTGTCAACGTCCAAAGCGCTCATATCGTTCTCAGGATTTGCGCCCCACTGGTCGACCACCGCCTTGACCGTGTCGACGATCTGGGTGAAGCCGATGCGCCCGGCCAGGAACGCCGCCACGCACTCCTCGTTGGCAGCGTTGAAGACCGCGGGGAAGCACTTGCCGGCCGCGCCGACCGCTCTGGCCAGGGCAACGGCGGGAAAAGCGTCCTCGTCCAGCGGGAAGAACTCCCACGTGGCCGCCTGGGTCCAGTCGATCGACGGGCCGGCGTCAGGAACCCGGTCAGGCCACGACATCCCCAAGGCGATGGGGATGAGCATGCTCGGCGGACCGACCTGCGCCATCGTCGATCCGTCGACGAACTCGACCATCGAGTGGACGAAGGACTGGGGGTGGACGACCACCTCGATGCGCTCGAAAGGAATGTCGAACAGCAGATGTGCCTCGATAACCTCCAGGCCCTTGTTGACCATTGTCGCCGAGTTGGTCGTCACAACCGGCCCCATGGCCCAGGTCGGGTGGGCGAGAGCCTGTTGGGGCGTGACGGCGCGCAGCGCGGCCCGATCCCAGCCACGGAAGGGCCCGCCGCTGGCGGTGATCATGAGCTTTCGCACCTCATCGCCGGACCCGCCGCGCAGACACTGCGCGATGGCACTGTGCTCACTGTCCACGGGGACGATCTGGCCCGGGCTGGCAGCCGCCGTGACCAGCGACCCGCCGACGATCAGGGACTCCTTGTTGGCCAGGGCGAGGGTGCTTCCGCAGCGGAGGGCCGCCAGGGTGGGACGCAGGCCGATCGAGCCGGTGATCCCGTTCAGGACCACATCGGCCCCGGTCCCGGCCAGATCGGTGCTGGCCCGATCCCCGACCAGGATGTCCGGGGTGAACCCCCGTCGCCCCACGTCATCGGCCACCTGGTGGATAGCCGCGGCGACGATGTCGCGCTCCCCGCGGGCCACGCCGACTGCCTGGACACCCAGCGCGACCGCCTGGCGGGCCAGCAGATCCAGGTTTGTACCACCAGCGCTGATCGCGATCACCTGGAAGCGCCCGGGATTGGCGGTGACGACCTCGATGGCCTGGGTCCCGATTGAACCCGTGGATCCCAGGATGACGATGCTGCGCGGTGAGGTCACCTCATCATTGTCCGTCATGGGATCGTCGGTGGCGCAGCCGTTCCTCATGGGCCGCACAGCTCACCCGGTCGGCTCACATCACGGGCACTTCGGATCGACGTCTGCCCGGCAGTGGTCAGCGACCGTCCAGCAGTGGGGCAGTGGGGTTCCAGGTGGTGGCGTCGCGAGCGTCCTGGCGACGGCGGGCAATTGCTGACAGCGCCTCCAGGACCACGCGGTTGGCCAAAGCGGCGGTGATGTCAGAGTGGTCATAAGGTGGGCTGACCTCGACGACGTCGACGCCCACGACGGGCAGCTCGAGGCAGATCCGTCGCACTGAGTCGAGCAGCTCGCGAGCGGACAATCCACCCGGCTCCGGAGTGCCGGTGCCCGGCGCGTGACCTGGGTCGCAGACGTCAATATCGACCGAGAGGAAGACACCCTCGCACTGGTCCGTCGCGATGGCGAAGGCCTCGGTCAGACACACCCCGAGCCCACGACGACCGATCTCGCTCATCTCATAGGAACGCATCCCCTGGGCGGCCATCCAGTCCAGGGTCTCGGGCGGGGGCCAGTAGCCACGCAACCCGATCTGCAGGAACCGGTCGCCGCGCAGGGCCCCGGACTCGATCAGCCGGCGCATCGGTTGACCATGGCCCCACAGGGATCCGAACTCTATGTCGCCGGTGTCGGCGTGCGCATCAAAGTGGAGCATCGAGACCAGGCCGTGGCCCAGCACGTTGGCCACCCCCTTGGCGTCAGGAAAGGCGATGGAGTGATCGCCGCCGAGGATCACGGGTATGGCGCCCGCGCGAGTCACCTTCTCGACTGCCGCCTCGAGCGCAGGCAGGGCCTTCTCGATGTCGCCGGAGTACATCTCGACGTCTCCGGCATCGACCACCGTGAGGTCCACCAGGGCGTCGGTGCGAAGAGCAAGGCTCGGGCGCGAGCCATCGTGCGGCAGGTAGTCCGTCATCCGGATTGCCATCGGCCCGAAACGGGCTCCCGGCCGGTTGGAGGTGCCACCGTCAAAGGGCGCCCCGAGGATCACGACGTCCGCGTCGGCATACGTCTGCGGGTCGTCCAGGTCACAACGCGGGACCCCCAGGAAGGTGATGTCTGGTCCGAGCTGCGGGCCGTAGCCAGTCATGTGAGCGATCCTAGTTTCGTGAAGGGATGACGGGTGGATGAGCCTAGGAGTCGAAACCGAGACCCAGTCGGTCCAGCATCCGGAGCCACAGGTCGCGTCGCCCGCCATTGGCGTCGGCGCGCGCGATGCTACGCCGTGTCATCTGGATCCCAAGCCAGCGCACCGGCTCCGGCGGCCAGGGCATCGGCCGGCGGGCCACCATCTCCAGGCGGGTTCGCTCGTTGTCCCGACCAGCCAGCAGGTCCAGACAGACCTGGGCACCGAACCGGGACGCGCCGACCCCCAGACCGGTGTACCCCAGAACCGAGGCGACCCTGCCCCCGTACGCCCGTTGCCACGAGGCACTGAACCGGGTCGAGGTGTCGATGGCGCCACCCCAGGTGTGCGTGATCGCCACCCCTTGCAGGTCGGGAAAGGTCGTGAGCATGTGGCGGTACAGCATCTGCTCGGTCTCCGGTCGGCGCTGACGTCTCGTGGAAAGGTCGGAACCGTAGTAGTAGAGCGCGTCATAGCCACCGAAGACGAGCCGGTTGTCGCTGGTCAGGCGGTAGTAGTGGAACTGGTTGCCGCTATCACCCACCCCTGATCGGCCCTCCCATCCAAGGGCCTCGCGCTGGCTCTGACTCAGCGGCTCGGTGGCAATCATGTGATCCCAGACCGGGACCACGTAGGCGCGGGCTCGCCGAAGCGGCGACCGGAACACGTTCGTGGCCAGGACCACCTGGCGGGCGCGCACGGTCCCGGTGGCCGTGCTCAGGGCGACGCGCTCTCCGGCCGAACCCAGCGCCATCACCCGCGTGGCCTCGTGGATCCGGCCCCCGGCGCCCTCGATGGCGTCGGCCAGGCCCCAGGCCAGAAGCGCCGGGTTGAGCATCGCCACGCCGCGGCGGTCCAGCAGCCCGGCCAGGTATGTCGGTGAGCGCACCAGTGCGCGGGTCTGGGCGGCACTGAGCAGCTCGGCCTCCTCCCCCAGCCCGCGCAGAGTCTCGGCAAGGCCGCGCAGGTGCTCCAGCTGCCAGGCTTCGACGGCCACATCGAGCTCTCCGGTGCGCTCGAAGTCACAGTCGATGCCGCGCTCGCGGACGGTCGCCTCGATCGCGTCGAGGTTGGCCGCGCCCAGGCGCTGCAACAGGGGCATCTCCTTGGGCCACCGGGCAAGGCCGTTGCCCACCCCGTGGGTCAGGCTCGATGAGCAGAACCCGCCGTTGCGCCCGGTCGCGGCCCACGCCAGACGAGCGCCCTCCAGCACGACGACGTCGCGCCCCGGATCCTCCTCCAGTGCGAGCAGCGCGGCCCACAGGCCGGTGAACCCGCCGCCGACAATCGCGAGATCGACATCGTGGTCGCAGTCCAGTGCCGCCCGCGGCGGTGGCCTGCGGTCGTCGTCACACCACAGCGGCGTGGAGGACGCGTGCTCGAACGCGGCCGCGACATCACGTTGGGACATCAGGGGCGTTCTCTCAGGCTGCGCAGGCAGCACGGTCAGGCAGCCGCCCTGGCGCGGCGGTTGCTGATCAGTGTGCCCGTCGCCACCAGGAGCAGGGCCGCCATGAACATCACCGTGCCGATGACGTTGATCTGCACCGGCGTTCCACGTTGGGCCGCGCCCCAGACGAACATCGGGAAGGTCACCGAGCTCGGGCTCGCGTTGAAGTTCGTGATGATGTAGTCGTCAAAGGAAAGCGAGAAGGCCAGCAGTGCGCCGGCCGCGATACCCGGTGCGACCAGCGGCAACGTCACCCGCAGGAAGGCCTGGGTCGGGGTCGCGAACAGGTCCGCCGCTGCCTCCTCCAGACGGGGGTCGAGGGAGGCGATTCTCGCCTTGACGGTGACCACGACGAAGGACAGACAGAACAGGATGTGCGCGATCAGGATGGTGGGAGTGCCAGGCGCGATACCCATCGCGATGAACAGGGTCAGCAGGCTGGAACCCATCACGACCTCCGGGGTGGCCATGGGCAAGAAGATGAGCAGGTTCACCGACGAGCGGCCCCGGAAGCGGTTCCGGCCGATGGCGAACGCGACCATGGTCCCGAGAATGGTCGCCACGATCGTGGCGATGAACCCGATCTTCAGGCTGAGCCCGAGCGAGCCACAGATGCCGGGCGTCCCACATGGGTTCGTCCAGGCGTCAAGGGAGAAATGCTGCCACTGGTAGTTGTAGCTCCCCGCTGGTTTGTTGAACGAGAAGATGATCACGACGAGGTTGGGGATCAGCAGGTAGGCCAGGACGAGCAGCGCCGCGATACCGACCAGATGTGAACGTAGCCAGCGCATCAGACCAGCTCCTCGGTGCCGGCACGCCGCACGTATAGGGCGACTATGACCACGATCACGGCCATCAGCACAAAGGACAACGCCGCTGCCACCGCGTAGTCCTGAACCTGCAGGAACTGCGAGTCGATGACCTGCCCGATCATGACCGTCTGCGTGTTCCCGAGCAGTCGGGAGTTGATGAAGTCACCCGCCGCAGGGATGAAGGTCAACAACGTGCCACCCACGACCCCTGGCAGGGACAGCGGCCAGGTGACCTTCCAGAACGTCTGGATCGGCGTGGCATAAAGGTCCCCTGCGGCCTCTATGAGGCTGTGATCGAGTCGCTCGAGATTGGCGTAGAGCGGCAGGATCATGAACGGAAGGAAGTTGTAGGTCAGACCGGCGATGACAGCGAACCGCGAGTTCATCAACGAGTCGTTGCTCGTCAGCTGCAGCCACTGCAACACGTTCGTGAAATGGGTCGAGCGGGCAAGAGCGACCACCGGTCCGTTGTCGGTGAGGATCGTCTGCCAGGCCAGGGTGCGGATAAGGAAGCTGGTGAAGAAGGGCGCGATCACCAGCACCAGCAGGATGTTCTTCCACTTGCCCGCTTTCTGTGCCATGAAGTAGGCCAGCGGGTAGGCGAGCAGCAAGGTGAACACCGTGGCAGTGCCCGCAAACACGATCGACCTCGCGAAGTGTGGCCAGTACTGCGACAGTGCGTCGACGTAGGTCTGGAAGTGCCAGGTCTGCGAGTAGCCGCTTTCGACGCTGCCGGTCTGCAGTGACTGTGACGCCAGCGAGATCATGGGCACGACGAAGAACACCACGAGCCAGGCCAACCCCGGCAGGAGCAGCAGGTACGGGGTGTAGTTGCGTCTGGCCCGCCGGGGGGGCTGCCTTGCGGCGGGCCCCTCAACCAGCTGCCCGACCACTAGATGGCTCCGCTGTCGTCAGCCTGATCCTGTGCTCCGGCGTGCGCATCCTGGTTTGCGTTCAGGGCAAAACCGTGTTCGGGAGCCCAACCGAGGGTGACCTGCGCCCCCCTTGCGGCCGACCGCGCACCGTCGTTCTGCTGCACCACCATGAGCTCCTGGCCCCACGGGAGCCGGACCAGATAGTTCGTGGCCAAACCCGTGAATGAGGCATCAGTGACAACACCGGTGAGCCGGTTGTCGTCGATGCCGCCCACATCCGTGGACCCGACCAGCCGCAGCTTCTCGGGGCGAACCCCGAGCCACAGCTCCTTGGTGGTTTCCTTCAGACGATCCACCGGCAGACGCAGGTTCACGCCGTGGACGTCGAGCTCAGCGGTGGCCCCCGCCCGGCTCTTCACGGTCGCCTTCAAAAGGTTGGACTGTCCCAGGAAGTTGGCCACGAACGTGGATGTCGGGCGCTCGTAGAGCGTTGCCGGGTCGGCGACCTGCTCGAGGCGCCCGGAGTTCATGACCGCAATGGTGTCGGCCATGGTCATGGCCTCCTCCTGGTCGTGGGTCACGTGGACGAAGGTCAGTCCGACCTCGGACTGGATCTGCTTGAGCTCGATCTGCATCTGCCTGCGCAGCTTCAGGTCGAGGGCGCCCAGCGGTTCGTCGAGCAGCAGGACGTCCGGCCGGTTGACGATGGCCCGGGCCAGCGCCACCCGCTGCTGCATGCCGCCGGAGAGCTGACCAGGCTTCTTCTTGGCTATGTGAGCCAGCTGAACCAGCTCGAGCGCCTCCATCGCCTGCGCCTTGTGGTCTGAGACCTTCCTGCGACGCAGCCCGAAGGTGACGTTGTCCAGGATGCTGAGATGAGGGAACAGCGCATAGCTCTGGAACACGGTGTTGACGTTGCGCTGATAGGCCCTGGTCTCGGTGATGTCCTGGTCACCGATCCAGATCTGGCCGATGGTCGGCTGGTCCAGCCCGGCGACCATTCTCAGCGTTGTCGTCTTGCCACACCCCGAGGGGCCCAGCAGCGCGAAGAACGAGCCGCGCGGTATGACCAGGTCGAGCTGTTCGACGGCCGTGAAGTTCTCATACCGCTTCGTGACCCCTTTCAGCTTCAGGTCACCGGAGGTTTTCCCGGTCACAAACCACTCACCCCGTCACGATCGACTGGAACTTGCGGTTGTACTTGGTCTCCTCGGCCGCAGTCAGACCGCGGAAGATGCGCGCACGGGAAATGACTTCCGGCGAGGGGAAGATCAGCGGGTTGGCGGCGGCGGCCGGGTCGCTCTTCAGCAGCACCGTCTTCGAACCCTTGACCGGCGAGATGTAGTTGACGTAGTCCACCACCTTGGCCATGACAGCGGGGTCGTAGTAGTAGTTGATCACCGTCTCTGCGTTCTTCTTGTGCCTGGCCAGGTTGGGGATCACGAGGTTGTCCGACCAGTACATGAAGCCCTTTTGCGGCAGGGCATAGCCGAGGTTTGGATTGTCCGCCTTGAGCTGGACGATGTCGCCGGTCCAGGCCAGGCAGGCCGCGGTATCGCCGGAGGCCAGGGGCTTGGTGTAGTCGTTGCCGGTGAATCCCTTGATCTGCCCGGCGTCCTTGGCCCTCTTGAGCTCGGCGATCGCGGCGTCAAAGTCCGCATCGGTGAAGCTGGCGGGGTCCTTGCCCAGCTCGATCAGGACCAGCCCGACGGTGTCATGCATCTCGGTCAGGAGAGTGACCCTGCCCTTGAGCTTGGGATCGGTGAGCAGCTGGTCCATGCTCTCGATCTTCTTGCCGCCGGTGGACTTGGGGTTCCAGGCAATTCCGGTGAACCCGCTCTACCAGGGCAGCGAGTACAGCCGGCCCTTGTCGTAAGGCACATTGAGAAGTGCATCCTCGACGTTGCTGTGGTGGGGGATGTTGGCCAGGTCAAACTTCTGGACGAAGTTCTCCCGGATCAACCTGGCCACCATCCAGTCTGTGCTCACCCACATGTCCCGCCCGGTATCGGTACCGGCAGCCAGCAGGGGGCGCACCTTGGCGTAGAACTCGTCGTTGTCGTTGTAGTCCTCGGTGTAGTTCACCTTGATCCCGGTCTTCTTGCTGAACTCATCCAAGGTCGGGTGGGTCTTGGTCGTCGTGTTGACGTCCATGTAGGACGGCCAGTTCGACCAGTTCACGATCTTTTCGGTGGCCGACATGTCCGTCGCCGCCTTGACCATGGCCTTGGTCGAAGCCCCGGAGGAGCTCTTACCGGCCGAGCCGCAAGCTGCGAGCGCACCAACGGCGGTGACTCCCGCCATACCTGCCATGACCGTGTGCCGGGAGATCAGGCCCCGGGCCAATGCCGCTTGGAAGACAGACGGATCCTGATTGCTCATGAACGCTCCTTAGGTTTGCAGGTGCTGTCGGGGGACGTGCCTATGCCTCGATGTTGGCCATGACGTGCTTGATGCGGGTGTAGTCCTCAAACCCGTACATGGACAGGTCCTTGCCATAGCCGCTGTGTTTGAACCCGCCGTGAGGCATCTCTGCCACGATGGGGATGTGGGTGTTGATCCACACGCAGCCGAAGTTCATCTTTCGCGACATTCGCATGGCCCGGCCGAAGTCCTTGGTCCAGACGCTGCTGGCCAGGCCGTACTCGACGCCGTTGGCCCAGGCGAGCGCCTGCGCCTCGTCGGAGAACTTCTGCACGGTGATGACCGGGCCGAAGATCTCGCGCTGGATCGCCTCGTCCTCCTGACGTAGTCCGGACAGCACCGTGGGCGAGTAGAAGTAGCCGTCCCCGAGCCCGCTGACCCGGCTCCCGCCGGCGGAGACGCTGGCGTGGTCCGGCAGCCTGGAGACGAACCCCTCGACGTGGGCGAGCTGGTTGACGTTGTTGACCGGGCCGAGCGCCGCGTCCTGGTCGTCGGGCAGACCGACCTTGGCGCTGGACCCCGTGGCGTACTGCGCCAGGGCGGCGACAAACTCGTCGTGGATGCGCGGCCCGGCGATGACGCGGGTGGCCGCGGTGCAGTCCTGTCCGGCGTTGAAGTACCCGGCCATCCCGATGCCTTGCACGGCTGCCTCAAGATCAGCGTCATCGAAGACGACGACCGGTGCCTTGCCACCGAGCTCGAGGTGGACCCGCTTGACATCATGTGAGGCGCTTTCGGCGACCTGCATGCCGGCCCGAACCGAGCCGGTGATCGAGACCATGGCCGGTGTCTTGTGCTGCACCAGCGCACGTCCTGTGTCCCGGTCGCCGGTCACCACGTTGAGCGTCCCCGCCGGGAGGAACTCGGAGGCGATCTCCGCCAAGAGCAGCGTGGTCTCCGGCGTGGTGTCGCTCGGTTTGAGCACCACCGTGTTGCCGGCGGCCAGCGCGGGAGCGATCTTCCAGATCGCCATCATCATCGGGTAGTTCCACGGCGTGACCTGCCCGATCACGCCGATCGGCTCACGGCGGATCCACGAGGTATGACCCTTCATGTACTCCCCTGCGGAACGCCCCTCCAGAATCCGGGCCGCTCCGGCGAAGAACCGGATCTGGTCGACCATCGGTGGCATCTCTTCGCTGGCTGTCAGCGCGTACGGCTTGCCCGTGTTCTCGGCCTCGAGGTGGACGAACTCATCGGCTCGGCGCTCCACCTCATCGGCGAACTTCAGCAACGCCTGCTGACGCTGGCTGGGAGTGGTGTCCCCCCACACCTCGAAGGCCGCCGCCGCTGCGGCATAGGCCCGGTCCACCTCCGCAGCCGAGGACACCGGCGCCGTGGCGACCACCCGTGCGGTGACCGGGCTGACGATGTCGGAGGTCGCGTCGCCTTCGGGCTCGACGTACTCGCCGTTGACGAAGTTGCGAAGGATGCGGGGACTCGCGCTCACAAGAGACTCCTGTAGGACGGGTTCGGGTGATGGCACTCTAACCGCACCGTGCACGGTTTTGATAGGTCTTGATCAGAAATAGTATCGAATCCGTTGCCTTGATCACGGTTCAACAACGGTTTCCGTCGTTTTGGGGCTTGCCAAGACTGAATAAAACAGAGAGCATCACTGGGTGAGCCCCCGAAGATCAGTCACCGGCAGAAGCCGTCTGGTCGACCGCAAACCACAAAACAGCAGCCTCGACGAGGTCTCCAAGGCGATCATCGAGCAGCTGCAGACCGACGGCCGCACGTCCTACGCGACCATTGCCAAGAACGTGGGGCTCTCCGACGCCGCCGTCCGGGTTCGCGTGCAGCGTCTGCTCGACAGTGACGTGATGCAGATCGTCGCGGTCACCGACCCCCTACAGCTCGGCTTCACCCGCCAGGCCATGATCGGGATCCGGGCCAAGGGCGATACGCGGCTGGTCGCCGAACTTCTCGCCGACATGTCGGAAGTGACCTACGTCGTCACCACGGCCGGAAGCTTCGACCTGATCATCGAAGTCGTCTGCGAGGACGACGAAGAGCTGCTCGACCTCGTGTCGCGGCGGATCCGCACCTTGCCGGGCGTGGCCTCCACCGAGACGTTCGTCTATCTGAAACTCAACAAACAGCACTACAACTGGGGTACACGATGAGCACCGAAGAAACACCCTCGATCCGCGCCACCCGGACGGGCGCGGCCTACGCCGACGCCGCGCGCGATCACCTGTGGATGTCCTTCACCCGCCACTCCACCTACGAGCCGAAAGAAGCCGGCGGCCCGGGCGGTTCGGTGCCCATCATCGTCAAGGGCGAGGGCGCCTACATCTGGGACGACCAGGGTCGCAAGTACCTCGACGGGCTGGCCGGGCTCTTCGTCGTACAGGTCGGGCACGGCCGCGAGGAGCTGGCCGAGGCGGCCGCCAAGCAGGCCCGCGAGCTGGCCTTCTTCCCCTGTGGTCCTACGCCCACCCGCGGGCCATCGAGCTGGCCGAACGTCTGGCGGCCGACGCGCCCGGTGACCTCAACCGGGTCTTCTTCACCACCGGCGGCGGGGAGGCGGTCGAGTCAGCCTGGAAGCTGGCCAAGCAGTTCTTCAAGCTCACCGGCAAACCGGGCAAGTACAAGGTCATCAGCCGCAACATCGCCTACCACGGCACCCCTCAGGGCGCCCTGTCCATCACCGGCATCCCCTTTGCCAAGGAACCGTTCGAACCTCTGGTGCCAGGCGCTGTCAAGGTCCCCAACACCAACCTGTATCGCGCCCCGGAGCACCTTCGCCAGGACCCCAAGGCCTTCGGCCGCTACGCCGCCGACCGCATTGCCGAGGCGATCGAGTTCGAGGGCCCCGACTCCGTGGCAGCCGTCTTCCTGGAGCCGGTACAGAACTCTGGTGGCTGCTTCCCACCGCCACCCGGGTACTTCGAGCGGGTCCGCGAGATCTGCGACGAGTACGACGTGCTGCTGGTCTCCGATGAGGTCATCTGCTCCTTCGGCCGCATCGGCAGCATGTTCGCCAGCACCGACTTCGGCTACCAGCCGGACATCATCACCGTCGCCAAGGGCATGACCTCGGGCTACTCCCCCATCGGCGCGATGATCGCCAGCGACCGGCTGTTCGAGCCCTTCAGGCATGGCCACACGATGTTCGCCCACGGCTACACCTTCGGGGGCCACCCGGTCTCGGCTGCCGTCGCGATGGCCAACCTGGACATCTTCGAGCGTGAGGGCCTCAACCAGCACGTCAAGGACAACGCCCCCGCGTTCCGGGCCACCTTGGACAAGCTGCTGGACCTGCCACTGGTCGGCGATGTCCGCGGCGATGGCTACTTCTACGGGATCGAACTGGTCAAGGACAAGACGACCCGCGAGACGTTCGACGACGACGAGTGTGAGCGTCTGCTTCGCGGGTTCCTGTCCAAGGCGTTGTTCGACGCCGGCCTCTACTGCCGGGCCGACGACCGCGGCGACCCGGTGATCCAGCTTGCGCCGCCGCTGATCATCGGCCAGCCGGAGTTCGACGACATCGAGCAGCGCCTGCGCTCCGTGCTGACCGAGGCTGAGAACCACCTCTAGAGGCGCCGGTGAGCAACCACCCGAACGGGGTCTCGGGCCCGCTCTGGTGGGCCGGCCTGCCGGCCCACCAGAGCCGGGCCTCGCTGACCCAGGACGAGAGCGTCGACGTCGCCATCGTGGGTGGCGGTTTCACGGGACTGTGGGCTGCGTACTACCTGTTGGAGGCCGACCCTTCGCTGAAGGTGCTGGTGCTGGAGGCAGAGCACGTCGGCTTCGGCGCCAGCGGACGCAACGGCGGATGGGTCTCGGCCCTGTACCCCGTGGGTGCGCGAGTGCTGGCACGTGAGCATGGTGAGGCCGCGACCAGGGATCAGTACGCAGCACTGCGCGACAGTGTCGACGAGGTCGGCCGCGTGGCGCGGGTGGAAGGCATAGAGTGCGGGTTCCACAAGGGCGGGACGCTGGTCGTTGCCACCAACCGCGCCCAGGCGACCAGGAGTCGGGCCGAAGTCGAGGAATCCGAGTACTGGGGCACCGGGATGACCTGGCTTGAGCCTGCGGCCGCGGCTGATCGGCTTGCTGTCAAAGGACTCCGCGGCGCCACCTTCAACCGGAACTGCGCCCGCATCCATCCGTTCCGGCTCGCCCTCGGACTTGCCCGGGCCGTGGAGGGCAAGGGCGGGCGGATCCATGAGGGCGCCCGGGTGGCCGACGTGGGCCAGGGTCGCCTGCGGACCGACAAAGGCACCG
>Ga0208850_1000040_pt1 | contig 53761 bp, 45 predicted proteins | sample NGESurshal092012_5_FD_184475 | JGI IMG/M metagenome (GOLD analysis project Ga0208850, IMG submission 184475) | Arctic peat soil microbial communities from Barrow, Alaska - NGEE Surface sample 210-2 shallow-092012 (SPAdes) | ecosystem: Environmental > Terrestrial > Soil > Wetlands > Peat ... | reverse complement strand
GAGGAGGTTTTCCGCGACGTGGAGATCGGGAAGGGACCGCTCATGGAGAGTTTCTCGCCGGATGACGCGAAGGCGTTCGCCGCGAGAGCGCGCGCGGCCAGGGCGAACCTCGCTCGCTAGTCGCCAACAAATCCCTCTCCAGGCTTAGACTGCAACAGAGCGAGAGGTGAGCTGCCAGCTTTTCAAGTTGACGGCTATCAGCATCCGCGGATGCAGATGGCGCTGCCGCCAATGCTGCCATTCGTATGATTTGCACTGCTGCGGGCTTCGCTGGCGGAACGTAGATTCTGTGGGCTCGCCGCACTAATTACCCGACGCAGGTTTTGCCATGCATTTCCCCCCGGTCAACTACCTCGCAGTTCTCGTCGCCGCCATCGTGATCTTCATACTCGGCGGACTCTGGTACTCTCCCGTCCTCTTCATGAAGAAATGGGTCGCGCTCCAGGACAGAACCGAGGAGCAGATGCGAGCCCAGGCGGCGTCGGCCAACATGCCGCTCATGTATGCCAGCGCCTTCGTGACGGCCCTGATCACGGCCTGGGTGATGGCGCACTTGCTCGCGTACATGGCTTCCGTCGTGGACCCTTCCGTCACGAATCTCAATGCGGGGCACGGCGCGATCTTCGGCTTCGTCTGCTGGCTCGGCTTCGCGGCGCCGACCAGCTATGCCACCGCGCTTTTTTCCGGCAAGCCGAAGCAGCTGTGGCTAATTGATTCGGCCTACAATCTCGTTTCATTCGTACTCGCGGGAGCCATTCTCGCAGTGTGGAGATAGCACGATCTTCGTTCATCCAATCAGGAGGAGAGACATGATGTCCAAGTCACGCCTACACTGGCGGGCAACAGTCGCCGCTGCTGCAATGATTCTGGGAGCGGCATCGATCGCGGGCGCACAAAAAACCGACGCTTCGAAGAGCGTGCCAAAGGGGAAAATTACCCATGCGCCCTCGCATTTCAGAGTGATTGCTCCCGATCTGGAATCGAAGGCCCGCATCACGCTGGCGCACGTCTACAACGGGATGGGGTGCACCGGCCAGAACATCTCACCCGCGCTCCAGTGGCTCAACGCGCCGGTGGGAACGAAGTCGTTCGCCGTAACGGCGTACGATCCCGATGCGCCGACTGGCAGCGGCTGGTGGCACTGGGTGATGTACAACATTCCGGCATCAACCACGGAGCTGGCGGCGGGAGCAGGAAACGGCCGCAACGCGCCGAGTGGGAGCGCGGAGGGACTGACCGACTTCGGGACGAAGGGATATGGCGGACCTTGTCCGCCCAAGGGCGACAAGCCGCACCGCTATCACTTCACGGTGTTCGCGCTGAAGGTGGACAAGCTCGACCTTCCCGGGAACGCGACGGCTGCCATGGTTGGATTCAATCTGAACGCCAATAAGCTCGCGACCGCGCGCGTTACAGGCCTTTACGGACGGTAGTTGAGTCCGGAGCCGGCTTGAGGAGATCCTTCGCGTTGACGTAAAAGTTCTCGTCGACGCGAAAATCCTCGGGCCGGCTCAGCTTCGCGGCCACCGTCTTCCATGTCTCGGTTGGCTTGATCCACGAGTAGCTGCCCGTCGATGTCGTGACCTTCACCGGCATCGCAAATCCCGGCACGACATTGCTCCAGCGGTAGGAGAGCTTCTGTCCCTCGAGCTTGTACTCGAGCGTCGGAACCTTCGTCGTGCGCAGATATTCATCGAATACCTTGCTCAGATCCATCCCCGACTGGCGGCTGATGTAATCCTCCACCTGTTTGGTGGTCACTATCTGGTGCCAGAAGGTCTTGCCCAGCCCGCGCAGAATTCCGCGCCAGCGGGCGTCGTCGTCGACGAGCTGGCGAATCGTGTGCAGCAAGTTGGCACCCTTGTCGTACATGTCGCCTGAGCCTTCGTGGTTCACGCCGTACACGCCGACTATCGGCACGTCGTTTCTGATGATCTTGCGCTGCCCGATCGTGTACTCGGCGCCGGCCTTCTTCCCCTGCTGGCATTCCGTGTACAGGCCTTCCGCATAAGTCGCGAAGCCCTCGTGTATCCACATGTCGGCGGGGTCCTTCATCGTGATGCTGTTGCCGAACCACTCGTGCGCGCTTTCGTGGATGATGATGAAGTCCCACAACAGCCCGTGACCAGTCGCTGAGCGGTCGCGGCCGAGGTAGCCGTTCTTGTAGTGATTGCCGTAGGCGACCGCGCTCTGGTGCTCCATGCCGAGGTGCGGAGTCTCGACGAGCTTGTAACCGTCCTCGTACCACGGAAACGGACCGAACCAGCTCTCGAAGCACTGGAGCATCGGCTTCACCTGCTGGAACTGCTTCTTCGCGGTGTCGAGATGATAGTCGAGCGGGTAGAAGTCGAGCGTGAGCTTCCCCTTCTCTCCCTGGTAGACGTCGCCGAAGTGCGCGTAGTCCCCGGCGTTGACGGCGATGTCATAGTTGTTGATCGGATTCCTGACGAACCACTCGTACGTCGTAGTGCCGTCGCCATTCGGTGTCGTGCCGCGCAACCGCCCGTTCGAGACATCGAACAATGAGTTAGGAACCGTGATCGCGACTCGCTGGCTATCGGGCTCGTCGGAGTAGATGTCCTTGTTCGGCCACCACACGCTCGCGCCCAGACCTTCATTGGCGGTCACTACCCAGTCGCGAGCCAGACTGTCGCGCGCCCACACGAATCCGCCATCCCAGGGCGCATGGGTCGCGACGGTCGGCTTGCCGTGATAATAGACGGAGATCGTCTTCTTCGCTCCGCGCCTCTGCGGCGCGATCAGCGTGACGAAGAAAGCGTTGCCATCGCGCCGAGCGCTCAGCTCCAATCCCTCCTGCACGATGCTGTCGACGACGAGCGGCATCTGCAGGTCGATCTGCATCTCGCGGCCTGGGGCTGGCTTGAGCACGCGATAAGTAATCGCGTTGTAGCCGGTGATGCTGCTGTCGCCTGGATTCACCTTGACGTGCAAGTCGTAGAATGCGACGTCCCACCACGCGCGCTGCGGCGTGTTGGATCCACGGATCGTATCGGCGTGGGTGAACACCGGTGCGGCGCGCACGGCCTGCGCTCCCAAGGCGAGCGGAGCGCAGAAGATCGCGGCGGCGGCAATGAGAGATAGTCCTTTCATTCTGGAAATCATGTGGCTGAAACCCGGCGCACAGCGGATTGCGTCACGGAACGCGCGGTCTCCCAGCCGGCTTGATCTCGTACTCCTTTGGCGGCTCGGCGCCCAGCAGATTCCTGACGAAGTAGTCCCAGCGGCGGCGGACCATATAAGGCTCGTTCCCGAACCCGTGGGCGCGGTTGGGAAGCAGAATGAGATCGAAATCCTTGTTCGCTCTGATCAGCTCGTTGACGACGAGAAGCGTGTTGTACGGTGGAACGTTGGCGTCCATGGTGCCGTGTGCAAGGAGCAGCTTCCCTTTCAGATTCTTCGCGAGGAGCTGATTCGCCTCCGGCGCGTAGTTGTCGCTGCTGTCCGTGGTGCGAACGAGCAGGCCCTGGTACCTCTCGCCCCAGTCGTCTTCGTACTCGCGCTGATCGTGATTGCCCGCTTCAGAGATCCCGACCTTGAAGAAGTCCGGGTAGCGGAACATCGCATCGGCGGCGGCGAATCCACCGCCGGAATGTCCATAGATTCCGGCGCGGTTGAGGTCGATCCACGGATAGCGGCGAGCGAGCTCCCTCATCCCCGCGACCTGATCGGGGAGCGTGTTGTCGCCCATCCTCCCGAAATAGGCGTCGTGGAACGATTTCGATCTCCACGGCGTCCCCATTCCGTCTATCTCCACGACGATGAATCCCAGCTCGGCCAGCGCCTGCGCATCGCCGCGCGCCGGTGAGAAGCTGCGGCCACCAACGCTGCCGGTCTGGGGACCGGGATAGACGTGGTTGACGATCGGATATTTCCTGGTGCGATCCAGATTCGTTGGCACGTACATGAGGCCGTAAAGATCGGTCTTGCCGTCGCGCGCCTTGACCGTGATGGGCATCGGCGGCTTCCATCGAATCGCGCGCAACCCCGCAATGTCCGCCGTCTCGAGCGTGACTATGCTCTTCCCATTCAGATCGCGCACCACCGTGACGGGTGGCACTTCAGGCGTTGAGTACGCGTCGAGGAAGTACTGGCCGGATGGTGCCAGTGTGATTTCGTGATCGGCGTTTTCAGGAGTGAGAAGAGTCAGGCCTTTTCCATCCATTCCGATCTTGTAGAACTGACGGAAATACGGATCGCGTCCGCGCTCCTTCGCGTTTCCGACGAACCACAGAGTTCTGCTCTTCTCGTCGACTCGACGCAGCTGCGCGACGTTGCCTTCCCCGCTCGTGATCTTGCTCTTCAACTGGCCGGTCGTGAGATCGTAGAGATAGAGCTGGCCCCAGTCGTCGCGCTCCGAGAACCAGATCACTTCGTTAGACGCCGGAAGAGCGCGCCAGTTGACCATTCCGTTCCCGGACTCGTACTGTGTCGCGACGTCTTCCCGAAAGACATCGCGAACACTTCCGTTCGCCACATCGGCAACGCGGAATACCTCGTGCTTGTGGTCGCGCGATGTCGAGACGAACGCGATGTGCGAGCCATCGGAATACCATTGTACATCCGCCCACTCGCTGCCTCGGCAGATGACGTGATCGCAGAGTGTAGAGCGGTGAGGATCCGGCGGCATCTGGAACCGCACGACGCGCGGCGTGTCGACATCGATCACAACGCGCTGGATCATCGCGATCACGCTGTCGCCAGGCAGCGGATACTTCCACGCCTGAAGTTCTGGATGGCCGACCTTCGTGTTGACGAGATACATCTCTCCGACCCGGCGCTCGTCCTGCTGGAAGGTCGCGATCTTCCGCGAATCCGGCGACCAGACGAGAACGGGCCTATCGCTTTTCACCCAGCCGGCGTTGTCCGTCGCGTAGCCAAAGTCTTTCTGCCCATCGGTGGTGAGCTGAGTCTCGCGGGCCGTCGCGACGTCGCGCGCCCACAGGTTGTAGTTGCGGATGAAGGCCGCGCGCTTGCCATCCGGCGAGACGGACTCCGTCCGCGGTCCGAACGTCCGCGACGCTTCGGCCTGGAGCCGCGCTACTTCGCGCGGATCGAGCGCTCCACCGCAGCGATCTGTTTCGGGGCTGCAGGGGATTCGACTCGCGCGTGCTGGATCGACGAGGATGAATTGACTCTTGCCGCGGACACTGGTCCGATATCCAAACCGGTCGCCGGTCAGCCAGATGGGTTGGACACCCATTCCGCTGACGAGTGGCAACACGTTCTCTCGCAGAAATCCCTCCGCGCGCGCGTAGTCCGCGGCGGTGACGACAGGCGCTTGCTGCGCATTAGCCTGTAGTGAGAACAGCGCGACACCGATTGACCCTGCGGAGAGTCTGATTACTGCACGAGTGCGTACTACCCGACGGGTGCGCACGGGTTAATTCCCGCCGCTCGCCTTGGTTGCCGCCGGAGTGCGCGGCCACACGTTGTCCGTCAAGTCACGATCCGGGAATCTCCCGTTCGGATCCAGCGTGATCTTCGTGATCGCGCGTCCGCCGAAATCCAGATTCGCGGTGAAGGTGCGATTGCCGGGGAACCAGACATCCACCGGCCAGGTGACGACCGCCGTGGTGGCGTCCGCCATTCTGCTGTTGGCCATGGGCCTGATCGCGGCGCCTGTCGCCGCGAATTCGACCTTCAGGATGACGGGCGAAGGCATCTGTCCGTTCTGTCGGATCGTCACCGCGCTGCGCCGGCCGGATGTCTGCACATTCTGAATGGAGCCATCGACTGACTCGGTCGTGAACAGCCAGTAGTTCCAGAACCAGCCGAGGTCCTGGTGGAGCGCGCTGCTCATGAAGTTCGCGTAGTCCCACGGAGACGGATGCTTGAAGCGCCATGCCTTGGCGTAATCGCTCATCGCGTGCCACACCGCGCTGTCGCCGACGACGCCACCAAGCGACGAGAGCATGAGCGGCGCTTTACCGTACGCCTGAAAACCGTAAAGTGGGCCGGCGTAGTTTCCATCCCACATGAGTGGCGGCTCCAGCTCGTTGCCGCTGATGCGTCCGTAGGAGATGCCCAGGCTGTCCAGTTTGTACGGCTTCTTCTCGCGGTCGGCGTCGGAGAGGATGTTCATGTACTGATTGAATCCCTCGTCCATCCATCCGTACCAGGTCTCGTTGACGCCGACCATCATCGGCCACCACTCGTGCCCGGTTTCGTGGTCCGCCGCGAAAACCGCGGACATGATGAACATCGGGTATTCCATTCCCAGCTCCGGTCCATCGACCATCGTCAGCTGCGGGAAGGCGTAGGGCATCCAGAGCTTCGAGTAGAACTCGAGCGCGTGGCGGACCACGCGCGGTCCATTGGCGTACGCCTGGGTGTGGCCAGGGAGGTAGAGAACATTGAAAGGCACAGGCCCTCTTCCCGGGATCGTGGCGCGCGACGCGTCCCAGACGAACTGGTTCGCGGTCGCCCACGCGAAATCTCCAACGGTGTCAGCGACGAAGCGCCAGACGAGCCGTCCATTCGTCCCTGCCGCGGTTGATTTCCCCGGACCACGCTCGGCGGCCGAAACGATGGTGCGTGTGGAATCCGATTCGAGGACGTGCGACAGCCGCTCGCGCGCGGCCGGCGTGAGAACTTCCGTCGGATTCTGGAGCACGCCCGTCGCGCCGACTATCCACCCCGCCGGCACATCGATGCTCACGTCAAAGTGGCCGAAGTTGTTGTAGAACTCGCCGTTGCCGAGGTACGGGTCGGTGTCCCATCCTCCCTCGCGGAGATCGTCGAAGACAGCAACTCGAGGATACCATTGGGCGACCTGGTAGAGCGTATCGGCCCAGCGGCCCATGCGGAATCCACGCGGACCTTCGATGCGCGGGACCTGGAAGCTCCAGTCCGCCTCGATCGTCCCGCTCGAATGAGGAGCGATTGGCGTCGACAGAGCGATGCGCGCCGAAGTCTGTGCGAGGGTTCGGGAGAGAGGAGGCATTCGGCGCGTCATACCCGGAATCGGAGTTCCCAGTGTGTCGGTCACCGGAAGTGTCTGACCGTTGACGACGAGTCTCGTGATCTTCATTCCGTCGGTGAGGGCATCCAGCGAGCTGGCGCGAGCCGCGCCAGGCCTGAAGATGTTCTGATCGAGTCGCAGCACCACCGATCGCATGGCCGAGTCGCTGTTGTTGCGAAAGGTGACGGTCTCGCGCCCAGAGACGACGGATGTCGCGGAGTCGAGGCGAGCGTTGATTTTGTAATCGGTCCAGAGCTGCCAGTAGTTGCGACCCGGGCGGCCGGTGGAGTCTCTCGTCCCCGCGGCAAATGCGCGCCGGATCGTGTTCGTCATCGGAATGTCTCGGCGTACCGGACGTTCGGGAATTCTCGCTGGTGCGCTGGGCTGAGATCTCGCCGCGCCCGGTGGAGCCGCGGCCGTGGCTTGAGCCGTCGAGGATGAAGGAGCGAGCGCGAGGACAGCGGGGACGGCGAGAACGATCAACATTCGAGCGGACATTCTTACTCCAAAGAGAGAGACGGCCGCTTACGGAGCAGCCAAAGCGGCCCGGCGAAACAATTTAGCGCAGGGATAAGTAGTTGACGAACGCACGAGAGCATATCATTGGGCCATGGACTTCAACCTCGAGGAAGCGATTCCGGTTCTGGAGCGGACGCCGTCCGTGCTGTCGACGCTGCTCGACGAGCTGCCGGAGGATTGGACGCGGGTGGACGAGGGACCGGACACATGGAGTCCCCGGGAGGTCGTAGCGCACCTCATCCATGAGTGATCTGCGCCTATCGGATCAAATCGCCGGTCAGTCGGGCGAGGGCATCCTCCTTCTCTCCAGTTTGTTAACCGCTCTCAGGAGTACGATCAAATGCGCTACGTGATGCAGCAGAAGCTGCTGTCGCTGGCAGATAGTTTCACGATCAAGGACGAGAACGAGCGGGACGCCTTCCTCGTGAAGGGGAAGTTCTTCAGCTTCGGCGACAAGCTGTCGTTCCAGGATGCTGCCGGCAACGAACTGGTCTATATCGACCAACGGATGCTGAACTGGAGCCCGACGTATGAGTTGTGGCGAGGCTCCGACTTACTTGCGGTCGTAAAGCGCGAGTTGTTCTCATTCATCCACCACCGGTTCACGGTCGATGTTCCCGGTCCCGACGACCTCGAGGCCGAGGGCGATTTTCTGGATCACGAGTACGCGTTCACGCGGGGTGATCGCGTCGTGGCCACGGTGTCCAAGCGCTGGTTCACCTGGACCGACACCTATGGAATCGAAATCGCGGATGGCGAGGATCCGGTGCTGATCCTAGCGAGCGCCGTAGTCGTCGACATGGTCTGCCACGGCGACAACAAACGGCGGTAGTCGTTCTCGCGCTTCTCCGACCGCAATTGCCGCTGTTCTGCGGTGTTGCGCAGTTATTGATCGGCGCCGGTCAGTCGGGCCGGGCAGTCTTCGGGCGCTTGCGATATGCGGAATCAACTGCCTTCGCCATCACGCCACTTATTGGCGTCCCGAAGTTTGCAGCTGAGAGCGGATAGCTTTGGTCAGACTGACAGCTCACCTCTCGTTCAGTTGCAGTTATGCAGAACTACCGGGACCCCAGCTGAAAATCGTGCTCCAGCACCATGTTCGCCGGAAAAGCGAGCTTCTCCTGCACGGTGTTCTTTCCAGCCATCCCGACCTTCGCCGTGATCTGCGCGTTACGCGTGAATCCGCACATCATGTAGGACCCATCGCTGTTGGAGTCTGTCTCGACGGTCCGCTGCTGGTTGGTGGAAACCAGGCGGCCATTCTGCTCCACCCAAAGGATCTGCCAGGTCGCCCAGACGTGAGCCAGCGGTACCGGCCTGCCCGCGGCGTCTCTCACATAGCCGGCCATGAATCCCTGGGCCTCGGTCCCGGTTTCATTCTGCCCGCAAAGGCGTTTGCGCAGCGATTCGTACGATGGAATGATCACCGATGCCTGGCCGTGCGCTCCGGCCGGCATCGAGATGGACTGCCGGCGCTCCGCGATGTGGAAGAGTCGAAGCCGCGGATGCTCGAACACGATGGTGTCGTCGAGCGCACCATCGATCGCGAGCTCATATCCTCCGCCGGACCTCGTTTGCGTCTTGAAGCGACCGCCACCGGTCGAGACCTGGACGCCGCTCAACGCCCTGCCGGTCGTGCTGTCGTAGACGATGCCCGTGAGCATCGACTGACGTGCGGCTGGCGGCGAATCGACCGCCGGTGCGCTCGCGGGCGACGGCGCTGCGGCAGCCCCCGTTGAAACGGGCGGCGTCCCGGCTGGACGCGCGGCCCCTCCGACTTCCTGGTATCCGACGAGTGTGTCGCGCGAGACGGCCGGCGAGCCGACGTCGGTCGAATTCACGCGCGCGATGCGCGGCATCCTGATGTACCAGCGCGGAACGATCCACTGACCGCCCGCGAGCTGCTCAAACTCGACGCGTCCCGTAGTTCTCGCGATGCGCAAAGGAATCGGCAGGTTCACGTAATCGAAGCTGAGAGAGCGAAGCGCGTTCGCCTTTGGATCGAGCCAAAGAACTCCGGTGAGCTCCGGTTGCGCCGCCACCCTTGCGGGCTTGAACTCGAGTCCCGTCAGTCCGGTCTCCGGACCGTAGCCGCGAATCGCGGCGTAGCAGTGCGACCTCACGAACTGGTCCGACAGCATCGTCGCTGCATCGGGCGCGCGATAGACGTCGTTGTTGGAGGCTTCGCCACGCTTGGCAGAATCGACCTGATCCCACGAGATGCCCGTCACCGGACGGCGCGAGATTCGGGTGCGCTGCTCAGCGCGCTCGGAAACGATGGCGAGGTTTCGATCGAGCACGCGCTCGTACAGGTCTACGTCGAGAGGCACCAGGCCCTGTGCTTCGGTCATCGCGCTGGCGGTCAGCGCCTTCTTCAACTCCACCCACAGATCGCCCGCCGGAGTTCCCGGACCGGTGAGCTGCTGGCAGGCCGTCTCGCTTCGCGGCATGATCGGCGCCGGAGTTCTCGTCGGCGCCATTCCCACTCGGACTAAGACCGGCCGATCGCCAAGTTGGAGCTGCACCGACGTCCACGTATCGTATCCAACCTTGTCGGCGCGCACGCGATAGGGGCCGCGCGCAGGAGCGCGAAGATCGGTACGTCCGCGCTGATCGCTGAAGCCGCCGCCGAGTGAGATGGCTGCCGCCGAATCGAGGAGCGAGACGTTGGCGCCCACAATGGGCTTACCCGTGGATGCTTCGACGACTTCGACGCGCACGTCCTGTGCGCCGGCGCGGCCACCGGCCGACAGAATTGCCGCAGTTAGAGCGATTGACCGCAGTTGCATTGAGTCCAGCGATTAGTGGGGCACGATGAGACGACAGGCCCGAGCGAGGCTCGGCCTACATCAAAGGACGCTCCATCGGGTCCAGGGTTTTGCTTTGTTCCCAGGCACTCCTGGAATTGAAATCCAACTGAAGACTACCGGCCGGGGGCGGTCGGCCTTACGGCCTGGGGCTACGGGCCGGCTCCAGATGCAAATGGGGCTAGCCCGCAGCCCCTGGCCGGCCCGCCCATGGCCCCGGCAGGTGGCCTTCGTTTGCAGTTCTTCGACTCCAACTCGACGTGGTAGGCCGGATCGGAATCTTTATCGCCAAAATGAGTGACCGGCCGAGCTTGGGCCTCGTCAATTCGGGGGACAAACATGTCCCCGAACTCGAGGGGAGGGAGAAGTTGTCGTCTAAAGTCGTCTGGTCAATCGCGCTGCTCGCGCTCGCGGCATGCGCCGGGAGCAAGCCGCCTTACGTAGTGGGAGCTGCCGGGCCCTGGAAGCAGGGTTACGGGCTTCAGAATCTGCAGGGCGTGGAGCTCGCAGTCGAAGAGATCAACAAGGCCGGCGGCATCGACGGTCACCAGCTCAGGGTGATTCCGCGGGATGACGACGGTGACGGCCCCACGGCCGCAAGAATCGCGCAGGATTTCGTGGCGACCCCCTCCATCTCGGCGGTCATCGGACACGTGAACTCGTCCGGCATGCTGTCCGCCGCCCCCGTTTACGATGGGCAACTGGCCGCGGTAGCGACGAGCGCCACATCCCCCGACCTCAGCGGCATCTCGAGCTGGGTGTTCCGCATCATATCGAGCGATTCCCTCAACGGAATCGCGCTCGCCAACTTCGCGTCGAAGTCCGGGCTGCGCACTCCAGCGACCGTGGCAGTGCTCTACGAAAACAATACCTACGGCCGCGGGCTGGCCGATTCGTTCCGCCGCTCCTTTCACGGCGAGATCCTGAGTCTCGACCCGATCAACGCGGATATGCCGACGGCTGAGCCCTACATATCGTATCTCAAGGCGCGGAAGCCGAAGATCGTGTTCGTCGCGGGCCGCGTCGCATCGGGGCTGAAGATTCTGCAGGAGGCGAGGCGCCAGGGTTTCAACGCGACCTTCGTCGGTGGCGACGGATGGCAGGGAATCCTCGCCGACACCACGACATCCGAAGGGGCCTACATCGGGATGTCGTTCACGGCGGAAGACCCCTCACCGGCGGCGCGCACCTTCGTTGCAGCCTTCAGGAAGAAATTCAATACGGACCCTGACGCGCACGCCGCGCTCGCGTACGACGCGACCCGGCTCATCGCGCAGGCGCTCAAGGCGAAAGGTCCGGATCGCAGAGCAATCCGCGACTATCTCCATTCTCTGAACCGTGAGACCGCGTATCAAGGGTTGACGGGCCCAGCCTTCTTCGAGGACACCGGCGATCCGGTCGGCATGCGATTCCGCGTTCTCCGCGCTCACGACGGTCTGCTGACCGTCGCGGAGGCCAAATGAGGCTTACCTTCAAATTTCAGACGATTCGTCAGGTCCTGGCCGTCGGCTTCTCGTTCCTCATTCTGTTGCTGCTGGGAGCGGGAGCGGTGGGCTGGATCTCGATGGCACAGATGGCAGATCGTGTAACTGAGACTCTCGCCGACGCGCAGCAGGACGCGAAGCAGGCGTCTGACTTCTCCAATGTCGTCACGCAGGAAATACAGGCCGCGAACACGTATCTCAGCGATCAGGACGCCAAGTCCGACGCTGACTTCCGCCGCCTCGGCTGGGAAGCGCACCGGCTGCACCGGAATTTCAACGCCCGGCGCGACGTCGCCGAGCAGATCGCTCGCACGGTGGCAATCGACACGACGCTGGCGCGCGTAGAATCGTCATTTGCGCTGTCGCACAGGTTGACCGACCTCGGGCGTCTCGACGAGGCGCATGCGGAGGCGCAGAAGGCGCGCAAGATGGTGCCTGGGCTACTGGAGCAGTTGACCGGCCTCGAGCATTCCCGCGCGCAGCAGCTGGCCGGGATGTCGGCCGATCTCCGCGGTCAGGCGATGGCGCGCTCCCGTATTCTGGTGTCCGTCATCAGTGTCGCGACGCTTCTCGCCCTCATGATTGTCCTTCGCACCGGTCGCGCAGTCGGCCGTCCTCTGCGGGCGCTCGTCAGGCACGCGGTGCAACTGAGCCACGGCGACTTGCAACAGCGCACCGAAGGCGAAATGCCCGGCGAGTTCCGCACTCTCGCCGACGCGATGAACCACGCGACGATTGCGTTGTCACGGATCGCATCCGGCGCGGCCAAGACGGCTGACGAAGTGGCGCAATCCGCGAGCGACCTCCTGTCGGCGTCGAAGCAGATTTCGGCTTCGGCCGGTGAAGTCGCGGATGCCGTGGAAGAAGTTTCACACGGCGCCGAGTCGCAGGTGGCACAGCTGCGCCAGGTGAACGAGGCGCTGGATGGAATTCGCACCCGCGGCGACAACCTGGTGGGTGGCGCGCAGGAAGTGCACGGACTCGCGAGCGCGATCGAAGCGGAAGCCGAGGCGAAGCGGATCGACATAGATCGCTCGCTCAAGATTCTGTTCGACGTGCGCACGATCGTCGAGCAGGCGGCGGGCCAGGTTCGCGAGCTGAACACGAGCGCCAACGAGATCAACAAGTTCGTAATCTCGGTCAGCCGGATCGCCGAGCAGACGAATCTTCTCTCGCTCAACGCGGCGATCGAAGCAGCGCGAGCCGGTGAGGCCGGTCGCGGCTTCGCCGTCGTCGCCGGAGAGGTGAGAAAGCTGGCCGATCAGACGCAGGCCGCAGCGGACGACGTAGTGAAGATGACCGAGAGCGTGATGACACGCGTCCTCGCGACTTCGAAGGCAATGGAGCAGGGCGTGAAACAGGTGGGCGAGATCGAGCTGGTGAGCCGCGAGCTGGATAGCGCGCTCACGACGATTCTCGCGGCAGCCGAGAGAACGCGAGCCGCCGCGTCGGCGGTGACGACGGCTGCAACCGAGAATGCGCGCGCAGTCGATTCGGCCGCCGCGAATCTCGGATTGGTAGCGCGCACGGCCGAGAGCCACGCGACGGCTGCGATGCAGGTGAGCGCGTCGACCGAGGAGCAGAGCGCGGCGTGCGAGCAGATGAGCATGGCATCCACGCAGTTGTTCCATGGAAGCCACGTGTTGAGGGATCTCGTCGGCGAGCTCAAGACCGAGACTCCGGTAACCCCGCTCGCAACCGAGGCTGTGGCGCAAGAGTCGCGGCATCCCAGGCTGACGCCGCCGCATCCTCAACCGCCGTTAGCAAGGAAGGTCGCGTAAGCGACCTTCTTTGTTTTAGCCTTCAGCCGCTTTTGACCTAGAATCCATCGCGCGCCAAGCAGAGCGGCATTCGCAGCGGCGGAGAAACTACTGCACGCAAGCCCCGCGCGGATCGGGCTTGGGCTTATCGACCACCACGCGATGATCGAGGTTGCCCACTCGGAGCGCGACGTCGTGCACCAGCTGCGCGACTTTGCGCATGTGCTCATAATCGATGTACTGGGGCTCGTCCGTTAGCTGGTGATAGTCCATGTGCAGGCCGGTCGTGAAAAACGTGATCGGAATTCCGTAGCGCGCGTACTCGTAGTGGTCGCTCCGGCAGTAGATGCGCTCCGGATGCCCATTCGCGTCAAACGCGTAGTCGAAGCTGAGTGGAGTCGACTCGCTCTTGTTTACCGCTTCCACGATGTCACCCAGCTCGGTCGAGAGCCGGCGCGATCCCACGAGCTGCAGATACGTCGGTCCGCCACCCACGAAATCGAACGCGCCGCCACGGCCGATCATGTCCATGTTCAGCTGTGCCACGATCGAGTCTCGCGGAACGGTGGGATTGTCCGTGAAGTATCGCGATCCCAGGAGGCCCGCCTCTTCTCCCGTGTGCCAGACGAAGATGAGCGACCGGCGAGGCCTCACGCCGGACCTGGCGAACGCCTCCGCGATCTCGAGCGTCCCGACCGAGCCCGACCCGTCATCATCGGCGCCGTTGAAGATCGAATCTCTCCGCGGCGGCCTGATGCGACGCAGGCTGTCCACATTGACATGAATCGACGCTCGCTCGACGGGCGTCAGTCCCCCGCCCGGGGTGCCGGGCGTCGCGTGCGTCCGGGCTTCGACGATCCTGTTCGCCATGATGTTGTAGGCGCGCAGGGAATCGTGATCGAGCGCGCCCGCGAACCGGAATCCGAGGTGATCGTTGTGCGCGCCGATCGCGACGTACTCGCCGCGCAGGGCCGCATCGGTTCCTGGAATGATCCCGATGACGTTTCGCGCGGGAGCGGCCGAGCGTGTGAATGCAATCGAGGAGAAGCGGATCCAGCGCCCGGGCGTTCCGGTTTTCATCGTCAGCGGATCGCCGCCGATGAGACGCGCGGCGACCGCGGGAGACACCACCAGGTTGACTCGCGCCGGATTCGTATCCGTCGACATCGTCACCGCGTATGGCCTGACGGTCCGCGGATCGTTGGCCGTGATGATCGCTTTCGCCGCCGCGTAGCGGGCAATGATCGCACCCGGGTTCCGCTGAAGCGGTGTCCGAATCGCGAGCAGAATCGCCTTCCCCGCCGCCTGGTCCGGCGGAATCAGCGTCGTCGTATCGGACAGATCGCCACCGTACACGACCTGCAGGCTGTCGACGGGAATGGCGCGCCCCGATGCGGGGAAGCTGGTGATGTAGTCGGTTCCGAACGCGAGCGGCGCGCCGTCGAGGAATACCTGCGCACCCGGCGACAGAGAGACGCGATACGCTGGCACGTCCTGGAAGTAGCTGCCGCCCATACCGCCGGGCTGGATTCCGAGCTTGGACAGCTCGTTCGCGATGTACAGGGTGCCCTTGAGATTTCCTTCTGTCCCGAACTGCCGGCCCATCATCGAGTCGTCGGCGAAGATGTAGAGTCTGGTATTCAGATCCTGCGCGGTGATCGCGGGACTCGTGCTACCGGCTTGCCCAACCTGCATCGCCGTCGTGCAGCCCATCGCCAACGCTCCCACGATGGGGTAAAGCCTTCTCGCAATGCTCACGTCCGCTCCTTGTCGCGCGTTTAGTTGCCGTCTTCGAGTAATACGGGTGGATGGATCAGCGCGCTGAATCTGTTCATCGGCCGAACAGGGAGCAATGCGATGACCGAGCATCGAGTTGAAGAAGCAACAGCGACCTGACGCCTCTAACCTCGTTCAATTCGCAGTTGCAGTGCTTTGCGACCGAGAGACCGCCATTCGACGAAATTGGGTCAACAAACAATGACATTTGACCCCCTAGAGCGTCTTAAGGCATGCGCATCCTCGTCGCTGAAGATGACTCCGTTGCAGGCGATGCGGACGCCGCCGGTCGATGCGATCGTGCTGGACATCAACATGCCCGGCGGGTCAGGAGAAGACACCTTGAGAAAGCTCAAGATGTCGACGCGCACATCGGCCATCCCCGTCATCATCCTGAGCGGGAGCATAGACGCCGCTGGGCCGGAGAGAGTGCGGTCGAATGGCGCTGCCGCAGTCCTGTCGAAGCCGCTCGTGCGGGAGGAGCTTTTCCAAGCTCTCGACGCCGCACTCTGAGAGCGCCGGCGGGCCTTTCTTCGACCGCCCGCATCCGCTCTCTGGCAGCGATTGCCGTGTAAGTTTCAAGGGAGAGGCCGATCCCGTGAATTCCGCATCCTCCCCAACGCAAGAGAAATCAGCGTCGCCAGCCGTGGTCCTCCTCAGCGGTGGACTCGACTCGACGACCGTGCTCGCGATTGCACGGAGCGAAGGCTTTGCCGTCCATACGCTCACGTTCAGATACGGTCAGCGGCACTCGGCTGAGATCGACGCGGCAAAGAGAATCGCGCGAAGCGCCGGCGTCGCGCGCCACCATCTGGTGGAGATCGATCTCACTCTCTTTGGCGGCTCCGCGCTGACGGCTGACATACCGGTCCCCAAGGATCGGGACCTCGCGCCGTCCTCGCGCTCCGCGAAGGAGATTCCCATCACCTACGTCCCGGCGCGGAACACAATCTTCCTCTCCTATGCGCTGGCGCTCGCCGAGGTCGTCGGGGCATCAAACATCTTCATCGGCGTGAACGCGCTCGACTACAGCGGCTACCCCGACTGCAGGCCCGAGTACATCCAGGCGTTCGAGAAGATGGCGAATCTCGCCACACGCGCGGGCGTCGAAGGGAGAACGCGCGTCGTGATCCGTACTCCTCTCATCGCTCTCTCCAAAGCCGCGATAATCAAGCTCGGCACCTCACTCGGCGTCGACTACTCCCAGACCACGAGCTGCTACGATCCGGCGACGAACGGCGAAGCGTGCGGACGGTGCGACGCGTGCCAGCTCCGCCTGAAAGGATTCAGCGAGGCTGGACTCGAGGATCCGATCAGTTACGCGACCGCGAGGAGCGCGACCGGAGGCAGAGCGCATTGACCTACACGGTAAAGGAGATTTTCTACACGCTCCAGGGCGAAGGCGCGCAAACCGGGCGCGCAGCGGTGTTCTGCCGCTTCTCCGGCTGCAACCTGTGGTCGGGGCGGGAGGAGGACCGGTCGCGGGCGGTTTGCAAGTTCTGCGACACCGATTTCGTCGGAACAGGACCGGACGGCGGCAGATTCAGGAGCGCCAAAGAGCTTGCGGACGCAATCGATCGATGCTGGGCAGGAGAAGGTCATAACGCAGACGAGGACGACCCTTCCCGACGCTCAGCCGGCCTGCCGAAGAAGTACGTGGTCTGTACCGGTGGTGAGCCGCTGCTGCAGGTGGATGAAACTCTGATCTCCGAGCTGCACCAGCGGGGCTTCGAGGTCGCCGTCGAAACCAACGGCACCCGACCTGCGCCACGATCACTCGATTGGGTCTGCGTCAGTCCCAAAGCGGGCGCGCCCCTGGTGCAGACGACGGGCAGCGAGCTCAAGCTCGTTTACCCTCAGGAGAATGCGCCGCCGGAAAAGTTCGAGCAGCTCGACTTCCGCCACTTTTTTCTGCAGCCGATGGATGGACCCGACACGGCCGGCAACACCGAGCGCGCGATCGAGTATTGTCTGCGCCATCCGCGCTGGCGCCTGAGCATCCAGACGCACAAGCTCGTCGGACTGAGATAGAGCTTCGCCCCCTTACGTTCGCAGCGCCGGTCCGAGAGCGCTCGGGCGCTGACTCCTCGGCGTCCGCTCCTTCACCTCGCTGTCGAACGCGTCGAGATACTTGATGCCGGAGCCGGTGTTGAATAGCACGACCCTTTCGTCGAGCTTCACTTTCCCGTGCTCGATGAGCTTGCGCAACGCCGGCACGCACGCGCCTCCCTCGGGCGCGGCAAAGATCCCTTCCCTGCGCGCCAGCTCTCGCGCCCCCGCGATCAGCTCCTCGTCCGTGACCGCGACGGCGGTCCCATCCGATTCACGGATCGCATCGAGAATGAGGAAATCACCGATCGCCTTCGGCACTCGCAGCCCCGAGGCAATCGTCGTGGCGTTCGGAAATTCCTCCGCGAAGCGTTCTCCTTTCTCGAAGGCGCGAACGATCGGCGCGCATCCGGCCGCCTGCACCGACACCATGCGCGGGCGCTTCTCGCCGATCCATCCCAGCTCCTGCATCTCGTCGAACGCCTTCCACATTCCGACTAGGCCTGTCCCTCCTCCCGTCGGATATACGATCACGTCCGGCAGCGTCCACGCCAACTGTTCGGCGATCTCGTAGCCGAGGGTCTTTTTCCCCTCCACTCGGTACGGCTCCTTGAGTGTCGAGACATCGAACCAGCCTTCCTCTTCCTTTCGTCTCGCCACTTCAGCGCCGCAGTCGGTGATGAGGCCATCCACGAGCGTTATGTGTGCACCCGCGACCTCGCACTCGATCAAATTTGCGCGCGGGGTATCGCGCGGCATGAAGAGAAATGCCTGGAGCCCTCCCTGCGCGCAGTAGGCAGCGAGCGCACCGGCCGCATTCCCAGCCGACGGCGCCGCCATTTTTTTCACGCCGAGCTCTTTCGCCATCGAGACCGCCACCGACATCCCGCGCGCCTTGAAGCTCTGAGTGGGATTGAGAGACTCGTCCTTCACGTATAGTTCGGTCATGCCCAGTGCCGCGCCCAGGTTCCTGGCATGGTGAAGTGGGGTCCAGCCCTCACCCAGCGTGACAATATTGTCCTCGCGCCGGACGGGCAGTAGCTCCCGATAGCGCCAGAGATCCGATCGTCGGGCGTAGAGTGCCTGGCGCGTGAGAAAGTTGGCGATGCGCTTCAGATCGTAGCGGACGAGCAGCGGCTTGCCGCACTCGGTGCAGACGTTGTGGAGACGCCGCGCCTCATATTCGCGATGGCAGAAGGAGCACTCGAGATTCTTGACGTGCATCGGTGTCGTCGCGGGATTGGCGGGGGACTTGGTTTGCGGGCGAGTTGGAGAAGCGTGGTTTAACTTTACGAAACTACATGATATTCGAAAGGGACTTCTTCTACGCGATTCGCCTGATCGGAGCGCTTGTGGTCGCCACACTGGTGCCTCTGCTGATCGACCGCCGCTTCCGCCGCTAGATGTACATCGGACACGTCGGCGCCGCGCTGGCAGCGAAGCGCGTGCGCAGAAGCATCGGCCTGCTGGTGCTGCTCGTCGCCACCTACACGCCGGACTGGGTCGACACGGGCCTCTGCCTCGTGGGCGCTTACAATCCGGAGGGCATGCTGTCTCATTCGATTCCGGCGGTGCTGCTCTTCATGCTCGTCGGTTTCGCCGCGTACGCAGCCGCCACGCGCGACTGGACCGGGGCTCTCGTCATCGCAGCTGTGATCCTGTCGCACATGTTGCTCGACTGGATCACCGGCTACAAGCCGACGTGGCCGGGTGGTCCCATGATCGGCCTCAGGCTTTACGATCATCCCGTCCTTGATTTCGTGGCCGAGGCTATCGTGATTTTCGTCGGCGCGCTGCTCTACGGACGCACTCTTCCCCCACGGCGGCGACCCTGGGTCTATGTCTCCATCATGGTCGGCGCTCTTCTCGCTCTCCAACTGACTATCGACATCGCGCACATGCTGATGAAATCAATCCCCAAATGCTGACGCCGGATCTTCGGGGAGTCGCGCGGCAAGCCATGATCGACGAAGGGTTCGACCCGAACCCCGATCCGGCCGTACGCGCCGAGCTCCAGAACATCGGAAAGCATCCCGACTCGGGCGCCCCACTCAGGGATTTGCGCAACCTGCTCTGGTCGTCGGTCGACAACGACGACACGCGCGATCTCGATCAGATCGAATTCGCTGAGGAGGTGAGCACCGCGGCCGTCGCGGTCGGGAGCGTCGGTCAGGTGGCGGAGAAGCCGCTGGAGTGGCGACTCTACATCGCAGTCTCGGACGTCGACTCGGAGGCGCCGAAAGGCTCCGCGATCGATGCGCACGCCGCGGCGCAAACGACCACCGTGTACACGGGCGCCGCGATTTTTTCGATGATTCCGCCCGAGCTTTCCGCGGGAGCGACCTCGATGTTCGAGGGCGCGGACCGGAAGGCTGTGGTGGTCGCGATGATCGTCGCGGCCGACGGCGCCGTGAAATCGGCGGAGATCTTCCGCGCGCGGGTGACGAACAAGGCGCAGCTCGCCTATTCCGCCGTGGGGGCGTGGCTCGACTCCGGGACGGCAACGCCGGAGAAGATTTCCAGGACTCCGCAACTTGAGGCACAGCTCCGGCTTCAGGCGAAGATCGCGGCCGCGTTGCGCAAGACGCGTCTCGACAATGGCGCGCTGGAGATCGACACGGTGGAGGCCCGCGCGGTATCCCAGAACGGGAAGGTCACCGCGATCGAGAAGTGGGAGAAGAACGCCGCGACCGACCTGATCGAGGATTTCATGATCGCGGCCAACGGCTCAGTGGCGAGATTCCTCGAGGGTCGCAAAGTCTCTTCGATCAGGCGGATCGTGCGCAGCCCCGAGCGGTGGGAGAGGATCGTCGAGCTGGCGAAGCAATACGGCAGGAATCTTCCTCCCTCACCGGATGCGATGGCGCTCCACGATTTCATGCTCGAGCGCAGAGCGTCTGATCCCGATCACTTCCCTGATCTCTCGCTGGCGGTCGTCAAGCTGCTGGGCCCCGGCGAATACATTCTCGATCAGCCGGGTGTCGTGGAGCCCGGCCACTTCGGGCTGGCGGTGCAGGACTACACGCACTCGACGGCGCCCAATCGGCGCTACGCGGATCTGGTGACTCAGCGCATCGTGAAAGCTGTGCTCGCCAACAATCCCCCGCCCTACACCGACGACGAGCTGTCGGCGATCGCGCGCAATTGTACGCTCAAGGAAGATGCCGCGCGCAAGGTGGAGAGAAACGTGCGCAAGATCGCCGCGGCGATTCTCTTCAGCGATCGAATCGGCCAGCGCTTCAAGGCGATCGTCACCGGCAAGAAGCCGGGCGGGACGTTTGTGCGTGTGGTGGACCCGCCGGTGGAAGGGATGCTCGTGCGCGGCGGGGGTGGCGTCGACGTTGGTGACGAGATCGAGGTCGAGCTCCTCTCGACAAATCCGAGGCGGGGTTTCATAGATTTCGGGAGAGTGGGAGACACGCCGATGCCGAATCCGCCGGGGAAGAGATGATAACGAGAGCCATTTCAGCGAACTGTCCGCTCCATCATCGAGCAGCGTGGACGCACGATGAGTGACGGGAGCGCTCTGCCGTCGCGAGCAGACACGCTCGCCCTCATGCACGATTACACCGCGAGCGAATCGCTACGAAAGCACATGCTGGCGGTGGAAGGCGCGATGCGCGCCTACGCGCAAAAATTCGGGGAGGACGAGGAGCGCTGGGGTACCGCCGGGCTCATCCACGACTTCGACTACGAGCGCTTTCCGAACAACGCGCACTCGTCGAGCGAGGAGCATCCATCGGAGGGAGTGCGGTTGCTCCGCTCCAAAGGCTATCCCGAGGACATTCTCCAGGCGATACTCGGCCACGCGCATTACACGAACACGGCGCGCGAATCGAAGATGGCCAAGACGCTCTTCGCGGTAGACGAGCTGACCGGTCTGATCACGGCGACGGCGCTGGTCCGTCCCACCAAGAGCGTCCACGAAGTGGACGCCAGGTCCGTGCGGAAGAAAATGAAGGACAAAGCCTTCGCGCGCGGTGTCAGCCGCGAGGACGTGGTGAACGGCGCGAATGAGCTGGGCGTCGATCTGGACGAGCACATTGGGTTCGTAATCGCCTCCATGCAGGCGCGCTCGGCCGATCTCGGCCTCTCTGGCTCATAGCGCGGAACCAGGCGCGGAATCCACGCATCCGCGCTCGTGGGTGGGCGCTTCGATTGGCATCTCTGTACGGGGTCGGTGGGGGTATCCCCTCCGGCGCTACGCTCGCTTGGTCGGAGCCCCTAACTACGCTCCCTCGCTCCGCTCAGTCGCGGGTCTCCTCCTCGCGCTCGCTTTGGAAAGCGCCTGCGAGGATGCCCTCACCTCCCTGCACAGATCCGTAACTGCGCGCGCCTGGCGGCGCGTGATGCCGCGCTCACGCCGTTCACTCGCGTTCGTTCCGGGCGGCCGTCCCGACGCTCACCGCACCGGCTTAGGTGCGCGATGTCGTTCGTGCGAGGCGAAGCGTCGACGGCGTCGTCAATCGCGTGCGCGACTCAGGGAGTTGCGCGCGCGGCTTCGAGATCTTGCCTGGAGGGAAGTCGGAGGGGGTCCTCGTAGCGGCTTTCCAAAGCGAGCGCGAGGAGGAGACCCGCGACCGAGCAGAGCGAGGGAGCGTAGTTAGGGGCTCCGACCAAGCGAGCGTAGCCGCGGAGAGGACCCCCTCCGACTGACCGACGCGCCGATATCTCGAACGCCAACGGCTCGAAACTCACTCCATCGCGAACACGCGATTGAAGACGACGTCGAACGCGAAGCTCTTGGGCTTAGTTTTTTTCTCCATAATGTCCGCGATGCGCTCGAGACGGGCGGGAATCCCCATGATCTTCTCCTGCGCCATCCGCCCCAGATCGTTCAGCCCGCCGAGCGACTCGATCGACCAGTACTTGATCAATTCCTGGACGATGCTGAGATAGTCCCGCGGTCCGTAGATGCCCGCACGCCGCACCACATCCGCGAGCTCGCGGAAATGCGGCATATTGACGCCCGGCATGTCGATCGCCGGCATGATCTTGGATGCCGCGACCAAGCCCTGGTTCGGATCCCTCTCGATCACCGCCTTGAACACCGAGCGGTAGAACGTGTAGTGCCGCGCTTCCTCCTTCGCGACGTTCGCCAGCACGGTCCCGATCATCGGCTCGTACTGCGATGCGAACTTGCCGGTGTTGGCGTGTGACACCTGCGTCGCTCTCTCCTGGAGCGACGTGTACACGAACACGCGATATGGGTCGCGGTCCCACTCGGGCTCGAAGCCGGCCTTGATGTACTCGAACTGCATCTTCTCGATCACGACCGGATCGAACACGCCGGCGTCCCTCGTGTAGTCGTGCAGAATCGCGCCGTGCCGGTCCTCCTCCGCCGTCCAGAGGTTATTCCACTTCGCCCAAATGCTGTCGGTGCCGAGGTACACCGCGAGGAGGCGATGAAAGTGGGGCAACCCCTCTTCGGTGAGGAGGTTGAGCGCCAGCGCGACGCGCGCCGGGTCGCTAATGCCTCTCGCGCGTTCTCTCAGCGCCTTCAGATGGCGGTCAGGGTCCTCTCCCGGCGGCGCCTGCAGCAGCTCCGTGGGGAACCAGAGCACTCGCTTGGCTTCGTGCGAGGCCATCAACTCCACCACCAGGGACTCGAGGCCGGCGAGTACCTCGATCTTCGACAGCGTCTCGTGTTCTACTGGATTCACTCGCGACCTCGGACAGGATTAACGACGCGGCGACAGCCCCGATGACGCCAGCGGAGAAGTAGAAGCTACACAAACACGCCGCCGCGCGCGTCCTGGCTGGGCTCAGGGGGCATGCCCCTCTAATCATAAGCCTCACACAAGTGGTAGAGAAGCAGAAATCCACATTTCTCGTCAGGATTGCTGGCCGTTCGCCCTCGCCCGGAAATTGCGGCCTGACGCTTGCGCATCAGAATACCCACCAGGCGCGGCCCACGCTCCGGCCAATCCATCGGTCTCACGATGGATGTCGAGCGGCCGCGACTGACAAACTCGAAAATCGCGGCAGGAGATTGATAATGGCAGACCAGGCCGACAACCAAGGGGATGGGATGGACGAGCCGATCGGACGCAGTAATGGAGTGGGAGGCGGAAGCAGTGGAACAATGAGCGGCACGAGAGGAGATAGCGGAGCGGAGTCACGCAGTACGGGCGGTGAGAGTCGCAAGACTCCGCGCGGATTCGCGGCGATGGATCCTCAGGCGCAGCGCGCAATCGCTGCGAAAGGTGGGCGCGCCGCCCACCAGAAAGGAACCGCGCACGAATTCACGAGTGAAGAGGCCAGAATCGCGGGAAGAAAGGGTGGTGAAGCATCCCGCGGCGGTCACCGGTCGAGCGGAGAGAGCGAAAACAACAACTGACCGACCAAGCCGGACGGAAGCGAACGAGGCACGGATCTATCCGTGCCTCTTCGTTTTTTCAGGACCCAGCTCTTTGAGGGAGAGCGACCGTGTCGCGACCCGTTTCTCGCCCAGACCCCTCGAGCGGCCTTGCCATAATTCCGGGCCTGAAATCGACGAAGAAACAAGAGGCGCTCGGCCCCGTAGTTGCATTCCCATGTCTCTTGAGAAAGTCCGCTTTACTCATCGCCGGCGCAGAATGATGGACCCGCAACACCAACCGACTTCCGACGACCTCCGAGAGCCGTCGCGCAACGTGCGCGACGTCGAGAAGCGTCCTGGGAACCGGCCGGCCGCAACGGAGATTGCGGACGCCCCGACAAAAGGAAGCGATCGCGAGGACCTTATCGCCGCCGTCGAGGAGGTCCGCCTCGCCGACGAAGAGCTCCGGTCGCGAAGCGAGGCGCTTGCCGCCAGCAGTGACGCGCTCGATCGAGAGCGCGGCAGGTTTCGCGAGCTGTTCGATTTCGCGCCCGACGCATATGTCATCACCGACCTATATGGCACGATACACGAGGCGAATGTCGCGGCCGGTCGGCTGCTCGGCGTCCAGGCGAAACATCTCGTTGGGAAGCTGCTTCCGTCATTCTTCGAGGAATCAGCCAGGAAGCAATACCCTCATCGGATCGATCAGCTCTGCGACGTAAACCGGCTCGATGATTGGGAGATGTGGGTGCAGCCGCGACGCGGCCCGAGGACTGCCGTCTCGGCTTCGGTCGCTCGATCTTCGAGAAACTATCTGGCTGCCGAATATCGCTGGATCGTCCGCGACGTCACCAAACGGCGACAGGCCGACGAAGCGATCCTCGAGCTGATCCGCCGTCTCGAGCTGCGGGTCGCATCAGGCACCGTCCAGCTCGCGGCCGCATACCGGACCAAGGACGAGCTCCTCCTGAGCGAGCGCAAAGCGCGCGAGGAATCGGAAGCAGCAAACCGCGCGAAGTCTGACTTCCTCGCGCTGCTTAGCCACGAGTTCCGAACTCCCTTGCAGGCGATATTCGGTTACACCGAGCTGCTGGAGCGGGAGATTCACGGACCTCTCAACGATGCGCAGCGCCGTGATCTCCAGCGAATTCAACAGAGCCAGCAGCACCTGCTTGGACTGATCACGGCGATACTCGACTTCACCCGGATCGAAAGCGGGCAGGCGATCGACGTGCACGTCCAACCGATCGTCGTCAACGAGATCCTGCGCGACATGGAAGGATTGATCGGTTCGCAGCTGGAGTCGAAGGCCCTGAAGTACGAGTATCGCGGCGACAACGCGTGCATCGCCGCGCGGGCAGAGGCGGCAAAGGTGCGGCAGATCGTGCTGAATCTCCTGGCGAACGCGATAAAGTTCACGCCTCTCGGTGGCAACATTACACTCGAGTGCGACTCCGAGCCGGAGGCCGTCGCGATTCGCGTCATCGACAGCGGCATTGGAATCCCCGCTGATCAACTCGATGCCGTGTTCCAGCCGTTCGTGCAGATCAGATCCATGAACTCGTTGACTATCGGCACGGGGCTCGGGCTACCGATCAGCCGCAGGCTCGCTAGCGCCATGGGTGGCTCGCTCACCGCGACGAGCGAGCTGGGCAAGGGCTCCACCTTCACTCTCCGACTCCCGAAAGCTTAAACGGCGGAACCTTCGCCTGAGTCGAAGAAAATCTCACGACGCGGGCGAGCCGGCCGTTGTTGCCGCGCGGCCCTTCACGCAGCACTTCTCCAACATGTCTACGATCTCGTGCATCGTCGTGAGCCCGCGATCGCGCGCGTAGAACGTCCGGACCTCCTTGTATCGCTCGTCCTTGGGGAGGAGCATCCCTTTCTCCACCACCCATTTCTGTAGCGCGCTGGGCCGCGGTCCCCACCAGCCGCATTCCTGAAATTTGTTGTTCAGCAGAATCACGATCGGGATCGAGCGCGATTCCCCGCTGAGATGGGTGTCCATGATGTCCAGGTTTTCGTCGCGGGCGAGAATGCGCAGATCCATGATGCTCACCGACTCGGCGAGCTTGGCGATGACCGGGACAATGTTCACCGCGTCACCGCACCAGTCTTCGCTCAGCACCAGCAGGTGCCAGTGTCCGCCGAGTGCCTCGACGCGGGCGGAGATCTCGATCGGGATTGCGACATGGTGAGCGATCCCAACCCACAAATCATGGTTCTTGGTCGGACGAGCCATGAACTCACCGAACGTTTCTCCTTCGCAGTAGCGCGCCTTTGTAATCATGGGATTTGAATTCTAGCGAAGCATGTCGACGTGAATGATCCCATCCTCCTCGTACGGAGCGGAGACGGTCCTGAATCCGAGGCCGAGATAAAAATCCTCGAGCCGGCGCTGCGCCGCGATCTTGATGGGCTGGCCCGGCGCCAGGGATTCGATACGTCGCAAGGCTTCAGCCATCAGTGCTTTGCCCACGCCGGTTCCCCGCACCTCCGGTGCTGTGACGACGCGTCCGATCGAGCCTTCGTCGTAACGCACTCCCGGCACGAAGAGCCGCGCGTAGGCGACGAGAGAGCGGCTGGTCGAACCCTGCACCCAGCCGAGGAGATGCCAGGCGTTGGGATCGCGCCCGTCGGCGTCGGGATAGGGACAGTTCTGCTCGACGATGAAAACCGCCTCGCGAAGCCGCACGACGGTGTAGAGATCCTCCGGCGTCAGCTCGCTGAAGCGGGAGCACTGCCAGAAAATATCGTCCGAGCCTCGCGACGCAATGTCCGGATCCCGCGCGGGTCGCGCGCTTGTCTTACTCACTTCCGGTGCCTATTCTGAGCCGTTGAACTCGTCCTCATTCGGATAAAATAACATGCCAAGAAGCACGCTCGGCCTTCTCGCCTCCGTTGTTCTGGTCGCTGCATCGTGTTCGCCTCCGCCGTCGGCCCAGGTCGGGGCGGGACACGTCGGCATCGTGAACACGATCGGTGCCGTGCCCATGGCTGCCACAGTTGCATCCGATGTGACGCTCGGCCTCATCCGCGATCCGGCGCTCGTTGCCGCCATCGGAGACATCTCGGCCTCGGAGATCCGGGCAACGGACTCGACGCTCGTTTCCTTCGGCACCCGCCACACGATGAGCGATACGCTGAGCAACACCCGGGGAATTGGCGCGGCGCGCCGGTATCTGTTCAGCAAGTTGCACGGATACAGTCAGGCGTGTGGCGGATGCCTTCGCGTCGAGTACGATCCGGCGATGATGGAGATGCGCGGGCACCCAGAGCACCCGATGGTCAATATCGTCAATGTGGTCGCCTGGCTGCCGGGCCGGGACACTACGAGAGTGCTGGTGATGGGCGGCCATTACGATTCGTGCATCTGCGCGCGCACTGATCTTGGGCCGTTGGCGCGATTCGAGGCGACGCAGGATGCGCCCGGCGCCGACGACGATGGGTCGGGCACTTCGGCCGTCGTGGAGCTCGCGCGCGTATTCTCGAAGCATTTCCCGCGCGGTCTCGAAGCATCGGTGATCTTCGTTGCGTACTCCGGTGAGGAGGAAGGACTCTACGGCTCGACGCATCTCGCGCAGCGACTTCACGCAGCCGGCTACAACGTCGTGTCGGCATTCACCGACGACATCGTCGGCAACGTAGTCGCTGACGATGGGAAGGTCGACTCGACCAGCGCCCGGATTTTCGGCGCGGAGCCGGACAACGGTCCGAGCCGTGAGCTGGCCCGCTACGCGTGGGCGACGGGCGCAATCTACAATCCTGCGTTTCAGGTTCTCCCCGTGTTCAGACTCGATCGCATCTCCCGCGGCGGAGACCACAGCCCGTATGTGAGTCTTGGCAATCCGGGGCTTCGCTTCACGGAGAGACTCGAGAACTACAAGCGCCAGCATCTGCCGACCGACGATTTCGCGCACGTGAACTTTGGTTACGTCGCGAACATAGCCAGGCTAAACGGCTCCGTCGTGGGAACGCTCGCCAACGCTCCCGCTTCCCCCGCCGCCCTGGCGCGCCGGGATCAGGCATCGGGCGGACAGAAGTGGATGATCACCTGGCGGCCCATTCCAGGGGCGGCGACCTACGAAGTTCTTTTCCGCCGCACCTTTTCGCCGACGTATGAAAAGATCTATCAGGCCGGAGACACGACGTCGTTTCTTCTTCCCGACCAGCTCGACGATGGGTGGGCGGCGGTTCGCTCCGTCGGCTCGAACGGGCATCGCTCACTCACGAGCGCGGTTCCCCCGCCCTGTCCGACCCTCGCCACTCGGGCGGATTCGGTGGCGGCCGAGGATCTCATCAGGAACTGCATTCGCGCGCCGGGACGCTAACCGCAAGCCCGCGGCGAACATACGACCGAGACGTTGTGCGGCGCTGATACAATCGTCTTTCTTGGTGAACATCAGCGGGCCCCGCGCAGCAGCGGGGCCGCCTTACTATACCCTACCGTCGCGCTCATGAAGTCTTTGACATTCCTTGCCGTTTTCACTATCGCCGCGCTGGTCGCGTGCGCCCCGCCGCCCCAGGCCCGCGTCGCCGCCGCCGCACCGCCGCCGATCAAGTACGTCCCACCCGAAGTCGGCCTCAACAACTCCGGACTCGACACCGCCATCGCGGGCAAGCTCGACAAGATCGTCAAGACGGCGATCGAGGAAGCGGTGGCTCCGGGCGTAACAATCGCCGTCGGACGCAACGGACACATCGCGTACATGAAGGGCTACGGCTACATCGACTGGAATCAGCCGGGATCGCCCAAGGCCGATACGAACACGCTCTACGACCTCGCTTCGCTCACCAAGGTGATCGCCACGACTACGTTGGCGATGATTCTCGAGGAAGGGGGCCAGCTCGATATCAGTCGTACCGTGGTCTCCTACCTTCCCGAGTTCAACTCACCGGAGAAGGCGCAGATCACGGTGAAGCAGATCCTCACACACAGCGGCGGGCTGGAGGCGGGCGCGAACATTTACGCCACCGCGCGCGGCCGCGAGCAGTACCTCTATCAGATCAACGCGCGCCCGCTCGAGTACACGCCGGGATCCAGCATGGTCTACAGCGACTGGGACATGATCATCCTGCAGCTGGTGATGGAGAGAATCACCGGCAAGACGCTCGACGTCCTCGCCAACGAGAAGATCTTCAAGCCGCTGGGCATGATCGACACTCAGTTCCAGCCGCCGATCGCGCTGCGTCCGCGCATCGCGCCCACGCAGGTCGACGAAGCGCGCGGGGGACTGCTGTGGGGAACGGTGCACGACGAGAATGCATGGGCGATCGGCGGGGTCGCCGGACACGCTGGTCTCTTTTCGACCGCCAAGGATCTCGCGCTCTTCTCGATGATGATCCTGAACGGCGGGGAAGGAGCGAACGGCGTTCGCATCGTCAAGCCGGCGACGATCGCGCGCTGGACGGCGCGCCAGGGAAAGGAATCAACCCGTGCGCTCGGGTGGGATTCGCCCGAGGGCGGCTCGAGCGCGGGACAGTTCTTCTCGCCCTGGAGCTTTGGCCACACGGGCTTCACGGGTACTTCGATCTGGATCGATCCCGAAAAGGATCTCTTCGTCGTGGTGCTCACCAACCGCGTGAATCCGACGCGCAGCAACAACCGGCACGTCCAGCTGCGCCGCGACGTGGCCGACGCGGTTCAACAGTCAGTGCTCGGCGCTCGAATCGTCAACTGGGAATCGCGGTGATCCCTCGGCGTACACCTGAGCGCCTGAGCTCCTACCAGGAGAAACCGAAGGCTCTCAGCTGACAATAGATTTTCCCAGTATGAGAAGCAGGAAGAGCATCATGCGGCCTCCGGACGTAATTTACAGAGTGCCTCTTTCCTCTCGCTAATGTCATCCTCCAGGGAACGAGTCCCCCTCGTCGTCGTCGAGTACGCTGAGATCGCCCGCACGATCGCCACGCGCATCGCCGACATAATGAAGGAGCGGCGGCGGGGAGGCGGACACGCTGTGCTCGGACTCGCCACTGGAAGCACGCCCATCGGGATCTATCGCGAGCTGATCAAGATGCACCGCGAGGAAGGCCTCGACTTCTCCGATGTCGTGACCTTCAACCTCGACGAGTACTACCCGATGAAGCCGGACAGCATCCACAGCTATCACCGGTTCATGCGGGAGAATCTCTTCAACCACATCAACGTCCGTCCCGAGAACATCCACATCCCGTGGGGCGACGTTCCCCGCGACGATGTGGACGTCGAATGCGAAGAGTACGAGGCAGCGATCGGGAAGGCGGGTGGAATCGACCTTCAGATCCTTGGCATCGGTAAGACCGGCCATATCGGGTTCAACGAGCCCGGCTCCGGTTCGGATTCGCTCACTCGTCGCATCTCGCTGGACACGGTCACCCGCCGCGACGCTGCCGGCGATTTCTTCGGCGAAGACAACGTGCCCACCGAAGCGATCACGATGGGTGTGGCGACGATCATGGAAGCGAGGGAGATAGCGCTCGTGGCGACCGGCGAGCACAAGGCCGCCATCATTCGGCGGGCAGTGGAAGGAGAGCCGGACCCCGATGTCGCCGCAACCTATCTCCAGCAGCACCCGAACGCGGTTTTCTATGTCGACTTCGCGGCGGCGGCCGACCTGACGCGCTTTCGAACGCCGTGGGTGCTGGGCGAAGTGAAGTGGACGCGCGAGAAGGAGATCGAGGCCGTCATCTGGCTGAGCGAGACGACCAGCAAATCGGTGCTGAAGCTCGACGAGAATGATTACCGCGAGCACCATTTGAGCCCACTGCTGTCGCGCTATGGAAAGGCTGGTCCCCTCAACGGCATCGTCTTCAACGCTCTGATAGCCAAGATCCGGGGGCGCAGCAAGCTCCCCACCGGCAAGCGCGTGGTCGTGTTCTCTCCGCACCCCGACGACGATGTCATCTCGATGGGCGGAATGCTCAACAAGCTGCACCAGAACAGGAACGAGATCGTCGTCGCCTACCAGACATCGGGCAACATCGCGGTGTTCGACCACGAAGTGCGCCGCTACGCGGATTTTCTGCGGCGCTTCGGCAACGACTTCGACATCAATGATTCGAGGGCGGGCGCGCTGATCGAGGAAGTGGAAGAATTCCTCGACTCGAAGAAGGTGGGGGATACCGACGCTTTTCCGGTGCAGGTGATGAAGCGCGCGATCCGTGAAGCCGAGGCGGTCTCCGGCATCGAGACGTTCGGGATGAAGCGCGAGCAGGCGCGCTTCCTCAACCTGCCTTTCTATCAGACCGGCAAGGTCAGGAAGGATCCCATCGGCCCTGAGGACGTCCGCATCGTGCTCGATCTCCTCGAGGAGCAGAAGCCGGAGCTGGTATTCGTCGCCGGCGATCTTTCCGACCCGCATGGCACGCACAGGATGTGTCTCGAGGCCATACAAGGGGCGCTCGCCGAGTACTCGGGCTCGTCTCCGGAGATGTGGTACTATCGCGGCGCCTGGCAGGAGTGGGAGATCGCCGAGGCCGACGTGCTGGTCCCGCTGTCGGAGGACGAGCTGCGGGCGAAGAAGATGGCGATCTTCAAGCACCAGAGTCAGAAGGATCGCGCCCCCTTCCCGGGGCAGGACGACCGGGAGTTCTGGCAGCGCGTCGAGGAGCGGAACCGCAACACCGCGCAGCGCGTCGACCGGCTCGGCCTTCCCGAGTATTTCGCGATGGAGGCCTACGTGGTGCGACGCGCGGGCGTCCCGATCGAATCGGAAGTGGTTACGACGAGCTCGCTCGCAGAGAAAGAAACGGCGCGCCCGAGAGCTACGGCAAAGGCGGCGCGGTGATTTCTTCCAGGCGTGTATGGAAGCTGACTAATTGCGCCATTCCGGCTCTGCTGATCGCGACAACTGCGATGGCACAGTCGAAGCCTGGCGTCTCCTTTGATCAGACCATGGTCAGCGTCACCAGCGCCAGGGGCCGCACTGACACCGCGACCATCGTGACGCACACGACATCAGCAAGCGGCGATGCGCGGATCGACCTGGAGAAAGGAAGTTTCCCAACCCTGGGCGCGTTTTCTCCGGGGCCCCACGCGGTGACGATCATGCACGACGGAGGGAAGGAGATCTTTTTCCTCAACCCCGATCAGAAGCAGTATCTCTTGTTCAAGCCTGTCGCGATGATGGAAGGAGTGCAAAAGATGTTGGAGAGCCTGGGCGGCTCCATGAGCGTCGATACTTCCGCTTCGCGCGTGAATCTTGACAGCGTGGGACCCGGGCTCGCCATCGACGGCCATCCAACACTCACCTATCGGGTGACGACGGTAATGAGGGTGACAATATCGATGATGGGCGAAAGTCATGTCGTTGACAATCAGTCGACCCAGGAAATCCAGGTCGCCACGGATCTGGGCGATTTCGCTGGCGTTCTCGGCATGAATGGTTTTGCGGAGGCCACGCAAGCGATTGGATTCCCCAAGGGTTACCTCGAGAATCTCGCGGCAACGCGACGCAGGATGCACGGCTTCCCATTGCGGGCGGTGACACACACCACGACTTCGGCGAACGGCATGACGCGCACGGTTGTTCAGACGATCGAGACCCGAAACGTAAAGCGCCTTCCGGTGCCTGACTCGCTGTTCTTGATCCCTGCCGACTACAAGCCCGGCACGATGCCGCCGATGCCTGGCATGCCTGCTCGTTGAGGCGCGCTAGACCTTGAGTATGATCTTGCGCCGATAAAGCACGAGCAGAATCCCGTACCAGAGCAGGACGAACGTAATCGCGAACGCCAGTGACGCGACACGTTCGGGAAGCCAGGGCAGAAAGACTGACTGATAGATCGCGTCCTGGACCGCTGTGGACTTGCCGTTGTAGTTCACGTGCCAGAGCGTGTAGATCAGCCTCGCCATCACGCCTGATCCCACGAACGCCACGATCGGGTTCACGCCGTAGACCACGAACGGCTTCGTCCACCACTTCACGTTGCAGTTGTCCACGATCCACATGATCGTCGCCAGCGCAATGCACGCCATTCCCGCGGTGAACATCACGTACGAGCTCGTCCACAGACTCTTGTTGATCGGGAAGGACCAGTTCCACATCAGCCCGATCATCATGGCGATCGATCCGGCGGCAAAAAGTCCGCTGATCCTCTCGAGCAACGGCTTTTCCTTCAACGCAATCCAACGCCCCGCGATGACGCCCAGCATCGCCGTCCCGATCGCCGGGATCGTGGACATCGGACCTTCAGGGTCGAATGTCACGCTCCCGATCCAGGTGTGATTCGTTCCCAGGATCAGCCGATCCAGATACGCCGCGAGATTCCTATCCTTGGTGTGGAGCAGCAGCGCGCCGATCGCGTTTTCACCCGGGACCGGGATCAGCGTCATCGCGAACCAGTACCCGAGAAGCAGCGTGCCGATGATGATGACCTGCTGTTTGAGTGTCGTCCTGAGCGTCACCAGCCCCGCGCAGATGTACACGATCCCGATCCTCGGCAGCACGCCGAGGATTCTGACGTGCTCGATGCGAAAGATGATCCGGTCCCACGCCGTCGCGTTCGGAAGCGAATCGATCGTTCCCCATTGATAGAACGGGAACATCGCCATCGCGAAGCCAAGCAGGTAGATGATGATTCCGCGTCGGAGGATTTGTTTGACGAGAGCCGAATCGTCGTCGCCACGCGCGCGCCGGGCCGACATCGAGAGGTGCGTCGTAATGCCGACGATGAACAGGAAAAACGGAAAGATCAGATCGGTTGGCGTCCAGCCATCCCACGGGGCGTGCTCGAGGGGCGGAAAGATCGCGCTCCAGGTGCCGGGATCGTTCACCAGCAGCATACCCGCGATGGTAATGCCGCGGAAAACGTCGAGCGAGATCAGACGCTCCCGCGCCGGCTTAACTGGTGCGACGGTCGAGGTCGCCGCGTCGTAGCGCGGCGAAATCGGGCGCGGTGCCGCGGCTGTGCTCATACGTCCTCTGAGTATCTGAGTAATGGTCGCTTCCATATATATACGAGCGGCCATTGCGGCACGTTACGACTCCGTCTCTTCCCTGCCCCCGACTAGTAGACCGGACGCAGCGGCGGCGACCAGTCTGATAGCCGCGCATCGCCCGTGACTGTAAGCTGACGCAGCCGCCCCGTGCGCTCATCGAGTACCCAGATGCCCCTCGGATCTCCGATCGCGCCCAGCCGCCGCGTGATCGACAGGTGCCGACCGTCGGGCGCCCACGCAGGATCCTCGTTCTCGCCTTCGTTCGTGAGCTGCGTCATCACACGATCCTTCACGCGTATCGTCCACACCTGGAAGTCGCCGTTCTGCTGCTGGAACGCGATCTCTTCGCCGCTCGGCGACCATTCCGCTCCCGTCCGATAGCTGCGCTTTCCGACGACAACCGGAGTAATCCGCCTCAACCCCGTGCCGTTGATGTTCATGGTGTATAGCTGCGGCGTCAGCGGAAACGGCGACATGAAGACCACCTGCTTTCCATCCGGGCTGAAGCTCGGCGACGTCGTCTCGAATCCCGTGCGTCCCGCGAATGGCCTCGGCACCGAGTCGTCGCCGGCCGCGCTGGCGAGAACCAACTCCGCCGGAGAATCTCCGCCGCTCGCCCAGACAATGTTCTTTCCATCCTTGGTGTAGGCAGGCGTGATGTTGAGTCCGCGGTTCGACGCGGCGAGAAGTCGCGGCTTCATCGTACGAAGGTCGACCTGCGCGATGCGCGTCCCACGGTCGTCCGCATCCGAGTACACGAGGTATCGCCCCGACGGATGCCAGGCAGGAGAAAGGGCCGCGCCCACCGTCGGGATCGTGCGCTCGTTCGCGCCATCGCTGTCCACGATCTTGAGCTTGGTCCCATCGATGAACGCAATTCGCGAAGCGGCGATTCCGCGCGTGCCTGTGATCCAGCGCTCGATCTCGTCGGCCACGACGTGAATCCCGAGCCGCCGCTCGCGCTCGAGCGAATCGCGCACGACAGAATCCTTCAGGACGAGCCGCGCGTACACCGAGTCGGAGTGGAGCGTGTCCCTCACCGCGTTCGCGCGGAGCAGCACGTCGCGGCGATCGAGCTCGCGTGAAAGAGAGTCGCGCGCGGCCTCAGCGCTGCGTGCGTTCGCGCGGTCGCGTGTCGTCTTGACTGCAACGCGCTTCGCCGCCGCTAGCGCGAGACTGTCTCTCGTCGAGGAGTCCGCCGCCAGGGCAACAATCGTCGCTTCGGTTTTCTTGCCGAGGAGCGTCGAAAGAGAATCGCGCATCGCCGGCAGCCTGTACGCTGGAACCTTAGGCAGTCGGAAATAATCCTCCTGCCGCAGCCGGCCACGCGGCACGTCGTAGACTTCGACGTGCAGTCCCGTCGCGGTGAGGCGGACCCTCACCACGAAATTCGCCCGCGTCTGGGCGAGCGGCGCGAAGTTGATGTTTTTCTGACCAGGCCGCCATATGTCATCCAGCGTCGCGCTGTCGAGAATGAGCGGCTGCATGCGATCGCCGAAGTCGAAGTCGCGCTGGATGATGGTGCGTGTCGAATCACCCGCCGCCGTGTCGACCTGCAGCACGACCACCGCCGGCGGAATCTCGACGGGCTTCTGCGGCTTGGGCCGGCCCACTACAGGGGGCTGATTGCGATTTTGGCCGTGCATCGACGGAGCTAGCGCGAAAAACGCCACCGCTCCGACGAGGAGCTTGCGACATCGAATGGTCATGAGCGGTTGAATCTAATTCGATCCGGCAATCATACACCGCCCTCTCTTTGCCGATTGCGGCCCGGGCAACGCAAAGCCGCGGAGGGATTCCCTCCGCGGCTTTACTCGATCGGGTTGCTCGTTAATGAGTGATGTGGAACTGAAACGGCATCTGCACGAGCTGCTGAACCTTTTTGCCCCCGATCTGCGCCGCCGAGAACTTCATGCGGGGGAGCGCATCCTTGACGGCGGCGGTAAACGCCGGATTGCTCGACTTCAGGATCTTGACAGTGCCGGGCTCGTAGCGGCCGCTCTCGTTGACGACGAACTGCGCCATGACCTCGCCCTCTACACCCAAGGCTTTGAGAGGCAAAGGATACTCCGGGGCCTCGTCGCCGATTTTCTCGACGGCCTTCTCGACCTGGAATTCCATATAGGGGCCGTGCTCTGCATCACCCGCGGCCTTGCCCGTGTCTCCTTCATTGCCGGTACCGCCCTTCACGCCTCTCGACGATCCACCAGCGACGCCCTTGCCGCTGAAGTCATTCTCGTTCGTGAGCGCCTTGGACAGATCCACCGTCGGCAGACTCGTAGGAATGTTCACTACCGGCGCGAGGACCTTGAACCCCTGCGCCGGAGCTAACGGAACGTTCCTGGGGAGCTGGGGCACATTGACGACCCTCAGCGCCTTTGGCTTGGGCTTCGGGGCTTCCTTGGACGGTGGAGGCAGCTCCTTCTTTGGCGGAGGCGGCTCATCCTTCTTCATCTCCACGAAGCTGACTTTGGTCTCCACTTTTTCGGTCTTTCGCGAACCGGCCCGGGCGGTGGCGAAGACCGCCAGGAAAACGATCAGTGAGTGCAATATTATGCTGACGATGGTCCCGCCTACGGACCGTCCTTTCTTGTTGGATTTCTTCGATTCGAGTAGTCGCATCATGGATTGCCCCCCTGATCAAAAAACCACTTCCTTATAAGGCAAACATCCGGCCAAATCGCTGGGTTTTAGGGGTAGTAGAAATACAACTTTTGGCATGAAAAAGCTTGGGGAGCGAGCGCCCCTAAATATAAGGAGGGCGCGGACTTAGCCGCGCCCTCCCCACTGCCGAGCTCGAGCCGCAGGCTCGCTATCGTCTGGCCGCTTTTTTCTTGGCCGGAGCCTTCACCGAAGTGGCCTTTCCAGGGGTCGCTTTGGCTGGAATCAAAGCTGAGCTGGAGCGTTTTCTGGTAAGAATGCCGCACACCGTTTCGAACGCATTCTTGCCCGCGCTGCCAGGATTCGGGCGGTCCCAGACCATGTGGGCCTGGTCGCGAGGATCGACCTCTCCTTCGTCACGGACCAGCACGTTGTTGACAGCGTAAACGGTGCTGCGAACTCGCTTCACGCGCACGGGCGAGCAGCGTACATAAGCCCTTTCAACGAGGCGGGTGTACTGCTTCTTGTTCTCGATAATACGCGGTCTCGCGTAGTCCCAAGTGGTCACGGTGCTCCATGTGCCCGGAGACTGAAGGGCGACATTGGCCGTGTCGAAAACCACGGTGAGGTCGGCGTCCTTGTACACCTGGCGCCATGGGGCCTGGGCGCCTGCGACGCACGGAACCGCAACACACGCGACGAGTAAAAACCGACTGGCGTAACGAATCATGAAATCTCCTCTTGGCCTTCTTCGCATTACACACGCCCGGTTTGTAATCGGTGTGACAGCGCTACGGGCGAAGCATGTAGGCTTGGATTATAAACACCCCACACGCGGCATCGCCACTCCGTGGATAAGATGAAGTTCAAAATCTCCCGTGCGATCGGGCCGGCCGCGATGGCCGTTGCGGTGGCCATCGCGCTGGTGTTGCTGGAGCACGAGCTGAAGGCGTACCACTACGGCGACTTGATGCGCCAGGTGTGGACCCTTCCACATTTGCACCTCGCGCTCGCACTGCTTCTTACGGCGGTCGCCTACGCTGTTCTCCCGGGATACGACGTGATCGCCCTCGCGTATGTCGATCATCCGCTGCCGCTCCGCCGAATTGCCTTCGGATCTTTCATCGCCTACGCGCTAAGCCACAGTCTCGGCTTCCCGCTCTTGAGCGGCGGGCCGGTTCGCTATCGGTTCTGGAGCGTCTGGGGATTGTCGACGTCGGAGATCGCCCAGGCGATCGGCTTTGCCGGAGCGACCTTCATCATCGGCATGATCGCTGTCGCCGGGTTCGTCTTCGTCCTCGAGCCAACGTCGACGATCCAACTGCTTCGATTGCCATTCAGTTCGCTCAAGCCGCTCGGCGCACTCTGTCTGGTCGTCGTTGCCGCCTATCTCGTACTCAGCGCCACGCGCTACAAGACCTTCCGCTTCTTCGATTGGGAATTCCCCGTTCCATCGACGCGTCTCGCGCTCGCCCAGCTGCTGGTTGCGGTCGTGGACTGGACTGCCGCCGGGGCCGTGCTCTACGTGCTGCTGCCGCCCGGATACCATCTCTCCTTCCTTCCGGTGCTCGGCGTCTTTCTGCTCGCGCAGTTCGCGGGAATTCTTAGCCACATTCCGGGCGGTCTCGGCGTGTTCGAGGCGATCGTGGTTCTTCTCCTCAAGCCCTACCTGCCCGCCGCCTCGATCATTGGATCGCTGCTGGCATATCGGGCCATCTACTACCTGCTCCCGCTGGTCGTCGCTCTCGCATTCCTCATCGCGTTCGAGGTGCAGCGCAAGCGTGACCGCGTGGCGGAGGTCGCGAGCCTCGCCGGTGGAATCGTGGGACGCTGGATGCCGGCGCTGCTTCCCCAGATTCTTAGCGTCACGACGTTCGTCGCCGGCGTCATCCTGATCGTCTCGGGCGCCACTCCGGCGGTGCGGAGCAGAGTGACGGCGCTCGACTCGGTCCTTCCTCTCGGGATCATCGAGCTCTCGCACTTCGCGGCGAGCGTCGCCGGCGCGGGACTGGTAATTCTGGCGTGGGCGATCAGGCGCCGGCTCGACGCCGCCTACACTCTTACCATCGCGACCCTCGTGATCGGGATCGTCGCGTCACTGCTCAAGGGACTCGATTGGGAGGAAGCGCTGGCGCTCACCCTCGTGCTCGCGGCGCTGATTCCGTCTCGGCGGGCGTTCTACCGCAAGGCGGCGATCACCAGCGAGCCGTTCCCCAACGGCTGGATCGCGGCTGTCGTCGTTGTTGGCGTGGTGACCACCTGGCTCGCGTTCTTTTCTTACAGAAACATCGACTTCACCAGCCCCGTGTGGTGGGAGTTCAGCGGTCGGGGCGACGCTCCCCGCTCGTTGCGCGCGATGATCGGCGTGCTCGGTGCCCTGCTGCTGTTCGCGCTTTCGCGCAAGCTTCGGCACGCCGAGGCAGAGCCCGATCTTCCCTCTCCGCGGCAGCTCGAAATCGCTGCGCGCATCGCCGCCGGCTCCCCCGACGCGATCGCCAACCTGGCGCTGCTCGGCGACAAAGCGCTCCTTTTCAGCGACACGGGCCAGAGCATGATCATGTACGGCGTGGCCGGGCGTAGCTGGATTGCGCTCGGCGATCCGATCGGCCCCGAGAGCGAGCGCGGCGAGCTCGCCTGGAGATTCCGCGAGAGCGCCGACCAGCACGGTGGATGGCCGGTGTTCTACGAGGTGAGCGCGAAACACCTCCCCATATACATCGACTTGGGCCTCACGCTCTTCAAGCTGGGCGAAGAAGCGATCATCCCGCTCCCTGGCTTCTCGCTCGAGGGCGGCGTCCGCAAAGCGCTCCGGCGCACGCGCAAAGACGCCGTGAAAGCGGGCGCCACTTTCGAGATGATTCCGCCCGAGGACACGCACATCTTCCTTCCGGGACTCAAACAGATCTCGGACGAATGGCTCGCCACCAAGCGCACGAAGGAAAAGGGATTCTCACTCGGCCGCTTCGACGAGCACTATCTCAGCAGCTTTCCGGTTGCGTTGGTTCGCGTCGGCGACGCGGTGGTGGCGTTCGCCAGCGTCTGGCTCGGCGCCGACCGCACGGAGATATCCGTCGACCTCATGCGCTACACGTCGGTCGCACCTCGGTGCGTGATGGAGTTCCTGCTCATCGAGCTCATGCTGTGGGGCAAGGAAAACGGCTACCAGAGATTCAACCTCGGCATGGCGCCGCTGTCGGGGATCCAAAATCGCAGCCTGGCTCCGCTCTGGAACCGGGTGGGAGCGCTACTTTTCAGTCGTGGTGAGCCGTTTTACAACTTCCAGGGTCTCAGGCAATACAAGGAGAAATTCGACCCGATATGGGAGCCGAGGTACCTCGCATCGCCGGGCGGAATGGTGCTGCCAAGAATTCTTACGAACGTCGCGTCCCTGATCTCGGGCGGACTCGCTGGAGTGGTGTCAAAGTGAGGATCCGCTTGCTGTTCGCTCTGCTCGCGCTCGGCTGCGCGCCCGCGCACTCCGCGTACATCCCGCGCGATCCGGAGCTCCGGCGGGAACCTCTTTACTTCTATCCGGGGGTTGGAACGTCGCGGCACCCCAAGGCCGGCGTCTTTTTCCTCGGCAACGACCTGGGATTCTGGGAGCCGCACCAGAAGCTGGCCGAGCGTCTTGCCGCGCACGGTTACGCCGTCGTCGGCTTCGATGTGAAGAAGTTTCTCGACCGCCTTCCCGATTCCGCGCTTCTGCGCGACAGCATCCTAGTGCACGATCTTCCGGGCCTGATTGAGCGCTCCCTTCATGAGCTCGGAGCGGACTCAGTGCCTATCGTCATCGCGGGACATTCGTTCGGCGCCGACCTCGCGCTCTGGGCGGAGGCGAACGCGCGACTTCCAGGCGTCGTCGGAGTGCTCGCGCTCGGCCCCACCAGAAGAGACCATCCCACCGTCACGCTTAAGGATCAGATGAACACCGGCGAGCCGACCGAGCCGGGCAGCTTTGCCGTCGATGAGCAGATCCGCAACACGCCAGCGAACGTTCGGATCGCTCTTGTGCGCGGCGCGAGCGACAAGGAGCGAAGGTCGGATCCCGATTTCATCGCGGCGGGCGGCGCGCGAATGAGCTATACCGTGATCCCATTCGCGTCGCATTCGCTCAAGTCGCTCGTGATCGCGGGGCCGATGATCGAACGCGCTCTCGATCGCCTGGTGGTGGGCAAGTAGCGCGCAGCTCGGGCGCGCGTCTCGCAGGCCACCGCTACAACGCTCCGCGCCGACGACTTCATCCTCGGCCGCCCGACGCCGCAACCGCCTTGTTAGCCTCGGCAGAAATCTCCCGCATGTCATTCGGGTTCATCGCGCGGACGACGGTCAGGATCGCGGCGAGCAGCGGCACCGCCACGAGCAGGCCGAGAAACCCGAACAGGAGCGCCATCAGCGCCTGAATTCCGAGAGTGAGCGCCGGGGGAATGTTCACTCCGTGCTTCATGAGAACTGGCACCAGCAGGTGATTCTCGACGAACTGGATCACGAGGTACCCGACCGCGACCACGAGCGCCTTGTGGGGCGAGTCGATGAACGCCATCGCGATCGCCGGGATCGCGGCGAAGATCGAGCCGACGATCGGAATGAACTTCAGAATTCCCGCGAGAATTCCGAGCGGCAGAGCCGCCTTCACGTTGAGCACGAACAGGAATACCGTCGTGACCGCGCCGATCAGGAGCATCGCGATAAGCTGAGTCACCAGCCATCTCCTGAGCGTCGTGGCGAGGCTCGAGAGCGTGAGCGCCGCTCTATCACGGTGGCGCGGCGGAAAGAGCTCGAGCAACCCGCCATGATAGAGTGCCGGATCGACGCCGATGTAGGCGGCGATGAAGAGAACGAGCATGAACGCGCCCGACACCGTGAAGGTCGACGTGAGCACGCGCAGGAACGAGTGCTGGGCGCCGCTGACCTGTTTGGTGATCTCGCGGCGAAGATTTCCTCCAGCCGCGACTTCGTCCGCGCGCGTCGCCGGTTTGCGGACGACGATGCCCGAGGCTGCCGCTGTCACCGTGTCGGCGGCAGCCGAATCGGTGACGACGACGGGCGCAAGTGTCGGCTCGGCGGGAGCTGATCGCTGCGCGACGGCGGCCCGCAGAGTGTCGCTGCTCTCCTCGTTGAACAGGATTCCGAGCACGCCGTTGGCGCGGTGTCCGAGCCAGGCGTCGATCTTGTCCGTCGCTTCGGGGAGACGCTGCTGGAGCTCGCGCGATTGGGCGCGAAGAATCGGCGCCATTCCGATGGCGCCGATGGTCAGGAGACCGAGGAAGACGGTAAGAACTATGGCGACGCCGAGGGCGCGCGGGATCTTCCGCTTCTCGAACCAGTCGGCCCCCTGAGCGAGGGGCAGGCCGAAGAGGACGCCGAGGAAGAAGAGGAACACGACGGGGTGCGCGATCCAGAGGAGCCGCACTATGATGTAGAAGCCGAAAATCAGCGCGAGAACTCGCACGACGTCCCGCGTAGGTAGCCGGATCGGTTGGCGTGAATCCATGACTAGATGCTAAGCCAGACGTGTGCCCGCCGCGAGTTTCGTTTGTCGCAGAGCTCCTGAAGAGGACATCCCTCGCCGACCCCGCCCGCGATGGACTATAGGAAAACACGCACCACGATGCCGGACCGGCTTGACCGGCGCGTGCAGTGCGATAGGTTCAATTCCATATGCCACGAATGCTTATGTGTTGTTGGACCGACCTCCCAACCGAGAGGAGCTGAGCATTTCGCGCGCGCGTCATAACGAATATGCATAGCTAGGAGCGCAACGCTCACGCAGGCCCGCAGCAAGGCCGCGCCTCTCAACGAGACGCGGTCTTTTTCTTTTCTCTTTTTTCGACCTCAGCGCCGAGAGGATGAATGCCCGCAACACCCAATGGACCGATCGCGATCTACTACGAGCACCCCGACTGGTTCAGGCCACTCTTCGCCGAGCTGGACCGGCGGAGGGTTCCCTACGTGCGCGTGGACGCCTCTGCGCACTCGTACGATCCGTCCGAGCGCCAGTCTCCATATTCGATGGTCTTCAACAGGGCGAGCCCGTCCGCGTACCTCCGCGGCCACGCGCAGGTCACCTTTCACACGCTGAGCTGGCTGAGGCACCTGGAGCGCATCGGCGTTCCCGTCGTGAACGGATCCGCGCCCTATGAGATGGAGACTTCCAAGGCACTCCAGCTCGACATCCTCGACGAGCTGGGACTCCCGTATCCGAAAGCGAGGGTTATCAACAACGCGGCGCTCGCTCCTCAAGCCGCGAAAGGTCTCCGCTTTCCCGTAGTCGTGAAAGCCAACGTGGGAGGAAGCGGTGCCGGCATCACCCGCTTCGACAATGCTGAATCTCTGTCGGAGGCAGCGAAGGCGGGAGCGATCGACCTGGGCCTCGACAGAGTCGCCCTCGTTCAGGAGCTGGCGCCACTTCACAACGGGTACATCACCCGCGTCGAGGTTCTCGACGGAAAGTTTCTCTACGCCATCAATGTTTATCCGGCCGAGGATTCTTTCAATCTGTGCCCGGCCGACATCTGCCAGACCACCGACGGCCAGCAGCTGTCGCGCACCGCGTGCGCGGTCGATGCCCAGAAGAACGGCATGCGAGTCGAGCAGTTCAAACCGGCGCGCGAGATTGTCCGCGAGGTCGAGCGAATCGCCGCCCGCGTGGAGCTCGACGTCGGAGGCATCGAGTACCTGATCGATGATCGCGACGGCCGTCACTACTTCTACGACATCAACGCGCTGTCGAATTTCGTCGCAGATGCGCGGAACGTGATCGGATTCGATCCGTTCGAGCGCCTCGTCGACTACCTGGTCGAGAGAGTCGCCAACTCCTCCCTCGTTGGCGTGGAAGCGGACGCGGCCGGAGCGGATGCGCCAGCAGCTGCGGCAGTCGCGGGAGCGGCCTGATGCGGTACGGATACTGGCTCCCCGTTTTCGGCGGCTGGCTGCGCAACGTCCCCGACGAAGACATGACCCCGACCTGGGATTACGTGAAACGCCTCGCGCAGCGCAGCGAGCAGATCGGCTACGACATAACGCTGATCGCCGAGCTGTTCATGAACGACATCAAGGGGATCGATGCCGATTCGCTCGAGGCGTGGTCCACCGCGGCGGCGCTCGCGGCGGTGACGGAGAAGCTGGAGTTGATGGTCGCGGTGCGCCCGACTTTTCACGAGCCGGCAATCTTTGCCAAGCAGGCGGCGAACATTGATCACATCTCGGGTGGACGCCTCGCACTCAACGTCGTATCGTCATGGTGGAAGGACGAAGCCAGGCGCTACGGCATCAACTTCGAGGAGCACGACGACCGCTACGCGCGCACCGACGAATGGCTACGCGTCGTAAACGGAGTGTGGACGGAGCCGCGGTTCAGCCATGCGGGCAGCCACTACAAGGTCGAGGAGACGATCCTCGAGCCAAAGCCGCTCCAACGCCCGAGGCCTACGATCTACGCCGGCGGCGAGAGCCCGGCCGCCAAGGAGCTGATATCGCGCACGTGCGACGCGTATGTGATGCACGGCGATCCAGCCGACCGCGTTGCCCCCAAGATCTCCGACATGCGCGCTCGGCGCGAAACTATCGGGTTAGGTCCGATGCACTACGGCGTCGCCGCCTACGCGGTCGTTCGCGATACTGAGGAGGAGGCACAAAAGGAGCTCGCGCGGATAACGAACGTGCAGCCCGGGACGCCGGGTTATCAAAACTACCAGGACTGGATCTCGCACACGGCACTCGAGCAGCAGGTAAGCCTGGAGGACTACTCGGTCTCGAACCGCGGACTTCGCGCGGGTCTCGTCGGAACGCCCGAGAAGGTCGCCGACCGCATCCGGGATCTGGAATCAGTAGGGGTGGATCTGCTGCTGCTTCAGTTCAGTCCGCAACTCGAAGAGATGGAGAGGTTTGCTGAGACGGTCATGCCGCTCCTGGAGGGCGCGGCAATAGGGTGATGGGCGGGCGGACACTGGCATCCACGAAACCGAGGCAGGGAGCTGTAGGCGAAGCACGCTACTAGGCCGGGAGCTTTCATACAGGCGTAGTAGCGCCGCCCAAATCCGAGTTTCAGGCGCGTCGAATTGGCCGCTCCTGTGCGGCGAATTCATTCCGCGGAATCTCGAATGCCACCTGAAAAGCCCCTAGCCTGTGAGCTGCAAGGCATTCAGCTCCCTGCTTCGGTTTTTCAGTGGCAAGTAAGCCTCACGCACTCTACGTCCAGCCAAACAACTCACCCTGCCTGGCCCTGATAATCCGGTAGCACTCGCACGCCGCTTTCTCGAGGCCGACGCGGTCGACCACGGTGATGTTGCCGCGGCCGTGCGCGATGAGGCCAGCCTTCTCCAGAACCCCCATTGCCACCGTCACGCCCGGCCGCCTCACTCCCAGCATCTCGGCCAGGAATTCCTGTGTCAGGTCGAACTGGTTGCGCCCGACGCGGTCCTCCGACATCAGCAGCCAGCGCGCGGCCCGCTGCTCGATGACATGGAGTCTGTTGCACGCCGCCGACTGCGAGACTGTCTCGAACACGAATTGGCTGTAGCGATGCAGCAGCCGGCTGAGACCTTCGAACTCCCGCGCCAGCTCAAGGAAATCATCCGTGACGAGGCGCCTCGCCTCACCTGAGATCTGACCGATCGCCTTGAGGCGCGACGAAGAGACACCGTGAAAAGCCGCCATCCCCACGAATCCATCGTTCCCAACGGTCATCGCCTCGACCGCGTCGCCATCTTCCATCTCCGTAACGAGCGAGATCACGCAGTTGTCCGGGAAGTAAGCAAAGGGAATTGGCTCATTCCTTCGGAAAACGATTTCCTCGGATGCGATTGTCACCATCTCGCATCGCTCGAGCACCGCTTCCAGCTCTTTCGGAGGCAGAAGATTCAGGATCTTGTTGCGAGGGAGGGCCGCGGAGGCGCGCTTCGGGGCTGACCCTCCCTGATGAACGTGACCCGCAGTCTGGATCGATGGAACTGTCATAAAGAGCCGGAAACCGCCCCATCGGGACGTGGTGAGATTTCAGGACCGCGGCGATCCGCGACGATCCGCGACGAGCGTGATCCTGGTTAGGCGGGGTCGGTTTTGCAAGTACCTAACCGAGGCCACCTTACGACCTGCGCGCCTCTCAAAACGTCTTTCCGCGCCTCTCAAAACGTCCCTCGGCGCCCCGCGGAACGTCGCTCGTCCCGGCCTCGGCTCCCGTCGCCTCTCAGGTGTTATCTTCGGAGGGTCAGAACAGTCATTTAGACGGCCTGCCGTCTATAGAGTAGCAGGATAGCAGTGCCCCAGAAGTGCCCCACTGGAAGACATGACGATACCCGCTGACCCACAGCCCAACGAGCGAACATTCCGCTTCAAGGACGAGTGGCTAGTCGCCCTCGTTGGGACTATGCCAGGCGTCACGCCCGAGTTGATCAAGCGTTGGCGCTTTCAGCAGAAGCCGTACGTCGCGCAGGCCCTCATCGACGGTGACGTCCTGTCGTTCAAGGAGATCGCCGAAGTCGTCAAGGAAGCCTTCAGAATCGACTACGTCGATCTGAATCCCAGCGAAATCGACAAGAACGCGATGCAGATCCTGCCTGAGAAGCTTTGCCGGGAGCACAACGTGCTGCCCGTAAAAGTCGACAGTCGCATGGTCTGGCTCGCCATGGCCAACCCGCTCGACCAGGAAGCGATCCAGCGCGTGAGCTGGGCGACGAGTCGCGAGGTGACGCCGCTGTTCTGCCCGCCGGGGCAGCTCGACAAGCTGGTCTCGGAGACGCTCCGCCCTGATGCGATGATCTACGGCCTGATCGAGAAACTCGACCAGGCCGTAGGCGTCGAGCAGGTCAAGGAGGAGGAGCAGAACGAAGCCGCGCTGCTGCGCGTGCATGCGCCGGTCATCAAGCTCGTCGACGCGATCATCGCCAACGCGATCAAGCTCCGCGCTTCCGACATCCACATCGAGCACGATGAGACATCAACCCTGGTGCGCTTCCGCATCGACGGACTGCTGAAAAACATCATGGTGCTTCCGCGCTTCATCGGCGTCGGCCCGGTCGTCTCGCGCATCAAGATCATGTCCGACCTCGATGTCGCCGAGCGCTTCCGCCCGCAGGATGGTCGCGCGAAAGTGCGGGTAGGCGGAGAAGAGGTGGCGCTCCGCGTCTCCGTCCTCCCGACGCGCGTCGGTGAAAAGGTCGTGATGCGTCTTCTCAACGAGAAGTCGGTACAGGTCTCGATGGCAACGCTCGGCTTCATGCCGGGAGTGCTCGAGAGATTCCAGGCGCTACTCATGCGCGAGCAGGGAATTCTCCTCGTGACCGGGCCGACGGGCTCCGGAAAGACAACGACCCTCTACGCCGCGCTCAACACGCGCCGCGGCGAATCCGTGAACATCGTCACCGTGGAAGACCCGGTCGAGTACCGCCTGAGCGGCGTCAACCAGGTGCAGGTGAATGAGAAACAGGGCCTCACGTTCGCCGGAGTGCTGCGCTCGGTGCTGCGTCAGGATCCGGACGTACTGCTCGTCGGAGAAATCCGCGACCAGGAGACAGCCAACATTGCGTTCCAGGCAGCTATGACCGGACATCTGGTGCTCTCCACGCTGCATACGAACGACGCGATCGGCGCGATCCCGCGTCTCTCCAACATCGGCGTCGAGCCGTTCCGGGTCGCGGCCGGTCTCATCGGCGTCACCGCCCAGCGTCTCGTCCGCAAAGTCTGTCCACACTGCCGGTACGAGGCTCCGATCGAGGAGCTGCACCCGATGGTTCGCGCGGCGCAGCAGCGCGTGTACGGAACGGCGCGGCACGTGAAGGCAACGGGGTGCACCGAGTGCGGGTTCACCGGTTACACGGGACGCCTTCCGATCATCGAGTTTCTCGAGATCACGCCTGAGATCCGCGGGATGATCACGATCGGCAAGTCGGCCGACGAGATCCGCGCGCAGGCACTGCGATCCAACGCTCTGCACACGTTCGACGCCGACGCGCTCTGGCACATCGCCGAAGGCGACACCACCGCCGAGGAAGTAATTCCCTACACCGAGTTCGAGCGTCGCCGGACTCCGCGCGCCAACACGCCGCGCGTTTCCGCTGAATACGTTCCCGAGCTCGACGCGAACGGAGTGGCGAAGCCATCGAGAGTCCTGCTGGCGGTCAGCGACAAGGCAGATCGCGTGCGTTTCAACGACATCCTCGTGGAAGCCCGCTTCGCCGTGCAGATCGCCAACGATGGGGCGGCCGCGCTCGGCATTCTGGCGCAGGATCCGCCCGACGCGCTGGTCGTCGCGCTCAAGCTTCCGATCCTCGACGGACGGCAGGTCGTGCACGCGGCGCGCACGGTCGTCGGCCTGGTGGACATGCCGATCATCGTCGTGGCGCCGGCAGGCTCGGAGAGCGAGACCAACGATCTCTTGTCGCAGGGTGTGGACGATGTCCTGCACGAGCCAATCGATGCCGCACGCTTCCGCGCGCGCGTCACCACGGTGATGAGAAGCCGCGGACTGTGGTCGGAGACGGAGGAAGTGATGCGCCCGCTCATTCCCCAGGACGAGGCGGAGCGGCTGGTTGAGTTCCGCCTGAGCGGCGCCGCCATCGAGTCGCCACCAGAGGAGCGCTTCGACAAGATCAGCCGCATGGCGCAGCGCGTGTTCAGCGTACCCTTCGCCGGCATCTCGTTCGTCGAGGGCGAGCGCCAGTGGTTCAAGTCGAGGCAGGGCCTTCCCATCCCCGACAGCACCCGCGACCACTCCTTCTGCGGCCACGCGATCAACGCCGACGAAGTCTTCGTCGTGGAAGACGCGGTGCTCGATCCGAGGTTCGCCGAGAATCCCCTCGTGCTCGAGGAGCCGCACATCAGGTTCTACGCGGCCCAGCCGGTGAAGGGACCGGGTGGTCACAACGTCGGGACGATCTGCATCATGGACAAGGTGCCGCGCGAGTTCGGCGACGAGGACCGCGAGTCTCTGCGCGACCTGGGCGAGATGGTCGAGAACGAGTTGCGGGCCAAGGCCCGCAAAAAGGCGGTAGCGCCCCCCGACTAACCTTCGCGTTCAGACGCCATAACGTGCCCTACGATGGCGGCGGCGCGGTTCACGTTCGCCATAGAGGGTGGCTCCAAGCCATCGGGCTGCAAAGCTGAGAGCTCCCGGCTTCGGCCCTCACGTTGGCCAGACCGCGCCCACCAGCCCGACTCCGCAACTTGCGCAAATGCCCAGGCAAAGACATTGTTAGCCGTGCTAACGATCTCCCTATCAGCGGAGCGCTCCATGACCACTACAGACGCAGTCTCACTCTCGCGCATCAAGCAGATCGCCATCCCCGTGCACACTCTCGACAAGGCCAAAGCATTCTACCGCGACACGCTGGGATTGCGGCATCTGTTCGACGCGCCCCCAGCCCTTTCATTCTTCGATTGCGGCGGCGTGCAATTGATGCTGGCCGGACCTGAAGCCCAGGGTAAGGACGGAGACCAGCAGCACCCTGTTCTGTTCTACGATGTCAGCGACATCAAGAAGACGCACGCGTGGATCAAATCTTCCGGGGCCAAGAGCCTCGAGGAGCCGCGCGTCGTCATGCGGTCGAATGGACGCGAGATCTGGATCTCCTCCGTATCCGACGGACAGGGAAATGTCGTCGGCCTGATGAGCGACGTCCCGGCCGCGTGATGAACGGTCACGAGTCCGAGGATCTCGCTGACCAGCTCCATTCGGCGGCGCTCCATCTCCTGCGCCAGCTGCGAAAGGAAGATGATGCCAGCGGACTTTCGGCCCCTCGCCTTTCGGCTCTCTCTGTCGTCGTCTTTGGCGGACCTCTAACCCTCGGTGAGCTCGCGCGAGCTGAACAGGTGAGGCCGCCGACGATGACCCGGATCGTGACGGGCCTCGAGAAGGATGGTCTCATAAAACGGAAAGGCGACCCGCGCGACAGAAGGCTGACGCACATCGAGGCCACGCCGAAAGGCCATAAGGTTCTGGCTGCCGGACGCGCTCGCCGGGTCGAAAAGCTGGCGAGCGCCGTAGGCAAGCTGGAAAGGAAGGAGCTGGCGGAGCTCCGCCGAGGGGTTCAGCTTGTGAGAGAAGTGGTCGCGAGCATGCGCGGCAAGCCGGCGTGATCCAGCGAGGAATGAACATGAGTCGCCCCAAATCCGATTTCGATGCGCTGCGGGAAGACCTGCACAGGGTCTACGACGGCGACCCGTGGCACGGCTCGTCGATCACCGCTGTGCTCAAGGGCGTCGATGCCGACGCCGCGGCGCTGAGGAACATCCCCCGCGGCCACACGATCTGGGAGATCGTGCTTCACATGACCGCCTGGACGCACGAGGTCGCGTCGCGCGTGCGGGGCGCCGTCCCGAAATCTCCGCCCGAGGATTGGCCAACGCCCGAACTCGCTGGAGGAGAAGCTGCCTGGCGTTCGGCACAGGAAGATCTCGCTGCCGCTCAGAAGGATCTGGAGAGCGCGGTTGATTCGCTGAACCCGGACGACCTCCTTCGCTGGATCGCGGACCAGCGCGATCCGTCGCTCGGCACCGGCCTGACCGTTGGGACTCTGATCCGGGGACTGCTCCAACACCACACGTATCACGAGGGGCAGATCGCTCTGCTCAAGCGCGCAGTCGACCCTTTCCGCCCGGGCCGCCGTAGAGCCTGAATCGACCGGCTGATAAACAATTTTCACCTCGCCGGGCGGACACGCCGATTACCATTAGGTAACCGACGAGCCGCAGTACATCGACTACGATCGCATGGCGCGGGTATCACAGTACGTTGCGGATCTCGCCACGAAGGTCGCGAACCTCGATCATCGCCCGAACGTCGACAAGCCCAAGCCCGATCCGCACGGACAGTGCGTGCAGTAGACATGATTTTCCTCCTCCCACCCTTCACCGTCATGCCAAGGATATGCAGGCCCATATGAGCTTATTGGTTGTGGCATTCCGCCCCGCGCGCCCACGAGCGGCCTTGATAGCTCTCGTGTCCGCACTCGCAGTCCTTCCGGGTTGCAAGCGCGGCGAGACGGCGAGCACTGGCAAGAATGAGAACCCCCAGACCTGGGCGCCGGAAAAGCTCGCGTCGGTCCAGGGCGTTCCGGCCACCGAAATCGAAGCGCTGATTCAGAAGAAGCTGGATGGTCCGAAGCTGGACCGGATCGACGACGACCAGTGGGGTCACACAAAGCGCCTCTACAGGATCTACGGAAGCAATCCGCTCTGGCTCACCAGCAACGGGCTCCACCAGACGCGCACGAAAGCGCTCACCGATGCGATTCTCGCCGCTAACGGCGACGGCATGCGGCTCGACGACTATCCAGTCGGCGCGCTCGCACAGGCGATTGGCACGCTCAAGCAGACCAGGACTCCGACCGCCGAGCAGCTCGCGACCGCGGACGTCATTCTCACGGCCTCCTACACGTCCCTTAGTGAGGATCTCCTCACGGGTCAGGTGGATCCGCGCACCGTGGCGCAGGCGTGGCACGTCAATCCTGAAGAGGAGAATGTCGACAGCGCTCTCGTCAGAAATCTGCGGTACGAGCGGCTCGACAAAGCTCTGGCGACAATGCGTCCGACCGACGACGACTACGCCGGCTTGAGCAAGCAGCTACAGAATTATCGCGTCATCGTCGCAAAGGGCGGCTGGCAGCCGGTTCCCTCGACCGAGAACCTGAAACCAGGATCGCCCGCGAATCCAGCGGTGTTGGCCGCGGTACGCAACAGGCTCGCGGTCGAGGGAATTGCTCCCGCGAGCGGCGCCAACAAGGCGTCCATGATTCCGTCGTTCCAGGGCGCGACTAAATCGCCAGCGGGCACCTACGATCGTGATCTGGCGGCTGCTGTAGCGCTCTTTCAGGCGCGTCACGGCATCAACGTCGACAGCTCCCTTGGCAAAGAGACAATCGAATCCATGAATGTCCCGGCGAGCTACAGGCTCGGGGAGATCGCGGCGAACATGGAGCGGTACCGTTGGCTCCCGAGAAGTTTTGGATCACGGTATATCTTCGTGAACGTTTCGGCGTTCAAGCTCGAGGCGTACGACAAGGGGGGGAAAACCCTCGACATGAAAGTCATCGTCGGCCAGGAATACCAGGACAGGGCCACGCCGGTATTCGCGGACTCGCTGGAGACGGTCGTCTTTCGCCCATATTGGAACGTCCCGCCCAGTATCGCGGCGAAGGAGGTCTTCCCCAAGGGCGCCGCCTACATGGAGCGCGAGAACCTGGAGACCTATCGGGAGAATGGCCAGACACGCGTTCGCCAGCGTCCCGGTCCCAAGAACGCCCTCGGCTTCGTGAAATTCCTTTTCCCGAACGACTTCAACATCTATCTGCACGACACGCCGAACCACGAACTGTTCAAGGAGGACGTGCGCGCGTTCAGTCACGGCTGCATACGGGTGGAAAAGCCGTCCGAGCTGGCGCAATGGGTTCTGGGATGGCCCGCCGACAAGGTGCAGGGGGAGATGGATAACCCGCCCGACAATAAATCGGTGAAGGTGCCGAACAAGATTCCTGTCTTCATCACCTACTTCACGACCTACATCAACAACGGTCAGCTGTACTTCGGGAACGACCTTTACAATCGTGATGACAAGCTCGTGCCAATCGTGATGTCGGGTGCGATGCCGAGCAAGGAAATCGTTGACGCGATTCAGGCGCTGCGAAAGATCGCCAGCACCTGAGCCGCCACGGGCTACCCCCCGCGTAGCCATACAATCGGTCTGTTGGCGACGGAGTTGCGGTGAATACGCCTCTCGATGCCCATCACCTACACAATCTCACGCCAAGAGCGGCTGATAAAGGCGTACGCGACGGGAATCATCCGAGCGGACGATCTGAACGATTTTGTGGACGCACTTCTCGCGGACCCCGATCTTGGGCCCGGCCTGCGCGCGCTTAACGACGCAAGTGATGCCGAGCCTGATATCACGATCCTCCAGCTCGCGGAAGTCGCGAGCAGAGTGCTCCAGCTCATCAACCGCGGCCTTGGACGGATCGCAATCGTAGCCCAGTCGCGTGCGACTTACCGGGTGTCGAAGACCTTTTCCGTCCTCTTGCGGGCGCTGGGAATCGACGTCGAAGTATTCACGGAGCTGTGCGCGGCCGAGGCGTGGCTGGAGGACTCGAGCGGAAGCTCCGACACAGGAGAAACGCCGTTGCCTCGCTAGCGCTCGATCGCGTACGGCGACGCTTCGATGCGGCTGCCGGTCTCAGCATCGAAGATGTGTACGCCTTCGGGGTGAACCCGAATCGAGACGATGTCGCCTGGCTTGATCAGCTCTTGCGGGGGAGCGACCGCCACCAACCGACCCCCGCCCGAGAGCGTGACGTAGACGATCTGCTCGTTCCCCATCGGCTCGACGACGCCCACTTCGGCCTTCGGTCTGTTCTCGCCATCGCCACTCACCTCGATGTGCTGTGGGCGCACGCCGAGGAAGACGCGGCCGCGGATTTCCCCGTCGCACGGAACGTCGAGCGTGAGATCTATCCCTTTGAACGCGCACATCCCCGTCCGGCCGGCGGCGCCCTCCGGACGCTGAATCACTCCCTCGATGAAGTTCATCGCCGGGCTGCCGATGAATCCGGCGACGAATTTGTTGGCGGGCCGGTGGTAGAGTTCCATGGGTGTCGCGATCTGCTGGAGCACTCCTTCCTTGAGCACCGCGATGCGGTCGCCCAGAGTGAGTGCCTCCGACTGGTCGTGCGTGACGTAGACCATCGTCGCGCCGAGCTTGCGATGCAGCCGCGCGAGCTCGACGCGCGTCTCGACGCGGAGCTGCGCGTCGAGATTGGATAGCGGCTCGTCGAATAGAAACGCCAGCGGCTCGCGCACGATCGCTCGCCCAAGCGCGACGCGCTGGCGCTGCCCGCCCGAGAGCTGCGCGGGCTTCCGGTCCAGCAGCGCCTCGAGGCCGAGCGACGCGGCAATCGCGTTGACGCGTTCCGCGATAACCACGGGCGCCTGTTTCCTGATGCTGAGCCCGAATCCGAGATTCTGGCGCACGGTCATGTGCGGGTAGAGCGCGTAGTTCTGGAAGACCATGGCGATGTCGCGCTGCTGAGGCGGGAGGTCGGTGACATCGCGCTCGCCGATGCGAATCACGCCATCGCTGACGCGCTCGAGGCCGGCCATGAGTCTCAGCACGGTCGATTTGCCGCTGCCCGACGGGCCCACGAGCACGAGCAGCTCCCCATCAGCCGCTTCGAGGCTCAGGTCGCGCGCTGCGACGTAGCCGTTCGGGTAGATCTTGTCGACGTGCTCTAGTGCAATTCGGGCCATTCATCGTTCCTCATTGACTGCAACTGAACTGATAACTGCAACTGAACGGGCGGGAGACGCCAGAGGCACAGCCACCAGTGTCTTAGTTCACTACGCCCGGACTTATCTCTCCGAAGGAAGGCACAAGCGATGTTTTTCCTCTCACGCCACGGAGGCAAGTCCGGGCGTCGTGAACTAGCAAACTGACATCCCTGCTACTCACGCCTCCCGCCCGTTCCGTTGCAGTTGCTCTTGTCATCCCTTGACCGCCCCCGCCGTCAATCCTTGCACGATCCGCCGCTGGAATATCAAAACCATCGCCGCCACCGGCGCAGTCGCAACAACG
>Ga0208850_1000036_pt1 | contig 56821 bp, 51 predicted proteins | sample NGESurshal092012_5_FD_184475 | JGI IMG/M metagenome (GOLD analysis project Ga0208850, IMG submission 184475) | Arctic peat soil microbial communities from Barrow, Alaska - NGEE Surface sample 210-2 shallow-092012 (SPAdes) | ecosystem: Environmental > Terrestrial > Soil > Wetlands > Peat ... | reverse complement strand
CGACGCGTACCGGACTTGACATCAGCTTTTCGCCGATCACGTCTCGCAGGTTGGAACCTCAGTCGATCACGGGACATTCTTGGCCAAGCTGGGTTGGGGTGCGTTCCGAACAGCCAACCCCTATCGAGACTCACTCTCATGCCGAATTGAGTGCGTTGATTCGCGCGCGCTCAGCGTCGGCAGATGGCGTGCCTTGCGCGAAATCATGACGGGTATGTGAACAACGTCCGCGGAGATCGAGCACGGTCGGGCTACAGGCGATCTGGCAGCGGCTCTCCGGAAGCGTCCGATAGGTCGATCCTGTGGATGTCCAGGTTCCGTGGATAGACCAGCGCCGTGAGCCCCACGCCCGGGTGGGTGGGATCGGAGTACAACGTGAGCCGGTCATGTCGTCCGTTGGACAGGGTGACTGTGATGCCTGCTACGTCGCCCGCAACTCTGAGGATGATCTGATCGGGGCCCACGTCGTCGTGCCGGGTGTACGTTGCCAACCGCATCCCTGGGCTCAGCGGAGGCCCCGCGTAGCCACCCTTCGAGTGATGTCCGTGGGGGGTCTCCACCTCGAGGAACGTAGCCGGATCGTCGTCATCGCCGTCCGTCCCGAGCACCCATCGGTCGCCCTCGAGCGAGGTCCCACTCCCGATCACCGTCATAACCGCATCATCGCTCAGAACATCCGCTTCTGCCGCGAAGCGGCCGTACGCTTCTGCCGCGAAGCGGCCGTACGCTTCTGCCGCCGTCCGTGACCGTCGCAATATCCACTCGTCGGTGCCCGACAGCGGCATCATGCTCGTGTGGACTGGAACAGGCGGACCACCGTGTGGGGCGGGTGATCTGGCGACGTGTTCGCGGCCCGCATGCGCGAAGCCTTCCGTGAACTTGGTGCCCCGACCCTGGCCATTTCGGCAAGAACGACCCACTCATCCGATGGCGAGGCCAGTGCAGCGGTCCACGCAGTCTGCGTGCTCGCCGCTGAGGCCATGGCACTGACCTGCGCCCTGTTCAGGACCGGGCTCACCTACGCGGCCTTCGACCTGTCCAACGCCGCCGGGTGGCCCTTGCGCCAGGAGCTGATGCACTCACGGGTCCACGCCCTGATGATCGCCGGCCTCGCCAGCAGCTTGCTCGTCCATCGGCTGGCAGAAGCGACCAGCCTCAGCATCGCCTTGTGGGCCGCGGCCGTACCCCTACTGCTGGGCAGGCGTGCTCTCGCTTCGCAGCCCGTCCGCTTCCAACGCAATGCTGAACGGGGCTAGGTCGGCGACGACACGACACCCGAGATCGCGGCCTCGGTGAACACTGCAGCCATTGTCATGCCCCACTGTCATGCCAGGGGCGACGGCAATCATGACCCAGGGCAGTCAGCCGGCGGCCAGGGCTGAAGGGTTCAGGTCAGCGCTGCGCACGGTCGGCACGGTTCAGAGTCTGCAGATAGGCGTTGTAGGCGACCAGCCCGGCGTCGCCCCCACGGACCTCGCGCCGTTCCGCGGCCCGGGTCCGGCGCTCATCGGACTTCTGCCATTTCACCACCAGAGCTATGAGGACCAAGAGCGTGGGAAGCTCCATGAAGCTCCAGGCGATCCCGCCGCCAGTGGCTTGGTCTGCCAGCGGCGAGACCTGCCAGCCCGGCATGGGCATGGAGTAGAACCCGACCAGCAAGGTGGTGGACATCATGACCACGACGCCGAAAAAGGCATGGAACGGGGCGGTGGCGGCTAGCTCCAGCACCGACATCAACGGGCCCGACAACGTGCGGTGCCCCCGCCTGCATGTCCGTGGGGACGGGTCGACGCCGAGAACTCCCCAGAAATAGATGAACCCGATGAGCAGGAAGAGCACGAGCATCAGATTGTGGCCCCACCAGGTGCCCATCAGGTAGTCAAAGGCCGGCGTGTAGTACAGGCCGTAGAGGCTCATGATGAACAAGACGAACGTCACCGCGGGATGCATCAAGATGGCCAGGCCCCTCGTGTGCAGGAGCCACAGGAGGCCGCGCCGGATGCGGCCCCGTCGCCCGGACCCGACGGGCAGTGCGCACAGCAGCAGTGTCACTGGGGCGCCCAAGACCAGGAACACGGGGCAGAGCATGTTCAGAACCATGTGTTGAATCATGTGGACGCTGAAGAGTTCCATGCCGTAGCCGTCGACGGCGGTGGCCGTGACCATGAATACGGACGCCACCCCGGCGAACCAGAAGATGCTGCGGTTGATGGGCCAGCGGATGCCGCGCCGGTGAAGAACGATGACGCCCGACCCGTAGAGCAAGAGCAGGATCAGAAAGATCAGCGGCAACACGGGAATCGGCTGAGGGTGCCAGACGAGCACGCGTTCCAGCGTTGGCGGCGCGCTGGGCATCCACATAGGTCCGGTCGCCGCACCCGGCCCAACCACGGCAGAGGCCGGCATGCTGGCCCGCCATGGCATCTCTAGATCCCCCTGATCATGGGTCTGTCCTGGAAGTCCCTTGCCAGCGTGAGGGGACCACCTCGTTGCCACGAGCGGGGTCCACGTGCGAATGATAGCGAGCATCGCGGGCCTCGCTGTCGAAGTCAATACCACGCGTTGACTCATCAACGAGGTACGCGCAGGTGGCTTCGTTGCCCCATCTAGTCCTCATTGCCCTTCCGGGCCGCCCGTTCCGGGCTGAAAATGGGTTGTCGTTGTCCGCCGATGTCGTGGTTCCTTGGGAGCCCTGGACGACCTGTCGAAATGGGCCCTGCGAAGAGTCACCAGCGGATGCTTCTGGGGTGAGGTAGCGGGCGGGATTTGAACCTGCGACCGGCGGGGTTATGAGCATCCTGGCCCACAACCCGGGCATGCCCACGCGTCCTGCCCTCAGGCCGCGTCGAGCGCTGTCAGCTCCTCGGATGACAGCGTGACCGCCGGCCTCGTGAGCGGTGTCGCGGATGCTCTCCGGTCGCGAGGCGCCCGGGATGGGGATCACCTGCGGTGACTTGGCCAGGTGCCACGCCAGGCAGATGGCCTGCGGGCTCACGCCGCGCGCATCGGCAACCTGTTGGAAGACCGCGAAGCGGTCGCCCAGAGCCGCGGCCGAGGCGATCCCGCCCAGCGGACTCCAGGGCAGGAACGCAATGCCGAGCTCGTCGCACAGCTCGAGCTCCGGCTCGCTGCTGGCAAACGCCGGCGAGAACTGGTTCTGCACCGAGGCGAGGCGCCCACCCAGGATCTTGCGGGCGGACTCGGGGTCCCGGTCATCGTCGTGGGAACCGCAGGAATGGTGGCCCTTGTCGCCTGGTGACGCAGATTCCGGAACGAACCCCCATCCGTCAGCGTATTCGCGAGGGCGTCCCCTCGTCGGTGGCGCACACACTTCACCGTGAAGTCTGCCTGCTACCTCGGGATGGTCGCGACTGGCCTCGGGCTCCTCACCAACCGCAGCCAGTTCCTTTACGCCCTTGGTGGTTTAGAGGCGATCCTGCTCGCATCCGGAGCGGTGACCGCTTGGGACCTGCTCATCCGTACTGCGCCGTTGCCGGACGCCGGAGGTCGATGATCTCGCTTTCAGACATGTCCCGCCGACACCCAAGTGGCCACAATCCAGACGAGGCCCGTGGGTCGGGCCATTGCGCGCGTGTATGTGTCGAGCTCCCCAAGCCGGCTGGGTCCCGGAGGCTTGACCCGCATGGCCCCGTCATACTGTGGGCCAAGTGTCTTCGCCGGGAAATAAGGAGATCTGAGACTGTGGGCAACAGCATCGACCAGCTAGGGCCGTTCGCCAAGAGCCTGGGTTTGGTGATCGACCGCGCTGACGGCGAAGAAGTGACGGCGCACTGGACGGTCCTGCCGGAGCTTCACCAGCCCCACGGCATCCTGCACGGCGGCGTCCACTGCAGTGTGGTCGAGACCCTCGCGAGCCTCGGCGCGGCCCTGTGGCTAGGAGACCGAGGCAGGGTGGTCGGCGTCTCGAACACCACCGACTTCTACCGCGCATCCTGCGAGGGCGATCTCACCTCCAGTGCGCGACCACTGCACCGAGGCAGGTCCCAGCAGGTCTGGCTGGTGGAGACCATCGACGACCAGGACCGCGTCGTGGCACGTGGTCAAGTCCGTCTGCAGAACCTGAACCCGTAGCCAAGCGTCGACGCCGGAGGCGCACAGGGGTTGATCGTGGTCCCCAGACCCGCCTGGCAGTCCCGCCAACAGCGCCGACATCCACGCCACGTTGCCGTTGGCCTCATCGACCTGATCGGCGCAGCCGAGCACGACGTCGTCGACGATGGACCAGCCGACGTCGCGATGCCGGCGGGTCAGCTCGCCAATGACGTGTGCGGCCAGGTCGTGCGGGCGCATGCCGGCGAGCGCACCGCCGTACCGGCCGATTGGCGTGCGGACGCCCAGACGAGGTGTGCCGCGCTGGCATCGCTCATGCCGAGGCGCCATCGATCCAGGCCCGGCCAGCATCAGTGATCACGCGGTCCTCCAGCTCGGTGGCCAGCAACGGCGGGTCGGTGTTGTAGAGCTTGGCCAAAGCGGCCCGTTCAAGCCCCACCTCACGGGCCACCTGATGTGCCTCCAGCTTGTTCAGGCGGCCACCGGGGGCATCAGCGATCCGTGTCAGGAAGGCGGTTGCGGGGTCGCTGCTGAACGGGGGGGCCGCGGGTGGGTCGGGCAGCTCGACGAGCGCCTCGAGCTGCTGAATCACGCCCAGGACACTCTGACGCCATGCCTGCGCGGTCGCTACGCCGTCCTTGGGCGCACCACCGGAGCCTTGCCAGGTGCGTCGGGGGTGGCGACGCACGTACTCGCGTTCCAGCTCGAGCATGCGGGTGGTGTGGTGGGCGAACTGCTCGGCGCTGCCATGCAGGAAGACCCAGTTGCGCGTGGCGTGTGCCTGGGTCCCCTGTTGCTCGAGCTCCACGTCACTCAGCTCGCGGGCTGGCCGTCCCTGGATGTCGCTGTCACGCATCGGGGCTTCCTTCCTGGTCGATCCTGCGCAGGCCGTTTCGGTAGCGCTTGGCGTTGTCGGTGTACTCACGCACGGCGAAGTCCATCCATTGCGCCTGCTTCTCGGGGTCTATGGGCCTGGGCCGGGCGGGGATGCCGAGCGCGAGGCTGTTCTCGGGCACGTCGAGGCCCTCCGGCACCAAGGCCTTGGCACCGACGACGGACCCTGTGCGGATGATCGCGCGGTTGAGGACGACGGACCCCGAGCCCACGAGGCAGCGGTTCTCGACCGTGCAGCCTTCGAGGTGGGCGTTGTGGCCGACGACGCAGTCGTCCCCAATCACGGTGGGCCACTCTTGGGTGGTGTGCAGGATGGTGCCGTCCTGGATCGACGTGCGCGCGCCGATGACGATCTGTCCGAAGTCCCCCCGAAGCACCGCACCGGGCCAGATCGACGACTGCGCGCCGATCCGGACGTCGCCGATGACCACCGCGCCGGGGTGGATGTAGGCGTCCGGGTGGATCTGCGGCACGAGTAGGTCAAGTGCATAGATCGGCATCGTTCAGACCTCTTTTCGCTGGCTCGTGGCAGCCCCGACGGGGGCGTCGACGGACAGCTGCGCAAGCCCGGCATACACGCGCATTGCGTTTCCACCCAGAACGGCGGATGCGACGTCGTCGGCCAGCAGGTCGGCTACCGCCCGAGCGTTCTGCGCGGTCCCGGGCACCCCAGGCCAGTCGGTACCGAAGATCCACCGCCGGGCGAGCCGGCCCAGGTCGTACTTGGCGTAATACTCTGGCAGCCGCTTGGGCGGCAAACCGGACAACTCGATCCACACGCTCTCGTTGGACAGCGCCATGAAGGCCGCCGTGTCGTACCACCAGCCCCGGCCGCCATGGGCCAGGACGATGTTGAGGCCTGGAAAGTCCCGAATGACCGGGAGCAGAAAAGCCGGGTCGGCGTTCTCGTTGACCGAGCCGGGGAACGAACTCGTCCCACTGTGGACTACCAACGGCACCTGGCGCTCCTGCAGGACCTGATACGCGGGATACAGGGCCCTGTCGTCGCAACGGAACCCGCCGTGCACCGGGTGCAGCTTCAACGCGGCGGCACCAAGGTCGAGCTGCCGCGCCAGCTCGACGGCGATCGGGAAGTGCAGGTGCGGGTTCACGTTGGCCACAGGGCGGAACCGAACGGGGTTGTGCTCGACGACCGGCAGCAGGTCGTCGAAGGTCTGCATCCCGGTCGCCTTTGGGCTGTACTCGCAGAAAAGAAGGGCGACGTCGACCCCCTGCGCGGCGAAGAGCTCGTCGAGCCGCTCGGGACGAGGCAGCCCATCCGCGTCCCAGACGTCCTCAAGGATGCCGTCAGGCCCGAAGTCTCGAGCCCATTGAACCCAGGCGGGGCGAAGAGTGGTCAGTGACGGCACATGAACGTGCGCGTCGACCAGCGGTATTCCGTCCAGCATCCTGACTGCCTAGCGCTCGGCAACCATCGGGGTGTCAACCCCGATGGGACCGGTCTTGTGCGATCCGCCAGGTGTTCCGATCGGCTCGGCGCGGCCCGGCAGCGGCTCGGTGAAGAAGCGGCGGTTGTCCTGGACGAACTCGGTGTACTCCTGCGCGACGCGGCGATCCTGGCTGATGGCCTCGACCGGACAGACCGGCTCGCAGGCACCGCAGTCGATGCACTCCCGGGGGTTGATGTATAGCTTGCGGTCGCCTTCATAGATGCAGTCGACGGGGCACTCTTCGACGCACGACTTGTCCATGATGTCGATGCACGGCCCGGCGATGACGTACGGCATGGTGAGTCTCCTGCCTTTGGAAAGCGTTGGGACTGTTGAGGTGTGACTCCGGTCAGGCCGGCACGGGCTCCGAGGCCGGGCTGTCGGTGGAGTGCCCGGGGAACAGTTGGGCGGCGGGGTCGAGGTGCACTGCGGCGTTGTTGACCGCGGTGGCCACCTCGCCGAACCCTACGGCGATCAGTCGGACCTTGCCGTCGTAGTCGGCGATGTCTCCGGCGGCGAAGATGCCCGCGACGTTGGTGCGCATCCTCGAGTCGACGACCAGATGCCGGTTGTCGTGCAGCTGCACGCCCCAGTCGCGCAGCGGGCCGAGGTTGGCGGTGAAGCCGAGTGCTGCGACGAGCTTCTGGCAGGCGAGCCTGCGTGGCTCGCTTTGGCCTGCCACGGCGATCTCGATGCTCTCGAGCTGGTCACTGCCGCTGGCCGTCACTACCTGGGCGTTCGTGACGATCTGGGCGCAAGAGGCCCTGAGCTGCTCGACGGACCCATGATGGGCACGGAAGGCTTCGCGACGATGGACGAGGGTGAGGCTGCTCGCGATCGGCTGGAGCATCAGCGCCCAGTCCACCGCGCTGTCACCGCCGCCGACGATGACGACGTCCTTGCCGGCATACTGCGCTGACGAGGGCACGAAGTACTCCAGACCCTTGCCGAGGAAGTCCTCTCCGGCCGGCAGCGGGCGCGGAGTGAACGTGCCGATGCCGCCGGTGATGACGATCGCTCCGGTCGAGATCTCGACGCCGGCACTGGTCTTGACGACAAGCAGGTCTGGCTCGCCGTCGCGGGCAACCCGGTCCAGCTGCTGCGCCTCCTGGCCGAGCAGATAGAGGGGGTCGTACGGTGCGGCCTGCTCGGCGAGGTTGCTGATCAGCTGACGCCCCGAGATCGCCGGGAAGCCGGCGACGTCGAAGATCTGCTTCTCGGGGTACATCGCGCTGACCTGGCCACCGACCTGGCTCAGAGAATCGACCACGGCCACCGTGAGCCCACGGACGCCGGCGTAGTAGGCGCCGAACAGCCCGACCGGGCCCGCGCCCACTATCAGCAGGTCGACTCCGATCGCGCTCATGAGTAGACCCCTTGCTCAGTTGTGGTCGAGGATTGCTCGGCCGTTCGACTGACGTTGTCGGCGATGAGATGGCGCACCTTGAAGCGCTGCAGCTTGCCGGTGGCCGTCTTGGGCAGCTCGCCGACGAAGATGACCGCCCGCGGGCTCTTGAAGTGGGCCAGGCCGTCCCGACACCATGCGATGAGTTCGTCCTGTGTGACCGAGCCCTGGGTCACCACACATGCCACCGGCTTGTCGAGCCCCTCCGCGTCCGGAAACCCGACGACCGCAGCCTCAGCCACCATCGGGTGCTCGAGCAGCCGGCTCTCGACCTCGCCGGGGCTGACCCAGATACCGCCGGCCTTGATCAGGTCGCTGCTTCGGCCCAGGCAGGCGTAGGAGCCATCCTCGTTCTCCACATAAGTGTCGCCGGTGTTCAACCACTGCCCGACGAAGACCTGCCGGGAGGCCGCGGTTCGGCGCCAGTAGCCCAGGGCGATGGACTCGCCGCGGACGTGCAGGGTCCCCGGCTGCCCTCGGGGCACGAGCTCAGCCTCGGCGTCGCGCAGCTCCAGCTCGTAGCCAGGCACCGCGATACCGGTCGTGCCCGGGCGGATGTCGTCGGGGCGGTTGGACAAGAAGATGTGCAGGGCCTCCGTGGACCCGATGCCGTCGATGATCTGGACGCCGAACCGCTCAGTGAAGCGACGTTGCAGCGGAGCCGGCAGCGGCTCGCCGGCCGACGTCGCCAGGCGCACCGACGCGAATGTGTCATCGCCAATATCGCTGTGGAGCAGGGCGGCGTAGAACGTCGGCACGCCGAAGAACAGGGTTGGGCGGTCCTGCTCCATCCGCTCGCGCACCACCGCGGGTGCGGGGCGCCGCGGCTCGAGCACGGTGGTCGCGCCGACCGATAGGGGGAAGAACGCCGAGTTACCGATGCCGTAGGCGAAGAACAGCTTGGCGATCGAGAAGCAGGAGTCCTGAGCAGTGATGCCCAGCACCTGGTCGCCGTAGGTCTGGCAGACGTGGCGGATGTTGGCATGCCGGTGCATCGCGCCCTTGGGCGAACCCGTGGTGCCCGACGTGTAGAGCCAGAGCGCCCAGGCGTCCTCGTCGGTTGCCGCCACCGTGCGGTCCTGGTTCGTGCCACCACGCCCGAGGGCGATGAAGTCGTCCCACGACCTCGCTGGCACAGCCGACAGAACCGGTAGGGCGTCCGCGCCCGCGAGCACGAAGTGCTCCACCTCCGGGGCCAGGTCGATGGCCGCGGAGACCGCCTCCACGTACTCATGGGTCGCGAAGACGACCCGGGCGCCGGAGTCGGCAATGATCTTGCCGACCTCGTGCGCGGCGAGCATCGTGGACACAGGCACAGCGACGACGCCAGCACGGAACGCCCCCAGGATGGCGCTCAGCAGCTCGACGTCGTCGGACATCAGGAAGACGACCCGGTCGTCCCGGCGCAGCCCGAGTTGGCGCAGGGACGAGGCGACGTCGCCGCTCAGCTGTGCCAGCTCGGCATAGGTCAGGGTGCGAGAGGACCCGCGAACCGCGGTGCGGTCGCCCCGACCCTCCTCCACATGGCGGTCCACCAGCCACGTCGCAGCATTGAAGGCTGGCGCCATGTCAGACCCGCTTGCGGTCGTACTCGCCTTTGCGACCCGTGCCGAAACGTCGCAGGGCACCGTCCGGGCCGGAGGCGTTGGGCCGGAGGAAGATCCAGTTCTGCCAGGCCGTGAGCCGGCCGAAGATCTTGGTCTCCATGGTCTCGGGGCCGACGAATCGGTGGTTGGCCTCCATGCCGGTCAGGGCGTCAGGCGACAGGGAGGCGCGCTCCTCCAGGACGATGCGCAGCTCGTCCTGGAAGTCGATGTCATCCAGGGCCATCGTGACCAGGCCGAGCTCGACGGCTGCTGCAGCGTCGAGCTTCTCGCCGAACCGGACGCGGGCGGCATCGATGTTCTCGTCGTGGCCCCAGAAGCGGGACTGCAGCCGGGAGAGGTCATTGCCCATCGGGAGAGCGCCGTCGTTGGAGGCGGTCGCCACGATGGTGGCGGGGTCGGCGTCCGGGGCGACGTCCTCGTACACGCCCTCGAGCATGTACTGACGGTCCGCAGCCAGGGCCAGCTCCAACAGAAGGCCGGCGAAGCAGCTGCCCGGCTCGATGACGGCGAACAGGCTTCGGCTGGTGACGTCCAGACGTTTGAGCGTCCGCTTGTAGTAGTGGTGCACCTCAGCGACGAACCAGTCGTCGGACAGCTCTGCGAGCTGGGCGTCAAAGGCGAGCACCTGGTCGGCGTTACCGGCGGTTCGCAGCACCCAGCTGCCGATCTCGAGCTCGTTGGTGCGCAGGTGAAGGATCAGGTCGTCCAGTGCGCGGGTCAGGGCCATCGGCCAGTAGTCCACGCCTTGGGCCAGCACCGCGGCAGCGTCGGCGGGCGGAGCCTGGCTCGGGCCCTGCACGGTGATGTCGGCGCGGCGACCCGCGCGGTCGATCTTCGCGGTGACATACGGGTAGGTGATCTCGTCGCCGGAGACCTCGCGGACCAGCGGGGTCAGCTGCACGCCCTGTGCGCTGGCCGGCCGCTTCGACGTGGCCGCGGCATCGGTGGCGCGCCGCTTGACCTCCTTCGCGAACGCGTGGCGCGGGAAAGTCGCGTCGACCAGGCCCCATTCCACCGCCGTGGTGCCCCGGTAGCCCTCAGACTTGGTGGCGAACAGGTCCGCCCGGTCCTTGCGGACGAACCGCTTGTCGACGACACGCGTCAGACCACCAGTACCAGGCAGCACACCGAGCAGCGGTACCTCGGGTAGCGAGACGGCGGACGAGCCGTCGTCGATCAGGACGATCTGGTCGCACGCCAGGGCGAGCTCATAGCCACCGCCGGCAGCAGTGCCGTTGAGCGCGGCAATCCACGTCTGGCCGGAATGGGCCGTGGCGTCCTCGATGCCGTTGCGAGTCTCGTTGGTGAACTTGCAGAAGTTGACCTTCCAACCGTGTGAGGACTGAGCGAGCATGCGAATGTTCGCGCCAGCGCAGAACATGCGCTCCAGACCGCCGGTCATCACAACCGACTTCACGCCCGGGTGCTCGAACCGCAGGCGCTGGACCAAGTCGTAGAGCTCGATGTCGACGCCAAGGTCGTACGAGTTCATCTTCAGCTCGTAGCCGGCCACCAGGGCGCCGTTCTCGTCGACGGTCAAGGTCGCCGTGGCCACCTCGCCGTCGACGTCCAAGCGCCAGTGGCGGTAGCGGTCCGGGGACGTGAAGAAGCTGACGGCTGGGGGCGCGGCAGGTGCCGGCTGGACGTCCTCGTCGGCAAGGCTCTGGGTCACGTCGGCAGCGACAGACATGTCACACCTCTCAGCAGGTCGGATGGAATGGCGGCTTCATCAAATACTCGACGAAACTTGTGTGTTTCGTCAAGTATTTGTAGCATTTACTTTCAGCCCGGGACTCGCGCGTGTGCAAATCCCGAAGAAACACTCCACGGACTGAGACAATTCTGAGCCCAGGAGATGACCAGGACGGGAGGGCATCGTGGTGCTGAACGCGCCCACGAAGGAACCCGTGCCCGCCTGGACGGCCGAGGCGACCGGCCGTCAGCGCGAGTCAGGCTCCCCCAGCGCGCGCTCGTTGCTGCTCACGATCCTTGGGGAGTTCGTCCTTCCCGGCTGCGGCGAGGTCTGGACGGGCACGCTGGTCGAAGCCTTCGGCACTCTCGGGATCGAGGAGAAGTCGGCCCGTCAGGCGTTGTCCCGGGTCGCCGGCGAGGGTCTGATGTCCTCGACCCGGCACGGCCGACGGGTCCGCTGGGAGCTGACCGGCACCGGTGACCAGCTCCTGCGCGAAGGCACCGAGCGCATCTACGGCTTCATGCGTCAGCCTCGCCCATGGGATGGCCGTTGGCTCGTGCTGACCGTGGGGGTTCCGGAGAGTCAACGACAGCTCCGCCATCGACTGCGCACCAGGCTCACCTGGCTGGGTCTAGGGTCGCCGTCGCCCGGACTGTGGGTGGTTCCCGATGCCAGCAAGGAGGACGAGGTCCGCGCCGTGATCGAGGACCTGGGCCTGCGCGAACGAGCCTTCGCCTGGACCGGTACCGCCACCACCGCCGGCGACCCCGCCAAGCTGATGTCCGCGGCATGGGATCTCAACGATGTTGAGAAGCGATACCTGGCCTTCATCAACCAGTTCGAGCGTCTCAGAGCCCCGACCGCGCGGGACGCGTTCGTCAACCAGGTGAACCTTGTCCAGAAATGGCGCTGGTTCCCGTTCCTGGACCCTGATCTGCCCAGCGAGCTCCTTGACCACGACTGGCCGGGTCCGCGCGCAGCGGCGACGTTCCATGACCGCCACGACCGCTGGCACCGCACGGCACAAGCGCAGTGGGAGCGCATGGACGACGAGGCAGGCCAGCGCAGCTGACCGGCGCGCTGGCCCCGCCGACATCGACGTGCGCAGCGCGCCCACGGCCGCAGACTCGGGGACGCTCACCTTGCCCGATCTGTGGAGGTTTCATCCTGGACAACCTCGGGCCTGAGGCCAGTACGCGAGGGACCAACTGCGTGTGCCACACCGTCCGCGCAACCCATCCGACAGGAGAGAGGTCCGCGACTGGTTGACCAGTCGCGGCTGTCGCGGCAGCGACAGCGCGCTGCACGAGCGGGGTGGGGTCGCGAACCATGCGGCACCTGCACGACCCGCCGCCCCGGCCGCAGACCGACCCCTTCCTTCGGACTCCTTGGCCCCGGCCATGAGGACAGCGGCGGCCACGTCAACATCGAGGACCACCAGTACTGATCCGAACCCGGTCATCATGGGTCTGGGCCTGCTCAGGCGAGCGCCTCCGCCTTGAGGTGCACGTAGTCGAACTCGACGGGCTGCTCGTTGATGCCGGCCTGCGGCGGGGCGATCCAGCTGGCGAACTTGCCCGCCTCGTACTCGGGCACCATCAGCTTGGCGACCGACTCGCGGTCCTGGTCGCTGGGCAGCCAGTCGGACTTGCGCGCTTGCCAGGTCGCCTCATCGAGCACCTCACCTTCAGGGCTGAGGTGGTGGCTCGAGTAGGTACCGACGGCCCGGTTGAAGCCCTCGTGTGGCAGAAAGAGGCGCTCCTGGAGCCCGGCGTCCTCCAGTGCCTGGTTCCAGCGGCGGACGCCGTTGGCGCAGTCCGCGGCGTACTCGTCTCGCAGGTCGAGGTTGAGCGCGCTGAGCATCGGGACGGTCCTCTGGCCGATCTTGTCGCCCTCGACGACATTCATGGTGCGCTCGGCCTCGAGCAGCTCGTGGTCATCCTTGCGACGGGTCTCCATCCAGCGGCCCTTGAGCCCCGAGGAGTAGTAGTTGCCCGCGTTGGTCGACTGCTCGGAACCGAACAGGTCCATGGAAACCGAGAACTGGAAGTTGAGGTACTTCTGGATCACCGTGAGGGGGATGCCTCCGTGCGAGAAGATGTCAGCAGTGCCTTGCTCCCTCATGAGTTCGGCGGTGCGCTCCACCGTCCGCTGGACTCCTGTGGTACCGACGAACATGTGGTGTGCCTCCTCCTTGAGCATGAACTCGCAGGTACGAGCCAGCGGGTCGAAGGCCGACTCCTTGAGGGTGCCGAGCTGGTACTTGCCGTCGCGGTCGGTGAAGTAGGTGAACATGAAGAACTGCAGCCAGTCAGTGGTCTCCTCGTTGAAGGCACCGAGGATGCGCGGGCTGTCCAGGTCGCCAGAGTTGCGCTTGAGCAGCTGCTCGGCCTCCTCACGACCCTCCCGACCGAAGTAGGCGTGCAGCAGATAGACCATCGCCCAGAGGTGGCGACCCTCCTCCACGTTGACCTGGAAGAGGTTGCGCAGGTCGTACAGGCTCGGCGCGTTGCTACCTAGGACGCGCTGCTGCTCGACGGATGCTGGCTCGGTGTCGCCCTGGACCACGATCAGACGTAACAGGTCGGCGCGGTGCTCTCCCGGAACCTCCTGCCAGACCGGCTCACCCCGGTGCTTGCCGAAGGTGACCTTGCGCTCGGGATCGCGCTCGGCCAAGAAGATGCCCCAGCGGTACTGCTCCATCGGCACGTGGTCGAAGTGTGCCCAGCCGTCGCGACCGACGGCGGTCGCCGTGCGAAGGTACACGTCCTTGGTCGGCAGCGCGGGGCCGAGTTGTTTCCACCAGTCCAGGAACTTTGGCTGCCAGCCCTCGAGCGCGCGCTGCAGCCGCCGATCGCCGGCCAAGTCGACGTTGTTGGGGATGCGCTCGCTGTAGTCGATGGTGCTGAGTGGTCCTGTGGGGCGCGGTGCGGGTCCGGTTCGGGCGTCAGTGGACATCAGCTCTCCTGTGGTTGGACTTCAGTTGCTAGACAAAGTTCTACACTTCTTCTGTGTTTCTGCCAAGGTTTTGTCGACTATTTCTAACCTGGGTCTTCGCCCAGAACGAAGCTCAGCAGCTGCGGACTCCCCTGGAGTGCCGTGCGCTGCAGGTGTCCGTATACGGCGCGTAGGCCGCCCTCTTCCTGTCCCCCGCCGGCTCGTCCGGGGCCGCCATGGACCAGCTGCGGCATGGGCATGCCGTGACCGGTGGACTCGCCTGCGTTGTCGCGGTCAAGGACCAGCAGGCGTCCGTGGAAGGGCGCGGCGCCGAGAATGACGTCGCGGACAAAGCCGGGGTCATGGGAGACGACCGAGCCGGCCAGGGACCCCTCACCGCGGGCGACCAGGGCGAGCAGCCCGTCGGTGTCGGTGTACGGCATCAGCGTGCTGACCGGCCCGAACGCCTCAACCTCGTGCGGCTCGGACCGTCCGGCGTCGGTGACCTGCACCAGCACTGGCGAGAGGAACGCTCCCACCTCGGCGTCGGCGCCGACGACCTCCACGCGGTCGGGGTCGCCATAGACGATCCGGCCGGCGGACGCGAGGGTGCGTACTGCCCGGCGCACGTCGTCCCGCTGGGCCGTGCTGACGAGCGCTCCCATGGTGACGCCGTCGGCGCCCGGAGCGCCGACAACCACCTTCGAGAGCCGGTCGGCGGCTGCCGCGGTGACGTCGTCCAGAAGCGCGGCGGGCACGAAGCCCCGCCGGATGGCGGTGCACTTCTGTCCGGCCTTGACTGTCATCTCCCGAACGAGCTCCTTGACGAACAAGTCGAACTCCGCACTGTCGGGGCCGGCGTCCGGCCCGAGCACCGAGCAGTTCAGCGAGTCGGCCTCGGCGTTGAAGCGCACCGACCGGGACGTGACGGCCGAGTGGCCGCGCAGCAGTGCCGCAGTGTCAGCCGACCCCGTGAAGCCGACATGGTCCTGGCCGCCCAGGAGGTCGAAGAAGTCGCCGAGCGAGCCGCAGATCAGCTGCAGGGCGCCCTCGGGCAGGACTCCCGCCTCGTCCAGGATGCTCACCGCGTGAGCCGTGATGTAGGAGGTCTGAGTGGCCGGCTTGACCACCGTGGGGACTCCTGCCAAGAGCGCAGGGGCCAGTTTCTCCAGCATGCCCCAGACGGGGAAGTTGAAAGCGTTGACCTGCAGGGCCAGTCCGTGGGGCGAGGTCAGCACGTGCTGGCCGGCGAACGTCCCACCCTTGCCCAGCGGCTCCTGGGAGCCCTCCACCACCACTGGCCCCTGGGGAAGCCCCTTGCGCCCGATGCTGGAGTAGACGAAGGTCGTGCCGATGCCACCGTCGATGTCCACTGCGCAGTCGCCACGCGTCGAGCCTGCTCGCGCAGACAGGTCGTAGAGCTCCTCCTTGCGGGCCTCGAGCGCGGCCGCGACCTCCTTGAGCACGGCGGCACGCTCGGCGAAGTCCAAGGCGCGCAGCGTCGGTCCGCCGACCTGCCGCGCGTAGCGAGCCACCTCGGCCAGATCGAGGCCCGCGCTCGTGACGTGCACAACATGCTCGCCGGTCACTGCATCCCGCACGACTTGGCCGTCACCGGCGCCGCCCTTCCATTGGCCCGCAACCCAGCTCTCGAGTACGTCGGCGCTCATGCGCCCTCCTCCTGTGTCCAGTCATAAATGCCCCGACCGCTCTTGCGGCCGAGATGGCCCTGCTCAACCAGCCTCACCATCAGGTCCGGTGGCGAGAACCTCGGCCCCAGCTCCCGCTCCAGGTAGTGGGCAATCCCGAGACGCACGTCCAAGCCGACCATGTCGGTCAGCCGCAGCGGTCCGGTCGGGTGGCCGTAGCCGAGGGTCATCGCGGCGTCGATGTCGTGCGCCGAGGCGACCCCTTCCTCGACCATCCGGATCGCCTCCAGCCCGAGCGCGACCCCGAGGCGGCTGCTGGCGAAGCCGGGGGCGTCCCGGATGACGACCGGTGTCTTGCCCAGCTGCTCCACCCAGGACACGGCCCGCTCGCGCAGATCCGACGCCGTGGTGGTGGCGATGATGACCTCGACCAGCTTGCTGGCGGGCACGGGGTTGAAGAAATGGAGCCCCAGCAGTCGCTCCGGCCGGGCAAGCGCCTGAGACAAGGTGTCCAGCGAGATGCTGCTCGTGTTGGAGGCTATGACGGCGTCGGGAGCAACAACGTCCTCGATCGCGCGCAACGTCGTCAGCTTCAGGTCCAGATCCTCGGGAACAGCTTCCACCACAAGCCTGACTCCGGCGAGGTCGCCGTGACGGTGCACCGTGCGAAGCCGGGACATCACCTTGCCCGGATACTCGACCTGACCCCGCTTGACGCTGACCAGGACGGCACGCTCCACCCGCTGCCTGGCAGCCGCCGCCGATTCCTCATCTCGCTCCACCAGGTCGACCTCGGAGCCGGCCAGCAGGAGTGCGTGGGCGATGCCGGCGCCCATGCGCCCACCACCCACGACCCCGCACCTGTTCGGCAGCCTGTCGCCGTGCTTTTGCGCCCGCTCGCGGGCGATCATCTCGGTCATGTCAGTCCTCCTGTCGCGTCGATCACAGCGCCTGTGACCCATCCGGAGTCGGCAGCGCACAGCATGAGCACGGCGCCGGCGATGTCATCAGGGGTGCCGAGTCGCCGCATGGCGTTAGCGCCGGACATCGCCTCGATGGCCTTGGGCGAGGTACCCCGGCGCAGTGCCTCGGTGTCCGTGGCCCCGGGCCGCACCACATTCACGGTGATCCCGCGGGCAGCAACCTCCTTGGCTGCCACGCGCGCGGCCGCTTCAAGACCTGCCTTGGCTGCGGCGTACGTGCTCTGCCGGGCCGGCGCAAGCTGTGCGGCGGCGCTCGACAGGAGGACCACGCGCCCGCCGTCGACCACACGTCGCGCGGACTCACGCAGCGCCAGCAATGCCGAGCCCAGGTTGAGGGCCAGCGAGTCGTCAATGAGCTGCTCGGTCAGGTCGGTGATCCTCGGGTAGTCCCAGCCGCCCACACAGTGGACGACGACGCGCAGGTCCCCCAGCTCCTCGGCCGCGTCGAAGGCGGCCACGACCCCGGCCTCGCTAGTCGCATCGGACTGGATTACCTGAGCCGTGCTGCCTTCGGCAGCCAGGCCGTCGACCAGCCGTTTGGCGCGGTCGAGGTCCTTCCAACAGCCGACCATCACGGCATGGGTGGCAGCCAGGCGGCGACTCACTGCGGCGCCGATCCCGCCGCCGCCGCCAAGCACAAGTGCGCTGGGAACTGCCATGGCGAGTCACTCCGATCTTGTCGAGGAGTTCCCAACATGCCACATAATCATCGTTTCGCGTTAGGCCAGTGTCGTATTTCCTGCCGACCGTCTCACGCGCTGACATCTCCTGGTCGGCGCAACCACCGAACGGGCACGGCGGGCGGGTCACCGGATGGCGGTGACCGTGCTCCGACTCAGGCGTCGGGCTGGGAGTGGGCGACGTTCTGCAGGCGGAGTTGGCCGCAGGCGAGTTCCTTGCGCTGCTCGCTGGTGATCGTCACGAGCCACAGCTGCTGTGTACGCCCCTGCTGAGGCGGTTCGGCGAGCACCTCCGCGGACGGCGGTACTGGGGCGAAGGAAATCTGTGGCGTTGTGCCCCCCGACGGCGAACTGGCCGCGGTCGGCCATCGCCGCGGATGCGCTGGGCGTCACCGACAGGTGGCGTGTCGAAAAGGCCTCAGACGCCATCTTCGGGCGGATCACTAAGGGGTTCTGCGCACCGGTCGCCTCCGCCGGGCCGTGGCGTCTGATCGGAGAATGAGTCTTCGAACTCCTGCACCTGGAACTGGTTGAACACCAGAATTCAGCGAGGTTCGTGACGACCGGCGGGCCGGGCCTCATGACCGCGGTAGGACGAGCTGCCCTCGGCCAGCCAGCTGCTCGGCAAGCCAGCTGCTCGGCAAGCCAGCTGCTCGGCAAGCCAGGATGTCGATCCGCATCCCCTAAGCCCTACGCTGAGCTCATGCCGTTCGGCGCCCATGTGGATTACCCGCGGCACTGGGAAGCGGATGTCGTCCTGCGGGACGGCACGACCGCACATCTGAGACCTATCACTCCCCAGGACGCCGAGGCGCTGCAGCGAATGCACGTCGCCCAGTCCCCCGAGTCGGCATTTCTGCGCTTCTTCGTCCCGATGCCTAAGCTCTCCGAGCAGCTCCTGCAGCAGTTCACCCATGTCGATCACATCACCCGAGTGGCGATCATCGCGCTGATCGGCGGCGAGATCGTCGGGGTGGCTCGTTACGATCGCATCGACGAGCAGCAGGCCGAGGTCGCCTTCAACATCTCCGACGCCCATCATGGAAGGGGTCTGGGGTCGGTGCTGCTCGAGCACCTCACGGCGGCGGCGCGTGAGCGGGGCATCCACCGGTTCGTCGCAGACGTCCTGCCCCAGAACCAGAAGATGGTAGCCGTCTTCCGCGACGCGGGCTATGAGGTCACCCACCACCCGAACCACGAGATGATCGCACTGGCCTTCGACATCGATCCCACCGACCGCTCGCTGGCTGTGATGGAGGCGCGGGAGCACCGATCCGAGGCCACCAGTCTGCGAACGCTGCTGGAGCCGACCTCCATCGCCGTCATCGGCGCAGGCCGTGACCCGGACTCGGTCGGGGCGCAGGCTCTCCAGCACATCCTCGACGCCGGCTTCACCGGTCGGGTGTGCGTGGTCAACCCCAAGGTGGACGAGCTCCAGGGAGTGCGGTCCTACGCCGGGGTCGGCGAGGTGCCCGGCCCCGTTGACGTGGCCCTGATCGCCGTCCCCGCTGGCGCCGTGCTGGAGGTGGTGCGCGAGTGCGGCCTCGCCGGCGTGCGGGGCCTGATCGTGATGTCCGGTGGCTTTGCCGAGACAGGTGAGGAGGATGGACTCGACCGCCAGCGTGAGCTAGTCCGGGTCGCCCGGTTGCATGGCATGCGCGTCGTCGGCCCCAGCTCGATGGGCCTGCTCAACACCAACCCCCGTGTGCGACTCAACGCTTCCATGGCCGCTCAACTCCCCCCGCTCGGCGGGCTGGGCCTGTTCAGCCAGTCCGGCTCGCTGGGAGTCGCGGTGCTGGCCTCAGCTGGGCGGCGCGCTCTGGGGATCTCCAGTTTCGTCTCGGCCGGCAACCGCGCCGATGTGTCCGGAAACGCCTGTATGCAGTACTGGGAGGAGGACCCAGACACAGCTGTGGTGGGCCTGTACCTGGAGAGCATCGGCAACGCTCGCAAGTTCTCCCGCATCGCCAGGCGGCTGGCCCACAAGAAACCGGTGGTGGTTGTGAAGTCCGGGGTCAGCGGGTACGGCGTCCCGCCCGGACATACAGTTCGCGCATCCCGAGCACCCCGAGAGGTGCTGGACTCCCTGCTGAGCCAGGCCGGAGTCATTCGGGTCGACAACGTGCACCAGCTTTTCGACCTGGCCCAGCTGCTGCTGTACCAGCCGCTGCCCGCAGGCCCGCGCCTCGGGATCGTGGGCAACTCCCAGGCCATGGCGGTCTTGGTCTCTGATGCCGCCAGAAGCTCGGGGCTCAGCGTTGGTCTGGAACCACTCACGGTGCGCCCGCAGGCCAGCGCCACAGAGTTCCGAGAGGCCCTCGAACTCTGCTATGCCGACGAGGGGATTGACGCGGTGGTGGCGTGCTTCATCCCACCTCTGGGGGCGGTCAGCCCTGAGGTGCTGAACGCCCTCAAGGAGGTCTCGGCCGCCAGCGACAAGACCACCGTGGCCTGCTTGCTCGGCGTGCGGGGCGTCACCGACGGCGGGCTCACCCAGGCCCGTCGAGTGCGGTCCATACCGGCGTACCCGACACCTGAGGACGCTGTCCTGGCGCTTGGGTCGGCGGTTCGCTACGGTCAGTGGCGGGGACGCGACCCAGGGATCCGCGTCGACCCGCCGGGCATCGACCGGGTCCGGGCCCGACAGTTCGTCGAACAGCGTCTGACCGGGGTCGAGCCCCCCACCGGCGTGCACCTGGCCACGGCCGATATCAGCGCACTGCTGGCCTGCTACGGGGTAGCTCTGTGGCCGACGGCGACCGTGACCGGACAGGAGCAAGCGGTCCAGGCGGGCGATCGCCTCGGATGGCCGGTCGCACTGAAGACCACAGACCAGCGACTTCGTCATCGCCAGGAGCTCGGCGGTGTCATGTTGGGGGTTGCAGGGCCGCAGGAGCTACGGGCCGGGCTGCAGGTGCTGGGGCGGCGGACCGGGCCCGGCACCTCCTTCCTCGTCCAGCGCATGGCTCCCGAGGGCGCCTCCTGTGTACTACGGACGATGGAGGACGACTTGTTCGGCCCAGTGATCTCGTTTGGGTTGGCCGGGGACGCCTCCGAGCTGCTCGGCGACCTGGCGCACCGCATCCCTCCACTGACCGACCTGGACGTGGCCGAGCTGATCCATTCGGTCCGAGCCGCCCCGAGGCTGATGGGATATCGGGGCGCTCCGTGCCTGGACGTCACCGCACTGGAGGACCTCGCCGCCCGGCTATCATGCCTGGCCGACGATCTGCCGGAGGTCGCCGAGCTGGAACTGAACCCGGTCATCGTCGCAGAGAGCGGACTCGCGGTGGCAGGTGCCACCGCCGTCCTCGCCCACCCGGCCCCGCGCGCGGATGGCCCGCGCCGCACCCTTCTCACGTGACACTGCGTCGAAGGTTTTCCCGCCTCGACGGCGGCCAAGCGAAGCGGCCAGGAATCCTGCGTCGAACCCGAAACCGAAACCGCCAGGAGGGCAGGTCAGTGGTTCATCGGTCGAGAGCACAACGCGAAGGCGGCTCACGGGTGTGCGCAGGGGGCTGAGAGCCGACCGAAAGATGCCGCAGGAGGCAACGCGCAAATGCGCATGATGCCCGAGTTTGCCGCCCAAATCGCGGTCGCCGACGTCCCGCCACCACGCCGCGGGGAGACCCGCACCCACCAGAGATACTCCTGAGTCTCATGACGATCCCTCCCATCCAGCCCGTCATGCCGAACGCGGCCGCGCACCTCCACCGCACCAGGGCCTCCCGATGACCACGCCCACCGCCACGCCTCGCCCCCCCGGACGCGCCAGTACGGCAACAGGTGGGTACCCGCGGGGTATAAACTGGCCTGACCCGCGTGCACTGTCCGACCCACCTGGCACTGTGCACAGCGTGACCGTGCGCATCAGTTCCGACCTGGGCGTGACCCAGGTCGTGAAGCTGCGCCTAAACCCGTCCGGTGCGCAGGTCGAGCTGCTCCGCGGGTACTGCGGCACGGCACGGGCCGCATACAACACCCTGCTGTTCCAGGTGAAGGCGAACCTCGGACAGCGCGCCGCGGAGAAGACCTACGGTGTGGCCGACCAGGACCTGACTCCCGCGCTCTCGTGGCACAAGTTCGGCTTGGAGAAGCTGCTCCGCGCGAACCGGGACTGCTGGCTGCCCTGGCACGCGCAGGTCCCGTACCTGGTGCTGGACCGGCAGGCCCATCAGCTGGCCGCCGGGCTGGCGAAGTGGAAGACCGGGTCGTCACAGTTCCCGCGGTTCCGCAAGAAGCGCGGAGTCGACGCCGGCCTGGTGCCAGTCACCTTCAAGGAGAAGGACTCCGTCTGGCTCACCGACGGCGGCCGGGCCCTGGCGCTGCCGATCTCGATGGTGACCCGTCGCGAGTTCGGTAGCGCCGCGTCCGCGCAGCTCGCGAGCGTTCCGGTCGTGAAGGACAACCGCGGCCGGCGGGCCGCGAAGCTCATCGCCGGCGGCCGCGGCCAGGTCCAGGAGGTCACCTTCTCGTTCTCGGGCGGCTACTGGTGGGCGTCCCTGCGGATGCGGGTGCTGCCTGCCGCCAAGACCCAGCCGACTCGGCACCTGGTCCGGTCGCGGGCCGCAGCCGTAGGCGTGGATGCCGGGATGGGCCGGCATTTTGCCACCCTCGACAAGCCCCTGTCGGGCGTGACCGACGTCGCCGGCCACATCGACGCACCCCTGTTCCTGCGCCGGGCACTGAAGGACCTCGCGGTCGCGCAACGCGCGTTCAAGCGCACCATCCCGGGCAGCAGGCGGCACGCCAAGGCCCTGGCCCGGGTGCAGAAGCTGCACGGCCGGGTCGCCGCGCGGCGCGAGACCTGGCAGCAGCACCTCGCGATCGCCCTCACCGAACACGCCCAGGCCGTCGGAGTCGAGACGCTGAACCTGCGCGGGATGGCGCGCAAGACCAAGGGCTTCCGGTTCAGCCGGTCCGTCGGCGACAACGGGTTCGGGCTGTTCGTCGAACTGCTGACCCGGCAGGCCGCCAAGCGCGGCTCGGCCGTCGTCAAGGCCGACCGGTTCTACCCGTCGAGTAAGACGTGCTCGGACTGCGCCGCAGTGAAAACCAAGCTGCCCCTGTCCGAGCGCGAGTACACCTGCACGGCCTGCGGTCTGAGGTTGGACCGTGACGTGAACGCAGCCCGGAACCTGGCAGCTCTCGCCAGGACCGAGCTGGCCCGCACCGCCGGCTCGGGCATCCCGCCCGGGTCGGCTGGGCGGGACCTTGTTCTTGCGGCGTGAGCGACGCCGGCGAAGCAAGCAGCCGTCAGACACCAGCCACCCTCGGGTGCGGTGCAGCTGCGCTGGGGACTCCGGTCTCCTGAAGCGACGCGTCCCCTACGCCAGCCCCGGCTGGCGTAGGGGAGTGGCACGGCGCAAGCTGTGCCGACGGAACCGGATGGCTACCGCAGACTTGTACCCCGCGAGTACCCACCAGTTGCCGTACTGGCGGACGCGGATCTCGCTTCTGCGAGTCGGCGTCGTCCTGCTCTGCACGGCCCTCGTCGGTTGGACCGGTACGCGGGCCATCTCGGCCGCGGTCTCGACGCCCCCGATACCGGCGCCCCCGATCTTCGCCGCCTACGTGGACGTGACTGCGACGCCCACCTATCCGTTCGAGACACCACCCGGCCCGGCACAGTCGAACGTCATTCTGTCCTTCGTCGTGGCCGGCCCCGACCACCACTGCACCGCCACGTGGGGAGGGGCCTACACCCTCGACCAGGCCACATCCCGCCTCGACCTGGACCGACGCATGTCCCAGTTGCGCCTCGTAGGCGGCCAAGCCCGCGTCTCCTTCGGCGGGCAAGCAGGCAGCGAACCGGCCTCAACGTGCACCGACCCCATGGCCCTGCGTGAGGCTTACCAGTCCGTCGTCGACCGGTACGAGCTCACCAGCATCGACCTCGACATCCAGGGTGCCTCGCTGGAGGACACTGCCGCCGCGACCCGTCGAGCCGCTGCCATCAAGAACGTCCAGGACCACGTGAGAACCGCCGGCCGCAACCTGGCCGTCTGGCTGACCCTGCCGGTGTCCCCGACCGGGCTCACCGCCTCGGGCGCACCGGTGCTCGCGCGGATGTTGTCAGCGGGCGTGGACCTGGCAGGGTCAACGGGATGGCGATGGACTTCGGCGCAGTGAGCACGCCCGCCCAGCCCCTGTCCAGGGCGGTCATCCAGGCGTCCACCACGCTGCACGCCCAGGTACGCGCGGCCTTCGTGCAGGCCGGCCGGCGCCTCGACGACGGCCACGCCTGGGCAAAGGTCGGCATCATCCCGATGATCGGCCAGAACAACGTCGCATCCGAGCAGTTCACCCTCGCAGACGCCGTCGTCGTCAACCAGTTCGCCCGCGCCCAGGGCGTCGGCCAGCTGTCCATGTGGTCGCTCAACCGAGACTCCACCTGCGGCCCCCATTGCCCACGGCCCCGCCGGTCGTGCAGACCTCCTGCAGCGGGATCGACCAGGGGACCGAGCGTTTCGCCAACGTGCTCGCGGCCAACTTGACCTCCGCCTCGACCTCTCCCTTCCCGTCAGGATCCGGCGCAGGAAGATCCCCGACCCCGTCGCCGCTGGCCGAGACCGTCGACGACCCTGCGCACAGCCCCCTCCCCATCTGGGACCCTTTGGGGAAGTATCCGGGTGGAACGAAGATCGTGTGGCACCACCAATTCTTCAACGCCAGGTACTGGACCTCCGGCTTCGCCCCTGCCACGGCTCCGGCCTTGTTGGCTGCTATCTGCTCACCATCAGATGTGCCGCGACGCGCGCAGGCTCGGCCGAGACGGCGGCACCAAACCAGAGATGAGCGTCGGGGACGACGAGGGCATCGCGGCAAGGCAACCCTCATCACTGGCTGGCACAGCCAGGCCGATTCTGGGAGGAGCCACCCCCGGGAGGGTGTAGTGAACCCGGCCGTCGGCCTCGGCCCGTGTCGCCCGACCGCGCTCAGCGAGGACTTCCAAGTGCGCAGCCGCCTCGAGGATGGCCAGCATCTTGTTGAAGTCGTCAAGGTCGGCCAGCCGTCGCTGCCTTCGTGTCCATCCCAGCCGGGCCGCGACCTCGTATGCGGTGCTGGCGCCGGCCCCTATCGCGGCGAGGCTTGCATCGAGCCTGTCCTCGTGATGGTCCAGTAGCTCGTCCACCCGCGTATGGATGCTCGACCCTGGGGGCCCGTGAGCAGGGAGCATGATGGCGTCCGGCAAGTTCCGGACCAGCTGCAGAGAGATCAGGTAGTCGGACAATGGTGACGGGACGATGGCCGCCTCGAACCCGATGGAAGGGGTGATGTGCGGAAGAACGTGGTCACCGGAGAACAGCAGATGCGCGCTCGCGTCGTGGAAGACGAGATGGCCCTGTGTGTGACCAGGCGTACGAATCGCATCCAGGTCGCGTTTGTCCAAGCTTATTCGGGCACCATCGGGCAACCATTGGTCAGGACCCGTCCAGTTCGCAGAGTCCCTGCCCTCATGAGGGGCCCCGCGCAGCGCCCGGACCAGCTCGTCGGCGCCCGCTGCTCTCAGCAACGCCAGCTGTGGCATTTCGAATGGTGCGTTCTTCGGTTTCAACGCCTCCAGGGACGCCCGCTCGCCTTCGCCAAGACTCACCCGCGTACCAAAACGGCGCCGGACGGCAACTGCCTGGGTGTAGTGATCACGGTGAACGTGGGTCACGAGGAACTGCGAGATGTCCCCCAGCCCGTGACCAATACCCTCCAGCGACGAAGCCAGTTTCGCCTCACTCTCCTCCAGCGCCCACCCTCCATCGATCATCACGAGTTGGTCACCATCACGGACCGCGTAAACGTTGACCGCCCGCAACGCGTCGTTCGGCAGCGGCAGCGGGATGCGGAACACCCCCGGCGTCACCTCGTGTGCGCCGGGCTCGGTCCAGTCCTGAGGTTGGTCAGCCTTCGGCACGTTTTCTCCTACTGTTGGGAACGACGTTCGATTCCGGGCAAAGGGGCGGCTCAGGCCGGTCGCGCGGTGGGCCTCGCTGTCATTGCTCTTCTTGGCTTGGGTTCACGGCAGTTCCAGGACCGCCGCCGCGGCATTCGCCAGCGTCTCCCGCAGCCGGTCCTCGGTCAGGCCGACGTTGTGAAACAGAGATGACTGGATGGCACTGATGGCCGCATGGATAATCGTGCGTGCGGTGGCGTCGTCGAGGCCGGGCCGCAGTTCGCGCAGGAGGTGAACCCACTCCTCAATGTATAGGCGCTGTTTGCGCCGCAGTCGACGGTGGTCCTCGTCAGGAAGGTTCTGGATTTCGTTGTGGTAGACCTGCGCGATCGCTCGGTTCCCGACGACGAACTCAACTTGGCCGTCGATCAGGAGGCGAAGGCTGCGGCACAGGTCGGTCGATTCCGCGACGATATCGTGTTCATCGGTCAAGAGGTCGTCGATGACTCTCTCGAAGAGAGAGACGAGAATGGCGACCTTGCTGTCGAAGTGGCGGTAGATCCCGGCCCCGGTGATGCCCGCTTCTCCTCCGATGTCGGTCATGGAAACGGAGTGGAATCCGTTGCGGGCGATGAGTGTCGTGGCCGCGCTGAGGATCTTCTCCCTGCGTTCTGGGTCACGTGTTCTCGTGACGGCAACGTCAGCCATGGTCACTGACCCTCACGAGGATGCATCTTCAAAACGGACGTAGTGGTCCTTGAACCGCTTGCGGACTTCGTTCTTCTGTATCTTCCCAGTGGACGTCTTGGGGAGCTCGTCGACGACGAGGACCGCTTTGGGGGCCTTGTAGGGATCGATGATGGCCTTCACCGCCGCGATGATTCGCTCTTCGTCGATGGCGGCCCCCTCTGCGAGCACGACGACTGCGGTGATGGCCTCGCTCCATCGATCGTGCGGTAGCCCGACGACGACAGCCTCCGCGATGTTGGGATCAGCGGCGTACACGGCCTTCTCCACCTCGATGGATGCGACGTTCTCACCGCCGGTCTTGATGACGTCCTTGTATCGGTCGGTGAACCAGAGCACCCCGTCGTCATCGAACCTCCCGACGTCGCCGGAGTGGAACCATCCCCGCTCGAATGCCGCATCCGTCGCCTCGGGGTTCTTGAGGTACTCCGTCAGGGTGTGGGGACCGCGGTAGACGATCTCGCCCTCGTCCCCAGGTGGCAGGAGTCCGCCGTCCGCTCCCATGATCGCGACCTGGACGTTGACGACAGGAGTGCCGACGGACCCGTTGTGGGTGAGCTGCTGTTCGGGCTGGAAGATCGTCGCCGTCGGGCTCATCTCGGTCTGGCCGAAGAGCAGGTAGAAGCCACACCCGAAGACCTCGATGCACCGGCGCAACTGTGCTTCCGGCATCGGTGCCATGGCGTAGAGCGCCCGGCGCAGGCTCGAGAGATCGCGCGTCGCGATGTCGGGGTGCTCCAGCATCGCGCGGTACATCATTGGCAGGGCGAAAACCTGGGTGATCTGCTCGGACTCGATCAGTTCGAGCAGGCGTGTGGCGTCGAAGCCGCGCTCGATGAAGATGGCAGCCCCCACCATCACCGCCGAGGTGCAGTGGCAGTTGAGCTGTGCGGTGTGGAACATGGGCATCACGGCAACGAAGCGGTCGTCTGAGCGGAACTGGGCCTCAAGGGCCATCGTCAACGACTCGAGGTACACGGCGGTGTGGCTGCCCACGACGCCCTTGGGAAACGCGGTGGTGCCGCTGGTGTAGAGATAGCTGAGGGCATCGCGGTCCTCCACGAGGCACGCCGGTTCCTCGTCGGTCCCTCGTGCCGACAGCTCGGCGAAGGTGAGCTCGTTCGGGTCCGTGGCTGGGGCCTGCTGCCCACTGCCGAGCCCCGGAGCCACGATCACGTCGACGACTTCCTGAACCTCGGCTATGGCAGGCAGCATGACGGCTCGCAGCTGTGCCTCCACGACTATGCCGCGGGCTTCAGAATGGCGAAGCACATAGGCGATCTCCGGTGAGCGCCAGCCGAGGTTGATCGGCACGCAGACGACTCCCAGTTTGGCGCACGCGTAGTAGGTCACGAGGAACTCAAGGCTGTTGCCACTTGCCAGAGCGAGGGCATCCCCGCGCTGATATCCCAGGGAGGCGAGGCCACCCGCTACCTGGTTGACCCAGGTGTTCAGCTCAGGGTAGGTGAGCCGCCGGGCATGGTCGGCGAGCGCCAGTGACCTCGGGTACCGGGCGGCAGCCCGGGTGAGGCTGTCGCCGACGTTCACCCGGTGGATGAGGTTGTTCTCGACCTCGGTGATGGGCATTGAGTCCTCCTAGTACGAGCGGGGTAGTCCCAGTGAGTGCTGGGCAACGAAGTTGAGGACCATCTCGCGATTCACGGGCGCTATACGAAGGAGGCGGGCTAGACCCCAGTACGGCATCAGGCCGTACTCCGTCGTGACGCCGTTGCCGCCGTGGCACTGGATGGCCGCATCCAGGGCAGCAAGCGCGGCCTCGGCGGCGGCGTACTTCGCCATGTTGGAGGCCTCCCCCGCCGGCAGGTCGTGGTCGTGCAACCAGGCCGCCTTGGACGTCATGAGAGCGGCGAGCTCGACCTCGATCTTCGCTTTCGCCAGGGCATGGGAGACCCCTTGGTGGGCGCCGATGGGCTGGCCCCAGACCTCACGGGTCGAGGCGTATGCGGCGGCCTTCTGAAGCGCGTACCGTCCAAGACCCACGCACAGCGCGGCCCCGGTGATGCGCTCTGGATTGAGGCCCTGGAACACCTGTTTGAAGCCCTGACCTTCGGTGCCGATGAGGCGATCGGCACCGACTCGGACGTCATCAAGGAAGAGGGTGAACTGCTTCTCTGGAAGTGGGATTGAGACAGAGAGAGGTTGAACGACGAGCCCAGGCGCGTCGGTGTCGACGATGAAGAGCGACAACTGCGCGCGCCCGGTGGAGGCATCGGTCCCGGTCCTGGCGACGACGAGGATGGCATCCGCCTCGTCCACACCCGAGATGAAGTACTTCTGGCCCCGAAGGACGTAACCGTCCTCGTCGCGGCTTGCCGTGGTGGAGAGGTTGTGGGTGTTCGACCCGGCGTCCGGTTCGGTGATGGCAAAGACCATCTTGCCTTCGCCGCTGGCGAGGCGAGGTAGCCACCGAGCGCGTTGCTCGGGTGAGCCGTAGGTGGCGATCACCTCTCCGGAGATGGCACTTGAGACGAGCAGCAGAAGCAGCGGTGTCCCGTGTGCCGCGGACTCTTCGCAGACGATGGCCAGTTCCGTTAGCCCCGCACCACCGCCGCCGACGTCCTCGGGCAGGTTGATGCCGATGCACCCGTGAGCGCCCAGCTCGGCCCAAAGCTCAGGCGTTGGCTGGCGGGCCTCAGCTCTGGACGTGTAGTAGTCGGGTCCGAACCGGTCGGCTATCGCACCGACCGTCTTGCGCAGAGCAATGTGCTCCTCGGGTAGGTCGAAGTCCATGGCCACTCCTTACTCAGGTGCTCGAGATGGTGAAGTTAGTGTCAAGCAGCCGGATCGGCACATCCACGTGCCGCGACCGGAGATACTCCCCCAGGCCCTTGGCCTGTGGATCGGGCCGGGTGGAGGAGGCGACGCCCTCGCCGAGGAGGCCGATGATGACGAAATTGACGGCAAACAGGTTGGGCAGTTCGTACCGCCGGATCTCAAGGTTCGCCGCCTCGGGGAGCAGTCCCCGGAGGCGTTCGACCGTGAGGTAGTGACGCAACCATGAGTGTTCGTCCGGGCGCCGGGTCCAGAGCCCGACGTTGGCGTTGCCACCCTTGTCACCCGACCTGGCCGCGCAGATCCGGCCGAGCGGGATCCGTGTGGTCTCACCATTGGTCACAGCCGGTGGCTCCGGTGACGTGCCGGCGGGCGACGGTACGTCCGTCCTCGGCGCATGAGGCACCTCGCGCGATGTCCCGTTCGCCAGCACCACGCACTGCCGTACCTCGGCCGTCGGGACGAGCGTCGGCCAGTAGACGCCATACGATCTCTCCGCCGAGGGAGGAGTCGTGGTGTGGAAGCCGGCATACCCTCCCAGGGCAAGCTCCATCGTGGCGTTGGAGAACGCACGGCCCACCTTCTGTGGGTCCGGGTCCTTGACGCTGACACGCAGGTGAGCCGTCGCCAGCTCATTGGCCGGCGCGTCCTGCCGGTCAAAGCGCGTGAGTCGGACGTCGACCTCGGCGAAGCGGTCCTTGCCGCCGAGGATCTCGAAGAGCTCGCTCTCGGCCCACACCGCCTTGGCCTCGATGTCGAGGCCGGTGAGCACCAGCGTCATCGAGTTGCGGTAGCCGCCGAGGTAGTTGATCGCCACCTTGAGTCCCTCCGGCGGCGACGTTCCCCGGGTTCCGGTGATCCGGACCCGGTTTGGCGCCTGCTGGACGAGATGGATGGTGTCGAAGTGTGCGGTGACGTCCGGGTTGGCGTAGGCGGGCTCGGCGATCTCGTAGAGCAGCTGTGCCGTGACCGTACCCACCGAGACCAGTCCCCCGGTGTCGTGGTGTTTGGTGATGATGCTGCTGCCGTCGGCCTCGACCTCGGCGATGGGGAACCCGGGGTATCGCCGATCGGTGATCTCCTCCAGCCAGGAGTAGTTGCCCCCACTGGCCTGCGGTCCACACTCGATGACGTGGCCGGCAGCGACCGCACCGGCGAGCAAGTCGTAGTCGTCGCGATGCCAGTCGTGCCACCATGCGGCCGGCCCGACTACGAGGGCCGCATCGGTCACCCGCGGGCACACGACGATGTCTGCTCCGGCACGCAGCGCGTCCGCGATCGGCCATCCGCCGAGGTAGGCGTTTGCGGTCACTGGCGTGACCCCGGCGTCTGTGAGGGTTTGGCCAGTGTCGAGGTTCGCAAGCGGGTTCCCGGCGGCGACTAGCTCATCGATGCGGGGCATGAGGTCGTCCCCCTCGATGTGCGCGATCTTGGGGGCCAGTCCCAGCTGGGCGGCAAGCTGGCCCAGGTCCTGGGCGAGCCCGGCGGGGTTGAGCCCGCCGGCGTTGGACACCACTCGTATGCCGCGGTCCATACAGGTGCCGAGCACCGCTTCCATCTGGGTGAGAAAGGTCCGGGCGTACCCGGCGCCCGGGTCCTTCTGCCGGGCTTTCCAGAGGATGAGCATCGTCAGTTCGGCGAGGTAGTCCCCGGTGAGGACGTCGATTGGTCCACCCTCGACCATCTCACGCGCGGCGCCGAGGCGGTCACCGTAGAAGCCGGAGCAGTTGGCGATGCGTACGGCACGCCGGCTCACGATGAGGCCTCGGTGCGAGGGAACTGTCCGGGCTCACGGCCCGGGCCCGGCACGCCCGCGAAGGCCTGGGCGAGCCGGATCCATTCCTGCGCCACGGCCCCCGAGACCTGGAGCGCTGTGTCGTGGACATGGCGGCGTTGGGTGACCACGAGACAGAAGTCCAAAGCAGGGCCCCTGACGACATCCTCGGCCTCCTGTGGTCCCCAAGTCCACAGGGCGCCGTCGTCTGCCATGAGCTCGACTCGCACCGCAGTCTCGGGAGCAGCAACTCCGCGCAGGGTGTGAGCGAAGGCGAAGGTGCTGACACCGAGGTGGGCAACGTGGCGCAGCCGCGCGGTGGGTGAGCGCGTGACGCCGAGAGCGTCGGCGATATCCTGGCCGTGCGCCCAGGTCTCCATGATCCGGGCGGTGATTGAGCTGGCGGCGCTCATGTCGGGGCCGTACCAGGGAAGCCGGACGCGAGGGTTCAGGTCAGAGAAGGTGTGCACCAGGTCGGTCCGGACGCTGCAGAACCACGCGAGGAGCTCGGCCGGCGGCATCTTGCGGTAGCGCTCGGCAACTTGGTCAGGGAAGTCGTCGCCGAGCGCGACCAGTTTGTCGGCCTCGACCCTGAACCGGGCCGGGTGCCGCACTGACATCGTGGCGCACTCGTCGAAATATGCCAGATGGCTTATCTGGTCCCGGATCGCCCAGCCCTGCGCCGGAGTCGCGCGATCCCACCCAGCCGAGTCGAGCCCGGAGACCATCTCGAGAACGACGTCAGTCTCGGCCCACAGATCCCTCAGCAGGTCCGGCAGCGATGCAGCCATCAGCGCCCCCTCCACGTCGGTCGCCGTCGGTCACGGAAGGCGGCCGGGCCTTCCTGTGCGTCCTGGCTGAGGTAGACGGGCTCCCAGATCCGTTCGGCCTCCTCGTATGCACGGGTCAGGGAATTCTCTGCGACGAGCCGCACGGTCTGTTTTGCGGCGAGAACCGAAAGCGGTGCGTTCGCGGCGATGCGCTCGGCGAGTCTCTGGGTCACCTCGTGCAGGTCCGCCGCGGGCACAACTTCGTTGACCAGCCCGAGCGCGTGAGCGCGGGCTGCGTCCATGGGGTCGCCAGTGAGCAGAATCTGCATCGCGACGCGCGGGGGGATCAGCCACGGCAAGGGAGCAGCCCAGGGCGCCCCTCGCCCCACCTTGACCTCCGAGATCGCAAACGTGGCATTCTCGGAGGCGATGCACAGGTCGCAGTTCTGGGCAAGGAGGAAGCCACCGGCATACGCGATGCCGTTGACCGCGGCAATGGTGGGCTTTGGGACCTCAATGTTGCGGCCGAACTGCGGCAGGAAGTCCGGCGGGGGGACCCTCAACTCGGTGTCGGCCATCTCCTTCAGATCTCCGCCTGCGCAGAACGCGCGGTCGCCGGCTCCGGTGAGGATCAACACTTTGGCGGCGTCGTCGTCGTTGAACCGTCGTACGCCGGCGAACAGTCCTTCACGCACCTCGCTGTTGAGGGCGTTGCGTGCCTCGGGACGGTTGATCGTCAACCAGGCGACTGGGCCGCGCAGCTCGTAGGTCGTCGCCGTCACCGCTCCTCCTTGACCATCGCGAGGACCAGCCCGACATCGGCGGTCTGGCCGACCTCGACGTCGACCTCCTTGACCATCGCGAGAACCATTCCGACGTCGACGGTCTGGCCGACCTCGACGTTGACCTCCTCGACCGTGCCATCGTGCGGTGCGGGCACGGTGTGCTCCATCTTCATGGCCTCAAGGACAATGACCGGAGCACCCGCGGTGACGGTCGCGCCAAGTGCGACCGCAACCCTGACGACGGTGCCGGGCATGGGCGCGAGGAGCGACCCGGGAGCCTTCGTCGACCCCGGCTCCGGGAAGCGCGCGATGACCCCGAGGGTCGTGTGGCCGAGGGCACTGTCGACGTAGCGGACCTCGCCAGCGCGGTGGACCTGCACGACGTGGCGTATGCCGGCCACAGCGAGGTCGACTCGCTCGGGCGTGGCCTCGTGTAGCCGCACGTCCCGCAGCGGATCGTCGTTGACGGCTGCGTCCACCGCGTCCCGCGTGACGCGGTAGGTGACGCGAAGCACCTCGCCATGATGGTCGAGCTCGGTCCACTGGTGGCTGTTCGGCACGTTGCGCCAGCCGGAGGGAAGGGTCTGCAGCACGGGCGCGGCGTCCCTGCGGGCCGCCTGGTCTGCGAGAGCCACGGCCAAGGCATGCACCGGTGCGGCGTCCGGGTGCCGGGTCGAGGCCGTCAGAGCCGCGGGGTCGTGGCGGGTGAGGTACCCGGTGTCGATCTGGCCGGCTGCGAACTCGCCCTCACGCAAGATCGCCACGAGAAGTTCTCGGTTGGTCACCACTCCATGCAGCTGGGTCTCGGACAGCGCCCGCGCGAGCGTCCGTCGCGCGTCGTCGCGGGTGGGGCCGTGGGCGATGACCTTGGCGAGCATGGGGTCGTAGTGGACGCTCACCTCGCAGTTGTCGCTCACCCCTGAGTCGACCCGTATGCCTGGCAGCTCGGGGACGCGGAAGCGGTGGACCGTGCCGGTGGCTGGCAGGAAGCCCGCGGCGACGTCCTCGGCGTACAGTCGCGCCTCGATCGCGTGACCAGACAGGCGTGCGTCAAGCACGTGCGACGGCAGCGGCTGGCCCTCAGCGACGAGCAGCTGCAGGCGTACGAGGTCCAGGCCTGTTACGAGTTCGGTAACTGGATGCTCGACCTGGAGCCGGGTGTTGACCTCAAGAAAGAAGAACCGCCCATCAGCGCCCATGACGAACTCGACGGTTCCCGCACCCACATAGCCGATTGTTCTGGCGGCAGCGACGGCCGCCGAGCCAAGTTGAGCGCGGAGTGCGTCGTCGACGGCGGGCGAGGGCGCCTCCTCGATGATCTTCTGGTAGCGGCGTTGGATCGAGCACTCGCGCTCGAAGAGGTGGACCGCGTTGCCGTGGCTGTCGGCGAAGATCTGGACCTCGATGTGGCGCGGCGACTCGAGGTAGTGCTCGAGGAAGACCGTGCCGTTGCCGAAAGCCGACGCTGCTTCACGACCCGCGGCCGAAACCGCGTCAAGCAGTTGTGAGGAGTCTCGGACGATCCGCATGCCCCGCCCGCCACCGCCGAACGCCGCCTTGACCAGGACCGGGTAGCCCACCTCTGAGTTGGCGCGGTCCGGCAGATCGGACGGCACCGGCGAGCCGTCGTCGATGGTGATACCTGGGAGAACGGGCACGCCGGCCGCCGCCATGAGTACCTTGGCTGCGATCTTGGAGCCCATGGCCGCAATCGCCGCCGGCGGTGGCCCAACGAAGATCAGGCCCGCGTCGCCGCAGGCCGCGGCGAACCCGGAGTTCTCGGAGAGGAACCCATAGCCGGGGTGGATGGAATCGACCCCGGTCCGCAATGCGGCCTCGATGATCAGGTCACCACGCAGATAGGTCTCGGCTGCGCTATTGCCGGCAAGGGCAACGGCTTCATCGGCGTCGCGAACGAAGGGTGCCGATGCGTCAGCTTCGGAGAAGACGGCGACCGTGGTGATGTCAAGCGAGCGCGCGGTCCGCATGATGCGAGAGGCGATCTCGCCGCGGTTGGCGATGAGGAGCTTGCGAATGGTCGTCACGGTAGGTTCCTCACATCCGGAAGACGCCGAAACCACGGCGTCCCTGCACGACTTGGGAGTGTGCGGCCGATAGCGAGAGGCCGAGCACGGTTCGCGTGTCGCGAGGGTCGATGACGCCGTCATCGTAGAGTCGCGCCGTGACGAAGAAGGCATGTGCCTCGCGCTCGATCTGTTCCTCGATCGCGAGCCGTTGCGCTCCATCGGCCGCCTCGTCGAACTGGCGGCCGCCGGCCTCGGCCGACTGTCGCGCGACGATGGAGAGCACCCCAGCCAGCTGTTGGGCGCCCATCACCGCGAGCTTGGCGTTAGCCCAGGCGAACATGAATCGCGGGTCATAAGCCCTACCCGACATGCCGTAGTTGCCGGCTCCGAACGAGGCCCCGATGTTGATGGTGATGTGGGGGACGGTGCTGTTGGTGACGGCGTTGATCATCTTCGCCCCATCCTTGATGATCCCGCCCTGCTCATACGTCGTCCCAACCATGTAACCCGTGGTGTTGTGCAGGAAGATCAACGGGGTGCTCGACTGGTTTGCCAGGAGGATGAACTCGCAGGCCTTCTTGGCCTCCTCGCTGAAGAGCACCCCCCGGGCGTTCGCCAGGATCCCTACCGGGAAGCCGTGTATCGAGGCCCAACCGGTGACAAGGCTCGTGCCGTACAACGACTTGTACTCTCCGAAGCGCGACCCGTCCACCACTCTGGCCAGCACCTCGTGGGGGTCGACTGGGACTCGGAAGTCCCCCGAGGCCACGGAAAGCAGCTCCTGGGGGTCGTAGAGCGGCGGGTTCGCAGGAGCCGTGGGCCCGGGTCCCAGCTTGCCCCAGTTGAGCTCGGAGACGATCTGCCGCCCGATCCGGATGCAGTCGAGTTCATCGACCGCGAAGTGATCCGAGAGCCCTGAGACCCGCGAGTGCATGTCTGCGCCCCCGAGGGCTTCGCCGTCGGCAACTTCCCCCGTGGCCATCTTGACGAGCGGGGGGCCGCCGAGGAACACCTTCGCGTGGCCGGCGACAAGCACGGCGTAGTCGCACATACCCGGAACATAGGCCCCGCCCGCGGTCGAGTTGCCGAACACGAGCGCGATGGTCGGTATACCCATGGCCGAGAGCTCGGTCAGGTCGTGGAAGATCCTGCCCGCCGGCACGAACAGTTCGGACTGGGTGGGCAGATCGGCACCACCAGACTCCACGAGGTTGATCACCGGGAGGCGGTTGGTCCGCGCTATCTCCAGAGCCCGCAAGATCTTGCGCAGCGTATAGGGGTTCATGGCACCCCCGCGAACGGTTGGGTCGTGTCCGATGATGACGCACTCGACGCCGGAGACGACTCCCACCCCGGTGAGAATGCTCGCACCGACAGTGAACTCCGTGCCCCAGGCCGCCAGGGCGGAGAGCTCGAGGAACGGCGAGTCCTGATCGAGCAGGAGCTCAAGGCGTTCCCTGACCAACAACCGCCCCCGGTCGTGGTGACGCTTCGCGTATTTCGAGCCGCCCCCAGCGCGCACCAGCTCGAGCTGCTCATCGAGTGCGGCCACCGCAGCCAGCTGGTCCTCGCGGTTGCGCACACAAGCCTGGCTCGACAGGTCCAGCTGGGATCTCAGGACCGGCACCAGAACCTCCTCATTGGAAGTATGAACGTTAATCGCGAGTAACTACTCATGTCAATCAGTGATCAAGTCCGAAGACTCCAGCACCAATCCGCCCGAATTGCGAACCCCTACCCAACCGCGCGCCGGACCGCTAGCGTCTAGTTAACCGATATTCGCTTCATCCTCAACCATGAGCAGGGTAACGATGAGCATTGATGTCACCAATCTCACCCATCGTCGTGCCGTCAATCGATGGGAGAGAGTGAGCGTCGGCGACGTCTTCGAGCGCCTGACCTGGAGCTACCCGGACAAGGAGGTCCTTATCGGCTGGACGGGCGCCTACGGGCACCAGGACCTGTCGCGACTGACCTACCGGCAGGCCGACCAGCTCGCGAATCAGGTTGCCCAAGGACTCCTGTCGCGTGGGCTCGAGAAGGGCGATCGCGTCCTGCTCGTGTGTGAGAACTCCGTGGACGCATACCTTTTCAAGATCGGCGCAGCCAAAGCCGGGCTCGTCGTCGTCCCCATCAACCCTTCCCTGGCGGCAGATGTGATCGGCCACCTCATCGAGCGGGTCAGACCGCGTTTCACGGTCGTTGACGCGGAGCTGTGGCCGCGGGTCGGACAACCGCTGCGCGCTGCGGGCGTCTCAGTCGACGTTACGATCACCATTGGCGGGGGACCGGTCAAGGACAGCCTCTCCTTCGCCGACTTCGTGCGGGACCAGCCCAAGACGGAGCCCGACGTCGAGATCCATGGCGACGACATCTGGGAGATCCTCTTCACGTCCGGCACCACGGCGCTTCCCAAGGGCGTGATGATCTCGCACTCGAGCACCATGTTCGCGGCCTACAGTTTCGCGTTGACGCTGACTCGCGGTGTTCACATCGAGTGCGACCTGAGGCTTGCTACCTTCCTGCCGATCATCTACCACTCCGGCGACCAGGTCTTCACGTTCCCCGCCTTCCTCGCCGGAGGAGTTCTGCTCATCGGCCGACGGCCGACGCCCGACGCGATCGCCGACGCCATCCGCGGCGAGCAGATCACCGCCTTGTGGAGCGGGTCACCTGCCATGGTCACGGCGCTGGCCGCCGAGCTGCGCGGCCGGGCGGGCGAGCACGGCGTGACCTCGCTGAAGGTTGTCGTCTACGGCTGGGCTGCCCTGGCGCCGGCAACCCTGAGCACGCTCAAAGAGATCTGCGGCCAGGATCTCGTCGCCGTCGCGATTTTCGGACAAACGGAGAGCATCTCGTGCCACAGGTTCTGGCCCGACAAGTGGTCGGACACCTACCAGAGCACGGCACCTCAGCAGAACAACGTGGGAGTCCCCAACCCGATGCTCGCCTCGGTCGTCATCGACGCCGCCGGGGAGAGCCTGGAGGGTCACGCCTGGGTGCCCGGCGAGGCCGTCTACCGCTCCCCCGCGATCACCGCTGGCTACTACCTTGACGAGGCCGCCACCACGGAAGCATTCCGGGACGGCTGGTTCCACTCCGGCGACAGCTGCGTCTACGACGAGAATGGGCTGCGGATCATGGTCGACCGGTTCAAAGACATCGTGAAGTCTGGGGGCGAGAACGTCTCCACGATCCGGGTCGAGTCCGTCATGGTGCAACACCCCGACGTAGCCAAGGCCGCAGTCATCGGTGTTCAAGACGACAGGTGGGGCGAGGCCGTCACTGCGATCGTCGTGCCGCACGATGGGAGCTCCCCCTCCGAGAGCGACATCATCGCCTTCTGCCGGGGGCGACTGGCCGGATTCGAAACCCCCAAGGCGGTCATCTTTGTCGATGCGCTCCCCGAGACGGTCGGTGGCAAAGTCCTCAAGTACAAACTGCGCGAGGAGTATCGGTAGCAGACTCCGCACGTGGCCGCGTGGCTCTCAGAGCGACCTTGCGAAGCACTTCCCTTCCCGCACCTACGTTGGACCTGCTGACCTCCCGCCACCAGCACAACCTCGACACCCGTTGACGTGACCCATGTGAGCGTCAGAACAAACAACCCCAGATCGAGTACTGCGTTCAAGATGCGTCCGACGAAATCCCCCAGGCCTGTCTGGAGGGATCACGGTTGCTCCAGCGAACCTATGTCCACTCAAGAGGAGCGCCAAGAGCTGTCATGGCTGGTCCGGTTCGACAACGATCACGTGCAGCTGTCGTGGGCCGTGGACGCCCTCCACTCGTTCGAGCTCGATGTCGCTGGTCGCGCTGGGGCCACTGATCCAGGTCTGTGGGCGCCCGGGGTTGAGCAGTGCCACCGCTTGCGTGACGTCGGCCACGACTTGGTCGGCGCGGATGACACAGACGTGTCGATCTGGCACGAGGGTGACTGCTCTGCGGCCCTGTCCGGGACCGTGGTCGAGCACGATGGTGCCGGTTTCGGCGACGCCTACCGAAGCGGTGGTCACCACAGCGTCGAGGTCGTCGAGGGTCGCAGCCGACAGATCTTCGTCCGCAATCCATTGGCGATCTGCGGGCAGCAGCTCCGGCGGAAAGCCTTCTGGTACAAGAACGTCGGCTGCCCCGGACAAGGCCGCCGCCACCGTCGAAGGCACCTGTGCGGCCGTGCACCGCGTCACGACGGCCTGGTAGTCCGCAACCCGTTCAACGAAGTGGGCGACGACGTCGCCGGGGTGCTCGCGCACCGTATGTTCAGGCGTGGCCGGTTCCCGCTCGTCGGCGGGCGACACGTCCCGAAGTGCGTGCCGAACCCGTCGCAGGATCTCCTCGCGCGCGCTCACGACTGCGTCTTCCGGGTTGGCGAGGTCTGCGGGTTCTCGCGGGTCGGCGGGGTCTGCGGAACGCGCCCGCCGTCGGTCGCCTTCCACCAGACACGAAACGACTGGCGCGGCGGGGATGGCAGGTCCCGTGCGTCCGTCCACAGCGAGGCCGGCCAAGGCAGGCGGCCGATCGCCGGACGTCCACCGGGCAGTCTGCGGCGACCCACCACCCCGGTCAGCAGTCCTGACAGACCCGCTGCGCGCTCCGCGAGCGCCAGCCGGCCGGACTTGGCAAACGCCCAGGCGGCCCCCTTCATGGCCAGGTCCTTCCCCTTGGGGACCTGCCCGCGGTGGGCATCGACGACCTCGGCTCGCAGCTGGACCAGAATCTCGGGGATGTCGATGCGTACCGGGCAGACGTCGACGCAGGCACCGCACAGGCTCGAGGCATATGGCAGTGCATCGGTGGCCGCGTCCTTGCCGACGCCGCGCAGCATCGGAGTGATGATGGCGCCGATCGGCCCGGGGTAGACCGAGCCGTAGGCGTGGCCGCCGACCCGTTCGTAGACCGGGCACACATTGAGGCAGGCCGAGCATCGGATGCAGCGCAGCGCCTGACGACCTACATCGTTGGCCAGGACATTGGTTCGCCCGTTGTCCAGGAGCACGACGTGCATCTCCTGCGGGCCGTCACCAGGGGTGACGCCCGACCAGGTGGAGGTGTAGGGGTTCATCCGCTCGCCCGTGCTGGAGCGCGGAAGCAGACGCAGGAACACGTCGAGATCGGACCAGGTGGGCACGAGCTTCTCGATGCCGACGACACTGACCAGCACCTCCGGCAGGGTCAGGCACATCCGCCCGTTGCCCTCGCTCTCGACGATGACCAGGGTGCCGGAGTCGGCGACCGCGAAGTTGGCCCCGGATACGGCGACCTTTGCCCGCAGGAACTTCTCCCGCAGGTGGGCGCGGGCAGCAGCCGCCAAGGCCGCCGGCTCGTCAGTCAGGTCGCCAGGCGCGGGCCGGCCGACAGCCGCCATCGAACGCAGGAATATCTGGCGGATCTCGGCACGGTTGCGATGGATTGCCGGCACCAGAATGTGGCTGGGCAGATCATCGCCCAGCTGGACGATGAGCTCGGCGAGGTCTGTCTCCCACGCGGCGATGCCCACAGCCTCCAGCGCCTCGTTGAGCCCTATCTCCTGAGTGGTCATCGACTTGACCTTGACCACCTCGTCGACGCCGTGGTCCTTGGCAATCTTCGCCACGATCGCGCAGGCCTGCTCCGCGTCGCCAGCCCAGTGCACGGACACACCCCGGGACTGCAGAGACTCCTCGAGCTGCAGGAGGTAGTGGTCGAGGCGGCCCAGGGTTCGGTCCTTGATCTGGGCCCCGGCCAAGCGGAGCTCTTCCCAGTCGTCGACCTCGGCCACGACCGCCGCGCGCTTGTCGCGGATCGTGCGCGTCGCGTGCGCCAGGTTCTGGCGCAGCTGCGTGTCGCCCAGCGCGGCGCGGGCCGCCTCGGGGAAGGGCGGCATGCCGACGAAAGTGGCACTCATTGGACGTCCTCCGTACTGGCGAGAATCTCGGCCAGGTGCATGACCCTGACTCCCGCGCGCTGGCGCGACAGGACGCCACCGATGTGCATGAGACAGGAGTTGTCGCCGGCGACCAGCACCTCCGCCCCCGTGTTGCGGACGTTTCGCGCCTTGTCGCCGCCCATCGCGACCGAGGTGTCTGGGTTCTTCACGGCGAAGGTGCCGCCGAAGCCGCAGCACTCCTCGGCGCCGGGCAGATCGATCAGGTGCAACCCGCGGACATTCTGCAGGAGCCGGAGCGGGCGGTCGCCGACGCCGAGCATTCGAAGCGAATGGCAGGTCGGGTGATAGGTGACCTTGTGCGGGAAGTAGGCGCCCACGTCCTCGACACCCAGGACGTCGACCAGGAACTCGCTGAGCTCGTGGACCTTCGGGGCTGTCGCCGCAACGGCCGCTGCCAGAGCCGGATCACCGGATCGACGGGCCACCAGGGCATGTTGGTTACGGGCGGATCCGGCGCACGAGCCGGATGGGGTCACGATCGCGTCGTACCCCGCGAAGGCATCGACGAAGTTGGCGACGATCGGCACCGCTTCATCGAGGTAGCCGGTGTTGACCATCGGCTGGGCGCAACAGGTCTGGGCGACAGGGAACTCCACGTCGACCCCCAGCCGCTTCAACAGCCGAACAACCGCCTGACCGGTCTCGGGGAACATCGCATCGTTCAGGCACGTGATCATGAGTGCAACCCTCATCGCTGCCCCCCGAATATGCGTGTCTCGGCTGACTGCCTGTCGGCGCCCCGGCCCGCAGGCTCGTAACGGCGCACCTGGTGTGTACCGGCCACCAGGGCGCGCATCGCCTCCAGGTCGGGCAATGGCGCTCCAAGGGTTCGGGCCTGCACCAGGACGTTCCCCAGCGCCGACGCCTCGACGGGGCCGGCAAGCACCGGCAGTCCGCAGGCGTCCGCGGTGAGCTGGCAGAGGAGCTCGTTGCGTGAGCCACCCCCGACGATGTGGACCACATCAACCTCCATCCCTGAGAGCTCCTGAGCCGCCCTGACGGTCCGACGATATGCCAGGGCGAGGCTCTCCATGATGGCCCTCACCATCTCCACACGTCCGGCGGGGTTTGCCTGGCCGCTGGCTCGGCACGCCAGGACCACCCGCTCGGACATGGCTCCGGGAGCCAGGAACCCCGGTGCGTCCAGGTCGACCAGCGAGATGAAGGCAGGTGCGTGCGAGGCCTGTCGCAATAGCTCAGCCAAGTCTGGGGCGCCGCCGTCAGTGGCCCACTCACGCAGGCATTCCTGCAGGATCCACAGCCCCATGACGTTGCGCAGAAAGCGGATTCGCCCGTCGACACCACCCTCGTTGGTGAAGTTGGCCTGCTGCGCCACGCGGGTAAGGACCGGTGCATCCAGCTCGACGCCGACCAGGGACCAGGTGCCCGACGAGATGTAGGCGAAGCGTCCACCCGGAGCCGCAGGGATGGCCACCACAGATGAAGCGGTGTCGTGGGAACCGACCGCAACCACCGGGATCGTCGATCGCAGGCCGAGGTCGGCTGCAACGTCGGGGAGCAGATTGCCGACGATGTCCCCTGCCTCTCGCAGCGGAGGCAGGATGCGGTTTGGTATGCCGACCCGCTCGGCAAGGTCCGTGGCCCACGTCCGGGCGCGGACGTCATACAGCTGGGTGGTTGAGGCGTTCGTCGCCTCGGCGCCGACCTGACCCGTGAGCCAGTAGCCGAGAAGATCGGGGATCAGCAGCAACCGGTCAGCGGCCACGAACTGCCCAGTACCCGAAGGCCGCGATGCTGCCCCCGCGCTGCATCGTACGGATCAGCCAGGCGAGCGAGCATGCCGATCGCCAGGCCGGCGACGCCGCCGGTCGCCCCGGTCACGGCCACCGGGCCCTGGCCGGGGCGCAGGCCATTGGACTGGAGACGGTGGATGGCCAGCGCCGCGGTCAGACCCCCGGTACCCAGGGCCATCGACTCCCACGGGGTCAGGCCCTCGGGCAAACGCACCACCCACGTCGACGGCACCCGCACCCACTGCGCGTAGCCGCCGTCGTGGTCCTCACTGAGCCCGAACCCGGTCACCAGGACCTGGTCGCCCGGCCGGTAGTCGGGGTCGGCCGAATCGACGACCTCACCCACCACGTCGATGCCACCGATGAGCGGGAAGCGGCGTACCACCTTGCCCTGACCCGTCGCAGCCAGCGCGTCCTTGTAGTTGACGCTGGAGTGCGAGGCGCGCAACAGCAGCTCGCCGGAGCCGATCCCGGTGACGGGAACCTCGGTGAGCTCCCCGTGACCGAGCCCGGCGTCCGCGACGATGCGCAGCGCCCGGCTGACCTGTGTGGTGCCCGCCATTGCACTCACCCGCGAAAGGCGCTGTGGCCGGTGACAGCCTGGCCGATGATCATCTGGTGCACCTCAGACGTGCCCTCGTACGTGAGCACCGACTCAAGGTTGTTTGCGTGTCGCATGACCGGGTACTCAAGCGTGATGCCGTTGGCGCCCAGCAGGGTCCGGCACTGACGCGCGATGGCGATCGACTCGCGCACGTTGTTGAGCTTGCCCAGGCTGACCTGCTCCGGCCGCAGCTTGTGCGCGTCCTTGAGCCTGCCCAGGTGCATCGCGAGCAGCATGCCGTTGCCCAGTGCCACGGTCATGTCCGCCAGCTTGAGCTGGGTCGCCTGATAGGCGGCCAGCGGCTTGTCGAAGATCTGACGCTCCTGCGTGTAGGCGATCGTCGTCTCGAGGCAGTCGCGCGCCGCGCCGAGCGCCCCAAAGAGGATGCCGAAGCGCGCCTCGTTCAGACACGACAGCGGCCCCGCCAGCCCGCGCACATTCGGCAGCACCGCCGACTCGGGCAGACGTACACCCGACAGCACGAGCTCGGAGGTCACCGACGCGCGCAGTGACATCTTGCTGGTGATCTTCGGCGCCGAGAACCCCGGCGTGTCGGTCGGCACGACGAACCCGCGGATGCCGTCGTCGGTCTGCGCCCAGACGACCGCCACGTCGGCGATCGACCCGTTGGTGATCCACATCTTCGTGCCGTCGAGCACCCAGTCGGAGCCGTCCCGGCGGGCCCGCGTGCGCATGCCGGCCGGGTCCGACCCGAAGTCGGGCTCGGTCAGGCCGAAGCAGCCGATCGCGTCACCGGTCGCCATCCGGGGCAGCCACTCCTGCTTCTGCTCCTCCGAGCCGTGCTTCCAGATCGCGAACATCGCGAGCGATCCCTGCACCGACACGAGCGAGCGGATGCCGGAGTCGGCGGCCTCGAGCTCGACGCAGGCCAGGCCGTAGGCAGTGGCGCTGGTGCCGGCGCAGCCGTACCCCTGCAGGTGCATGCCGAGCAGGCCGAGGCTGCCGAGCTTCTTGGCCAGCTCGCGAGCGGGCACGGTGCCCGACTCGTACCACGCCGCGATGTGGGGGCGCACCGTGTCGTCCATCACCGCGCGGACGGTGTCGCGCATGGCGCGGTCGTCCTCGTCGATGAGCGCGTCGATGCCGTAGAGCTCGAGCGGGGCCTGTGCGGTCTTGGTCGCCATCGTGAATGGTCCTTTCAGAGGAAGGCGCTGATGCCGGTCTCGGCGCGCGCGATGAGTAGCTTCTGGATTTGGGAAGTGCCTTCGTAGAGCGTCATGACGCGGGCGTCACGCATGTACTTCTGGACCGGGTACTCGTCGACGTAGCCGTACCCACCGAAGGCCTGAATGGCGAGGTTCGCCGCCCGGACCGCGGCCTCGGACGCGAAGTACTTGGCCTTGGAGGCCTCGACGCCGAACGGCTCACCGCGCTCGATGAGGTCGGCGGCGCGCCACACGAGCAATCGGGCTGCATCCACGTCGACCGACATCTCGGCGATCATGTCCTGGATCATCTGGAAGGACGCTAGCTGCCGACCGAACTGCTTGCGCTCCTTCGAGTAGGCAACGGTTGCCTCGAGGCAGCCCTGGATGATGCCGACGCACCCCGCGCCCACCGACACCCGGCCCTTGTCGAGCGAGTGCATGGCGATGGTGAAGCCCTGCCCCTCCTCGCCGAGCCTAGCCGAGGCGGGGATGCGCACCCGGGTCAGGAAGATCTCGGACGTGGCCTGACCGCGCAGGCCGAGCTTGCCGTGGATCTCGCGGCGTTCGAACCCCGGCGTGCTCGTCGGCACCAGGAACGCCGAGACGCCCTTGGGGCCCGGCCCGCCGGTGCGGGCGAAGACAAGACAGACATCGGCCCAGGTGCCGTTCGTGATGAAAATCTTCTGGCCGTCGATGACGTAGTCGTCACCGTCTCGCCGGGCCCGGGTGTTCAGGTTCCCGGCATCCGAGCCGGTGTCGGGCTCGGTGAGCCCGAAGCAGCCCAGCGACTCACCCGTGGCGATCTTGCGCAGCCAGTCCTGCTTCTGCTCCTCCGTGCCGTAGCCGAGGATCGACTTGCCAACCAGGCCCATCGACACTGAGACGATGCCGCGCACCGAAGAGTCGGCCCGGCCGAGCTCTTCCATGCCGAGGCAGTACGTGATGTAGTCGCCGCCGACGCCGCCGTACTCCTCGGGGATCGTCAAGCCGAAGAAACCCAGCTCGGCCAGCTTCGGGATAATCGCCGTGTCCACCTGCTCGGCACGGTCCCAGGCCGCGCGATGGGGCACGACCTCGTTGTCGAGGAATTCGCGGGCCAGCGCCCGGAACGCCTGCTGCTCCTCGTTCAGGGACAGGTCCATCAGATCCCCTCCGCCGTCTTGTCGTGTTCCGCCGTGCTGTCATGCTCGTCCCTGGTGCCGTGCTCGTCGTAGCGGTACCAGCCGTGACCGGTCTTGCGGCCGAGGCGGCCGGACTCGACCCGCTCGGCGAGGCTGCGCTGGGGTTGGTCGCGCGGGTCGCCGGTGAGGTCGAAACGGGCCTTCTTCACGTGGTAGCCGATGTCGAGGCCGGTGAGGTCCATGAGCTCGAACGGCCCCATCGGGTAGCCGAGGGCGGTTCGGCAGGCCCGGTCGATGTCGGCGACATCGGCCACGCCGCCCTCGAGCAGTGAGATCGCCTCGTCGCGTACCGCGTAGAGGATGCGGTTGGCGACAAACCCTGGGATCTCCTTCTTGAGAACCACCGGCTCTTTGCCGATGCAGTGAACGAACGCCACCGCCGCGGCCTGTGTCTGCTCGCCCGTCGCGGGCCCGCGCACGACCTCCACGCAGCGCATGATCAGCGCCGGGTTGAAGAAGTGCAGGTTCACGAACTGGTCGGGGCGCCCGGTAGCATCGGCCAGTTGCGAGGGCATCAGGCTCGAGCAGTTGCTGGCCAGGATCGTGTGCGGCGGGCAGAGCCGGTCGAGGTCGGCGAACAGCCCCCGCTTCACGTCGAGCTTCTGGAGGACGGCTTCGATGACGAGGTCGGCGTCGACCACGGCGGTCGCCAGGTCGGTCGAGAACGTGAGACGCTCGAACGCCGACGCCCGCTGGTCATCGGTGAGCTTGCCCTTGTCCACCGAGCAAAAGGGTGCTGGGTGGCGAAGAGCAAGGCGCGACCGCCGTCGTGGTCGACGACGGAAGTCGATATCTCAGCCAAATCGGGATGCGGCAGGACCGGGTCGTGTATCAGCGGCCGAGCCTCCACCACGGTGTGGCCCTCCATCAAGGGGACGAAACTGTCAGCCCGCCAGACGGTCCCCCCACTGGAGCAGTTCTGGATATGACCGAACCATTCCTGCGCCGAGTCGGAGTCAAAGTTGGGGCTGACCCCGACGAAGTCGGGTCTGTCGCCGGCGAGCTGTCGCTCATGGAGTGTGATGACTCCAAGAAGGGCTCCTGAGGAATCCCGCCCAGTAGCGCCATTCTGGCCATCGAGTATCACCCAGCGACCCAGATCGTCCAACCACGCCTCGGTCACCGCATGGCCGGTACCCATCCCGGTGTGGTAGCCGTCACGCAACAGAGCCAGAGATCGGGCCGGAATGCCGACCGCGTTCAGTACCTGGGTCAACACGATGGTGTACTCCCGGCAGGCGAAACGCTCACCGGCCTCCGCCCGGTTCAGGACCTCATGAGCATCGCGGTCCTCAACATGGTTGGCGCCGCTGTGTCGCCATCGGCTGCTCACCCACGTCAACATCTCCAGCGCGGTTTCCTGGGCCTTCGCCTGGGTAGTGGGAACCCGCCGCGCCAACGCGGCCTCGGCGCCCGGATCAAGGCGATCCAGGAGCACGGGCAGGACCGGGACCGCAGTGCGCCAATCGGTCAACTCGATCGGCGGAACAGGCTTGTTGGCCTCCATCCTGGCCTGCATTACCGGCCAGTCAGCTTCCGTGGCGAAGGTGTCGGCGAAAATCTGCGTGTACGCGCTGAAGTCGTGGAAACCCGCATCGATCACCGCGACAAGAAGCTCCCGAGCATCGGGTCGATCTTCGTGGTATGCCGCCACAGCACACGCGGGTCCCCACACCGTCACCCAGTATTCGGAATCGCGCTCCAACCGCGGCTGCAGCGCCAACAGGTCCGCCCACCGGTGCGCGCGAACATGGTCGATCGCACGCACGCGCACATCGGCATCCACTTCCGTCGATCCTGCCGCCATGGCGCACCACTCTCATCCGGTCTATGCCGACCCGACAATGTAACCCGAACCGGAAACCCACCCGCCGACAGCAAGTGGCATCGCCTGCACATAGCCGCGGACAGCGCTCATTGGTGTTTTCGGCGCCCGGATCGCGGGTTCGGCGCCCAGACAAACGGTTCGGCTGTCGGGACCAGGTGGGTCGCCCAGAATGTCCGTGGACTCTGCCGCTGCACGTCTACAGTCGCAGTATCCTGTGGCTGGCGCCCGACTATTTGGCGTTGACGACCAGCGCGCTGCCGCCCCCGAGTCGGACTGGCTCCGCGGCGGCCTGGAATCGGCCGCCGGGTAGGAATTGGATGCCGGTCGCGTTGCCGATCCAGGAGTTCAGGGGAAGCACGGCTCCGGTTTGCAGTTTGAAGTGTTCGCCGTATTGAGATGTCAGCTGCTGCGCGAGGGCGCTGCTGTAGAAGTCTGCTTCGGCGTCCGTCCCCGCGGCATTGCGCATCCTGGCGCGTGGCGCGGCGATGGCCTGCGGCAGCGTCATGCCGAAGTCGATGTGGTTGAGCAGGATCTGCAGCACGGTGGTGATGATGGTCGAGCCGCCCGGCGATCCGATGGTGAAGTCGGGGACACCGTTCTTCCGCACGATTGTGGGGTTCATGCTGGAGCGTGGACGCTTGCCCGATGCCGGTAGGTTCGGGTCATATGTGCCGGGCGCGGCGGCCGCGAAGTCGAAGTCGGTCATCTCGTTGTTGAGCAGGAAGCCTCGGCCCGGCACAGTCATCCCGCTACCGGCGATCTGCTCGATGGTGTTGGTGTAGCTGACGACGTTGCCCCACTTGTCGGCGACGACGAGGTGATTGGTCTGGGTGCCCTCGTGCACCGGGTTCGGCGAGACGTTGCTCGTGGCGCAGTTGGCGTAAGGCGGGTGTGGAGTGCCGGGTGCCGCGGGTGAGGTGAGCGCGGTGTTGCCCACCAGGCAGCGGCGGGTAGCCGCAAAAGCCGGGTCCAGCAGGCCATGTTGCGGGACTGGCACGAAGTCGGAGTCGCCGATGTAGGCGTTGCGGTCGGCGAAGGCCAGTCGGCTGGATTCCAGGTACTGAAGCAATGCCTGCGCGCGGGGCTCTGATGACAGATCCCAGCCCTGAAGGATGTTCAGCGCCTCACCGGTGGTCAGACCGCCGCTGGACGGAGGCACCATGCGGTACACGTCCAGCCCGCGGTAGGCGACGTGGGTCGGAGCACGAAGCTTGGCCCTGTAATTGGCGACGTCGGAGGCGGTCATCAAGCCCGGGCGGATGGTGAGCGGTGTTCCCGACCACACCGGCGGATGCTGCACCGTATCGGCAATTTGCACACCCAGGGAGCCGCCGTATGGGTAGCCCGCACCATGTTGGGCAAGTAGCTGGTAGGTGCGCGCCAGGTCAGGGTTCCTCAGCGTGAAGCCGACGGGCAGCGGCTGGCCATCTGAGGTCAGGAAGAGTCTTCGGCTGCTGGTGAAAGCCTGCAGGTCTTGCAGCGCCGCCTGCTCGTGTTGGACGAGGTCAGGGGTGATGGTGAAGCCGCGCTGCGCAACGCCAATGGCTGGGCCTAGGTCGGCGGCAAAGCTGCGGGTGCCGTAGTTCCGCACGGCCTTGTCCCAGGTCGCGACCATGCCTGGCACTCCCACCGACAGCCCCGAATGACGGGCGTCCTCGAAGGCCAGCGGCCTACCGGTCGCGGGGTCGATGAACAGTTGTGGCGTGCAGGCAGCAGCGCACATCTCACGTCCGTCGATCGTCACCACCTGATGCGTCTTGGCGAGGTAGATGGCCATGAAGCCACCGCCTCCCGGACCCGCGACGAAAGGCTCGGTGACACCGAGTGTGCTTGCCACGGCAACCGCAGCATCGATGGCGTTGCCACCTGCCCTCAGGGTCTTGATCCCGGCCTTACTGGCGTTGAACTCCGCCGATGCCACGCGCCACCGGTACCGACCGCGACCGGCTCCTTGACATCGTGCGACGGCCGAAACGGCGACGGCGACGCCGCCCCCAATGAGGCGATGATGGCGGCAAACACCGTTACCACAACGACAGGACGAGCGCGCATGACACATCACAAACATGATGAACTGACTTGTGAGTCCAGTCATACTGGCGGGCCAATGTGGGCGTGTCACCAGGCAAAGGGCTGTCCATGCTTTCGCACGCGACCTCCCCTACCGTGCTGGACCAGGTCTGCCCGTCCTGCGCCCGGGAGACGATCCCCATATTGGGCGAGACGACGTATTCGCCGGCAAGAACAGCCTGGATCGAGGAATGGTCATCCACGCCATGAGTGTCGCCGCCGTGGTCATCGGGAGTGCCTGTCCCGTCATGCGGAAGCGGCACCACATGCGGCACGCAAGTGGGTGGACAGCTCGAAGAACGAGCTGCCCACCCAAGCACCTACAACAGCGGCGGGGTCAGCCGAGACGGAGTACTCCGAGCAGACCGTGGGACTCGCCGCCGGGTCCGGCGCTGAGCCACACGTCCGTGGTGGCGGCCGAGGACCCGCTGCGGGGCAGCAGTCCCCACAGGCCGTCAACCGTGATCGGCGCGCCATCGGTTCCGCGCAAAGTGGCCAGGAGCCGTCCGGTGAGCGGGTCGAAGGCATGGCCGACCGCCACGGCTGCGTCACGGCGGGATGGGCAGGGTCTTTGATTGTGCGTATGCGCCCTCGGCGTTCGGGTTCGTTCCTGCGGGCGTTCACCTTCGGCCACGTCCGCCGCATCGGTGGATCGGTGGCTAAGGGGTCTGACGATCCCGTCCTTCGGATGTGTCCGCGAACGGTCGGTTCTGAGCCACGACGAACACGTCGACGACGTGGTGGCGGACAAGTTTCTTGACGACGGGCGATGAGACACGCGGCCCCGTCCCCCATGTGCGGTCAAGGGTGGTCCAGAATGTGCACGTGACTCCACCCGCAGCCGTCGACACTTCGGCGCGACGGAAGGCACGTGGGGCGTTTTTCACGCCCGAACCGCTGGCTGCGTACGTGACAAATTGGGCGGTTCGGTCCCCCGGCGACAGCATCCTGGAGCCGTCGTGTGGTGAGGCAGCCTTCCTGCTCGCCGCCGTTGCGAGGCTGACCGCACTGTCCGGGGCCTCACCAGATGTTCCCGATCGACCCACGTTGCATGGCGTCGAAATGCATGAAGCTTCGGCGGCAGCCGCCCGTAACCTGATCACCCAAGCCGGGGCCCAGGCAGACATCGTCACTGCCGACTTCTTCACCGTTACCCCCGAGTCCCGGTACGACGCCGTGATCGGGAACCCTCCCTATATCCGATACCAGGACTTCAACGGTGCTGCGCGATCGCGCTCCAGAGCGGCTGCCCTGCGAGCTGGCGTCCCATTGAGCGGCCTCGCGTCGTCGTGGGCGGCGTTCACCGTCCACGCCAGTCTGTTCCTCAAGCCGGGCGGTCGAATCGGACTCGTGGTGCCGGCCGAACTGCTCACAGTTAACTACGCCGCACTGGTGCGGCGGTTCCTCATGGAGAGGTTCGGCACGGTCCGCCTGGTCATGTTCACCGAGCGAATCTTCGGCCCTGATGTGCTCGAAGAGGTGGTGCTGCTCCTGGCTGACGGGTATGACCCTTCCGGCAAACACGGAACTGACCACTTTGAGCTCTTCGAGGCCCTCAACACAGCCGCGTTGTCTGAGGCAGCGGTCGCCCGCACCTGGAAGCCGACAAGCACTTCCGACAAATGGACACCCTCACTGATGTCCACCGAGGCGCTGACGACATACACCGACCTCACCTCAAGTCAGGACTACAGCGTGCTGGAAGCCTGGGGCGACACGACCCTGGGCATGGTCACGGGGAACAACAGGTACTTCGCGCTTTCACCCTCACGCGCAACGGAGTTGCGACTGCGTCCGGCCGATCTGATCCGCCTGTCGCCGCCAGGTTCTCGGCACCTGCGGGGCATGACCTTCACGGAATCAGCCCGCGACGAGTTAGGCAAGACAGGCTCAGCCACCTACCTCTTCCGTCCGGCCGGCGAGCCGTCGACGGCCGCAGCGGCGTACATCGCTGCCGGCGAAACGGCCGACGTGCAGAGCGCCTACAAGTGCCGAGTCCGTACGCCGTGGTGGAGGGTGCCCCTGATCCAGCCTGCGGATCTGCTCTTGACGTACATGAACGCCGACACCCCCAGGTTGTGCACCAACCGAGCCAAGGTCCATCACCTCAACAGCGTCCATGGCGTCTACCTACGTCCGAAGTACAAGGGTCTGGGTCTGGACATGCTCCCGCTTGCGTCACTCAACTCGCTCACCCTCCTCGGCGCCGAGACGGTTGGTCGGGCCTATGGCGGCGGCATGCTCAAAATCGAACCCCGTGAGGCCGATCGTCTCCCAGTCCCCTCCCCCGATCTTGTGAAGGCGGCACGCAAGGCGTTGTCTGACATCCGTCCCCAAATGGCCACTCACCTGCGTGCTGGCCAACTCACTCATGCCGCTCGACTGGTCGACAACGTTCTACTAATCGGTGAGCTTGGCATGTCCCATACCGACGTCCGCGCGCTTAGGGATGCACACGCCGAACTGACCGCGCGCCGTACAGTAAGGAACGCTCGTGGCTCGAATTGACGATCTCCTGATCGCTGCGATCAAGGCCGCCGGACCGAAGCCGGCAGACGATGCCCCACAAGGCATCAAGAACCCGTGGGTCGGCAAACTGTCCAACACGCTCGCCATGGCCATCGCGCAAGAACTCCGCCATCGCGGAATGAAGGAAGCCCGGCCGGCCACCCCAGGCGAGCTCGGCCTGTCCGGGGCCGAACGACGACTCGCTGGGGGCATCGGCGCCAAGAAGGTCGACGTCACCTGGGCGACCGAGGAGTCGGGCCTCATCCTCGCCTGCAGCGTAAAGACCATCATGTTCCGGGACGGCAAGACCGGGCAGTACCAGAAGAATCTCACCAACCGTCGTGGCGACCTCCTCGTGGAGGCTGTCACCCTCCACCGCCGCTTTCCATACGCGGTGATCGCCGGCTTCCTGTTCCTGGACCACCTGGCCGCCGAAGACGGCACAGCGCGACGCAACTCCACCTTCGCGAACGCCTTTCCCCGGCTGCGGCTCTTCACCCGGCGCCCCGACCCAGCCGGCCGGGAGGAACAGTTCGAACGCCTCTTTCTCCTCCTGGTCGACTCCAACGCTTTCCAGCCCCGAGTCACCTGCTACGAGGTGCACGACCCAGATACACCGGTCGACCTGCACAAGACCCTCGACGACATCGTGGAACTAGTCGCCGAACGGAACTTCGATCTGTACGAAGCTACTGGCGACGGCAGTGTTCGGCCACTCTAGGCACCCGACCAACAGCATCCACGTCGGACGTGAAGTGGGGGCACGCATGGGGGCTAGCTATGGCTGGTGGTGGCGGGGATACCGTGTTTGACGGCGACTCGCAGTGCGTACCGACTCCTGCGGTGCTGGGTGATCTTGGCGGTCTTTCCCCATGCTCGCCGGATCACCTCTTCTAGGGCGACGCGTTCCTCTGGCTTGAATCGCAATGTGAGGAGCACAACCTCTCTGACGGCAGGTCGAGGCGAAGTGCGCTCAGGCTTGGTGCGCTCACCCCAGTTGGGGACGTTGCCACCCTCCTATAAGCCAATGCCGGTCGCTCCGCAGGTCACCGCCTGCGGCACAAGTCCATGCCAGTCGCGGCCGGCGTCGTGGAGTCGTAATCTCGAGTGTCAGGCTTCGGCCGAAGAACTCGAGAGGGCGATTCGCGTGACTGCACTGCTGATGACCGGTTTCCCTGGATTTCTCGCCTCTGCCCTGCTCCCCCGCTTGCTGACACGTCGCGAGGGAGTCCGGGCCATCTGTCTGGTCCAGCCCCAGCACATGGCTATGGCGCGGCGTCGAGTCCGCGAGATCGAGGCGGCGCATCAACACACGCTCCACCGCGTTGAGCTGATGCAGGGCGACATCACCGTGCCAGACCTGGGGATCGATCCGGCCGTTCACGATGTCCTCCAGGAGGTGAACGAGGTCTGGCACCTGGCGGCGATCTACGACCTGACCGTCGCCCGTGGCGTAGCCCGCCGGGTCAACGTCGATGGGACGGCGCGGATCCTAGAGTTCTGCCGGTCGCGGCCTCAGTTCAGCAGATTGCAGTACGTCAGCACCTGCTACGTCAGCGGGAGGTACCAGGGCGAGTTCACCGAGGATGCTCTCGATGAGGGGCAGACCTTCCTCAACCACTACGAGTCCACGAAGTTCGAAGCCGAGAGGCTCGTCCGCGCGGCGATGGTGGACGGCTTGCCGGCAACGGTCTACCGACCTGGGATCGTCGTCGGCGACTCCCGCACCGGCGAGACCCAGAAGTTCGATGGCCCCTACTTCTTGGCTGCGTTCCTGCGCAGGCAACTCTGCGTGGCTGTGGTCCCAGCTGTTGGCGGCATTGACCGAGTCAAGGTTTCCGTGGTCCCTCGGGACTTCGTCATCGAGGCGATGGACCAGTTGTCCGTGCTCGACCGGTCAGTCGGGCGCACCTTCGCCCTCACGGACCCGAATCCGCCGACGGTCCGACAGCTGGTCGACTCCTTCGCCGGCCACCTGGGCAAGCGAGTGATCTGGGCGCCTCTGCCGCTGGGTATCACCCGGGCCGTGGTCGGCTCGGTGCCGGGCCTGGAGCGCCTGCTCGGCCTGCCGGCCGAAGCGCTGAATTACTTCGCCTCCCCGACCACGTACTCCACCGCCAACACCCTCGCTGAGCTGGCCGGGACCGGGCTGGAGTGCCCGCCGTTCGAGAGCTACGCCGGCAGATTGCTGGACTTCATGATCGATCATCCGGAAATCGACTCCTCGGCGATGGTCTGAGCACGCAGCGCCCGGAGTCCAGCACGAACCCAGGGAGTAAAGATGTCAGGGGCCAATCCAACACTCATCGTCCATGTCAGCCTGACGGGATCAGAGCGGGACTACGACGAGATCGTGACCTTCTCCCAGCATGACTTCCGGATCGTGCGGATGGGGACCAACGGTGACGTCGCTGCCGCGGAGACGCTGGTTCGGAAGTGGGCCGAGGAGGCCGCCGCGATCGCGGTCACCGGCATCCGGGAGGCGCGGGCTGCCGGGCTGTACGACGGGGAGTTGGAGGTAATCGAGCGGGTCCGGGGCGCCACAACGGCCGTGCCGGTAACCGACGGACATGCGCTGCTCGATGTACTTCAGGAGTGGGCAATCCGGCACGTACAGACCGAGATGCCGGGGTTCTTCAACAACGCCCGGACCGTGGTCCTCGGCGGCGTGAACCACGACCGGACCACCCGGATCCTTCGCGAGTTCACCCAGAACCTGGAGTTCGCCGACCCCCTTCTGCGCCTGGATCTGCCGGCCAAACTCGCCGCCAACCCGATCCTCGGGCTGGCGGCGAACGTGGGGCTGTGGCCGATCCGGAGACTGCCGGGTCAGGTGAAGTCGCGTCTGAATGCACCGGGCCACCGAATCAGCAACGCAATGGCGCGCAACGCAGCCCGCAACTGTGACGTCGTTGTCGCCACCTACGACGAGTTGACCGGCTTCGGGCTGCAGGATCTGGCTGGCAAGACCGTCGTCACCTCCGCCATCTCGGATGACCGGCTCGCCGACCTGGCCAGCCGTGGCGTTGACATGGTGCTCGACGCCACGCCTCAGCCGTTCCACGTCACCGTCGTAGCGGCTGTGCTCGAGGCCATGATGCTGGCCACCGTATCCAGCTCGGGGCGCCTGACCAACGACGATCTGCTTGACATGATCGTCTCGGCGGGCCTTGAGCCCCGCGTGCTCTACCCGAACGGTCCCAGGCGGAAGAGCCGGTTCGCCTTCGTCATCCACCCCCTGTCGCAGAAGTTCTTCCAAAGCGTCGAGCCACTCGGGACGATCGCCAAGGTCGCGCCCCCGGTGGTGATCGACGTGATGGAGAAGGCGCTGGCGTACGCGCCGCCGTTCACGTACTGCCACGTCACCGGCATCAGGTCGCCCACTGGTGCTGAGGCCGAGGGCTGGCTCATCTCGGTGGGCGGAACCCCCAAAGAGCTGATGGCCCACAGCCCCGAGTTCACCTACGCACGACTGCTCGCGGCGGCCGAGACCGCCCGGAAACTCGGCGCACAGGTCATGGGGCTCGGTGCGTTCACCAAGGTCGTCGGTGACGCGGGCGTGACAGTAGCCAAGCAGGCTCCCTTGCCGATCACGACTGGCAATAGCTACAGCGCCTCCGGTGCCCTGTGGGCGGCGCACGAGGCGCTGATGCAGCTCGGGCTCACCGAGCTCGACGACCAGGGACGTATCAGGGGAAAGGTCATGGTGGTGGGCGCAAGTGGGGCCATCGGGTCTGTCTGCGCCAGGCTGCTGGCGCTCTCCAGCGATGAGCTGTGGCTGGTGTCGCCCGAGTCGGCAAAGCTGCTGAGTCTCAAGCACGACATCGAACGAGGAAACCCCCGGGCTGAGATCCACGTCGCGGCCACCCCCAACGAGCACCTCGGGGACATGGATCTCATCGTGACCGCGACCTCGGGTGCCGGGAAGCGAGTCCTGGACATCATGGCGGTCAAACCAGGCTGCGTGATCACGGATGTGGCGCGCCCGCTGGATCTATCGGCAGAAGATGTGGCCAAGCGTCCCGATGTGCTCGTAGTCGAGTCCGGTGAGATCCAGCTGCCCGGCGAGGTGAAAATGAAGAACATCGGCTTGCCGACCGGCGTGGCCTACGCCTGCATGGCCGAGACCGTCGTGCTGGCCCTCGAAGGGCGCTATGAGACCTTCACTGTCGGCCGCAACATCGAGTGGGAGAAGGTCAAGGAGATCTACAAGCTGGGTCTCAAGCACGGAATGAAACTGGCCACGATGTCAGGCGTCAACGGCGTCTTCACCGCAGAGGATCTCGCCAGGATTCGTGAACTCGCGTTGCAGGCCCGGGCCCAGACCGTGGCCGAAGACAGCTGATCCGCCGCGACGGGGGCGGCTGGGCCGGGCCACTGTTGTCGGTCATGGATCTCCGTGGTCTGCTTCTGGCGGCGTAGACCTGCTCGCTTCAACTGGACGGTTGGCGTGATCGTCAGGTCCATGGCGACATGGGCGGTCCATCGTCGATCTCCAGCCAGCGCCATGGCGTCCATGGATTTCGGTGACCCCGGCCACTGGCAAGTGGTGGGCAACTTCCGCCCACCCGCGAGGATCTTGCCGTCACCGTCGGCGCCGACCAGAGTCTTGACCAAACCGTCGACGCTGGCGGCGCGGACATCGAACGGGGCGCACGTCATCGGCTCATCTCCCCTCGAACCGTGGGGGCCGCTTCTCGGCCCGCGCCCGGGCGCCCTCGACCAAGTCCTCGCTGGCCCAGCAGCCCTCGAAAGCCTCGAAGAGCTCCTTGCTCGCGACCGGGTCGAGCTCAGGCTCGAAGAGGCTGTTGAGGACTTGTTTGGAGTAGCCGACCGTCAACGGCGCGAGCTCAGCCAGGTCCTCAGCCCAGGCGATGGCATCATCGACCGTGCCGACACGGGCGACGAAACCGCAGGAGCGAGCCTGCTCGGCATCGAGCTGGTCGCAGGCCAAGAGCACTGCCCGGGCCGTGCCGGGGCCAGCGAGTAGCGCGAACCGCCGGATCGTCCACGGGTCGACCGCCAACCCGATCTTCGCGGTCGGTATCCCGAAGACCGCGGTGGGCGCGGCCACCCGCAGGTCGGCGGCCAGAGCGAGCTGGGTGCCGGCTCCGATGGCTGGTCCGTTGACCGCGGCCACGACGGGCACCGGGGCGTCGGTGACGGTGCGCAGCATGTCATAGAGAGCGTCACGGAAGTCCGCGGTGTAGACACCTCCGAGGTCGGCCCCAGAACAGAAGCTGGTCCCGTTGCCGGTGAGCACTATCGCCCGGGTTCCCCCAGCGACGGCCGAGCGAACCGCGTCGCGGAGCGCGTTGCACAGCTCGATGTTCAACGCGTTGCGCTTCTCGGGGCGGTTCAGCGTGATCACAGCAACCCGTCCGTGCCACGTCAAGTCGATCATTGCAGCTCCTTCCAGATGGTGGCGGGGTGATCGGGAGGGTGTCAATGTGGCCACCGGGCGCGACACGTTCAACCCACAGAGCTCGTGCACCCGGCGGTGAGCTCACAGTTGCACGGACTTGATCTCGAGAAACTCCTCCAAGCCGTAGGCTCCCAGCTCGCGGCCATTGCCACTCTGCTTGTAGCCACCGAACGGTGCCAGAGCGTTGAAACGGCCGCCGTTGATG
>Ga0208850_1000033_pt1 | contig 58875 bp, 49 predicted proteins | sample NGESurshal092012_5_FD_184475 | JGI IMG/M metagenome (GOLD analysis project Ga0208850, IMG submission 184475) | Arctic peat soil microbial communities from Barrow, Alaska - NGEE Surface sample 210-2 shallow-092012 (SPAdes) | ecosystem: Environmental > Terrestrial > Soil > Wetlands > Peat ... | reverse complement strand
CCGATGTATCAGATCACGTCTGGAAGCTCGAAGAATTGATCGCGCTGCTCGGAGTTTCTCAAAAGTGAGACTATACCGGTACAGGCGATTGACCCATTGCCACCCTAGTTGTGACCAGGCACGTTTAATCCCGGAACGCCGTGTTGGTTAGGGGCCCTTATCCGGGTCCGCCATCGCAATGGCCCAGTTATTTTGTCGCGGTGGCTTCCCCTCTAGCATCCATCAAAGCTCCTCTGTGACACTGGGATCTTGCCGCTTTTCACTGGGCGGATTGCCCTATGCTGATCCGTGTTGAAACATGAACCTATTGAGGGTTCCTTGATGAAGAACCAATTCGCAAAGGTCTCGCGGAATCCCATCAGCCTAGCAGGCGTGGTGGTCACCACCATCAGCGCGATCATCTTCCTGACGCTGTTCGCCATCGAGCTGGTGGGCTTCAGCGGCGGCCCCTACGTCGGGATCATGGTCTACGTGATCGTCCCCGCCTTCTTCGTGGGTGGCCTGCTCCTCATTCCTTTCGGGATCTGGCGCGCCCGGCGAAAGGCCAAGCTCGCGACGGAGGCCGGTGAAGCACCGGCGCCCGAGGACTTCCCGGTCATCGATCTGAACAAGGTTGGGGTCCGCAAGACCGTCCTTTTTGTCGCGGCGCTCACAGTTGTCAACGTGGTCATCATCGCCACTGCTACCTATAAGGGCGTAGAAGTGATGGGATCCACGCAATTCTGCGGCACCGCCTGCCATAGCGTGATGACGCCGGAGTACACCAGTTACCAGCGTTCCCCGCACGCGCGCGTGAAGTGCGTGGAATGCCACATCGGATCGGGCGCGAGCTGGTTCGTGAAGTCGAAACTCTCCGGCTCCTGGCAGATAGCGTCGGTGCTGTTCAAGCTCTACGAACGGCCCATTCCGACCCCCATCCACAACCTGCGCCCGGCGCGGGAGACCTGCGAACAATGCCACTGGCCCGCCAAATTCGTGGGCGACCGACTGAAGATCATCACCAAGTTCGACGAGGACGAGACGAACACCGAGAAGAAAACTGCCCTCCTGCTCCACGTGGGCGGAACCATGGGGTCCACCTCCCGGGGCATTCATTGGCACGTCGACCCCGGCGTCCGCGTGAGCTTTGTGTCCGACGAGAAGCGCGAAAGCATCGGCGATGTGGAACTGACCCTGGCTGACGGCACCCACCGGGTCTACAAGGCGTCCACCGCCCCCGCAAAGCCGGTGAAAGGCACGCGGAACATGGAATGCGTCGATTGCCACAACCGGCCTTCGCACATCTACCGCCTGCCGGATGAGGAGGTCGACGACGCCCTCTTCGATGGCCGCATCGACCGTACACTGCCCTTCATCCGCCGAGAGGCTGTGAAGGCACTCAAGGCCACCTACGCCACCCGAGAAGAGGCCAGTGAGAAGATCCGCCAAGCTGTTCAGGGCTTCTACTCGGCCTCTTATCCCGACCTGGTGAAGACGAAGGCCCTGTCCATCGACACGGCGGTGAAGAGTGTGCAGGGCATCTACAATTCCAATGTCTGGCCCAGCATGAAGATCGCGTGGGGCGCCTACCCGAGCAACCTCGGACACACCGCGGCGACCGGCTGCTTCAGGTGCCACGACGACGAGCACAAGACTGTCGATGGCCGCACGATCCCCCAGGACTGCGCGCTCTGCCATTCCTTGCTGGCAGAAGATGAGGCCGACCCGAAGATCCTGAAGGAACTGATCCAGCACTGAACCGGGCCATCCTCGAGCACTACGCAGGCGGCGTGAAATCCATCCGCGCCGTCGATGATGCCACACGCGAGGAACTTCTCGACCACTTCGTACAGGGAGCCGCCATACGGGAATTCCTGACAGACGGCGCACGGAATTCCTGACAGACGGCGAATAACTGCGACCGTACTATAACTCGTGGCGCCGCTGTGTCACGGCGGCCGAAACTCTTCTCGGCGTGAGCTTGAATTCACGTTCATCACAAGATTGACAAGGGGAACAATTCATGAAGCGCACACTTTCTCTCCTCGCGCTGGCGGCGGGTGTGGTCTTCACGGCGACGATGGCCGGAGCACAGGCGGCCCACACGTATGTCGGCGCCAAAGCATGCGGCATGTGTCACAAGACCGAAAAGCAGGGGGGCCAGTTCGGCATCTGGGAAAAGACGAAGCACGCGCAAGCGTATGCGACGCTGACCACGCAGGCGGCGAATGACATCGCCAAGGCGAAAGGGATTACGACGCCCGCCGCTAATTCACCAGCGTGCCTCAAGTGCCACGCCATCGTCGGCGACGCCAAAGCCGACGTCAAGAACGGCGTGCAGTGCGAAATGTGCCACGGTCCGGGTTCGGATTACAAGAGCCTGACGGTGATGAAGGACAAAGACCGGGCGGTCGCGGCCGGGTTGAAGGTGTACAAGGACAATGCGGCGATCGAAAAGCAGTGCCGCACATGTCACAACGAAAAGAGCCCGACGGCGAAGGAGTTCAAATTCGCAGAGCGGTGGGCGAAGATCCGGCATCCCGTACCGAAGAAGCCGTAAAATCCCCCACTCAGTCGAGAGAACAGCCTGCCTATGAGGCAGCGCGTATTTGTTTCTGCATTGTTGCTTGGAGGTCTCTTTCAACTGAGTGCACCATCGGCTCTCGCACAGACGAGAGCCGATTGCCTCACCTGTCACAGCGACTCAACACTTTCCAAAGAAGGCCCCGGCAATAAGACCATCTCGCTTTTTGCCGATGAGTCGATCCTCAACAAGTCGATGCATGCGAAACTCGAGTGCGTTGCTTGTCATGTGGGGTTCAAACCGGACGACCTGCCGCACAAAGCCCAGATTGAGCCGGTCGCGTGCCAGCGTTGCCACGCCGAGATCGGGCAGCAATACCAGAAGAGTACGCACGGCCAGCTGGAGGCGAAGCACGACAACAACGCCCCGACCTGCACGCTATGCCACGGCACGCACGGAGTGCTCGGCAAACGCGATCCGAAGTCGGCGTCGTTCCCGACGCACGTCCCCACGCTGTGCGCACAGTGCCATCGCACCGGGCAAAGGGCCGCCCTTCGCTACACCGGCACCCAAACCAAGATCGTGGAGGGGTATACCGAGAGCATCCACGGCAAGGGACTCATCGAGAGCGGGCTCGTCGTCGCCGCCACGTGCACGAGCTGCCACACAGCGCACAGCGTTCTCCCGCGCGACAGCGCGCAGTCAAGCGTCAACCGCAACAATCTCCCCGCGACGTGCGGAGCTTGTCACGCCGGCATTGACGAGCAGTTCGAGCGCAGCGTGCATTCGGCGAAAGTCACAAAGACCGACAAGAAGCTGCCGGTGTGCGATGACTGCCACACTGCGCACACCATCAGCCGCACGGACGCGCAGGGATTCAAGCTCCGCATCATAGGTCAGTGCGGCAACTGCCACGAAGCGATCACTAAGACCTATTTCGAGACCTACCACGGCAAGGTCTCGCGCCTCGGCTACACGAAGACGGCGCAGTGCTACGACTGCCACGGTTCGCACGACATCCTGCCGGTCACCGACCCGCGCTCTCACCTGAGTCGCGACAACGTGGTGGCCACGTGCAAGAAGTGCCATCCGGGCGCCACGCGCCGCTTCACAGCGTACCTGACGCACGCGACCCACCACGAACCCGGCAAGTACCCCCTCCTCTTCTGGGCCTTCTGGGGAATGACTGGCCTGTTGGTGGTGGTCTTCACGGTCGGCGGAGCACATACACTGCTCTGGCTGCCGCGCGCGCTCAAGATTCGCCGCGAATTCGGCAGGTATCCGCCCGCGGTCGAGGGGCAACTCGAGTACGAACGGTTCACGCGGTTGAATCGCCTGCTGCACGTGATCATGATCGTCAGCTTCATCAGCCTTGCGCTCACCGGCATGACGCTGAAGTTCTCGTACACCAGGTGGGCATCAGTGCTCTCACACCTGTTCGGCGGATTCGAGACGGCCGGCTACATCCACCGCACGGCGGCGGTGGCGATGATCTGTGTGTTCATTGCGCACATCATCGACGTGATCAGGCGGAAGCGCCGCGAAAAAACCCCGTGGAAAGATCTCCTCTTCGGGCCGAAATCGATGATGCTCGGGCGCAAAGACCTCGCGGAGTTTGCGGGATCCATCAAGTGGTTCCTCGGACTCGGCAAGCGCCCGAACTATGGCCGGTGGACCTACTGGGAAAAATTCGACTACTTCGCAGTATTCTGGGGCATCGTGGTGATCGGCTCGACGGGATTGTTGCTCTGGTTCCCGACGGTCTTCGCGCGGTTCCTCCCCGGCTGGTTAGTCAACGTGGCTACGATCATCCACAGCGACGAGGCGCTGCTCGCGACCGGGTTCATCTTCACGATTCACTTCTTCAACACGCACCTGCGTCCTGAGAAGTTCCCTATGGACATCGTGGTCTTCACCGGTCGCATGACCGTTGAAGAGCTGATGCACGACAAACCCGCGGAGTACGAGGAACTGATCGCGAAGGGCGAACTGGAGCAACACCTCGTCGTACCCTATCAGCCGATCGTGATCAGGACGATTCGCGCATTCGCGTGGACGGCGCTCGCAATCGGATTCATGATGGTGCTGTGGATCGTCTACGCGATGGTGTTCGCGCACCCATGATGCGTTCGGTCTTATTTTTCTTTCGTGGCCACCAAACGGACGTGCCGCACGAGTTCTTCTATCTGCTCGGGCTTCAGGCTCTTCTTGTAGCTTGGCATTTTGCCCTTGCCGTCCGCAATGATCGCAGTCAATTTGCCGTCGCTGATTTTCTGCACTTCCGGTGAGGCGAAATCCCGCAGTCCCATCTTCTTTCCCATTGGGGTGTCGCCCTTTCCGGTCGCGCCGTGACAGGCTGAGCATTTTGCCTTGTACAGGCCCGCGGCGCCTTGCGCAACCAGCGGCCTATTCCATAGGGCCATCATCGTTACTGCGACTGCCGCGAGCAAAGCGGGCCGCAGCCCAGTCTTCATACTTGCCATGATTCCTCCTGAGAAATCCGCACCTCGTTTTCAGTCAACCTAAAATGCGTACGGCGCAATTTACACCAGCGTAGACATCGGCGAGTAGGTGCGGCCTCGAGCTTCCTGAAGCTCTGGTCGACAATCAAGAGCATCTTCTCGATGAGCGCGGTCGGGTTCTCCACCTTCTATAATCGCTTCGCCGCGCCTGTGCGTAGGTCTTCCGAAACTCGCCCTGCAGTCGTTCGGCTTCCTTCTCCGTCACTGCTGCTGCGATGGCTTGGAGATCAGCCGTCACCTCAGCCTGGCGCTTGAGCGCGTACTGGGCGTCCTAGGCGTGCTTCAAGCGGAGGATCGAGCTCGGGCTGAGTGGGCGTCCCCTCGCCCGGCAAACCGCGAAGCGCCAGCTCGAAGTCACCGAGCGAGAGGTTCCGCGCCATGTGCGGGTGATTCGCGCTTCCTGGACGCGGGATCGGGACGATCACCGCGCGACTCGGCGTCGGGCGGTGATTTCGTAGGAAATGGCATCACACACACTCGGGGTACACGGAACTTCGGACAGGGTGCACGTGCGATACTGAACGACCCCCCTTGCTACCGTTGTGCCGCCAGCGTGCGAAGGTAGTTGATCACCGCCCATTTCTCGTTCTCGACCAGGGTGGCCTTCGGCATCACGCCGCGGCCTTCAGTCATTTTCCAAAAGAATGCGCCATCGGATTGGGACTGCACCTGCTTCGAAGCGAGGTCGGCGGGGCGCGGCACCAGCGAGGCTGCCAGCATTCCGTCGCCGTGGCCGGCCTTCCCGTGACACGGCTCGCAGTCGCGGTGGAACAGATTGTGGCCGCGTTGCAAGGCGTCGGGCATCGGCGGGAGCGGGTTCGCGCGGTGGCTCGCGCGCTCCGGCGCGACCCACGGTCCCGCGTTCGCCGACCCCTGCGCCCGCGCCGGCGTGGGGGCCATGAACGATATCAGGGCGAGTGCGGCGGAAATGGCGAGGGCACGCACGACGGATTTACCGACTCTGTGGTTCAGGGACATCGTCAACTCTCCTCTCTCAGGTTGTGCAACGCGGCCAGTTGTGTGGCGACGAATGCATACGTGCTCCATACGCAGAGCAAAAGCAAGGCAATCGTGACCGGGATCGCCAATGGGACGCGCGACGACCAGAGCGCGCGCGGCGGGACGGACGGCCAGGGTCGCGCCGGCGCACCGGCGAGCTTCACGTCGGCCGCCGAGCCGTCCAGCTCCGGCGGGGATCGCAGCGCGACACGGAACGTCAGCTCGCCCTTGGCGTCACCCGGCAATGCTGTGGGAAATGCCACGGCCGCCGTGCCGTCGTCCAGCGTCTGATCCTCGCCGAGTGTCATCAAGCCAAACGTGCGCCTCACCGAGAACGCGACCGTGGCGCCTTTCACCGGCAGTCCGTTGGCGGTGACCTTCGCCACGAGCATCTCCCGTTTGTCCTCGGTGGTGCGCGTCAATTCGATGACCGCCTTGCCCTGCGCGGTCTGTGCGCGCACCGCCGACCAGGGTGCCGCCGCGGCAACGCCGCAGGCGAGCAATGCGATCCCGAGCGTCGCCGGACTCAGGCGTGAGTGTGCGCGCCCCGCTCCCGCGAACGCGTGGCCGGGCCTCACCGTGCCCTTCACCTCTTCGGCATCCTCGACGGTCTCCCATATCGAGAGGATCGGGAACAGGCGCGAGAACAGCGTAAAGAGCAACAGGAAGCCGGCGAACGCTCCCGCCGTGATCAGACATTCCACGAGACTCGGGAAATAGTGCGGCGCAATCCCCGCCGCCTGCGCCGGGATGAACGGCGTCTCCAAAGTCGGCACGACGATCAGGAACCGCTTCCACCACATGCCGACGTTGATCAGCACCGAGGCAGTCATGATCGCTCCCAGCGAACGGCGGCTGGGGAAGACCAGCAGTCCGATCGGAACGAACAGGCCGAACGTTGCCCAGAGCCAGAACGATCGGCCGAAGGCGGTGTTGCCGGCGAGCAGATCGAGCAGCCGCGAGTCTGATTCGAGCCCGCCATACCACGCCGTGAGGTATTCACTCAACGTGAAATAGGCATAGAGCAGCGAGAGGACGAGCAGGATCTTCGCCAGCTTGTGGAAATGCTCCGGCAGGAGATAGCGCTCGAGATGGTACGCGCGGCGGAAGATCACCATCGCCGTGATGATCCCGGCCGTGCCGGAGAAGATCGCCCCGATCACGAAGTAGGGACCGAAGATGGTGCTGTGCCAACCGGGCCGCAGCGTCATGCCGAACACCCACGACACGACGGTGTGCACCGACACCGCCACCGGAATGATGATCACCGCCATCGCGCCGAGGGCGCGCGCGAGAAGTCGCCGGTGGGCCGGCGTTTCCCGGTATCCGAGCGACAGCAATTCGTACAGTCGCACGAGCTTCGGAGAGCGACCATGCTCGCGAGCGTGCTGCGCCAGCATCGGCATGTCCGGAATCATCGCCACGTACAGATAGAGGAAGCTCCCCGTCAGGTACGTCGTGACCGACACTAGATCCCAAAGGATCGGCGACTGTAGCCGGCCGTGGATGAGCAGGTTCAGAAGACGGTCGGGGCGCCCCATGTCGATCATCACACTGCTCGCGCCGATGAGGAGCGCGATCACGGTGATCGCCTCGGCCATGCGCGTGATTGGCCGGCGCCAACCGGCGTCCGTGACGCGCAGAATCGCCGAGATCAGTGTTCCCGCGTGGCTGATACCGATGAAGAACACGAAGTTCGTCATGTACACGCCCCACGACACATAGTTGCGCATCCCGGTCACGCTCAGCCCGAAGACGAGCTGATAGATCCATGCGATGAAGCCGATGGCGCATACCGCCAGCAGACTCGCGATCCAGAGGCGGCCGGGGCCGCCCAAAGGATCGAGCGTCGCCAGCAGATCCCGCTCGACGTCGGTCACCGTGCGCCGCACCGGGCGAGCGAACGAGGTGACGGTACCGATCTGACGATCGGAAAGTGGCATTGCGTTCATCGCTACTCGGCTCCTCTTGCTTCGTGACCGGTGTTGGCGCCGGGTTCGCCGGGCGCCGGGTAGCGCCGGTTGTCCGCCGGCAGGTAGTGGACGCGAGGCTTGGTCCCGAGCTCCTCCATGTACCGGAAGGCGGCGCGATCGCGGAGCAGCGCGGAGAGTCTCACCGTCTCACCCTTCCCGTTCGTCACCGCGTCTTCGTTCTCATCGCCGAACCAGATGGCAGCCATCGGGCACTGGGCAGCGCAATGTGGAAGCTTGCCCTCACGCGCCATGTCGGCGCAGAAGTCGCACTTCTCGGTCGTGCCGACGCGCCGCGGATACCCCCATTCCGGCGAGTAACCGCGTGCCACGGCCGCCGGCGGATTATCGGGGCGGCTCCAGTTGAACACGCGCACCGAATACGGGCAGGCGGCCAGGCAGAACCGGCAACCGATGCAGCGCTCGTTGTCGATCAACACGATCCCGTCCTGGCGCTTGAACGTGGCCCCGACCGGACACACGCGCGTGCAGGGCGGGTTGTCGCAGTGAAAGCACGGCCGCGGGAACCAGTATGGCGCCGCGGTCGAGGAGTCTTGCATTGAGAACACCCGAATGAACTCCCGGTCCGGCGGCACGAAGTGGCTCTTGGCGCAGGCCTTGGTGCACTTGCCGCAGCCGTCGCATGCCGCGAGATCGATGACCATCACCCAGCGGCGTCCGGGCACGCCGCGGCGCACCTCGTCGGAAGTTGGCCTGGTGCCCGCGCCGCTCAGCGTCGACGACACCACCAACTCACCATCCGCGGTGAGCGTCAACGTCGCCGGCGCCTTCGCGGCGTCCACAGTATCGCCCGACTTCAGCGAGCTCGTGGCCCCCACACCAGCCACCATGCCGCCCGCCGCCACCAAGCCGGCCCGTAAGAAATCACGTCGCTGCATCGTCATCGGTTTGCGATCGCCTCCGTTCAGAGTCCTGTCGTGGCGGCACTCGCCCCCCGGTTCGCCACGATGATCCGCGGTGTCACGCGGACGCGCGGTAGCCCGTAACACGCGGTCCCGCTGAGCGCTACACAGGCACGCGCCGCGCCGCGGTGCGAGGTCAGCCCGGCATGCAGGTGCGCGGTGGCGTAAGCGCTGGCCGAACAATGCGTTGCGCCTTGAGCGGCGCGTCCAAGGTCAATCGCGCGCTGCCACGCGCCGCGCTCGTCATTGGGACAATTCATGGCGCACTGTGACAAGGCGTGGCGCACCGTCGCCGCGTCGCGATCCGCGCATCACGATTGCCGCGTCACGACTGGCGCTTCGCGCTGAGTGATGCGCCGTCCTCGCGGAAGGGCACTTCACCCGACATCACATCAGCGTTCCCCCCACTTACCAATTGCCACACGCCATATATTGACGAGCAACCCCTTCCGACTTGGTGCCCAAAATGCGGAGTGCACCGCGCCCCGATGCAACCGACGGCCGTTGATGATCAACGTCAACAAGCTGTTCCCACGGTTGAGTATCCGCGTCAAGCTCGCGATCGCATTCGCGCTCGTGGCGCTTGGACCGCTGGCCGTCGTGTCGTTTATCGGCGCCCGCGAGACGGTGTTTCAGATCGAGGCCATGGCGCGCAATACGCTCGAGCACGACCTCGAGATGGCCGAGACCGAGACCGCGCTCTCTCTCAGCTCGGCGGAAGGTCACATGAACCTCATCGCCAACGTCGTGCTCGGGCCGTTGCTCCGTGACGGCGCCATCCCCCCGCGCGAGCGCCTCGACGCCGAACATGTCGTGAAGACGCTCCTTGCCACCGAGCCGACGCTGTACCAAGTGAAGCTCATCGACGCCGACGGCCGCTACCGGTTGCTCGTTCGCGCGTCGGGTCCGCCGCTGGACGCCGAGGAGATGGACGGGGGCGAGTACTACGCCTGGCGCGCCAGCTCACTGCGGCCGCACACGCGGTTGCTCTTCGCCATCGAGGTGGCGGGTCCCGAAGAACCCGGCCTTCGGAAGCCGATGCCAGCCGTAGCCATCCTGTTCCCTGTATACGCGCCGAACGGCGAATTCCGAGGCGCAGTAGTCGGCGAGGCGTACGCCTCGGCGCTCTTCTCGCACCTCGATCATGCGTCGGCGGGATTCGGCGGCATCACGGGACTCGTCGACGGCGACGGACACTTTCTCTATCACTCGTTGCGCAAACGCGACTGGGCCACCCTCCTGGCTGCGCGCGATCGGCTGAGCGTGCGCAGCGACTTTCCAGCCGACGTCGCGTCGGCCATCATCTCGGGGCGCGCAGGCACGTTGATGACGCCCGACCGGGAGCTGGTCAGTTTTCGTCCTCTCTCGCTGGGCACGCCCTCCCGGGCCAGACTCTCGCTCTATCGCGTCGTGCCCATCGCCACGGTCGCCGCGCCAGCGCGCTCGTTCGTATTGCTCGTTCTCGGCGCCGCCGGCTTGGCGGCGCTGCTCGTGCTCGGCCTCGCCATGCTCGCGGCGAACGAGTTCACCAAACCGATCTTCCGGATCCGCGACGCCGCATGGCAGCTCGCCCGCAACGAGCCGGTGCGGCAGCTGAACGTCAAGACGAACGACGAGTTCGAGGATCTCGCGAATGATTTCGCGCGGGTAGCCGAGCAGGTCGCGCGGCATCGCGCGCAGCGAGAAGCGCTCATCGCGGAGCGAACGCGCCTGCTCGAGCACACCCATGCCGAGTTGGCCGACATTCTCAAGCATTCCGCCGACGGTATCATCGGGCTCGACCCCTCCGGCGTCGTCACCATCTGGAACGACGGCGCCGAGCGGCTCCTCGGCTACCCGGCGTCGGAGGCCATCGGCCGGGAGATCAACGCGGTGCTCCGTCCCAGCGGCGAGCGGGCCCGCCGTGAGCAGGTGGTGATGCGGCGCGAGCTGGAGCGGGAGCGCGCGGTGGTGAACTTCCTCACCGAAGTGCTGGCCAAGGACGGCACGCCAATTCAGATCAGTCTCACGGCCACGCTCATCGCCGGCGCGGACGGTGGCGCGCTTGGCTCTTCCCTCATCGTCCGCGACAACCGGCTGCAGTCCCGCCTCGAGGATCAGATGCGGCGTTCCGAGCGCCTGGCGGCCATCAGCGTCATGGCGGCTGGGCTGGCGCACGAGATTAACAACCCGTTGGCCATCATCGGCAACCGCATCGAGTGCATGCAGCGCGACGTACGGGACAAGTGGAGCGACACTTCGCTGGCGGCGGACCTCGACGTGCTACAGCAACACGTGGCGCGGCTCCGAGAGCTGACGACGAGCCTGCTCCGCTTCGCGCGCGACGACCGCGGAGAAGCGGGGCCGGTCGCGCTCGGCGCGCTTGCCGAAAGCACCGTGGCGCTCCTCCACCGGACGATGGCCATGCGCCGTTTGCATCTGCAGCTCCACATCAAGCCCGGCGTGCCCGACGTCATCGGGTACGAGAAGGCCATCGAAACGGTCATCGTCAATCTGCTGCTCAACGCGGCAGATGCTACGCCGCCGGACGGAACCGTGACGCTCTCCATTCGATGCAGTGCCGACGGGGAAGCGGTGGAGATCGAGGTGCGAGATACCGGTCACGGATTGGCCCCCGAGCTCCGCGAGCGCGTCTTCGATCCCTTCTTCACGACGAAAGGACCTGGGCACGGCACTGGACTGGGCCTCACCGTGTGCCGCAGCATCGTCGATCGCCACGGTGGCGTCATCGTCGTCGACACGCCGCCCGACGGCGGCTGCCGGTTCGTCGTCACCATCCCCCTCCAACCCATGGGTGCAACGTGGAACGAGCTCGCGTACTCGTAATCGACGACGAACAGGCGATGCTCGAGAACTGCGAGCGTCTCCTGAGTCGGGAGGGCTACACATGCACGACCCTCGCCGAGCCGCTGCGCTTCCGCCAGGTGGCGGCGGAGGTCGATCCGGACATCATCATCACCGACCTGCGCATGCCCGGCGCCGACGGGCTGACCATCCTGGCGGCCGGTGTGGCCGACGACCGCACGCGCCCCGTGATCCTGATGACGGCATTCGCCACGGTCGCCTCGGCCGTGGCCGCGGTCCGCGAGGGAGCGTTTGACTACATCACCAAGCCGTTCACCGCCGACCAGCTTCTCGTCGCCGTCGAGCGCGCCGCGCGCTATCGCAGACTGACGGTGGAGAATCGCACGCTGCGGCAGCAGGTGGAGCTCACCCAGGGCGGCGACGGCATACTCGGCTCGAGCGCGGTCATGCAGCGGCTCCTCGAGCAGGCGGCGAAAGTCGCGCCCACGGACGCGAACGTGCTCATCACCGGCGAGAGCGGCACCGGCAAGGAGCTCATGGCGCTCTTCATGCACGCGCATTCGCTCCGCCAGGCCAAGCCGTTCGTCACCGTCGACTGCGCGGCGATGCCGGAAGGGCTCCTGGAGTCGGAGCTGTTCGGCCACGAGCGGGGCGCGTTCACAGGCGCCGTTCAGCGCACCGACGGACTACTCGCCAAGGCGAATGGCGGTACGGTCTTTTTCGACGAGATCGCCGAGCTCGGGACCAGTCTTCAGTCGAAGCTGCTGCGCGCGCTCGAGCAGCGACAGATACGCCGGCTCGGTGACTCCCGGCTCATCAATCTCGACATCCGCGTGGTGGCAGCGACAAATCACGATCTCGAGGCGACGGTGGCCGCTGGCCTTTTCCGGGAAGATCTGTACTACCGGCTCAACGTCGTCCATTTTAACCTGCCGCCGCTGCGCGCGCGGCACGGCGACGTGCGCATCCTGATGACCGCATTCCTCGAGGAGTTCGCCGTCACCGCGCGCCGCCGGCCGCCCGAGGTGACGGCAGAAGTGTGGACCATCCTCGAGCGGCACCCGTGGCCCGGCAACGTCCGAGAGCTGCGAAACACCGCGCAGCGTCTCGTCGTGTTGGACAACGATGGGCAGATCACGCCGGAGGATCTCGACGACGCGCTCCAACCGCGGGTCAAGCTGCGCGAGGGCGAGCCCGCGAGCTGGCCGCTCTCTTACTCGGAGGCCCAGGAAAAGGCGCTGCGCGACTTCCGTGCCGCCTACGTGGGACGGCTCCTCGAGGTCAATGGCGGCAACGTGTCACGGGCGGCGGTGGCGGCCGGCGTCAGCCGGCGAACGCTTCATCGGTGGCTGGCTGAGCTCAACGGCGCGGTCGCCAAGGAGGGGTCTGATGAATAGGCGCCTGATGGCGAGCGTCGTCCTCGCGGGCGCACTCTTTCACCCGCACGCGCGCCTGGCCGCGCAAGGCGGCATAGTTTCCGGAACGGTCACCGCTCCGGCCCCGCGAATGGGTGGGGTCGTCATCTATCTGATTCCCGCCGCGTCGGCCCGCGTGCCGGCCGCCGCACCGCTCAGCGCCCAGATCGATCAACGCGACCTGCAGTTCGTGCCGCGCGTCATCGCCGTGAGCCCGGGGTCGACTGTATCCTTCCCGAACAGCGATCCCGTGATGCACGACGTCTTTCACCCCAGCATACGCGCCGGCGGCTTCGACCTCGGCATGTACCCTCAGGGTGAGCGCCGCAGCTTCACCTTCGACGATGAAGGCGCCTACGTGATCTTCTGCCACGTGCATCCGGAGATGGTGGCCTATGTCGTCGTGGTGGCGTCGCCGTATCGCGCCGTTACGGACGACGAGGGCCGGTTCAAGCTTGATGGCGTGGCGCCCGGTACCTATCACCTCCGCACCTGGCATCGGCGACTGCGGACGCAGGATCATGTGGTATCAGTTGCCGCCAACGGCACCGTGCGCGTCGACCTGAGACTGAAGTACGGCGTTCCGGTGGAACCGCGGGCGGCGGAGCAGCACCGCCCGCGGTGACCGCGCGCCGGGCCAGCGCGCGCCTACAGTGTCGCTGTAGGAACGACTTCGCGAGAATGGCAGCGCGCCGGATTCCACGTGACCATGAGCATGAGCCAACCGGCGTTGTTGTTCTGGTAGTAATTGCCGACGAAGAAGTACTAAGCTCGTCCCTGGCGTATCTGGGCGCGGACGACGCCGCTGTTCTTGGTTAAAGTGGAATCCCCTATGAGGGCGCTTGTTATTGTTCGATCGCCCGCAGCTTCGCGCCTCATCTCCCGTGCGGAAAGCGATGGCATGAACGGGGTAGAGACGCCCTCCTGCGGCTCATGGTGATTTGCCCCACTACCCACCCAATATTCAAATGCGCCTGCGGGTGATCTCACCCACACCCGTATCGATCACAGGCAGGAGGACGCGATCTAACATCTTCGCCAGCAATGTGCTAGACGTTTCCGGTGAGCATTGGAACGGGCTTTGCTATTCGCACTTAATGCGTAATTCAACCTGCACGGTTGCCGTAATTGCGCCTACACTAGCGCAGGTAATTCTGCCTTGCGGGTTCAAGGATGCTCTGGCTAATTGGGTCAGAGGTTCGGAGTAGGCCAGGGAGTTCACAATCAGCAACGGGGTGGCTCGGTTGGCGAACATCGACTCACAGCACGGTACGGGAAGCTCTGATCAAAGGCCGGTAGAAACGCCGCAAGTTGGACGGCGCAGATTCCTTCAGATGGTCAGCGGCATCGGCGCGGCGCTCTCCGCCCTCGTCATCGGGGCTCCCGTCGTTCGGGCCTTTGTCTCGCCGACGCTGGCGTCGCCGCCGAAGGACGACTGGGTCAAAGTGACCGACGACACGGCACTGCTCGACGTGGGCGTCCCCATCCGGCTGAACTTCGTCGTGTCAGAACAGGATGCGTGGATCGAGAGCCGGATGGTCAAAACAGTGTGGTTGTTCAGCGAAGATGGGGAGAAGTTCAAGGCGTATAACGGTCGCTGCACACACCTCGGGTGCGGGTACAACTTTGACAAAGACGCTAACAACTTCGTCTGTCCCTGCCACCGCGGCCGATTCGACATCAAGACCGGCGCGGTGCTCGACGGACCTCCTCCCCGTCCGCTTGACGAGCTCGAGGTGCAGATCCGCGATAGCGCCGTCTTCGTGAAGTACAAGGAGTACCGGCTGGGCGTTCCCCAACGCGCCGAGGCTTGAGGCCGTGAACCCGATCTTTCGCTGGCTCGACGAGCGCGTTGACCTTCGCGCCCTCAAGGAGCAGTTGCTCGACCGCAAGATGCCGGGCAACCTGACGTGGGCGCACACGCTCGGAAGTGCGACGCTGGCGGTCTTCCTCGTTCAGGTTGTTACCGGCGTGGTGCTGGCGATGTACTACGCGCCATCACCGGACCACGCGTACGACAGCATCCGCTACTTGCAGCAACACGTGCTGAGCGGCGCCCTCCTGCGCGGTATCCACCATTGGGCCGCTTCGGCGATGGTCGTGCTCGTGCTCGCCCACATGATCCGCGTGTTCTCGACGGGTGCCTACAAATACCCGCGCGAGATCAACTGGCTGCTCGGCGTCGTGCTCCTGTTCCTGGTGCTCGGCTTCAGCTTCACCGGATACCTGCTGCCGTGGGACCAGAAGGCCTATTGGGCTACGCAAGTGGGTACTAACATTGCCGGCACGACGCCAGGTATCGGCGGAATGTTGGTGAAGCTGCTTCGCGGTGGCTCGCAGCTCGGCGCGGCCACACTGTCGCGCTTCTTCGCGCTGCACGTATTGCTGATGCCTCTGTTGCTCACAGTGGTGGTCTTTCTGCACCTCGCGATCGTCGTTCGCCAGGGCATCGCGGCACGAACGGGAGCAATGGAAGGGGGAGCGCCGCCGCGCACGAGTGATCCGGAGTACCCCGCGTACTACAAACAGGCGTACGCCAAGAGCAAGGGCGCCGGCGTCCGCTTCTATCCCGACCTCACCGCGAAGGACATCGTCGTGGTGACGGCGATCATCCTCGTTCTCGTGCTGCTTGGTCTCTTCGTTGGAGCCGGACTTGAACCGCCGGCAGACCCGACGGATACCAGCTATGTCCCGCGCCCGGAATGGTATTTCCTGCCGTTCTTCCAGCTGCTGAAACTGGTCCCCGGGTCGCTGGAAAGCCTGGTTGCGGTCGGCATCCCGACCGTGCTGGTGATCCTCCTGGTGGCGCTGCCATTCTTCGACCGCGGCAGCGCGCGCGCTTTCTCCAAGCGCCCGATCGCCCGTTTCTCGCTGTTCTTCCTGCTCGGCGGCGCCGGGCTCTTGCTGGGAGCATCGTTCATGGGTGAGCAACCGGGAGCAATTGCGGCTGAAGTCGGGCGACCACTCTCGAACACCGAGCGCTCTGGTAAGGCGATCTTTGGCGCTTCACAATGCGGGAGCTGTCATGCCGTCGCGGGCAAGGGAGGCGGGAGCCAGGAAAACGCGCCCAACCTCTCGTTGATCGGCCTGAAACACTCCGGCGCATGGATTCACAGCTTCATCGAGAATCCGCTCCGGTTCCACGCCGACTCGAAGATGCCGAGTTTCGGCCCGCCGACGCTTTCGCACCAGGAAATCGAAGAGGTCACGCGCTACCTCGTGACGCTGCGCGGCCCCGGTGGCGAACTCAAGCAGCCCGAGTTCGTTGACACGTTCCCTGAGCTGCCCAAACCCAAGGAGAAGTAATAATGAAACGCGTTGTCCTCGCAGGCCTGGTGTTCGCGGCCTCTGGTGCCATATCGAACGCCGGTGCCCAGACAGTGGACGCCAAGACCGTCTATGATGCGAACTGCAGGAAATGCCACGGCGTGGCGGGCACACCACCGAAGGCAATGGCGGCGAAGTTCCCCAAGATCGCCGCGTTTGACGCCGCGTTTTTCGCGAAGCGATCCGACGACTCAGTGGTCAAGGTCCTCACGAACGGAAAGAGCAAGGATATGCCGTCGTTCAAGAACAAGACGACGCCGGCCGAGATGGCCGCCGTCGCCAAGTACGTGCGCGCGTTTGCAACTAAGGTGAAGTAAGCAGCCGAATAACCAACCGACCGCCGCCCGGTATCGCCGGGCCGGCAGAGGATTCTAAACGATGCGACATATGCGATACGTGCGGTGGCTCTCCGTGGCGCTGGTTCTGTTCATCGCGCCCCGAATGGCAATCGCCCAGCAGAAGCAGCCGCCGGCCGGGTATGCCGGGAGTGCCGCGTGCGTCGATTGCCACAAGGAATCGGTGCATCAGTTCGAGGCCACCGTGATGGGGAAACTCATTAAGGAAAACGGCGGCGTCAAAAACGGCGAGCACGGCTGCGAGTCGTGCCATGGCCCCAGCAAGGCTCACGTTGAGTCGGGCGGTGATGTACTGCCTCCGATTTCATACAGCAGCAAAGCAAAGACCTCGGTTACCGACCGCAACGCGAGCTGCCTGACCTGCCACGAGAAAACCTCGCGCACCATGTGGGCCGGAAGCACACACGAGTCGCGAAACCTGTCCTGCACCGACTGCCACGTCGTGATGCATGACAATACAGAGAGATCGAACCTGAAGAAGGCTTCTGTTCTGGCTACCTGCGGAAGCTGCCACAGGGAAAAGGCAGCGGCGATGAGCAAGTTCTCGCACATGCCGCTCGGCGAGGGGAAGATGGAATGCACAAACTGTCACAGCCCGCACGGGTCGCCGAACGAGAAGCTGCTGGTGGCGAGTTCGGTGAACGAGACGTGTTTCAGCTGTCACGCCGAGAAGCGTGGTCCCTTCATGTGGGAGCATTTGCCCGTAACTGAAAGCTGCTCAAACTGCCACGACCCACACGGCAGCAACAAGATACGCATGCTGAAGTACGTGCCGCCGCGTCTGTGCCAGCAATGCCACCTCACGCCGCACGGCGCCCCCTCGGGGCGTCCTGAGGACCAGGCGTCGGTGCGCTTCAACTACAACAAAGGCTGCGTCAACTGCCATTCGCAAATACACGGTTCGAATCACCCCGCCGGCGTCTTCTTCACTCGATGATGTCGACCGACAGAGGAATATCAAATCATGCGTCACTATAGTCTCAGCATTACGACCGCGTGTGTCCTCGCCGCCGGCGCGCTGACTTGGGGCGTTCCCGCCAAGGGCAATGCGCAGGCGACCAAGGACAGTGCCCAGGCGACCAAGGACAATGCCCAGGCGACCAAGGACAATGCCCAGGCGACTAAGACCAGCAACAGCGGCACCTTCACCGCCGCAGCCGAGGTTGGCGGGCGCGGTTTCACGACAGAACCCAGCGATGTCGATAACGGCAGGCTGGAGCTTTATCGCTCACTTCCCAAAGGCGCGTTGCTCGAGCGGGGGTCGTTGCGCTTCACCCCAGCCGACAGCATGGGCAGGTACCAGCTGGTTTCGCGTCGACTCGGACAGATCGACCAGAGCCTTTGGCTCGAAGCGTTGATGCCCAAGCTGTACGATTTCAATGTGCGATGGGACAGGATCCCGCACCTGTATTCGTCAACGGCCCGCTCACCGGGAGACGAGGGTGGAACCACTCTTGGTCTCAACTCTCTACCGACCCCTCGACCGGACACGACCGCCTGGAAGAACGCGCCCTATATCGGCAACATTCGCACAATCTGGGATCCGGTGAAGACGTCGTTTGCCTTGAGGCCCACCGAAGCTCTCGACACCAAGTTCGACTGGCTTCACATCGGCAAGAAGGGCAACCTAGCCAAGTCTATCAGCTTCAGCGGTTCAGGCGGCCCGTCGCGTGAGTATGTCTCGCCGATCGATGAAACCGTCAACAACTTCCGAATCGCGCAGTCGTATTCCTCCGGTCTGCGCGACAGGAACAGCGCGCTCGGCGAGATCGTAAAGAGCGTTCAGGGGACCATTGCGTACCAGTACTCGAAGTACCACAACGAGTTCAACTCGGTCCTGGTGGACAACCCGGCGCTGAGCACGCCGGTTGCGCTCACGTACAACCCGACCACGCAAGCCTACACGTGTCCGAACAATGTGGTCTGCGGAACGAACACAGCCCGTGTGGGACTGCCGCCGAGCAACACGGCATCAACCATTTCACTGATGGGTGCGGTGCTGCTGCCGCTTCGCACGCGCTTCGTGGGATCGGTGAACACTTCGACAGAGAAGCAGAACGAGCCATTTCTGCCGCAGTTCAACAACTCCGCACTCGCCGCCACCGATCCGAACCTGAACCTGCTAGCAAACCAGCGTCCGAGTCTCGAGGGTAAGGTCGACCGCGCGACTGTCAACTTTGTAGCGACGAGCCATCCAATCACTAACCTTACTCTCGGCGCGAAATATCGAAACTACAGCTACAGCAACAAGACGCCTCAGGGTCGCATCCTCGCCATGGTGGTTAGCGATCGCGCAACCACACTCAGTGACTCCGCGACCACTGAGTGGGATCCGTTCACCAAGGTCAATGAAGACTTTAGTGCGACTTATCAGATCATCAGCAATGGCTCGGTTTCCGTCGGGTACGGCATTGAGAACTTTACTCGCGAGCCAGGCGTATTTCGAGCGGATGGATCGCAAGAGAAAACGCCGCGGGTGGCCGTTGATTACGGCGCGCTCAGCTGGCTGTCGCTACATGGGAGCTACATGCTGGGTCACCGGAAATACACCGGCACGTACACGGAAGCTTCTACGGAAGTCAGCGACATGCGCAGCTACATGTTCGCTGATCGCAACAGCGCGCGCATCAATCTCATGGCTACTATCACGCCGTTCGATCCGCTAAGCGTCGGACTTTCGTACCAGAACGGCGAAGACATGTACGGCAAGCGCGGCCAGAGGTTCGGCTTGATGAGCGACAAAACCATCACGACGGGTGTGGATGCCGACTACACTCCGATCGAACGACTCAACCTGAGCGCCGGATACACCCATGAGAAGACGGACGCCGTGGATCGCTTCCGCTACCGAACTGGTGCGGTGGGCTCAGTCACGTATGACAATCCAGCGTATTACTGGACGACGACTAATGCCGACAGGAACACAACCGCGTACGGAAACGTCCGGGCGGTACTGATCCCCGAGCAGCTGGAGCTGACCGGTGGTTTCTCAGTCATCGACTCGAAGTTCCATATGTTCAACGTCAACGATGAGACACCGACGGGTGGCACCGCCGCACAGAACCTGTCGGCCACGGTCGACAACTGGCCGGAGGTGACGACCAGGCTGACACCGATCAATCTTGCGGTGCAGTACAGGCTGACGCCGGAGTGGGGATTGACGCTCAGCTTCACCTCGGAAAAGTACGAGAACAACAACTTCCAGTTCGAAGCGCCGGCTTTCACGAGTACGACGCTTGCAGGCGGCCCGCCGATCACGTCGTGGACCGGCGACCTTCCAGGGAACGTAGGCGCGACAGCGGGCACCAACACCGGCCAGTTCCATTTCCTGGCAAACAATTATCATCCGTACACTGCTCGATGGTTTACGCTGCTGTTCAGCTATAATCCATCATTCCTGCCGTTCAGATCGGGGCGCTCCGCGTTCTGATCCTGCGGGGAAAGCAGAGGGTTTGAAGAACGGCGGCGAGGAAATTCCCTCGCCGCCGTTTTTTTATGGCTCTCCAGAGGATTCCGTAGTGGCTTCGTGTCAGGCTCGCGTAGCTCTGAAGGCCTGCCACAGGCAGACAAAAGAAACCCCGGGAATCCGCTTCCCGGGGTTTCGTGTCCGCGTCGTTACTGGATTCTAGTTCCCAGCAGCTGCCACGACTTCTTCGCTGTCGCGTGTAGGGCTGGGCAGCATGTTCTTCAGCCCATCCATCATGTCCATCGGCAACGGAATGATCGTGCTGTTCCCTTCGCCGGCGATTTCCACGAGCGTCTGGAGATACCGCAACTGCAACGCCGGCGGTTCGTTCCGAATGATGTGTGCAGCCTTGCCAAGTGTCGTCGCCGCGAGGAATTCGCCGTCGGCGCGAATGATCTTCGCGCGTTTCTCACGCTCCGCCTCGGCCTGCGCCGCCATCGAGCGCTGCATTCCTTCCGGCAACAGAACGTCCTTCACTTCGACCACGGAGACCTTCACGCCCCACGGTTCGGTGTGCCCATCGATGATCTGCTGCAGCGTGTGATTGATCTTCTCGCGGTGGGCGAGCAGTTCGTCGAGCTCTGACTGGCCCAGTACGCTACGGAGCGTCGTCAGAGCGATCTGCGATGTCGCCCTGCCGAAATCCACCACCTGCAGGAGCGCTTTTGCTGGATCGATCACGGCGAAATACACCACCGCGTCCACCTTGATCGTCACGTTGTCCCGCGTGATGATCTCCTGGGGCTCGACCGTGAGGGTCACGGTTCGCGTGTCGATCTTGTACAGGCGGTCGATCAGCGGAATGATCACATTGAAGCCCGGCGATCGGATGCCGGTCAACCGACCGAGGCGCAGCAGCACTCCGCGCTCATACTGCTGCACGATCTTCACGCCAAGCCTGAGGGCAACGACGACGATTACTGCGACGATCCACGGTACATAGGTGCTACTCATCTCAGTCTCCTTATGGTGGCGGTATGAATAAATCACTTGAACTTCGTAAAATTCCCCAGTGGCACATACTCGGGCGGCCTGTCTCTCAGCCGCCGCGTTGGAAAGGTCGAGATGGGTCCCCAGAGCGGCAGGACCCGCGAGAAGACCAGCATTGCAACAAATGGAAGAGTGAAAAGGAAGAGCACGGCGAGCAGGCCTTCGCGCCCATAGATGTCGATGTGAAAATCCAGGAATCCGCGGAAGCTCTTTGAGAACATCTGCCCGCCCATCACCACGTTCCAGCGCATGGCGGCAACCTGCACGAGGAGCAGGATACCCGACGCGAAGCCCATGGCCTGGCGCGCGCCGGCGGAAATCCTGTTCTTGAAAACCACGGCCGCACCCAGCAGGACGAATGGAACGACCGATCCGATCAGGAACTGCACAACGAAAAGGCTGATAAAGAGCTTGTCCACGATCAGGTGTCTCAGGATGTCCCAGTCGTGGTTGGCCATGTAGGCGTGGTTCAGCAGCTCCAGCCCTTCGAGCGCAACGTCGACCATCAGGAAGTACCAGGCCGATTCCATCAGTGACTGCGTGCACTCCGAGTCGACCGGTCTCTTGTTGAACCACTGCACGATGAGGTAACAGACCATCACCATCGCGACGCCTGAGACGATCGCGCTGAGCAGGAAGATCACCGGCATAAGTGGGCTCGCCCACCAGGGGTTCGCCTTGATCGCGCCGAACAGAAACCCGACGTATCCGTGCAGGAAGCACGCTGCCGGAACGCCGATGGCGGCGAGGAACAGCATCACCTTGCGGTCGAGCGCCTTGGCTTCTTCCGAGATTTCAGTCACGCCGAGCGCCATAACCCAGTACACGCGACGCATCGTTTCAGACCTGGCATTGCTCGCCAGGAAGACGATGTCGGCCCGGTACAACAACCAGATCTCGACCGTGAGGATGAGCAGGTAAATGCTATAGATGAATCCGAATCCCGCCATCGCCGATGTCACGTTGGGCGTGAACATGATGTTCAGGGCGCGCTCCGGATGCCCGAGGTGCGCCAGCAGCGGGAGTGGGGCGCAGAGCAGAAAGGCCAGCGCCATCAGCATCGCGAAGCGGCTGACCGGCTTCAGCTCCTCCCGGTCAAAGACGTGGTGGAGAGAAGAAATGATGAATGCGCCGGCGACGATGCCTGTGATGTACGGATACAGGACGATCATCATCGTCCAGTAGATGTGCATCTGGTTCGGCAGGACGTAACCTTGGGTGACGTAATGATGCACGCTTAAATGACCTCCGAATCGAGCCCGATGTAGCGGGTTCTCGGATTCGTTCCCAGGTATGACTTCAGGACCTGCACGCGGTTGTTTGCCAGGATCTGGCTGATCTCGCTGTTCGGGTCGCTGACGTTGCCGAAGATTCTCGCTTTGGCCGGGCACGCCTGGACACACGCCGGCAGCATCCCCTTTGTGATCCGGTGATAGCACCACGTGCACTTGTCAGCGGTGTTCGTTTCGGGATTGATGTACCGTGAGCCGAAGGGGCAGGCCTGCACACAGTAGCCGCATCCGATGCAGCGCTCTTGATCGACCAGCACGACGCCTTCCTTGGTCACATAGGACGCGCCGACCGGGCAGACTTGAATGCAGGGTGTGTTGATGCAGTGGTTGCACAGCTTGGGAACGAAGAAGCCGCGCACCGGCAGCTGACCAATTTCCTCGGGCACGTTGTGGTTTGGAAGATCCTCGCCGAAGCCGTCTGCCCCGCCATTTGGCGAATTGACGATGACCTCGCCGTTCGGGAAGAACGTGTACTGTTCGACCCACGTTCGGTTGTAACCGTCGGGTACGTTGTTTTCGTCACGGCAGGCGCGGACGCACGATCCGCATCCGATGCATTTCGTCGTGTCAACGACGAATCCGTAGATCGGGCCCTTCGTGCCCTTCACGGGCGCCTCTTCCGCACGTGCGCGTGTGTCTTGTGTGTCCTGCGCCAGGAGCAGATTGGCGGTCGTGACCACGAGCCCGCCGAAGATGAAAGATTTCGCGCCGGCCTCGGCGCACTTCTCGAAGAATTCACGCCGGCTGATCTCGGGTTTGTCCCAGAGCATCGTCATTTGACCAACGTCGTATGAGGGTTGTGGCAGTCCGTGCACTTGGACTTGGGAGTGAATGTTCCTCCCTTCGCCGTGATGTGCCCGCTGACGGACGTGATGAATTTTAGAACGGCGGGACGTTCGAACGTCTTCAGGTGACACCACTTGCACTCCTGAATGCCGGTCGTGGGCCGAAGAGCGTTCTTGTATTTCTTGATCGGGTCGGGGTACTTGTCCACCGAATCCTCGCTCACAACTTTCACGTGCAGCATGCCCGGGCCGTGGCAGTTCTCGCACTGCGGGATGTGGTGCTTGCCCGCTGCCCATGGTCCGGTGATGTCGGAGTGACATTCGGCGCACGCCGCGCTGCCGAGGTGTCGCGGTTCGCGCGCGGCGGCGTCAGTGATTGCCGACGCTCTGAAGTGTCCGAGCTTGCCGAAATCCGCGGGTACGACCATCGACCTCGCTTTGACAAAGGCAGCAACTGCAATGGCGAGCAGCGCCAGCAGTCTGATGAAGTGCTTGGCCGGGTTCATGGGTTGGACCACCATGCTGACATCGTCGGATTATGGGGTCTAGTGAATTCCATATTTCTCCAGCCGGTATCGCAAAGTGTCGCGTGAAAGTCCGAGCAGGCGCGCCGCTCCGGTCTTGTTTCCCTCGGCGCGGGCGAGCGCCTGGCAGATCAGATCGCGCTCGAGCTCTTCGAGATCGAGCCCGTTCGCGGGGAGGACCATGCCCTTGGGATTCCGCGTTCCCGCTCCGCGGATCTCCGCCGGCAATTGATCAGATTGAATGGCGTCAGAATCCTCGAGCAAGAGCACGCGCTCGATGACGTTCCGCAATTCGCGGGCATTGCCGGGCCAGGAGTATGCCTCGAGCGTACGCAGCGCCTCCTTCGTCAACTCCCGCACGGGCTGTCGCAGATCGTGGCACAACAAGTCGACGAAGTGCATGGCCAGCGGCGCGATGTCTTCGGGGCGCTCGCGCAGGGGGGGAATGACGATCGGCACGACATTGAGCCGATAGAAGAGATCCTCACGGAAATCGCCGAGGGCGACCGCCGCCTCGAGATTGCGGTTCGTGGCCGAGATGACGTGCACGTCGACCTCGATGCTGCGCACGCCCCCGACTCTGCGGAACTCGTATGTCTCCAGGAAGTGCAGCAACTTGGCTTGCATCGGCTTCGGCACGTTGCCGATTTCGTCGAGGAACACCGTGCCGCGGTGCGCGATCTCGAAGAGACCGCGTTTGGCTTCACGCGCGTCGGTATACGCGCCCGCTTCGTGGCCAAACAGCTCGCTTTCGACCAGTTGCTCCGGGAGCGAGGTACAATTGACATTGACGAACGGCTGTGTGCGGCGAGGTCCGCGCGCGTGGATCGCTCGCGCAACGACGTCCTTGCCGGTGCCGCTTTCCCCTCGCACGAGCACGTTCATCGTGCTTCCCTTCGCACCGAGTCGGGTGATCAGGTCGGCGATCTTGCGCATCGCGGGCGAACGTCCCACGAGGGAGACGTCGGCAAACTGCCACCGGAAGCCGTCGCGGAACCGCTCGATCTCGCTTCGGAGTTCCCGAGCCTCGAGCGCTTGCTCGATCAAGAGCAGCAGCTCGGGAAGATTGATCGGCTTCTCGAGGAAATGATGCGCCCCGGCTCGTACGGCGGCCACGGCCGTTTCGACTTCGCCGTATGCCGTCATCATGATCACGGGGAGCGTCGCGTCGAGCGCCTTGATGCGCGGCAGCAGTTCGAGTCCGGTAGCGTCGGGGAGTCGCAGGTCGAGGAGCACGAGATCCGCGGGTTCGCGGGCGAGCGCCGCGAGCAGGCTCTTGCCGTCGGCAACATCCTCGGTGACAAGGCCCGCTTCGTTGAGCCGCTCCGCCAGCCAGAGGCGAATGAGCATCTCGTCGTCACAGATCACGACGCGGGCCTTTTTCATTTCGCAGGCTCTTGTGACGCGGCGGCAGCGCCGCTTGCGTGTGCGGGCAGCCGAATCGTCACTGTTGTTCCTTCGCCGAGCCGGCTGCGCAGCGCGACAGTGCCGCCGTGACGCTGAATGATCTCGCGGGTGATCGAGAGCCCAAGCCCAGTGCCGGTGTGGCGTGTGGTGAAGAACGGTTTGAAGACCGACTCGAGCTGTTCCGGTGCGATGCCGCGCCCCGTATCAGTGATTTCGATCTCGATCCAGTCCCCTGACGTTCGCGTGTACACGTCGACGCGGCCGCCGTGCGGCGTCGCCTCGATGGCGTTCATGAGAAGGTTGATGAGCGCCTGGTGGATCATTTCGGCGTCCGCGAGGACGCTCGCGTGCGAGGGATCGAGACGGATCTCAATACGCACGCCGCCCTTGTCAGCGGTGGGTTGCACGAGACGGATTGCTCGCTCGGCGAGATCGTCTCCGCTCACGGCAGCGAACGCCGGTGTCGCGGGGCGCGCGAAGGTCAGCAATTCCTGGATCGCGTCCTGCACGTGCCGTATCTGCCGCTCCATCTCATCGATGATGGGCAGCAGCGTCGCATCGGTGCCCGCGCGGCGACGCACGATGTCGAGACCGCTTGCAACGCCGACAACCGGATTCTTGATCTCGTGCGCAATTCCGCTCGCCAACTCGCCCACCGTGGCGAGCTGCGAGGCACGCTCGATCTCTCGCTCGTGCAGCTCGCGCACGTCGTTGGTCGTCTCGGCGAGCGCGGTGGTCATCTCGTTGAACGCGTGACCGAGTTCTCCTATCTCGTCGCCAGCGTCGTCCTTCACCCGAACGCTGAGATCGCCTCGCGCGACGCGCCGGCTCGCATGCACGAGCCGGCTCAAGGGTGCCACGACGTTGCGGGACACGACGACCGCCGTTCCGATGAGTACGGCCACAAGCAGCAGCTCGAGCAGCAGCGCCAGGCTGCCGAGACGCCGCAGCGCCCCGAATGCCTCATCGGCCGGTACCTCCGCAATCAACCGCCACTCATAGTTTGGCAGCGCCACGATCGTGCCGAGCACGCGTGCGCCGTCGGCGGCGCGATACTGCTCGTAAGCGCCGTCAGGCAGCGCGAGTAGTGGTGTGACGAGGGGTGCGGCGTAGTCCACACTGTCCTGCGGATGCGATACGAACAGCGGCCGCCCGCCCGCGTCGACGATGAAACTCTCGACGTGTGCGGCGAGCCGGTCGGGGAGCTGCAGCATGTCGCGGAACCCGTCGAGGCTCAGAGTTCCGGCGAGAAACGCCACGGGTACGCTTTCAGGCCCACGAACCGGGACTACGAGGCGGAACATCGGTCGCACGCCGCGCGGCGTGGACAGCAGCATCGCCGAGACCGAACCGGCCGCTTCGTGCGCGGGAAGGGCGGTACTGAGGTTTTCGCGGAGGCCGACTGACGCGGCGATCCTGCCGTCGGGGGTGAACAGATACAGCGCGTCAAACAGTTTGAGCTCGTCGAGCTTGCGACGTAACAGGCGCTCCATTTCGGTGCGACTTGCGGCCTCGCCCATCGCGCCCGTCGGAAGTCCCTGTGATCGCTGAGCCCCCGCCGCGAGGAACTCGTTGCCGGCAGCGACGGCCTGCAGGAGGAGCAGCGCGCGGTCAGTCCGATCCCGGATGTGCTGCGCCTGGACCTGCGCAATCGCGCTGAGGTACCGCTCGACCAGCCGCGTGATGATCCCTTCGCTCCGCCGATAGCCGATGGCGTTGGTGACCAGGAGCGGGAGGAGCGAGAAAACCAGGAACCAGGCGAGCAGCCGACGGCTGAGACGGCCGTGCCGTCCCATCTCCGTCGTCATCGGTCCCGGCGGCGTCATTGACTGCCCTCGCTCCGTTGACCTTGCAAGAGGATCTTCGATCGCTGCAAGAGGATCTTCGATCGCTGCAAGGGATCTTCGATCGCTATGTCGGTCTGCATATGCAAGGTGAGCGCCGCGTCAGCCAGCTACATAAGAGCAAGCGCTGTAATGAGTTACGCACGTAGCCCATATATTGAGTGGGGCATTTACCCCATAATCGCCAAACTTGTCGGCTGACGACAGGGTAATTTCCCCCACTCTCTGTAAGGGATGCGCAACCTCCTGTGAAGCGCAGGCTTGCGCGCTCGGCGAGGACCCCCCCGGGAATGCAAACGGTAGCGACGGTGAAAACCCGCATCGCCACCGTCGGTCACCAGTTCAGGCCGGTTTTCGTCGACTCGGCTTCAGGGGTCAGATCGACAGATTTTCCGGGGGTTTGGTCCAGCGTCGCATCGCTACGACTATCACGGCGAGTCCGCCAAGGACCACCAGCACTGGGAGCGCATAGATCAGGATGTTGAACCCTGACGCGCGTGGCTGGAGGAGAATCCACTCACCATACTTGGACACGAAGTAGGCCTTGACCTCGTCGGGACTCTTGCCGGTGCGGAGCTGCTCCCGAACCAAGTCGCGCATCTGCTGGGCGAGTTCGGCCGGCGAATCCTGAATGGAGACTCCCTGGCAAACCGGGCAACGCAACTGCCCAGCCACCGCGTTTGTCCTGGCCTCTAGGGCGGTGTCGGCCGCCGCCTGCTGAGCGACTGGGGCTGCGCTTGCTCCAGCCGCCTGTGCGCCGGCGCGACCGGTAATCGCCGCAAGCAGCGCCGCGGAAACGACCAGCATGTTGCGCTTCACGATCGACTCTTCGTTGCGGGGGCCGCCGGCTTCGGGGGGAGCGCCGCGATCAGCGAATCCACGATGTGTGCGAGGCCCACTCCAGTCACGGGGCCGAGTTGTTTGTAGGCGACGCGCCCGTCGCCGTCGATGAAAAAGGTCTCCGGTACGCCGTAGAGGCCGTAGTCGATTGCGGTACGCGCGCCAGGGTCTTGCATCGAGGGATAGCTCTGTCCCCCCATTTCCGCGATCCATGCCTCTCCCGCCGCCAGGCTATCGTTGTACAACACGCCGAGAAAATGCACCGGGCGTCCCGTGTACAGGCGAGCAGTCGTTGAGAGCACCGCGTGTTCTTCGCGGCAGGCCCCGCACCACGAAGCCCAGAAGTTGAGCACGACGACCTGTCCGCGAAGGTCAGCCAAGCGGACGGTGTCTCCGACGGGGCGACTCAACGGCGGTTGTCCCGGCGCGAACACGTCGAGCGAAAACTGTGGCGCAGCGTGTCCGGGCAGGGGCGACGGAATCTCCCCAGGGTCACGCGTGAATCCCCATGCGAACAGCAGGATCACTGGAACCGCCGTGACCGCGGCGATGAGGGAGCGTTTCCAGTTCACGGTGCGGTCTCCGCAACAACCGCCCCCCGGACAGGCACAACGTCCGGTTCGGACAGCGAGCTGTCGGGTCGGCGGCGCGCGGGTAGCATGCCAATGAGCGCGCCGAGAACGATAACGCCTCCTCCGAACCAAATCCACGACACAAGCGGCTGCACGATCGCTCTGATGGTTGCGTGCGCTCCGTTCGGATCGAACGACATCAGCGTCAGATACAAGTCGCCGCCGATGGTGCTGCGCACTTGCGGTGTGGGGACAGGCTGATCCGACGTCGGGTAATAGTTCATGCGCGGTTCAATTACGCCCACCACTCGCCCGTTCTTCAGTACCTCGACGGTCGCGCCGATCACAGAGCGTTGTACCTCCTCTCGTCCCCACACTCCCTTAAGCCGAATGGTTTGTCCGGCGACGGTCAGTGTGTCGCCCGGCTTCATGGTCATCTCTCGTTCTCTGCGGAACGATGACGAACCGGCGATTCCAAGCGCGGCGATCAGGAGGCCGAGATGAGCCAGATAGCCACCGTATCGACGCTGGTTGCCTCGTATGAGGCGATAGAGCGCCGTGGCCCAGCCTTCCCCGTGCGCGTTACGGCGAGCGCGCAACCCGATCCAGTATTCGCGAAGATTCGCCACTGCCGCGTAGCCGACGAAGGTGAACGCCACAACGCCGTAGAAATTCCGTGCCCCTGCCACGAGCGCTCCTACGCAAAACAGGAACGCGCCAACCAGGGGCGGTAGCAGCTTCGAACGCATCTCCGCCGCCGTCGCGCTCCGCCAGGGGAGCGCAGGTCCGACGCCCATCAGGAAGAGCAGCATCACAACCATCGGGAGCGTCATTCGATTGAAGAACGGTGCGCCTACGCTGACCTTCACCCCGCGTATCGCTTCGGCGATCAAGGGGAACAGCGTGCCAATGAGCACCGTGAACATGAATGCGGTCAGGAACAAGTTGTTGAGCAGGAAAACGGTTTCACGTGACGCCGCCGAGTCCATTCTGCCCGACGTGCGAAGCCGGTCGGAATTTCCCGCGACCATCACGAGCGCACCAATGAGCACGAGCGCGATGAAGGCGAGGAAATAGTAGCCGATCACACCGACTGTGAACGCGTGCACCGACGAGATGATACCCGAGCGTGTGAGGAACGTCCCGAGCACCGTGAGGACAAACGTCCCGACGACGAGGTTGACGTTCCAGAGCCGGAGCATGCCGCGCCGCTCCTGCAGGACCATCGAATGCAGGTACGCCGTCGCCGTGAGCCACGGGAGAAACGATGCGTTCTCAACCGGATCCCACGCCCAGTAGCCGCCCCAGCCGAGCACCTCGTACGACCACCACATTCCGGCGACGATCGCGGCACTAAGGAAGCCCCACGACAGGAGGGTCCAGCGATGACTCAGCTTGATCCAATCATCGCCGGTAACTTCGCCGGACAGCATCGCCCCGACAGCGAATGCGAACGGCACCGTCATCCCGACGTACCCGAGGTAGAGGAGGGGAGGGTGCACTCCCATCAAGATGTGGTTCTGCAGCAGCGGATTCGGGCCCGGTCCGTCGGCAGGGATGGGAAAGACCGGGTGAAACGGGTTAGCCGGCCCGACGAGCAGAATGCCGAAAAACAGCGAGACTGCGAGGAGCGCCAACGCGGTGTACGGGATGAGGTTGCCTGGCCGGTTGCGATTCAGCCACACGACCACGCTGCCGTAGAGCGCGAGGACCCATGCCCAAAACAGAATCGATCCTTCAAGCGCGCCCCAGAGCGAAATCACCGTGTAAAAGAGGGGCGTGGCACGGCTGCCGACCTGCGCAACGTACGACACGGAGAAGTCGTGCGTGACGAGGGCGACGATCATTGCGACCGTCGCAGTGGACACGAGCAGAAAATTCGTGTAGAGCGTGCTGTACACGACGGGAATCCACTCGCGCCGGCCCGTACGAACTGCGACGGGTGCCAGCACGATGCCCAACATCAGGATGGGCAGTGCGATGAGCAGCGCGTCATGCGCGAAAGGGCCGATCACGAGCCCGTTCCTTTGATGAGGGTCTTGTACATGTCCTGGGGTTTTTCGCCAGCCTTCGGCGGACGGTATTCATTCGAGTGCTTGACCAGCAGGTTCGTCGCCTGAAAGAGGCCACTGCGCTCATAACGCCCCTCGACAACGACGCCCATTCCATCGTGAAACATCTGCGGCGGCGCGCCTTTCGAGCGAGTCGCAATCTCGGCCGTGCCGTCGGTTATCACGAATCGAAGGTCGAGCGTTTTCGCGTCCCATTGCACCGATCCTGGCTTTACCTGCCCACCAAGCCGAACCGGGACTTCATACCCATCGGCGCCCTTGGCGAGCAATTCCTGCGGCGTCAGGAAGAAGACGATGTTCTTGTCGAGATTCCCATACAGCAGCCATGCGAATGCGCCGAGCGCCACGACGACCGCCACGATGGCTGACTGGCGGCGCGTCATGGGGCTCGCTCCGTGTGCTTTGACGCGCTCTCGAACTCCGCGCGCGCCTGGGCGAGCGCGCGATGCACGCGGATCAGGTAGCCCAGGATAACGCCCCAGGTTATTGCGTACGCCGCGCCGATGAATGCCCAGTTCTGATCTGTCATTGTCAGGTACCCCCGAGTGCAGCCGCGTCGGCAATGAGCTCGGTCGCCCGGCGAAGGCGCGCAAGCTCGTACCGGCGGCGGATGAAGTAGATCATGATGAGCATAAACGCTATCGCATTCGTTCTGAGCCCCAGTACGTACGCGGAGTCCATCGTGGAGGGGCTCGATTGTATCTGGTGAAGGGTACGCCACCACCGCACTGACATGTAAACGATTGGGACATTGATCGCACCAAATGCACCGACTGCGGCGCTCCACTGCGCCCGTCGCTCAGGGTCGTCGACGAACGATCGCAACGCAAGGTAGCCGACGAAGATCATGAAGAGGACGAGAGTCGTGGTGACGCGGGGATCCCACACCCACCAGGCGCCCCACGCCGGTTTTCCCCAAATCATGCCGAGGACCAACGTCAGTCCGTTGAAGGTAGCGCCAACCTCTGCGGCAGCCGCCGCGAGCAGATCGTCCTTCTCCTGCCCGCGCCACATATAACGAATGCTGAACACGAACACGACCAGAAAGGCCAGAGACATGATCCACGCGGCGGGCACGTGCACGTACAGGATCTTCTGCAGGTGCCCCATGTCGCGATCCGCGGGCGAGGTCAGGACGGCGTGCACCTGCGCCGCGATCAGGGCGACGAACGCGAAGACGCCGAACAGCGTCCAGGCGCGCGATCGAGGAACGTTCATGGTGTCGGCTGTTTCATTCATGCGAGACCCTCAGGCTTCAATGACGTGCTCGAACGCGAGCAATGTAGCGGAGACGAAGACAATATCGTACGCAACGAGCAACCGAATCCACGCGCCGGCCTCATGCATCAGGTCGCCGGTCAGGAGTGCTTTCGACCCAGAGATCGCCGCGAGCAGCACCGGGACCAGCATTGGAAAGAGGAGCAAGGGGAGGAGCACTTCGCGCGCGCGAGTGCGGCTTGACATCGCGGCGTAAAATGTGCCGAGTACCACAAGACCAACCGCACCGAGCGCGAACAGGCCGAGAAGGGACGGCCACGCCTTGGGAATCGTCACCTGAAAGAGCGTCACACCGACGATGACGACGATGGCGAGCATGAGCCCCACGAACAGCGCATTCGCCAGGAGCTTGCCGGCGAGGATTGTCCAGCGCGAACCGGGATACAGCAACAACGGCTCGATGGCGCCGCTTTCGAGCTCGACCTGAAATGACCGATTGAACGCAAGGACTCCGGCGAAGAGGGCGGCGAGCCACACCGCCCCGGCTGCGGCGTCGCGCAACGCTTGCGCCTCGGGCCCAAGCGCAAAGCCAAAGAGAACGAGTATCGTCACCGCCAGCGCCGCGACGCTGTTGAAGCCGGCCTTCGAGCGACGCTCCGTGGTGATGTCTTTCCACGCGATCACGCGGACGCGGCGCCAGTCTTCTCGCCATGCCATCAGCGCGCTCCAGCGGCCGAGGCGAGCGTCGGCGCACTCGCTGTCGGGGCGTTCGCGGCGGGTCCATCTCCCTCGGCCGCGATGCGACCATCAACGAGCGTTAGTACGCGATCGAGCATACCCGCCGCCGGAGCGAGTTCGTGAAGGACGAGGAGCGCCGCGCCGCCAGCATTCCGCACCTCTGTGATGACCGCGTTCATGATGTCGATGCCGGCGGCGTCGAGGTTGGCGTATGGTTCGTCGAGGAGGAGCAACCGCGGGTGCATGAGCATCAGGCGCGCGAGCGCCAACCGGCGCTGCATGCCGGCGGAAAAGCCACGCACCCGATCATTTGCGACGCGGGCGAGGCCGACCCGATCGAGCGACGCCTCAAGACCCTCGGGCGATCGGCCCAGCATCTCCGCGGCGAACCGCAGATTCTCTAGCGCCGTCAGGTCGTCGTACAGCCCGGCCGTGTGCGCGAGGAAACCCACATGCCGGCGCACGTCATCTGCCGCCCGCGTGACGTCGTGTCCATAAACCCGGGCCGCCCCAGCGTTTGGCTTGAGCAGGGTTGAGAGGACACGCAGGAACGTGGTCTTGCCGCTCCCATTGGCACCCGCCAACCCGACGACCTCGCCGGGCCGAACCTGCAGTGATACTCCACGCAGACACCAGCGGGCGCCGAACCGACGCGCAATTCGTTGGGCGTCTACCGCGAGGGATGACTCTGCATTCATTAGTCTGTCGGGTGCGTCTGGGTACGATTGGCTGAGAGGCGCCCACTGGTCGCCAGCCGGGCGCAACGCGAGCCGACGGCTCGCCATGCTGGTGGCTAGACGCCTTGAGCCTAATGCGGCTGACGTGCCATCAGAGGCCGGCTTAACCCAATGTAGTCCTTTTGGTGGCAAGCGGGAGTGGGTTGGCGACCGGTTTTCGGGGGCCGAATAAGGTCGCGAGCGCCCTAGACTAGCAATTCCCAATTTCCTTTGCAACTGGGCGGCGCTCGCGCGGACCAGGAGACGCACGCCGATTTGGGGCGGGTGCGGGGGTCGCGGGCGGCCTCGTCCGCTAATCCCGGGATTGCCTGAGTTCGATCGCGTCCCGCTTCGACGTCGTCCCACACTCGGAGCAGATGCAGTACTCGGGGCCCACAACCACGAAGTCGGTCGAATTGTCGCACGCCGGGCAGTGAGCTTTCACAATCGGCTGCATCTCTGTCTGCAACCCGTTTCGTACCAGCCGCGCCGCCATGACAATTGGCGGTACCGCGCCCACTGGGCAAAGAGCACCCGAGCAATGCTCTCCAATCTCCAGACAAACGATCTCACGGTCATGAATCGGTGAAGGGTCGTCCTGCACCGGCTCGTCCGTGAGTACGAGCCGCACATTGTGATCGCAGGCCGAACAATAAGCGTCGATGGTTTTCATTACGACCTCCTTGGTTCCTGTGCGGCGGCATCACCGCAACGCGGTTATTGGTGCATTACCGATCCGTTGGGAATCGCTTCGTGCGTGCCCTCACGTCAATGGAATCACTTCGGCGCTCGCGTCGAGCCGCCGCGCGATCACGAGCGCGGCGTCGCTTGGCAGCCCGAATACGGCCGTCGATGCAGCGTCGGCGTCGATGCAGCGGCTGGCGAGCACGGTCGCGCTGTGGAACGGCGTGCGCCGCGGCGCGGCCGTCGCCGGATCGATGAGGTGGTGATACCGCATCCCGTGCCAGAGGAAGAACCGTTCGTAGTCACCCGAGGTGGCCACGGCGCGATCGCTCACGCGAAGCGTGGCGGCCAACTCATGCCGGTCGTGTGGCGAGCGGATGCCCACGGTCCACGGCTCCCCTTCGGGCGATTGCCCGAGCGCAAACAGGTCGCCACCCACGGTGACGATCGCGTGCTGCACGCCGCGCGAGCGGAGCACACCAGTGGCGCGATCCACGCCGTATCCCTTGGCGATCGCGCCGAGGTCGAGGTGCAAGTCGGGATCGTCGAAGCGCACCCGCGGCGCGCCGGCGCTCACGGCCACATCCACCTTGCGCCAGAAGCCGCGCGCGGCGAGTCGCTGCACGCGATCGTCCGCGGGCGGCTCGTGACGATTGAGCACGTCCCACAACTCCGAAGCCGCGCCGACGGCCGGATCGAACCGGCCATCGCTCACCGATGCGGCGCGCAGCGCGGCCGCAATCACGACGGCGGTCTCGGGCGCCACCCGCACACCGTCGCGCCCGGCACCGAGGTTGGCGCGCCCGATATCGGAGTCGCTCCGGAACCGGGTCATGGTCCGCTCCACCCACTGGAGCTCGGCGATCGCGGCATCGATGGCATCCTCGGCGAACCGCTCGTCCGCGTGAGCGACCTGCACCTCGGCGATCGTGCCCATCAACGGGACGGTGCGCTTCACGAGCGAGGTGTGCCGTCGCAGCGCCCGCGGCAGCGAGAGCGCCACGAACACGCCCATGCCCATGGTGAGGAACTCGCGCCGGTCAGGATGCCGGCGAAGGAACGGGTTACTCGACATCGTGATCTCCCTCGGTGTGACGCCCGCAGGCGCCGGTGCACCCCGCACAATGTCCGGTGCAGCCGCGGTACTTGATCGCACCGAACAGCACGAACAGCAGGGCCATCAATACCATTGCGATGATCGTGTCTATCATTGGCTTCCCATCCCCGCGAATCCCATGAATGCCAGCGAGAGGCAGCTGGCGGCGACGAGCACTAATCCCATCCGTCGGGCGATTACCGGCACATCGGCCACTTCCATTCGCTCGCGGATCGACGCCAGCAGCGACAGCGCGAGCGTCAGGCCGAAACCGGCGCCGAGGGCGAAGACGAGCCCTTCGACGAAATTGTAGCGCCGGCTCGTCTGGAAAAGCGCCAGCCCGAGGATCGCGCAGTTGGTGGTGATGAGCGGCAGGTAGATACCGAGTTGGCGGAACAGCACCGGAAGGTACTTCTTCACCGCCATCTCGACGATCTGCACCGCTGACGCGATCACGACGATGAAGGCGATCGTGCGCAGGTAGGGTGTCCGCGTGAGGATGTAAGTGTTGAGGATCCAGGCGCTCACCGCGGTGATGATCAGCACGAAGGTGTTCGCCAGCCCGAGCCGCCACGCCGTCTCGATCTTGGCCGTGACACCGAAGAACGAGCAGAGCCCGAGGAACATCACCAGCGTGAAGTTGTTGACCAGGAGGGTGGAGACGAAGATCCAGGCGAGGTTGCTCACTTGGCCTCCAGCGCGCGCCGGCGGCGCCTGAGTTCGTCGATCCACGCCGCGGTGATCAGCAAGAGTCCGAGCGTGAAGAAGCCGCCCGCTGGCAGTACCATGAACACCCACGGTTCCCAGTGGGGGCCGAGGATGTCGAAGCCGAGCAACGAGCCACGTCCAAGCAGCTCGCGAATCGCGCTCATCGCCGCGAGCGAGAGCGTGAAGCCGATGCCCATCCCCATTCCGTCGGCCACCGCGCGCACCGGCCCGACCTTCGCCGCGAACGCTTCGGCGCGGCCGAGCAGGAGGCAATTTGCGACGATGAGCGGGATGAACGGCCCGAGCGCCTTGCTGATCTCCGGGAAGCTGGCCGCGAGGAGCAGGTCGGCGAGCGTCACGAACGTCGCGATGATGAGGATGTACGAGGTGATGCGCACCTCGTGCGCGATGTACTTGCGCAAGAGCGAGACGAAGAGCCCCGAGCCGACGAGCACGAACGTCGTCGCGACGCCCATCGCGATGCCGTTCGCGAGCACGTTGGTGACAGCCATCGTGGGGCACATCCCGAGCATCTGCACGAGCACGGGGTTCTCGGCGGCGATGCCGCGCCAGATGTCGGCCCGGAGCGTCGCCGGAGGCGGCGCGCCGGGAACGAAATCGAGCGCCGCCGCGGGCGAGAGAGCGAGAGCGGTGGTCACTTCGTCCTTCCCTTCTCATAGGCGGCGAGCAGCGGCTGCCACCGCTCCACCGCATGATTGATGATGCGGATCACCGCGCGCGATGAAATCGTCGCGCCGGTGATGGTCTGCACCTGGCTCGGATCGGTGGCATTGCGCGTCTTCACACCCTTGAGCGGCGCGATGCGGCCGGCGAACTGCGAAACGAACGACGTGTCGCGCTCGATCTTGTCGCCGAGCCCGGGGGTCTCCTTCTCTGCGAGCACCTTGAAGCCGATGAGCGTGCCGCTCGAGGGCTCGAACCCGATCATCAGGAGCACTTCCTCCTGGAACCCCGGCTCCTGCGCAGTCACCGCGGCGCCGAGTTTCTTTCCGTCCGCGTCGAATCCCAAGTAGGCTTTTGGAAGTCCCTTCCGGTCCTCACCCGAAGTGGGCGATTTGGTGAGCACGCCTTTCTGCAGGTAGAGCGTGTCCCACCGCGCCGGCGCCTTGAGTACCTCGCGCACGGCGGTCGCTTCCTTTGCGGCCGCGTACTGCTCGATGGTCGGCAGCGTGGCCTTGTAGACGGCGACCACCAGAAGCCCGGCCGCGGCGCCGCCGATGGCGAGCGTGGCGAGCAGCTTCCACGACGACACTTCGGGCGCCTTCGCCGTCGCTGGCGGAGTGACGGCGACGGCACTCGGCGCGCTCGGCGGCCCGTGATGCGCGTGCCCGCTCACGTCGCGCTCACGAGCCGCGTGCCGAACACCCGCGGCTGAGTGGCCCTGTTGATGAACGGCGTGAGAGCGTTCATGAAGAGGATCGCGTACATCACGCCCTCGGGGAGCCCGCCCCACACCCTTATCACCACGACGAGTATTCCAATGCCCGCGCCGAACACCCACCTGCCGAGATTGGTGATCGGCGAGGTGACCATGTCGGTCGCCATGTACACGGCGCCGAGCATCAGGCCGCCGGAGAAGAGCATGAACAGCGCGTCGGGCTTGGTCGCGTCAACGAAATGGATGGTGGCGCTCAACGCCATCACCGTGACGAGGACGCTCACCGGAATCCGCCAGTTGAGGTAGCCGCGCCAGGCGAGGTAGATACCGCCGGCGAGGATCACGAGCGCCGCAGTTTCGCCGAGCGATCCGCCGGTGCTGCCGATGACGAGATCGGTGAGCGGCGTGCCCTTTCCCTCGAACTTGAGCAGTCCGAGCGGTGTCGCCGACGTCACGGCATCCGGCAGCGGGTGCGTGAGCGGCATCGCGAACAGGTCGCCGTGGAGCGTGAAGAACCCGCCGCCCGCCGACGGCCAAGTGGTGATCGCCACGGGGAACGCCGCCTGCAGGAATGCGCGGCCGACGAGCGCCGGGTTGAACACATTCTGCCCGAGCCCGCCCCACACCTGCTTGCCGAAGACGATCGCGAACGCGGCGCCGAGCGCCGTCATCCAGAGCGGAAATCCGGCGGGAAGCGAGAGGCCGAGCAGGAGCCCGGTGATCGTCGCCGAGCCGTCGGCGATCGCGCCGCCCTTCCCGGTGGAGCGTTCGGTGAGGAGCGCGACCGCCACCGCGGTGGCGATCTGCAGCAGCGCGCTCACGCCGAAGAACCACGCCGCGGACAGCACTACCGGGACGAGGCTCGCTACCACGTGCCACATGATGCGCGGCGTGGAATCTAGTGATCGGATGTGTGGTGAAGCCGTGACGATGAGTTTATCGGCGGTCATGTGACCGCCGCCTGCGCACGCCGGAGCGCAACCTTGCTCGCCTGGAAGAGCTGCGACAGCGGAATGTTCGACGGACAGACGTACGCGCACGAGCCACAGAGCATGCAGTCGGCGAGGTGCAGGTCGGCCATCTCCTCGTACTGCTGCACCCGGGCGTGGTCGCCGAGCAGCGAGGGATTGAGGAACACCGGGCAGGCTTCGAGGCAGCGCCCGCAATGGATGCACGGGTACACCGCCGCCTCGCGCGTCTCGCCTTTCTCGAGCACCACCACGCCGGTCGTCCCCTTGATCACCGGTGCGTCGAGATTCGCCAGCGCCTGCCCCATCATCGGGCCGCCGATGATCACTTCGGCGGCCTCCGCCGTCACGCCGTCGCAGTGCGCGAGCAGGTCGCGCAGCTTGGTGCCCACGGGAACGATGAGATTCGCGGGCTTCCGCAGTCCATGCCCCGACACCGTCACGATCCGCTCGATGAGCGGCAGCCCCGTCTCGAACACCTCGGCGATCGCCGACACCGAGCCGACGTTCTGCACCATGACGCCGACGGTGACGGGGAGCTTTCCCGACGGCACTTCGACGCCCGTGACCGCGTGGATGAGCATCTTCTCCGCACCCTGCGGATACTTGACCGTGAGCGGGAGGATGGTCACATCGATGTCCTTCGGCACCGTGCGCCGGAGCGCCTCGATCGCGTCGGGCTTGTTCTTCTCGACGCCGATCACGCATTTCTGCACGCCCATCGCGTGCATCATCACCCGGATGCCGAAGTGCACGCGATCCGGATACTCGACCATCGTCCGGTGGTCCGACGTGAGGTACGGCTCGCACTCGGCGCCGTTGATGATCAGCGTGTGCACCGGGCAATCCTTGGGCGGCGCCAGCTTCACGTGCGTGGGAAAGGCCGCGCCGCCGAGTCCGACGACACCGGCGTCCTGCACAGCCTTCACCACTTGCTGCGTGGTCAGACCCTCCCAGTGCGGCACGAGGCGGGGACGCGCGACCTGCGGCGCGAACCGGTCAACCTTGATGCGCACCGCCTCGGCCATCGAACCATCTGGGTGCGGCCACCAGTCCACGTCCACCACCGTGCCGGCGGCGGACGCGTGGATCGGCACGGACATGAAGCCATCGGCTTCGCCAACCTTGTCGCCGCGTTCCACCTTGTCGCCCACTTTCACGCAAACCTTCGCCGGCTTTCCCGCGTGCTGCCGGAGCGGGAGCACCAGTTCGTCGGGATAGGGCATCCGCCGGATGGGGAGCTGGCTGGTGAGCTCCTTCTCCTCGGGCGGGTGAACGCCGTGCCGGAATCCCGTCGCGAAACTCACTATCTGATCAGTTGAACTTCTCGGCGCGCTTCACCCACTTCGCGAGATCTTTTTCCTTCGGGCTGAGGGGCGATCCGGGATGGATGATGGAAACCGGGCACCGCTCCGCCGCGACGACGAGCTGCTGGAACGTGCCGGCCCTGGCATCTTTCACGTACGCCTGCTTGTCGGCGTTGTAGGCGAACATCCTGTTGTTGAGATTCGTGCACTCGTTGCAGCTCGTGCAGCGGGCGGAATCGATGTACGCCTCGAGCACCAGCGTTTCGTCGTCGGCGACGGCTGTCGCAACCGCGGCCGGTGCGGCAGCAGGTGCCGGCGTCGGCGCCGCCGGCGACACAACGGCAAGGGGAGCCGGGTTCGCCACGGTGTTCGGTACCGAACCATTCCCCGACGGCTTTCCCACCGATGGTAGCGACGCGAGCAGCTGGGCCACGGCCGCCGAGCTGCCGGCATTCTTGAGCAGCCCTTCGGCCAGCCGTCGCGCGATCTGCGCCGGCAGGCTCGCCTTGAGCTCGGCGACTTTCGTCTCGTAGTCGAGGCGCAGTGCATCGGCGCGCTGTTCGAACTCCGATTCCATCTGCCCCACTACGGTGTCGTGCACCGCCACCGGGACTTCCAGACCGGCGAGTTGGCGGAGCTGCGACCAGAACTGCTGCCGTTCGGCGGCGAGCTCGACCATTTCTGCCGAGACCTTCAGGCGGCGGAGCTTCCGCTCCTTGGTCAGCGCCCAGATGAACGGCGTGCGACCCTCGCGATCGTCGGTGCTCGCCGCGACGTACTCGTGGAAGAGCATCATCTCCTCGCCGGCCTCCGACGCCGGCAGCTCGGAGAAGTGCTGCTTGAACCGCACTTCGGTGGCCGCCCAGTCGGCGATGGTGACAGGCAGTTCCATCGTCTGTTCGGCGCCGTCATCATCCACGTACTTGAGCGCGTAGGAAGGCCACGCATCGTTCGGTGACGGATTGCCCTCGAGGCTCAGGCAATCGGCGAAGCTCGGCCCGCCGTCCGGATCGTAGGTGAGGAACGGAAACGCGCGGCTCTCGAGTGCGAGGCGCGCCGCGTGCTGCGACCAGTCGTCGGCGAGCCCATGCTCCACCGGGCACGGCGTGTAGACGTTGAAAAGCACGGGGCGCCGCTTGTGGAGCCCCTTCAACACACCGGCAATGAGGTGCGACGCGGCGGCCTGCGATGTCTGGTGGACGTACACGCCCCGATGCGCGATCGCGATCAGCGCCAGTTCCTTGCGCACCTCCGTCTTGCCGTGCTGCGACTTGCCGTAGGCCGACATGTCGGCCACCTGGCCGATGAATCCCGACGTGCACGCCTGGCCGCCGGTGTTCGAGTAGACCTGCGTGTCGAGCACCACTACCCGGATCGGCTTCCCCGACGCGAGCAGCCGCGAGAGATTCTGGAGTCCGATGTCGAGCATCGCGCCGTCGCCGCCCATGGAGACAATCGGCGGACAGAGCGCGAACTCCTCGTCGGTGAACTGTTTCCAGTCGAGGTCGCTGAGCGCCGCCTCGTCCTTGGCGGCGTCGTAGGCGCCCGCCGCGAGCAGCTCGGCGCGGCGCACCGCGACGAAGTTGTCCGTCATCTTGCGCATGTGGGCTTCGAACAGCCCGATGGCGATTGACGGCGAGTCCTGAAAGAGGTGATTGACCCATGGGAACGGATATGGATTGTACGGATATGTACTCGCCCACACGGAGGAGCAGCCGGTGCTGTTGGCCATGGCGAGCGACGCGCGGCCATTGCCGCTCGGTCCCTCGACGTAGCGCCACTTGAGGTCGCGCAGGTCGTGCAGCGCGCTGTTGAGCAGGCGCAGCCGCTCAGCCTTGGTTGCATCGACCGGCACGGCGACCGACCCTTTCGCGGATGCTGCCGCATCGAGGTCGGCACCGGCCGACAGTAGGTCGCGTGCCTGCTGATCGAGCGCGTTGATCAGCGCGTCGAGTCGTGTTAGGAACTGTGCAACGTGCGGCTGCATCGAGGCATGGATCGCGGAGACGATCAGGTGCACGGCGGTCTTCTCGCCGCACCCCATGCACGCGCCGTCGCCGCCGACCATCGAGCGATATGTGTCCTTCTTGAGCAGGAGCGAGGAGAGCACGCCGATCCCTTCGTCAACGTTCGACACATTCACGTACTTGTCGTCGGTGTCGGGAAGGCGCTCCCAGACGCTCCAATTGCGGCGCAGCTTGTCGAGCCCGGGCTCGTCCTGCTTCACCGTGACGAGCGCGCCGTCGGGACAGACGGCGACGCAGAGATTGCACCCCTTGCACGCTTCGGGATTGATCGTGATCGAGAGCAGCCCGCCCGCGCCCTTCGCTTTCGCTTCGACGGCGTCATAGAACGGCTTGGTGCGGGCGAGCGGAAACTCAGCGAGCCGCGCGTTGACCGCCTGGAATTCCGGCTCCGCGGCGGCCTTCCGTTCCGTATCCCAGCCGAGCTTGTCGGTGACAGCGCGATACGACAGCGCCCACGCGTCGGCGAGCGGCGACGCGGGATTCTGGTCAATGAGCTTGCGCGCCTCGCGCGCCCAGTGCTTCACGATCGGCCGGATGCGCTCCATCCGCAGTCCATTCACCGACGCGTCGATTGCCGCGGTCAGCACATCCTCGACGCTGTTGACGAGCCCCGGGATGGCCGAGTCCGGACACTGCGTCCAGCACTGGCCGCAGCCGGTGCACTTCTCGGCGATGAAGTCCGGCACCTCGAGCCGCACGCCGCTCATGTCGCGAATCGCGCCGGTGGCGGCGGGAATCGCGCTGATCGCGGCGAACGGATCGGCGATGCCGTCCTGCCCCATCTGGCAGAGCGCGCACACCTGCTCCCAGAACCGGCCCGGGTTGCCGGGCCCCTGTTCGGCGTTCGGCGAGTCGAGCAGCATCGGCATGTGCGGCACTTTGCCCGGTTCGTCGGCAACGTCGCCTTCGGCCGGCTCCACCGCGTGCACCTCGTCGAAACCGCGGCGGATCACCCGCACGTTGTCCTCCACCACCTGCTCACCCTTCGATCCGAACTTCTTGGCGAGCTGTTTGCGAATGCCCTCGAAGACGGACTTCTCACTCACCCCTTCGCGCGCGAGCAGCGGCGAGGTGGCGAAAAAGGCGCCCATGAACGCCGCGCCCTGCATCCGGTATCGCAGCTCGACGTCGGACGCTTCCTTCCGCGCGATCGCAAACGCGTCGAGCACGTACAACTTGATCTTCCGCTTGCGGATCGTCTGGCGCGCCTTGGCCGGCAGCGTCTGCCAGAACGATTCCGGCGAGAGGTCGCTCTGGATCACGAACACGCCGCCCGTGGCGAGTCCGTCGAGCGGATCGCTGTGGCGGAAGACGTTCGGGTCGGGCGAGAGCACGACATCCACGTACCGGAGTTCGCAGTTGAGCCGGATCGGCTCGTGCGCGAGCACGGCGTAGAACGTCGTCGGCTGCCCCTTCTTCTCCGAGCCGTACTTCGGGTTCGCCTTGATGTGCATCCCGAGCAGCTCGAAGGCGGTCATGGCGAGGTTCTTCCCCATCGTGATCGCGCCCCATCCACCCACGGAATGGATGCGTAGCGCCGTGGAGCCCTGCGGGAGCAGGTTCACGTCGCCCGCCGAGTGGACGGCGAGCTCGGGGAGCCGCGGATAGCTTTCGACGAGCTTCTCCTGCCAGATCTGGAGCTTCGGCAGCCGCGTTCCTTCGCGCACGAAATCGACGCCGAGGTAGAACTGCCGCGAGCGGGCATTGCCCGGCAGCATGTTGTCAACCGCGGCGACGATGTCGCCCGGTTGCAGGTCGCGGCTGCCGAGCCCGAAACAGGCGGTGAAGAAGTCGGGCACCTGCTCGCCGCGAATGGGGATAATCCCCGCGTACGGGAGCGGAGAGCCGGGGGTGACGCGGCCGTTCTCGACGGCTTTCGACATCGCCGCGCGAATCTCGCGCAGCAACGGCGGATCCACCGCGAGCGGCTGGTCGGTGCGTTCCATCACCACGACGCCCTTCTTCCCGGCGAGCAGATCGGCGATCGCGTCCGCGGGGAACGGCCGGAACATCGTGAGGTTGACGACGCCGATCTTGAGCCCGCGCGTCGAGCGCAGGTGATCGGCGACGGCCTCGGCGTTCGATACGACGGAGCCCTGGCCGACGATCACCCAGTCGGCGTCATCGGTGCGATAGCCCATCGCCCGCGCATATCGGCGCCCGGTGAGCGCGGCGTATTCATTGAACGCGCGATCGGTGAGGTCGGCGATGTGGTCGAAGTAGAACGGCCGCTGCGCCGCCACGCCCTGCGCGTAACTGTCCTGGTTCTGCACCACACCGAGCATCGCCGGGTAGTCGAGATCGAACGACTCCGGAATGCGGCGGCGCTTGTCACCGAACACGAGCCGCTGGGCCGGTGTCGGCGATTCGATCAACTCGGCCGGATCGCCGAGGAACGTCTTGATGAGGTCGCGCTCGGGGAGGTGCAGCGACTCGATCACATGACTGGTGAGGAACCCATCCTGCGCGATGATGCCGGGGTTGAGCGAGAGTTCGGCTATGCGGTGCGCGATGAGGTTGAGGTCGGCGCACTCCTGTACGTCCTTGGCGAAGAGCTGGAAGAACCCGGTGTCGTCCACCGCGTGATAGTCGTCGTGGCCGGCGTGCACGTTGAGCGCGTGCTTGGTCATCGCCCGCGCGGCGACGTTGAGCACGTAGGTGAGTCGCTTGCCGACGGCCGCGTAGAGCGACTCGTGCATATAGGCGATCCCCTGTCCGCTCGAGAAGTTGGTCGCGCGCAGCCCGGCCATCGACATGCCCGCGGTCACCGCTGCGGCGGCGTGTTCACCCTCGGGCTCGAAGAAAAGCAGGCGCCGGCCGTTCACGTTGCGCTTTCCCTCGGCCACCGCGACCGCCCAACCTTCGCCCATCTGCGTGGACGGCGTGATGGGATAGGCGCCGGCCGCTTCGCTCCCCGCTGTTTCCATCGCGACCACGGCGCCGCTGCCGTCGAGCGCCTGGAGTACACCGGGATACGCGGGGCTGGCCTGAGCGGCCTCTTTCGGTTTCGAGGTTGTCCACAGCTTCATTGCCAATCACTCCCGGAAATTGCCAGAGCAGGCGCGAACTGCGCGCCCGAAAGCCACACGATCGCACCGGTCGGGCACCGCTCCACCGCACGCGGTTCGGCTAGCGCGATCTTGTCGTAGTTTACCACGGCCACCCCACTGGCGACGCTGATCAATCCCTCGACGGCGTCCTGTACGCACTTGCCGCACGCCGTGCACGCCACCTTGCACTGCTCGAGCGCCTCGTCGCCGCCAATCAGGTTTCTGCACTGCACGAGCAGCCCCGCGTTCACCGGCCGCAGCTCGAACAGCGACTTTGGGCACGCTTCCACGCAGTCGCCGCACGCCGTGCACTTCTCGATGTCCACCACCGGAAGCCCGGTCTCGCTCATCTCGATCGCGTCGAAGTCGCACACGCGTTCGCAGTCGGCGAGCCCGAGGCACCCCCACGCGCAGCCCTTCCCTCCGCCGGCGACAGCCGCCGCCGCCGCGCAGGTGGGGAGTCCGCGGTACTCGGCCTGGTACCCGGCGACATCGCTGTCACCCGCGCAGAGCAGTCGTGCGACATTCTTCACCGCTTCCCCAGCATCGACCCCGAGGTAACTGGCGATCTGCTCACGCGCCGCTTCGCCCGACACGGTGCACTGCGCCGGCGTCACCTTTCCTTCCACGGCCTGCTCGGCGAACGCGCGGCAACCGGGGAGCCCGCAGGCACCACAATTGGCGTTCGGCAGCATCTGCGCGACGATGTCGATGCGCGGATCTTCCCACACCCAGAGCCGTTTGTTGGCGATCGCGATGAACACGCCGAACACCAGTCCGACGCCGCCGAGGATCAGAATCGCGAGCAGCGTATCAGACATGGGTCTTCAAGGGACGCCCGCAGGAGTGGATTGATCGAGCAGCCAGGCGGTGAGCCGATCAGTGGGATCGGAGCCGTTGCCGCCTACCGCCGCGAGGCGTGCTTCAGCGGGATTCGCCGGCAAAACCGGTTCCTCGATGAGTGCTTTCAGATGAGACAGATCGTCACGCTGCTGCCACGCACTCCGGACGCCAAGCGACTTTCGTGGCTGCGCGTCGGGCATATGAGTCACTTCGATGCGCTGCCACATCGCCGATCCGACTCGCGGGTCGTGGACGAACCGGGCTTCCGCTCCGTTCATCACGGCGATGACTGCGGGTCCGTCGAAGTCAGTGACCCTTTCCAGAACCTTCATGTCGCCCGATTGCGCGACGAACACGCCGGGTGAGACGAGGCGCGCAAGAGGCGCCGGCGGACTCGGCTCCTCTACGAGGAGAATGAGGCGTACGCAGCCATCGATTAGCGGAGCGAGTTCGAACGCGTCGAGGTCGCGACCGTCGAGGCGGATTACGAGAGGCGGTGCCAGCTTGCGCTCGGCAGCCGTCCATTTCTCGAACGGATATCCCTCGAGCGGCAAATCGTGCTGCACAGGATCGTACGTGCGCCGTCGTACCAGCTCGACCAGGGTCGCGGCTCCGAACGCCGCGCCCAGAGTCGTCATGCGCGCACGAATCGCGGCGGCGGGGGACGCACCGGCGTGCACGTCCACGACGAAATCCTCATCGCCGGCATGAAGGAGAGCCTCGAGTGCTTCCGCGGCGCACTCGACGACTGCGCGGCCGACGGCGTCGAGCGGGCCGGAGCCGGAGGAAATCATCGCGAAACGATCGGGATCTATGAGCCCGGCGGCGAAATCGCCCAGTGCGATGCGCGTCTGACTCGGGCCGGATTCGGACGCGAGCGTGTTCCTGGCTCGCTCGAGCGTGCCGGAGACCACGAAACGAAAGAGCGCGATCCGCGGACCGAGAGCGGAAAGCGCCGCCACGACGCGTTCGTCAGACTGCATAGTGGTCGAGCTCCTCGTTCAGGAGAGCGATTCGCTCGCTGCTCGTGACCTTGGGTGCCTTCCGCAGCAAATCGTAGCGCGCGCGGGTCTCGTTCCTGTAGAAGAGGCCGAGCCGGATATGAGTGGAGTCTTCGGCGAGCCTTCTCGCGGAATCGAGATCCGAGGGATCGTGCGTCGCGCGATTCCTGTAGATCTTGTCGAGCTCGGGCGCGACGACTCCGTCGTCGTGAACCAGGAGTTCGATCATTCCAGGATTTCTCACCGCTTCTTCGTATATGCCCTGGGTGTACATCGGGCACCGCTGGAGAATTCGTACGAAAGAGAAGCCCTGGTGCCGATATGCCGCGCGAAGTGTGGCGTAAAGATGCGCGGGTACCCACTCTGCCGTCTGCGCGACGAAAGATACGTTCGTGGTCCCAAGAGTCGTCGTCAGCGGATTCAGCGGCGGGAGGAAGCTACCGAACGGCTGGGTGTTCGTTTTGAATCCCTGCGGCGTCGTGGGTGACGTCTGCTTTTTCGTTAACCCGTAGATGCTGTTGTCGAGCAGCATCGCCACCATGTGGATGTTGTAGCGGATGGCGTGAATCCAGTGCGCGGCACCGATGGAGCAGCAATCACCGTCTCCCATCACGACGAAGACTTCGAGATCGGGACGATGCAGCTTCACTCCGGTGGCGACCGGTAGCGCGCGCCCGTGCAATCCGTGGAAGCCGTATGTCTTGAGGTAGTGAGGGAATCGGCTCGAGCATCCTATTCCCGACACGAACACGGTCTGCTCCGGCTTGAGCTGCTCGGCGACGAGGAGCTTTTCGACAGCGGTGAGAACCGAGTGGTCGCCGCACCCCGGGCACCAACGGGCCACGGTTCCCTCATAATCGCCGAGCGCGAACTCGCGCTCGTCGTCGCCGAGAAGCGGCAGCATGGCGCAGTGTGTCATGGCCGGGCCCCGGTCAGAGTGAGTACCGCGTCGCGTATTGCCTTGTGAATGAGTCCGGGACGGAGCGGCTCGCCCGGTACGCGGGTCCAGCAATCCACGTCGCACAGCGTCTGCGCGCGGAGAAGCATCGCAAGCTGCCCTCGCCGCCTGTTCTCTTCGGTGACGAATGGATCGCCGGGCTGGTCACTGTAGTTGATCTCGACCGTCATCACCTTCCGGAATCGCGAAAAGATCTCCTTGAGTCCCGGCTGCAGCGGTGAGAGGAACGTCAGATGCACCGACGATGCGCGAATTCCCTCTGCGCGTGCTCTTTCAACAGCTTCCTCGATGGCGCCCTTCGTGCTGCCCCAGCCGACGACGAGAAGGTCGCCGTCCTGGTCGCCATTGATGGCGGGCCGGAGCAGCGTTTGCTGAAGGACCGCAAGCTTGCGACTTCGCATCGTTGTCGCGCGCTGATGAACGCCGGCACCGTACGCGACTTTGCTCCCTTCGTCGTGCGAGAGCCCGGTGACCGTGAACATTCCACCAGGTTGCCCCGGTATCGAACGCGTTGACGTACCCGTCCGCGGGTCCCACTCGTAGGGGCGCTGTCCCTGCTTGACCGGCGCGAGATCCAGCTCGGGAGCGAGCCACTCCTTTTTCAGCTGCGGACGTGGGAAAGGTTGAACTCCCGTCGAGAGGTTCGCGTCCGAGAGAATGATCACCACAGTGCGGAAGGTCTCAGCGATCTGACGTGCCGTGATCACCGCATGGAAGCACTCCTCGATGGTCGCTGGCGCGATCACGACGCGCGGGGCGTCGCCGGGCTCCGCGAACAACGCGGCGAGGAGATCTGACTGCTCCACTTTCGTCGGCAGTCCGGTGCTCGGCCCGCCGCGCTGTACGTCTATGACGACGAGCGGAATCTCGGTGATGACAGCCAATCCGATGAACTCCGTCTTCAGCGCGAAGCCGGGGCCCGAGGTGATCGTGAACGCGACCTTCCCGGAGTACGACGCACCAATTGCCACTCCGACGGCGGCGATCTCATCCTCCGCCTGATGAAGGATTCCCCCAAACTTCGAAAAGACCTCCGCCAGATAGTGAGACACCGAAGTGGCCGGCGTGATGGGATACATCGCGCAGAGCTCCATTCCCGACGCTAGCGCACCCATGCCAAGCGCTTCGTTGCCGTTCATCACGACGAGGGCTTCGGTCGGAGGATGAGTTGGAACTTCGATCCTGAAATCGAGGTTGGCTGCGGCCCATTCGAGACCCAGCCGCAAGAGCGCGACGTTTCTCTGGTAGACCTCTTCGGATTTCTTGCGGAACGCGTACGCGATCTGCTCTTCGATTCGCTCGAGGCTGCGGTCGTAGATGTACGCCAGCAACCCTAAGGCAAACATGTTCTTTCCCTTGCGCGGATTCTCGTCGATGGTGAGGCACTGCTGCTCCATCGGAACCTCGATTATCCGATACGACTGCGCGGAAAGCTCGGCGAGCGCCTTGTCCCAGGCGGTCCGGATGTCGGGATTCGAGTTCGTGGCCCAGGAATTCTCGAGCAGAATTATGGCGTCGCTCGCGAGGGCGCCGAGTCGGTGGCGGCCGAGAAGGACCTGCTCGTTGAAGGCGATGATGAGGTTGGTTTCGTCGCCCCCGTTTGTGATGGGTCCAGTGCCAAAGCGGATGCGATTGCCGCTCGCTCCCTCGGCCATTCGAGGGGGTGGCTGGATCTCGGCGGGGATGATCTCCACCGTCCAGACCCCGTTCCCCATCTTGGCGGAGACTGCGCCGAAGATCTGGCCGCATTTCTGCGCCCCCTCTCCGGCGTCGGAGACTATTTCTATAGTATGCTCCGGCCGCCTGAGGACGGTCGGTGCAGCGCGAAGCTCGACAGGCAAGGCGACGGCAGTCATTGGCGGATACGTCTCTTTTTCGGGAGAGGAACGGATACTGCAATTCTTACCAGCCGAATAATAGCGTCAGTCAGTGATAGGGGCGGCTTTTGTCAGGGATTCCCTTCAATTGCCTCCGCTATCGCCGATGCATCGCCCGCATTCTGAACTTGCTTGATCAGAGTCAGGAGATGGCCGCGCGATTCCCCAGCATGGCGTGAAACACGAACTGGTGCACCGGGCGCCAGGGACGGCGAATGTCAGGGGCATCCCTTATTGCGTCGGCTGAAATTTCAGCATACCATCCCCTGCAACAATACTGGGAATGCATACGCGACTGGTCTTCGGGGTTGGTAGCGTCGTCTGCGTGCTAATGTTGGTCACGCCCCTGCAAAGCCAGCAGTTGGACTCGGAATCGTTTCGCGGTCGCGACGTCGCGCTCGAGCTCTCCATCGACTACTCCGCGCAGCGGCTGTCCGGCTCGATGACGCTCGACATCGAGAACCTAGTTCGGCTGCAAGCACGTTACAACCATTGCGGCGAAGCCGCATCCGATTACTGAGACTCACCGTGAACCCGATCGGTTGACGTCCCGAGAACGCGGCGAGCACTAGCCCGCCGAGGAGAAGACCGATCGCCGCGAGCACCGGCGCGCCAAGGAGCCACAGCATACACGCCACTATCACACGACGCGGGGACCAACTCGAAAGCTCCTTCACGTTTCCCCTGCTTCGCCATCCCGGTAATCCAGATCGGCCGGCCGCACCGCGCAGTGCTCACCACAACCCATCCTGTACCTGTTGCGCGCGAACCATCCGTAGAACTTGTCGGCGAGCGGCCGCGCGAACGGGATCTTGAAAAGCCACGACACCAGCCCGCCCTTCGGCAACACCTTCAGCAATTCTTCGAGCCCAGCGGCGGCCTGCCACGTCTTCCCGTCACTCGACCGGATCACTTGCATCGATTCCACGTACGCGCGCGGAGGAATCCAGGGAAACCTCGCCCGCACCGCCGGCGCCTGCGAAGGAATTATCTCGAGCTCGTGCTCGCGGTCCCACCTGGTGAGCAGCTTCACCATCCGGCCGCACACCTTGCAGTCGCCATCGTAAATCACGGTGTAACGGCGGCCACGATCGCCACTCTTTGGCACGACCGGCTCGTGCGTCGCTTCACCTGTCAGCGTGATCTTTCATCTCGATGCCGCCGTTCCCGCGGGTTGCTGTTGCGTTAGACAATGGAGCGTGCCCAAACCCCACACCAAATCAACGGCATGAATCCCAATCACCGCGCGACCCGGAAATGCCTCGGCGATTCCGTTGAGCGCCACGCGATCGTTGGGGTCATTGAATGTCGGTACAAGAACGGCGCCATTGGCGATGTAAAAATTGGCGTAGCTCGCGGGAAGCCTCTCGCCGTTCATGATCACCGGGCGAGGGAAGGGGATCGTGACTATCCGGAGCGGATCTTTCTTCGCAACGGCCTGGAGCCGGCGCATGTTGTCGGCCGACCGGGCGTGGTTCTCATCCGCCGGATCCTGCTCGTACGCCAGGATCACCGTGTCGCGCGAGCTGAAGCGGGCGATGTCGTCGATGTGCCCATGCGTGTCGTCGCCCACGGCGCCCTCGCCCAACCATATAGTATCGGTCACTCCCAGGTACTCGTGGAACGCTTTCTCGTAATCGCCGGCCATCATCAGTGGATTGCGCACCTGCACATCCGTGAGCAGCCATTCCTCGGTCACGAGCATGCGGCCCGCGCCATTCACCTCGATCCCGCCACCCTCCAGAATGAGGCGCTCTCCGTTGTCGGGTCTCCGCGGCACTATCCGCGGAAGCCCGGTCAGGCGCTCGATCTCGGCACCGATCTCAGCGTCCTTCTTATAGTTGTCGTACTTGGCCCAGCCGTTGAATCCCCAGTTGATCAGCTCGACGCGCCCGTCGCCGCGAACGACGCCGGTCGGAGCGGAATCGCGGAGCCACACCCGATCGTTCGAGACAGTGTGTAGGCGATAGCGTTGCTCCTTTACCCCGTGCGCAACCAGCAGCGTTCGCGCGTTCTCCGCCACCGTCGCGTCGTGACAGAGAATCTCGACTTTCTCGTAATCGCTGAGCGCGCGCACGACCTCCGCGTACACCCAGGGAATCGGCGCCAGCTTGCCAGGCCAGTCCGGCTCGTGGTGCGGCCACGCGATCCACGTCGCATCGTGTTTCTCCCACTCCGCCGGCATGCGCCGGCCGAGCGAGAGTTCCATAGTCAGAGCGCCGCTTCCGGCAGAAGCGGCGCTCTTGCCTTCGCGCATCATTAGCGCTTGACGGGGATCATGCGCTCGCCCGCGCCGCGCGGAAATATCGATTTCGGGATCATCACGTGGACCCCGACGTTCCCATCGACGAGCTCGGTGATGTCGACATCGCACGACACGCTCGTCAGCATGTAGGCGTCATCGTGCGACAGTCCCTGAACGGTCATCAGAAAGTCGATCGCCTGGCGGACCGCAATCTTCGTCGCCTGCACGAGATCCTTGTCCATTCCCATCGCGATCCAGTGCGTGGGCGTTTCCGCGCGCGGCCACGCGAGGTGAAAGTCCTTCCTCACCGTCACTTTGAATCGGCCGCGAAGAGACGTCTCGAGAGCGGTGATGTCGACCTCGCCATTCCCCTGGCCGGCGTGGCCGTCTCCGATCTCGAGCAGCGCGCCGGGAGTATGGACGGGAATGTAGAGCGTGGTGCCTGCTACCAGCTCCTTGTTGTCGAGGTTTCCGGCGTGGATGTCCGGTGGCGCGCTGCTCACTCGCCCGCGCGATGCCGGCGGAGCGACTCCGATGCTGCCGAAGAAGGGATGCAGCGGGATGTCGATTCCCGGCGCGAAGTGCGCGACGAGCCGCGTCGTGTCGAGCGGAATGATCCGCATCTTCGAGTACGCAAAGTCTTCCGGCAGGAACCCGCGATTCACGCCGAATGCGTTGTACGCATAAGGAATCGCGAGATCGATTTTCTGGATCTGAATCTCGAGGACATCGCCTGAATCAGCTCCGTCGACATAGATGGGACCGGTGAGTATGTGTCCGCCCGGCCCCTTGTTGGTAACGGTCGTCGTGATGTCGCGGAGCGAGCGCTCGACATCACCAGGCTTGACGCCGGCCGCCTCGAGCCGCTCCGGGGTTGATGTGAGGAGAGTCCCGACCACAATCACGTCGCCCGAGCTGATATGCAGAACCGGCGCGGCAGCCGCGTCGTAGTAACCCCACGCCACGGTCGTGGGCGTGGGCATCAGCGTATGCGTTGGTGCTCCTTGCGCGCCCACGCCCATGACCGGCGCGATCCATAGGCTTACCGTCAGACTCATCGTCGCGGTGTGCCTCACCGCCAACTCAGCGAGTCTCGCCGGGTTTGTCTGCCGCTGTCGTCCGTAACGCATCACCCGATGTATCGATTCAGAATCGGGGCGTACGCGTCAATGCGCCGGTCTCGCAGGAACGGCCAGTTGCGGCGCGTGCTCTCGATGAGCGCCCTATCGCATTTCGCGACCAGTAACGCCGGCTCCGTCCCCGCTTCGGCGAGAAGCCGGCCGAACGGATCGCAGATGAATGAGTGTCCGAAGAACTCGATGCCGTCGGTGCCGGGCTCGTCCTCGTGCCCGACACGATTTGGCGCCGCGACGTACACTCCATTCGCGATCGCGTGCGCGCGCTGCGCCGTGCGCCACGCCTCCACCTGCGCTTCGCCGTGCTCCGCCTTCTCCGACGGATGCCAGCCGATCGCCGTCGGATAGAAAAGGATTTCCGCGCCGAGCAGGCTCGTGATGCGCGCGGCCTCGGGGTACCATTGGTCCCAGCAGATCAACACGCCGATGTTGGCGTAGCGGGTTTTCCAGACGCGGAATCCGCCGGCGCCCTTGTGATCGCCATCGTCAGTGATGTGCGAATCGCCCGGCGTGAAGTAGAACTTCTCGTTGAAGAGCGGATCGTCCGGGATGTGCATCTTCCGATACGCGCCGAGGACCGAGCCGTCGGCGTCGATCACCGCGGCGGAGTTGCGATAGACGCCCGCCGCCTGCCGCTCGAAGATGGGGACGATGATGACCACCTCGAGCTCTCTCGCCAGCTTCTGCATGCGCTCGACCGTCGGCCCGTCGATGGGCTCGGCCAGATCGAAACGCTCGTGCTTCTGTGATTTGCAGAAATACGGCGCGTTGAACAGCTCCTGGAGGCAGACGATCTGCGCGCCCTTCTCGGCCGCTTCGCGGATGCGAGCCTCGGCGCGGTCGACGTTGTTTCTGACGTCGTCGGTGACCGATTCCTGGATGATTCCGACGGTGAACGAGGGCGATGTGGCCATGAGGAAAGGTTAACCGATTGCGCGTCCGCAGGAAGTCTCCGCGGTCACGTCCCTCGAGCCGTCACGAGTATGTGAACCAGGAGAATACGAGCGCGGCACCGGCAAAAGTCATGAGGGCTGCCGCCAGAATCCCGAACAGGTTGAGCTTCCAGCCGTTACGATGGTCTCCCATCACCTTCGGATTGTTGCAGACGAAGAGGAGGATGATGAGCAAGGGTGGCGCGAGCAGTCCATTGATCACGGCCGTCCAGAAGAGGAGCCGGACGGCGTTGAACTGAGCGAAGTTCATCGCCATACCGATGAGCATCGCGATGGCGATGACGCCGTAGAAATTCCGGGCGGCGTGGATCTTCTCGCTCATCCCCGCGTTCCACGCGCCGGCCTCGGCAAGGGCGTACGCGGCCGATCCGGCCAATACCGGAACGGCCAAGATTCCGGTGCCGACGAGTCCGAGCGTGAACAGCAGATAGGCCGCGTTACCGGCCAGCGGCCGTAAGGCGGCAGCGGCCTGCTCGGCGGTCTCGATGGTGGTCTGTCCCGCTTTCTGAAGCGTGGCGCCCGCGGTGAGAATGATGAAAAACATGATCAGGTTGGAGATTAACATGCCGGCGCCGACGTCTCGTTGCGACGACCTCAGCTGGCGTTGCAGCGCACGCCGCGGCCGGCCTTCGATCTTCTTTTCGAAATGCTCCTCCTGCTCTGCATTCTGTGCCGCCTGCCAGAAAAAGAGATAAGGAGAGATGGTCGTGCCCAGAATGGCGACGAATGTGAGCAGATAGTCGTGCGTGTATTGAATCCGTGGATGGACCGTCCCGCGGAAGACTTCCAACCAGTCCGGCTTGGCGACGAATGCGGTCAGGACATACGCGAAAAGCACAAGCGTGAGCCACTTGAAGATGCGCGTTATGTACTCGTACGACGCGAAGATCAACAGCGCCAGAATGGCGATGGTGAATGCTGGAACGAACCACATGGATGGTATTCCGCTCAGCATCGATGCTGCGGCCGCCATGCCGCCGAGGTCGGCCGCGATGTTGATGGTGTTGGCCACGAAAAGCAGGAGACACGCGAACCACAATAGCCAGCGCGAGTAGTGCTCTCGAAGGACGGCCGCGAAGCCGCGCCTCGTCACGACTCCGATTCGAGCGCACATCACCTGTACCGCGGTCATCAGCGGGAGAGTGACGACTGCGGTCCAGAGCAGGTGGTATCCGAACGCCGCTCCGGCCTGCGAGTAAGTAGCGATGCCGGACGGGTCGTCGTCAGCTGCGCCCGTCACCAGTCCAGGCCCGAGCTCGCGAACAAAGCTTTTCAGCTTGTCGCCAGTCCTCAGCTCATATTCGCGCTCGGGGCGCTCCGCATTGCGACGCTCGACGTCACGAGGCGGAACCAGCATGAATCGTCGGATTGGGGCCTCGCTTGTTATCGGCTGATGGTCACTTTTGCCGCGGCAATGCGAGGAATATGCCGAGCAGAGGTCGTTTTCGTGCACGGCGTTGTGTAAGGCGTGCTTCCCACGAGCCGGGAGCTATGCCTGTTCCGAATTTGTGAGCCATCGTCGCCTCACGCACGGGGTACAATATCCCGCTTGGATGTAATATCCTGGCTCTGTCACAATCATCGTCTCTTCTCAAGCATCCCCGGCACTTACTGCCAGGATTTGCCCATTGAGTACCGACAGTGGCCCGTGATCCTCGAAAGAAATCGATGGCGTCGCGGGGCATGGAACTGCTTCGTGTCCTGCGCCGGTTCTGGCGCGCGCTTGGACCTGGTGTAATCACGGGCGCGGCGGACGATGATCCGTCGGGCATCGCCACCTACTCTGTTGCCGGGGCACAGTACGGCACGATACGATGTGTGGGTGGGCTCGGTTTCCTGCTGGGTGACGGCCGCCTCAACTGGGCTACGCCGGCGCCTTTCCTACCAACTGTCTAAGGACGTACGGCAGGATCCCCCCATGCCGGTAGTAGCTCATCTCCTCGGGCGTATCTATCCTCGACACCGCGCGGAATGTTTTTTCGGTCCCATCTGCCGAGCGAGCCCGCACCGTAAGGAGAGCGCGCGGCTTCAGATTCTCCGACATTCCGTCGATCTCGTACGTCTCGAATCCGGTGAGCCCGTGAGTCTGTCGCGTCTCCCCATTCACGAACTCGAGCGGAAGAACTCCCATCCCGACCAGATTCGACCGGTGTATTCGCTCGAACGACTCGGCGATCACGGCCCGGATACCGAGTAGGAGCGTCCCCTTGGCCGCCCAGTCGCGCGATGAGCCGGTGCCGTATTCCTTGCCGGCGATGATGACGAGCGAAGTCCCGGCCTTCTGGTACTCCATCGCTGCGTCGTAAATCGTGACCGGCTTCTCGCCCAGGGCGCGCGTGGTCCAGCCGCCCTCCGTTCCCGGCGCGAGCTCGTTGCGCAGGCGGATGTTGGCGAACGTGCCGCGCATCATCACCTCGTGATTTCCTCTGCGCGCTCCGTACGAGTTGAAGTCGGCGGTCTTCACGCCGTGCTCGATCAGCCACTTGCCGGCCGGACTCGAAGCGGGAATCGAGCCCGCGGGTGAGATGTGGTCGGTCGTGATCGAATCGCCGAACATTCCTAGCACCCGGGCGCCCCCGATCGGCCGGATGCCGGGCGGCGTGAGCGTCATCCCATCGAAAAAGGGAGGGTTTTTCACGTACGTCGAGTCAGGATCCCACGCGTAGAGATCGCCCTCCGGCACCGGCAGGCTCCTCCAGTTGTCGTCCCCGTGAAAGACGTTCGAGTACTGCGCCTTGAACATCTCGGCTTTCACCGAGCGCAGTATCTCCTCCTCAACCTCCTTGGGCGCGGGCCAGATGTCGCGCAGGAAAACGGGACCGCTCTTGCCGACGCCGATCGGCTCGGTGGCGAAGTCGATGTCCATCCTTCCGGCGAGCGCGTACGCGACGACGAGCGGTGGCGACGCCAGATAGTTGAATCGCGTGAGTGGATTGATTCGCCCCTCGAAGTTGCGGTTGCCCGAGAGCACCGCTGCGACGACGAGCTTGTTGGCCTCGACGGCGTCCGCGACCGGCTGGGGCAGGGGGCCGGAGTTTCCAATGCACGTCGTGCATCCGAATCCGACGACGTTGAAGCCCAGCTGCTCCAGCGCACCCATCACTCCCGCTTTCCTGAAATAATCCGTGACGACCTTGGAGCCTGGCGCGAGACTCGTCTTCACCCACGGCTTGGACGCCAAACCCTTCGCGACCGCGTTCCTCGCCAGCAAACCCGCCGCCAGCATCACGCTTGGGTTGGATGTGTTGGTGCAGCTGGTAATCGCGGCGATCACGACCGAGCCGTGACGAATCGAGAACTTCTCGCCATTCATCTCGACCGGCACGCTCGAATTCTCTCCCGCCTGTTCGTCCGGATTAGTCGCGACGACAGACGGCGAAAGCTGCGGCGAAGCCGAAACCGATATCGCCTGTTTTGCAACTGCAACCGCGGCGACGGTTCCTGTGCGCTCGAGATCTGCCGCCAGCGCCTCCTTGAACATCTTCTTCGAGAGCTTGAGCGGCACCCTGTCCTGCGGACGCTTCGGGCCAGCGAGACTCGGCTCCACCGTAAGAAGATCCAGCTCAATGGTGTCGCTGAACAGTGGATCGGGAGTCTCGTCCGTCCGGAAGATGCCCTGCGCCTTGGCGTACGCTTCGACGAGCTGCACCTGCGCCTCGTCCCGCCCCGTGAATCTCAGATAGTTGATCGTCTCTGCGTCGATCGGGAAGAATCCCATCGTCGCGCCGTACTCGGGCGCCATGTTGCCGATGGTCGCGCGATCGGCGAGCGAGAGACTCGACAAGCCCGCGCCATAAAACTCGACGAACTTTCCGACGACTTTCTTCTTGCGCAGCATCTCGGTGACCGTGAGCACGAGATCGGTAGCCGTCGCGCCGGGCTGAAGCTTTCCGTGCATCTTGAATCCGACGACCTCCGGAATGAGCATCGACACCGGCTGTCCGAGCATCGCCGCCTCGGCTTCGATGCCGCCGACGCCCCAGCCGAGTACGCCGAGTCCGTTGATCATGGTGGTGTGGGAATCGGTGCCGACCAGGGAGTCGGGGTACGCGTACGTCTGCTTGCCCACGACCTCGGTGAAGACTCCCTGAGCCAGATACTCGAGATTGATCTGGTGGACGATCCCGGTGTCGGGCGGCACGACGCGGAAGTTGTGCAGCGCCTTCTGTCCCCAACGAAGAAACGCGTAGCGCTCCTGATTACGGCGGAACTCGAAGTCGGCATTGATAAGAAAGGCCGCCTCGGATCCGTACTCGTCGACCTGCACCGAGTGATCGATGACGAGATCCACCGGCTGAAGCGGATTGATCAGCCGCGCATCACCGCCGAGACGAGCGAGGGCGTCGCGCATCGCGGCGAGATCGACGACGGCGGGAACTCCGGTGAAATCCTGGAGCAGCACACGCGCGGTGCGGAACGCTATCTCCTTTTCAACTTTCCCCTTCATGTTCCAGGTCGCGAGGGCGCGCACGTCGTCCGGCTTGACGAACTTGCCGTCTTCGTTCCTGAGCAGGTTTTCGAGGAGGACCTTGAGGCTGAACGGGAGTCTGCCTGCGTTCCCGTCCGCGAGCTTGGACAGGGAATCCAGCCGAAAGATCGTGTACTGCCGACCCGCAACGTCCAGCGTTGATCGGCTACCGAAGGAATTCGGGTGTGCCATTTTGATTTTTTCCGAACTTGGCCGCGTCAGTGCGCTGGCCAGTGAAGCGCGGAGCCACTGCCGCGCGCATAGCTCGGCAGGCTGGCGTAAATCTAGCACATTTCCGTGCGGCGGTGTCGCCTAACCGTGTCGTGTCAGCGCGACCCTATGGCGAGCTTGCCCACACGAACGCTGACCTCCTTCACAAGGGATTGATACTCGGGATCAGCGTCCTGCCAGCGCACAATGAAACGGCGGTAATACGCGAGCGATTGTCGAGTCTCCCCGCAAAACCCTCTCGATCTGCTCGCGCTTAAAGTCTGCAGTGAAGACCCTGCGACCGTCCGAACCCCGCCGATGTGTCTCCATTGAAACGATCTCCTTTGTGAATCATACTAAAGATCCCAAAGTGTCTCGTCCAATTGGGGTACACAGCAGATACCAGACGCTACGGGCGGCCCTGCGCGGCCGCCCGTAACGTCTTAGGAAATGGCCTGCCGGAGATTGCAGCTTGCCTGCTATTTCCCGGGCATGTAGCCATCGGAGAGGGTGCTCAGGAACGCGACGATGGCACGCTCCTCCCCAGGCTTCAGTCCAAGATTCCCCATCTCGGCTGTGTTTTTGTTGGTGGCCACTTCTGGCTGCGGCCATCCCGCGCCGGGAACGTCCCTCGTGTTGTAGAAGTGAACGATCTGCTCCA
>Ga0208850_1000028_pt1 | contig 60389 bp, 61 predicted proteins | sample NGESurshal092012_5_FD_184475 | JGI IMG/M metagenome (GOLD analysis project Ga0208850, IMG submission 184475) | Arctic peat soil microbial communities from Barrow, Alaska - NGEE Surface sample 210-2 shallow-092012 (SPAdes) | ecosystem: Environmental > Terrestrial > Soil > Wetlands > Peat ... | reverse complement strand
CCTGGAGCCACTCCCCGGCCGCGGTCCTACCCCAATTGGTCGGTTAAGAAAAGAGAGCAAGGGTCGTCGCGAGTCGCAACAAAGGTTCTAATCAAATCCGGCGTCGACGCGCCGCTCGCCACGCAATCCTGCCCAGTGCTGAAAGGGCGCCGAGCATTAGTAGCGCGAACAGCACTGGTCCCGCGAGACGAACCAGCCACTCGAAGCCCGCGACGAAACCGTGCACACTGTCGTAGAACGCCTTAGTCAGTCCGGAACGGTGATGGGTGACGTTGGTGGGTTGACCCGCTTCGGTGACCGCAACGGTCAACGTCGAGTACGTGGTCGCGTTGTTGAGGACGTTCAACTGACCTTGAAGCTGTTCAATCTGCGACTGCAGGTTGTTCAACTGACTCTGGACAGCGAGAATGTCACCAATCGACTTTGCGCGCGTCATGATGGTCAAGTACTGAGCACGACTCACCTCTAACGCGCTGATGCGAGCGCGAAGGTCCACGTACTGCGACGTGACGTCAGCAGACGTCGTATTCACTGACGTGACACGGCCAACGTGCTGCACTTGGGCGACCAACGTGGCGAAGCGACGCTGTGGGACCTGAAGCACGATCGTGCCGTACGAGAAGTGACCAGCGCCGCCGGTGCCGACGTGCGCTTGGTTGCCGTTGACGAAACCGCCATCCTTGATCACGATCGCACTCAAGCTCGCGAACGCCGATTCGACGTGCCCCACGCGTACCGACAGATTCACCGTTCCGTTCGATTCGATTCTTGGCGAAAGCCTCGAATCAACAGATTGTGCCGCAGTGGCCGTTACCTGCAAACCAGTCGCAGAATTGCTCGTGAAGGACGACCCGCTGAGTGGAGTCCCCCCTACTGAAGTTGTGGACCCGTGAGGGGCTCCAAAGGCTTTGAGCGCTGTCTTCTGTACTGCCGTACGACTAGTCGCTGGTGTGCCCTCTCCTCGAAGGAGCGGCACCGAAATCGCGCCCACCACCAACACGAGAACTGCGGCGACGAGTAGTGACCTCGCGCGACCTGGTTCGCGAATGAAAGCAGGCGTGTGGATGATGCCGGTTGGTGGCGCGCTATCCGTTGCTTCGCTCAGTATTCGAGTCGTCGCCTCGGAGGAGACCTCGAAAGCGTTGGCCGTCTGATGCAGCGCGTTACTCAGAACTTCTTCGTCAATCATTGTCACCCTGTCTCCTCTTCGTTCGTTGTGGACCGTCGCGTCGTCTCGGCGCGAAGCGCCGGATGATTGGCCAGTTGTCGGCGTGCCTCGTGTAGTCGAGACTTCACGGTGCCCTGTTTACGACCTATTGCGACCGCAATATCTCGCTCGCTGAGATCGGCGTAGTAGCGAAGAACGACTACGACGCGGAGGTGCAGTGGCAAATCTTTTAGGGCGCTCATCACGTCACCCGACACCGCAATACGCTCAGGCATTGCGTCAATGACCGACACTTCCGCCAGGTCGTCATCGCTCGCTCGCAGGTCGCGATAGGGAATCTCAACTCGAAGTTTTGAATTGCATGTATTTACCACCACGCGATAAAGCCACGGCTTGAAACTGGTTTCTTTGGCGAGTGAATCTCGGAATTTCCACGCCCGCAGGAAGGCCTCTTGCACCGCGTCCTCGGCGTCAAGACGATTGCCGAGGATCAAGTAAGCCGTTCGGACGGACTGGGGATAGCTCTGCACCAACCACTCTTGAAGATCGATAACGTCCGACGAGCGTTGCACTTAGATACCCACAATCATTTGCTCTAGTAAATACAATGCCAGCACATATATAGAGACGCTCATTCGGTCCAAAAGGTTCGCGATACTTGGCTTCGAATCAAAAGATTCTCGGATTGAGCAGCAGAAGGCTCAAAATCAACGAAAACTTGAAATAGGTCCTTCGCCCACCGTGTTGCTTTTGGGGCGTTATTTGCTTTGGCGGATTCAAGGGGTGAACGCAACACTTGGTGATTCAGCATTGATCCGCTGACTGACCAAGGAGGCCCGAAGTACTCTCGAGCCTCAAGTCGTTGATAGAAACCGGAGAGCCACTGGTCGCCTCCAAGCGTTAGCGACAGCGATAACTCACGCCAGCGTGAAGACCTCGGGTCCGTTCTCGGTGACAGTGATCGTGTGCTCAAAGTGCGCCGAGAGTTTGCCGTCCTCGGTCATGACGCTCCAACCGTCGTCGAGCACGTACGTCTCGTACGTGCCGACGTTGACCATCGGCTCCACTGCGAAGACCATGCCAGCCTTCAGCGCCGGACCGGGCGTGCCGGGCCAGTAGTTGGGCACCTGGGGACTCTCGTGCATCGCGGTGCCAATGGCGTGGCCGACGTATTCGCGCACGACGGAGAATCCCGCCTCTTCGGCAACGTTCTGTACCGCGCGACCCACTTCGTGCAAACGCTCTCCAACAGTAAGGTGGTCAATTCCCGCCCACAAAGAACGCTCCGTCACTTCAAGCAAACGCTTGGCGACTTTCGAGATCTCACCCACGCCCGCGGTGTACGCGGCGTCGCCGTGGTAACCCTCAACAATCGCGCCGGCGTCGATGGAGATGATGTCGCCTTCTTCTAGGACGTACTCCCCCGGTATGCCGTGCACGATCATGTCGTTCGGGCTCGTGCAGATCACGGCCGGAAAACCGTGGTAGTTGAGGAAGTTAGAGCGAGCACCGCGCTTCGTCAACACGTCAGCGGCGAGATTATTCAGATCCATCGTCGTGACGCCTGGTCGAATCGCTTTGCGCGTAACGTCGAGCATCTCGGCGACGACTTTGCCCGCTTTACGCATCTTGTCGAGTTCGACCTTGGAGCGAATCACGCCACACCTCGTAGGTGCAGTTGCTGCTCGATGTCGGACGTCACCTCATCGGGCGCCTGATCGCCGTTCACGGTGACCAAGAGTCCCCTCGATTCATAGAACGCAAGGAGGGGGCGCGTGTCGCGCTCGAACATCGCGAGACGCTTTTCGATCGCCTCTGGTTTATCGTCACTGCGCTGGATGACGTCGCCGCCACAGACTTCACACGTGCCCGAAATGGCAGCTACGTCGGTGTCCTTATAGATGGTGCCGCACTCTTGACAGACGCGTCTCGAGGTGAGACGTCGCATCACGAGTTCATTGGGCAGTTCGATGTTGATGACGAGCTTGATGCCGTCGTTGCCCAACAGCGCTTCCAAGGCTTCAGCCTGTCCGGTCGTGCGCGGAAACCCGTCGAGCAGACCACCAATGGCGACGTCGGGCTCTTTGTAGCGATCCTCGACGAGCTTGTTTACCAGTTCATCTGAGACCAGCAGACCCGCGTCGAGCACGGACTTGACCTCACGGCCGAGTGGCGTGTCACCGGCTACCGCAGCTCTAAGAATGTCACCCGTTGAGATGTGCGCGAGTCCGTATCGTTCGCACAGTCGCAGACTCTGGGTTCCCTTACCAGCGCCCTGCTTACCCAAGAGGACGAGATTCAGTTGTCCACTCATGGCTAGCGCTTCAAGAATCCTTCGTAGTTACGCATCATCAGCTGACTGTCGATCTGGCGCATGGTCTCTAGGGACACGCCCACCGCGATCAGCAACGTCACGCCGTAGTACGGGAAGCGGTTGATATTCCATAGCGCCATCAAAATGCTCGGCGTCACCGCGACCGAGGCCAAGAACACCGCGCCCACCACGGTAATGCGCGACAGCATGCGCGCGAAGTACTTCTCGGTCGGCATACCCGGGCGAATACCGGGCACGAAGCCGCCTTGTTGGCGCAACATCTCGGCCTGTTGGTGTGGCTCGAACGCGATGTAGACGTAGAAGAACGTGAAGGCCACGATCAAGATGAAGTCCGAGGTGATGTAGAACAAGTTCGTGGGGGTCAGTGAGTTCGTCACGAAGTGCTGGAAACTCGCCCAGGGCACGATGTTCGACATGAGAACCGGGATATAGAGCACCGACGAGGCGAAGATGATCGGGATCACGCCCGACTGGTTCACTTTGAGAGGAATGTACGTCGAGTTGCCGCCCATCTCACGTCGCCCGACGACTCGCCGAGCAAAGGTGACCGGGATTCGACGTTGGCCGTTGTCCATGAAGACAATGAGGACCAATAACGCCAAGGACACGACGAGGATCACGAAGAACTTGAACGGTCCACCCTCAGCCCACACAGCCTTACCGCCCGAGGGCATGCCCGAGACGACGTTGGCGAAGATGAGCAGCGACATGCCTTGGCCAATGCCACGCTGGGTAATAAGTTCAGCGAGCCACATGACAAAGGCGGTACCGGCCGTCAAAACCAACACCATGAAGAGCCCGAGCCACAAGGTGAAGCGTGGGATCAAGTCGATATTGAAGCCGAGCAACGCCTGGTCGTGACCGTGGAAGGCGTAAATAAGACCGGTGGACTGCAGCAGCGCAAGTCCAATAGTGAGGTAGCGCGTCGTTTGGGTGATCTTCTTTTGACCAACGGCACCCTGGTCGCGCCACTCGGTGAGTTTTGGAATAACGGTCGTCAGTAGTTGGATCACGATCGAACTCGTGATGTAGGGCATGACACCCAGTCCAAAGACCGCGAGGCGCGTCAACGCACCACCAGAGAAGAGGTTCAAGAAGCCGAGCACGCCACTGGCGCCGGCCTTGCTTTGGAGCAACTGGACCTGGGACCAACTGACCCCAGGGATTGGCAGGTTCGCGCCTAACTGATAGAGCGAGATGATGCCGATCGTGAAGAGAACCTTGTTACGAAGGTCCGGTACGCGAAAGATATTCCCAAGTCGCTGCAGCACTCTACGACCCTAACGGTTCTGGTGTTGGTTACCCGACGCGGGCGGACGAACGGAGAACGGTAGGTCGAGGATCGTCGTCGTACCGCCAGCCCCTTCGATGGCGGCCTTCGCCGACGCCGAAAAACCGTGCGCCGAAACGTTAAGCGCACCCTTGATGTCGCCGCGTCCGAGCACCTTCACGAAGTCCTTTTTGCGCATGAGACCCTTCGCGACGAGCACGTCGGGGTTGATCTCACTTAACCCCAGCGCCACGAGGGCGTCGAGGTTCACGGGCGTGTAGGCCACGCGAAAGGGGTTGGTAAAGCCCTTGAGTTTTGGAATCCGCTGGAGCAGTGGTATCTGGCCACCCTCGAAACCCGCGGGAATCTGACGGCGTGCCTTTTGACCCTTGGTACCTCGTCCGGCGGTTTTGCCACCTTTACCGGCGATGCCCCGTCCGACAATCTTCTTGCGGTGCGTTGAGCCTTCTGGTGATTTGAGATCGTGCAACTTCATTCGTTGACCTCCTCGACTTTGACTAGGTGCGGCACCCGAGCGATCATCCCGTGAATTTCCGGACGGTCGGGTAGCACGTTGGACTGTCCAATACCCCTGAGTCCGAGCGCGCGAAGGGTCCCGCGGTGCTTGGGCTTGGTTGCGATGGCCGAGCGAATCTGTGTGACCTTGAGCGCCATGACCTAACCTTCCGTGACCTTGAAGAGGTCGCCTTCACGCTGGCGTTCGCGATACGCGCGCAGCGTCCCCGAAGGAATGATCTCTTCGGCTGGCTTGTCGCGCAACGCGGCGAGCTCTTCGGGACGACGCAACTGCTTCAGTCCTTCGATAGTCGCGTGGGCGACGTTGATGCCGTTACTCGATCCCAGTGACTTCGCGATGATGTCTTTCACGCCCGCCATTTCCAAAATGGCGCGCGCGGCACCGCCGGCGATGACGCCGGTACCGGGAGCGGCGGGCTTCATCAACACTCGTCCAGCCCCTGCGTTACCAATGACGGGATAGACGATGGTCGTGCCAGCGAGGGGCACGTCAAAGAGGTTCTTGCGCGCCTCTTCGATGCCCTTTTGCACGGCTAAACCGGCCTCTTTGGCCTTGCCGTACCCGAGACCGACTTTGCCCTTGCCGTCACCGATCACCATGAGTGCGGTAAAGGAGAAGCGACGTCCACCTTTGACGACCTTGGACACGCGGTTCACCTTGATGGTGCGCTCTTCGTAGACTTCTTCACTCATTAAAACTCCAGTCCACCGGCACGAAGGGCGTCGGCGAACGCCGCCACTCGGCCGTGGTAGTCGACGCCACCGCGGTCAAAGACCACCGTGACGATGTTGGCTTCTTTGGCCCGCGTCGCGAGCAATGTCGCGACAGCCTTCGCTCCTTGAACGTTGCCGCCGGTAGCGCTCTTCAAGGCCGCTTCGACCGACGATGCTGACGCCAACGTGCGTCCCGCGACGTCGTCGATGATCTGAGCCGAGATGTGCTTGTTGGTGCGACTCACCGCTACACGGGGACGCTCGGCCGTGCCCGAGAGGCGACGGCGAAGACGCTTGTGACGGCGAATTCGAAGTTCGTGCGTAGTGCGTGCCATTACTTTGCGGCCTTTCCTGCTTTGCGCACTACTCGTTCACCGAGGTAGCGCACGCCCTTACCCTTGTAGGGCTCAGGTTTACGAAGCTTGCGGATGTTCGCGGCGACTTGGCCCACGATCTCCTTGTCGGCGCCCTTGATGATCACGCGCGTCGGGGTCGGCACCTCAAAGGTGACGCCTTGAGGAGCAGTGAACTTCACTGGGTGCGAAAAGCCGAGTTGCAGGTCAAGCACGCCAGTGCCTCCGGGCGCGGCGCGGTACCCCACGCCGATGATCTCGAGCTCTCTCGACCAGCCGTCGGTGACGCCGGTGACCATGTTGGCGACCAGCGTGCGCGTCAAACCGTGCAGTGACTTATAGGCCGTCTCGTCGTTGCGACGATCAACGACCAACGTGTCACCCTCTTGGGCGAGCGTGATGCCGTCGGGGATGTTACGGGTCATGGTCCCGTTGGGACCCGTCACGGTGACGACGTCACTCGCGACACTCACCGTGACGTTGGACGGCACGGAGATGGGATTACGTCCGATGCGCGACATTAGTAAACCTCCGCACTCAACGTGTTCGAGCTACCACACATAACAGAGCACCTCGCCACCCAACTTGGCCTTGCGCGCTTCGCGGTCAGTCATAAGTCCGTGGCTCGTCGACACGACGGCCACGCCCACACCACCGAGCACCTTGGGCATCTGGTCGGACTTCTTGTAGATACGAAGACCGGGCTTGGAGACGCGCTTGATACCGATGATGGTCTTCTTGCGGTCTTCTGAGTACTTGAGGTTGATTTCGAGCTGTGCGCCGGGCTTGTCCTCGAGCTTGGTCACGGTGTAACCCGAGATGAATCCCTCCTTCTTCAAGACCTGGGCCAGGTTCTCTTTCAACTTCGAGCTCGGCATCTTGACGGAGTCGAACATCGCGGCGTTCGCGTTGCGAATGCGCGTGAGCATGTCGGCAATGGGGTCGGTCATAGTCATAACGTTCCTCCTACCAGCTTGCTTTCGTGACGCCAGGAATCTCACCGGCGTGAACCATCATGCGTAGACAGATCCGGCACAGGCCGAACTTGCGGTACACCGAACGGGGTCGACCGCATCGCTCACAACGCGTGTAGGCACGCGTCGAGAACTTGGGGGTCTGCTTTTGCTTAATTCGAAGAGCTTTCTTCGCCATGCTTATCGAGTCTCCTGTTTGAAGGGGAAGCCGTAGGCGCGCAAAAACGCGCGTCCCTGCTCATCGGTCGCCGCGGTGGTGACGATGGTGATGTCAAAGCCGCGCGGCGCGTCGATCTTGTCGTAGTCAACCTCGGGGAAGATCAACTGGTCGTTCACACCAAAGGTGTAGTTGCCGTGTCCGTCAAAGGACTTCGCCGACAGACCACGGAAGTCGCGGATACGAGGAATCGCGAGACTGATCAGTCGGTCGAAGAACTCCCAGGCGCGGTCCCCACGAAGGGTGACCTTCACGCCAATGGGCTGCTCCTCGCGCAACTTGAAACTCGCGATTGACTTCTTCGCGCGCGTCACGATCGGTTTTTGGCCAGTGATGAGTTCAAGGTCACGCTGGGCGCCCTCTAGGAGCGAGGCCTGCTGGGTCGCTCGACCGACGCCCGAGTTGAGCACGATCTTCTCGAGACGTGGTACCTGCATGATGTTGTCAAGTCCCAACTCGACCTTGAGCGCCTCGCGGATCTCTTGGTCGAAACGGATCTTTAGACGTGGACGTGTTGACGTCGTCATAGAACCTCTCCACACTTGCGACAGACACGAACTTTCGTGTCGTCAATGACCTGGTAACCGATCTTGGCTGGACCCTTGTGCTTGGGGCACCAGACGGCGACGTTAGAAGCGTGCAGCGGCATCAACTTGTCGATGATGCCAGCCTGCATGGTGGCGCCGGTCTGCTTGGTAGCGCGCTTGGCGATATTGACACCGTCCAAGATCACTTTGTTGACGCTCGGAAGCGCCTCTTCAACGTTGGCGCGCGTGCCGCGGAACTTGCCCGCGAGGACCAACACGTCGTCGCCCTTATGAATTTTCATTACAACACCTCCGGCGCGAGTGAAATGATGCGCATGAACTTCTTGTCACGCAATTCGCGACCAACGGGACCGAAGATGCGCGTTCCTCGTGGCTGGAGCTGATCAGTGATCAACACGGCAGCGTTCTCGTCGAACCTGATGTAAGAACCGTCGGGACGACGCTTCTCTTTGGCGGTGCGAACGACGACGCAGCGAACGACGTCGCCCTTCTTCACCGCGGCGCCGGGGATGGCGTCCTTCACGGTGGCGATGAAGACGTCACCGATCGAGGCGTAGCGACGACGCGATCCACCGAGCACACGAATGCAAAGAACTTCCTTCGCGCCGCTGTTGTCGGCCACTTTGAGGCGACTCTCTTGTTGAATCATCGAGCACGCTCCACAATCTCCGTGAGACGCCAGCGCTTGAGCTTGGACAGTGGACGGGTCTCTTGGACACGAACCTTGTCGCCGATTTTCGCTTCGTTCTTCTCGTCGTGCACGTAGAGCTTCTTCGTGCGCTGGACGGTCTTGCCGTAGCGCGCGTGGCTGACACGTTCGTTCACCGCGACGACCAGCGTCGAGTTCATCTTGTCCGAGATGACGACGCCTTCACGAACCTTGCGGGGATTGGTGCGGGCTTCGTCGTTGGTTACGTCACTCATGACTGTTCACCTTCTACTTGGGCTTCGGCGGCCGCGATCTCACGTTCGCGTTGGAAGGTCGAGAGGCGCGCGATGTCTTTACGCACCGCGCTGAGACGCGCCGAGTTGTCGAGCTGACCGGTGGCAAGTTGAAACCGCAGGTTGAAGAGCTCGCGACGAGATTCGCCCAAACGCCCGAGCAACTCGCTGTCGCCGAGGAGTCGCATTTCCGCGACGTGATCTTTGGTTTTAGCCATTAGATGGTCACCTCCGGGGCGCCGTGCGTGCCAGGACGAATAACGAACTTCGCCTTGATGGGCAGTTTTTGGATGGCGCGCTCCATGGCGGCGCGCGCCAGGGTCTCATCAACGCCACCGAGCTCGAAGAGCATTCGACCGGGCTTCACGACGGCGACCCAGAATTCGGGGTTGCCTTTTCCAGAACCCATACGGGTCTCGGCGGGCTTTTGCGTGACGGGCTTATCGGGAAAGACGCGAATCCAGACCTTGCCACCACGCTTGACGTGACGGGTCATCGCAATACGAGCAGCTTCAATTTGGCGAGCGGTGATCCAACCACGTTCCAGGGCTTGAATGCCGAAGTCACCGAAGTTGAGGTCGACGCCGCCCTTGGTGTTACCGGGCATGCGCCCGCGCATCTGTTTGCGATACTTAGTCTTGCGAGGCATCAACATGGCTACTCAGCGTCCTTTCGAAAGTGAGGAGTGTCGGTGTGATCGCTCGCAGTACGGCGCTCGATCTCTTCTTCGACGCTGAGCTGGGCTTCGACTTCGGGCGTTGAGGCTAACAGGTCCGCGACCGGCGTTTCGGTGACGGCGTCGTCAGCCACGTCGTCGAGGATCTCATTGGTCGTCTCACTCATCGCAGCTTCGCCGACGTGATCGGCAACACTGCCCTGCATCTCTTCGATCACGGCGTCGTCGACGACGGGCTCGGCGTCGACGCGACGACGTCCTCCCCCAGCACGGACCACGCCCTTAGGAGCGCTGGGGGAGGCGCCGACGGGCATCGCGTCGCCAGCCGCCATGGCGGCCTCTCGAACGATCTTCTCGTCGTTGGTCAACTGGTAGGGCAAGATGTCGCCCTTGTAGATCCAGACCTTCACGCCAACGCGACCCGTTGACGTACGAGCCTCGCGAAATCCATAATCGATGTCCGCGCGCAGCGTGTGCAAGGGAACGCGACCTTCACGGTAGGACTCGCGGCGTGACATTTCCGCGCCACCGAGACGACCCGACGCCTGAATGCGAACGCCGAGGGCGCCCGCCTTTTGAACGGTCTGGATGCCGCGCTTCATCGCACGGCGAAAGGCCACGCGGCGCAACAGCTGGTCGCAGATTCCCTGAGCGATCAACGCGGCGTCAAGTTCGGGCTGCTTGATCTCTTGGATGTTGAGGGAGATCTTGTTCTTCTGACCAGTGATCTTCTCTAGGTCCTTCTTCAATCGCTCCGCTTCGGCACCACGGCGACCAATCACGATGCCCGGACGGGCGGTGTGAATGTCGACGCGAATGCGGTCGGAGTTGCGCTCGATCTCGATGCGACTCACGGCAGCGCTCTCGAGCTGCTTAGTGAGGTAGTCGCGAATCTTCCAGTCCTCGATGACGAGGTCCCTGTAGCCGCGCTCCCTAAACCAGCGCGACTTCCAGTCCGTCGTGATCCCTAGACGGAAACCGTAGGGGTTTACCTTCTGACCCATTAGTTGGTCTCCTCTGTCGCGTCGTCCGACGCCTTCTTCTCGTCCTTTTTGCTCTTCTCGTCTGATTCGTCCGCCACCGTCTCGTCGTCCTCATCGTCCGGTGGTGCGGGCGTCTCGTCGTCGTAGTCACTTATCGAATCAACGGCGCCGACCGCGGACTCATCCACGACATTGGCGACGTCACTCTCGGTCGCTTCAATAGAAGCTTCGTTCGCTACCTCTTCGGCGGCGTCGAGCTCGGCCTGGGCCTCGTGAGCGGCCTCACGCTTATTCAAACTTGCGGTCTGGTCAGCACGACGTCGTGATGACGCCACGCGACGCGAGCGACTCGCCGCCACCTGGGCGCTTCGAGCGTTGCGCAAGTGTTCGAGGCGCTCGTCGTCCATGCGCGAAACGATCACGGTGATGTGAGTAGAGCGCTTGAAGATCTTGCCGGCACGACCGCGCGCGCGTGGCGAGAAACGCTTCATGGTAATGCCCTCGTCGGCGAAGGCCGCCGAGATGTAGAGCTCGTCGGCGTTCTGGGCGTCGTTGGTCACGGCGTTGGCGACGGCTGAGGCGAGGACCTTACCGATCACGTCGGCGGCTTCGCGAGTGGTACCGGCCAGAATCTCACGGGCCGTGTTGACGTCTTCACCGCGCACGATGTTCAACACCACTCGCGCTTTGCTCGCCGACATCGGAAAGCCGCGCAGCGTGGCGCGAGTGCCGGGGCGTTCGTTGGTCTTCGAAGCGGTCATTAGCGCCTGCCCGTCTTTTCCTGGCCCGCGTGGAATCTGAAGGTACGCGTGGGCGCGAACTCGCCGAGCTTGTGGCCAACCATTGATTCGTTCACGAACACCGGCACGTGACGTCGCCCGTCGTGCACCGCAAAAGTGTGGCCGACCATGTCGGGGATGACGGTTGAGCGACGACTCCAGGTCTTGATGACCTTCTTCTCATTGGCCGCGTTCATTGCGTCCACCTTCTTGAGAAGGTGGGTGTCGATGAAGGGACCCTTTTTTAAGCTACGTGACATTGTCTACCTACCTCCGCGCGCCGCGTCCACGGCGACGTCGAATAATGAGCGCGTCTGAGGTCTTGGGCAGACGCGTGCGACCTTCGGGCTGACCCCACGGCGAGACCGGGTGACGACCACCAGAGGTCTTGCCTTCGCCACCACCGAGTGGGTGATCGACCGGGTTCATTGCGACACCACGGGTCTGAGGGCGAATGCCCTTCCAGCGATTACGTCCGGCCTTACCGATCTTGATTAGTTCGTGCTCGGAGTTGCCGACGATACCGAGCGTCGCGCGACAGTCAATTGGCACGCGGCGCATTTCGGTTGAGGGAAGACGAAGAGTGGCGAACCCGCCGTCTTTCGCGACGAGTTGCACGCTCATGCCGGCGCTGCGCGCCATCTTGCCGCCGCCGCCGGGGCGAAGCTCAACGTTGTGCACGGTGGAACCAGTCGGGATGTAGCGCATCGGCAACGAGTTGCCCGTGCGAATGTCGGCCTTGGGGCCGGACTCGACGTAGTCACCCACGCCAAGGCCATTCGGCGCGAGGATGTAGCGCTTCTCGCCGTCGGCGTAGTGCAATAGAGCAATGCGACACGTGCGGTTCGGGTCGTATTCGATGGTCGCGACTTTGGCCGGGATGTGGTCCTTGTTGCGCTTGAAGTCAACGATGCGGTACTGCTGCTTGTGACCACCGCCGCGGTGACGCGAGGTCTTGCGGCCATGAGCGTTGCGCCCACCGCTCTTGGGCTTGGGCGAAAGCAGCGACTTCTCGGGCGTCGAGGTCGTCAGTTCGGCGAAGTCCGAGACCGTCTGGAAACGGCGACCTGGACTCGTGGGTTTGCGGTGACGTAGGGCCATGGCAGTCCTTAATTCTCGAAGAGGTTGATCGTGTCACCCTTTTTCAAGGTGACGATGGCTCGCTTGGATCCGGGCTTGGATCCGGTGACCCCAGTCTTGCGATTGCGGGTGGTCTTGCCCTTGCGGTTCAAGGTGTTGACGTTGGTGACCTTGACGTTGAAGGCCTGCTCGACGGCGTTGCGCACGTCGATCTTTGTCGCACGGGGGTCAACGACGAACACGTACGTGCCCGCGTCCATCAACCCGTAGGTCTTCTCCGAGACGACTGGACGAATCAAGATGCTCGTGGCGTCGCGCATTAGACGATCTCCTTGGCGGTGGGCAACGTGGCGTCAGTGAAGAGCAGCCAGTCACAGTCGAGTACGTCGTAAGCGTTGAGTTCACCCGTGTCAATGGTCTTTACGTTCATGAGGTTTCGGAACGAACGAAAAGCTACTTCGTCGTCGCGTCCAAGGACGACGAGAATCTTGCCCTCGAGACCGAGCACGTCGAGCGCGGTGATCGCCTCTTTGGTCTTGGGCTCGCTCCACGAATCGAAACCGTCAATGAGCGCGACGCGCTGCATCTCGGCGCGGTCCGACAGCGCTGAGTAGAGCGCCAGGCGGATCATCTTCTTTGGGGTCTTTTGTTCGTAGCTACGTGGCTTGGGTCCGAGCGCAATACCACCACCGGGGTAGTGCGGCGCGCGGATGGTGCCTTGGCGAGCGCCACCGGTGCCCTTTTGGTTAAACGGCTTCTTGCCACCACCGCGAACCTCTTTACGAGTCTTGGTGGACTGGGTGCCCGAACGCTTCGCGGCGAGTTGGGCCTTGATGACTTGGTGCAGCACGGCCATGTTGGGCGCGATGCCAAAGAACGTGGGCTCTAGGTCAACGGAACCGAGTTCGGCGCCGCTAAGTGAGCGCCGAGTAATCGAACGCGTCGCCAAAGCGGGACGCTCCTTCTTTATGGGACCGCGCAGCGTAAAGGTGTCGCTCATCGGCTACCTCCGGCCTTCATCGGATTCTTCACCGACGTGCGAAGTACGACGACGCCGCCACGGGGGCCGGGAACGGCGCCCTTGACGAGTACTAAGTTGCGCTCGACGTCAACGGAAATCACTTCGAGATTGGTGGTGGTGACCTGTGCGCCACCCATGCGACCGGCCATCTTCGTGCCCTTGAAGACACGTCCGGGAGTCGCGCACGCGCCAATGGAACCGGGCGCGCGGTGGTGCTTGTGGTTGCCGTGCGCGGCACCTTGACCAGAGAAGTTGTGGCGCTTCATGCTACCGACGAAGCCCTTGCCCTTGGAAACGGCAGTAGCGTCGATCATCTCGCCCTTTTCGAAGGAGTCGGCCAAGATCTCTTGACCAACGCTGTAGCCCGTAACGTCGTCGAGACGAAGTTCGACGAGCTTTTTGCCCGGCGTGACGCCGGCCTTTTCGAAGTGTCCGAGTTCGGGCTTGGTGAGTGTCGAGAGACGACGCGTCCCCCACGTGACCTGAAGGGCCGAGTAGCCCTCCTTCTCAGGTGTCTTTACCTGTACGACGCGAGCTGGACTCACTCGAACCACCGTGACCGGGATCGCCCGGTTATGGTCGTCCCAGACCTGGGTCATGCCCACCTTCTCGCCGACGATCGCTTTGGTCGCCACGTTTTCCTCTTCCTTTATTTCTCTGTACGTCGGACTGGGCCGACATACAGACGCTCCGCCGGGCCATGAAAACCCGAACGGAGCGCTCGACTGGTTGGCTCAGCGTTCCAAAAAATGGCAACTGAACACTTCTGTTGTTCGCCCGATTCGTAAAGAACGGGGCTATTAACCGTACACCATTGGGTCCCGTGGGCGCAAAGTGCCCACGGGACCGAGGTGGTTAGTTCTGGCGAATCTTGATCTCGATGTCCACGCCGGCGGGAAGGTCGAGACGCTGGAGCGAATCGACCGTTTTGGCGGTGTGGTCCACAATGTCCAAAAGACGCTTGTGGACACGCATTTCGAAGTGTTCGCGACTGTCTTTGTGCTTGTGAGGTCCACGAACCACCGTGTAACGGTGCTTCTCCGTGGGCAGGGGAACTGGTCCCTGCACCCGAGCGTTCGTGCGCTCGACCGTCTGGACGATCTTCGCGGTGGACTGGTCCAGGACGCCGTGGTCGAAGGCCTTCAGCCGGATACGAATCATTTGTCGGTTGTCGGCCATGGCCACTCCTACTTCAGGATCTTCGTGACGCGACCAGAGCCTACGGTGCGGCCACCTTCGCGAATCGAGAAGGTGAGACCCTCTTCCATCGCGATGGGCTTGCCCAGGGTTACGGTCATGTCAGTGTTGTCACCAGGCATGACCATCTCGGTACCCGAGGGCAACTCAATGGTGCCGGTGACGTCGGTCGTGCGGAAGTAGAACTGCGGACGGTAGTTCGCAAAGAACGGCTTGTGACGGCCGCCCTCTTCCTTGGTCAACACGTAGACCGCGGCCTCGAAGTTCGTGTGCGGCGTGATGGTGCCGGGCTTGCAAAGGACCTGGCCGCGCTCGACTTCTTCCTTCTTCGTGCCACGAAGCAGCGCGCCCAGGTTGTCGCCCGCGCGACCTTCGTCGAGGAGCTTGCGGAACATCTCGATACCGGTGACAACAGTCTTTTGCGTCGTGCGCAGACCAACGATCTCGACTTCGTCGCCGATCTTGATCACGCCCTGCTCGACCTTGCCGGTCACGACGGTGCCACGACCAGTGATGGACATGACGTCTTCGATCGACATGAGGAAGGGCTTCTCGAGGGCGCGAACGGGCTCGGGGATGTAACTGTCCACCGCGTCCATCAGCTCCATGATCTTGTCGCCCCATTCCTTGTCACCCTCGAGGGCCTTTAGAGCGGACACGCGAATGATCGGCGTGTCGTCACCGGGGAAGTCGTAGCTCGTCAAGAGCTCGCGCACTTCCATCTCGACGAGCTCGAGGAGCTCTTCGTCTTCGACCATGTCGGCCTTGTTGAGGGCGACGACGATGTAGGGAACGCCGACCTGACGAGCGAGCAGCACGTGCTCGCGAGTCTGGGGCATCGGACCGTCGGTCGCCGAGACCACAAGGATGGCGCCGTCGATCTGAGCGGCGCCCGTGATCATGTTCTTGACGTAGTCAGCGTGGCCGGGCATGTCGACGTGGGCGTAGTGACGGTTAGCCGTCTCGTACTCCACGTGGGCAATCGAAATAGTGATACCGCGCTGGCGCTCTTCAGGGGCCTTGTCGATCTGGTCGAAGGGCGTGAAGGCGGAGCCCTTGATGCGCTCGGACAGGACCTTGGTGATCGCTGCGGTGAGCGTGGTCTTACCGTGGTCGATGTGACCCATGGTGCCAATGTTGACGTGCGGCTTAGTGCGCTCGAACTTCTGCTTTGCCATTGTCGGGGACTAACTTTCTCTCTCGTGACAGCTTCTAGGTGAATCGGTCTGGTTTTTCGGCCCTCCCCGACGAAGGTTTGGACCTGTGTTGTGCTGGTTTCCCAACTTCTTACGCGCCAGTGGCCTTGGCCACGATCTCCTTTGCGATCGCGTCAGGTACTTCTGCGTACGAATGGAACTGCATGGTGTACGTCGCTCGCCCTTGAGTGCGAGAACGCAGGTCAGTAGCGTAGCCGAACATGTCCGCTAGTGGCACAAGGGCTTTGATTACTTGGTTATTGCCGAGTGCTTCCATGCCCTCGATGCGACCACGTCGCGACGACAGGTCGCCAATGACGTCGCCCATGTAGTCCTCGGGGGTCACGACTTCTACCGCCATTACCGGCTCTAAGAGCACGGGACTGGCGAGGCGCGTTGCCTTTTTGACCGCGATGGAACCCGCGATTTTGAACGCCATTTCTGAGGAGTCGACGTCGTGGTAGCTACCAAAGGTGAGACGCACGCGCAGGTCCACCATTGGATAGCCCGCGAGCACGCCCGCGGTCAAGGCCTCGGTGATGCCCTGGTTGACCGGCTGGATGTATTCCTTGGGAATCACGCCGCCACTAATCTCGTCCAAGAACTCATAACCACCACCGGGGCCCGTGGGCTCGACGGTGATGACGACGTGGCCGTACTGACCTTTACCACCGGTCTGGCGTATGTACTTCTCTTCGACTTTTTCGACCTTCTTACGAATCGTCTCGCGATAGGCCACCTGGGGCTTACCGACGTTCGCGTCGACCGAGAACTCGCGCAACATGCGGTCTACCAACACTTCGAGGTGCAACTCGCCCATTCCCGAGATGACCGTCTGGCCCGTCTCTTGGTCGGTGCGCACGCGAAACGTAGGGTCCTCTTCAGAGAGTGCGTACAACGCTTTGCCGAGCTTCTCCTGGTCGGCCTTCGTCTTTGGTTCCACCGCGACGTGAATAACGGGCTCGGGGAACGTCAAGGTCTCGAGCTGGATGGGCTGGTCGGGGTCCGAGAGCGTGTCACCGGTCGTGACTTGCTTGAGACCAACGGCCGCGACGATGTCGCCGGTGCGAATCGTGTCGAGGTCTTCGCGGTTGTTCGCGTGCATTAACAACAGACGACCCAAACGCTCGCGCTTCATGCCCCTTGTGGTGTTGATCACGGTGTCGCCCTTTTGGAGGCTGCCCGAGTACACGCGAAGGTACGTCAACTTTCCGACGTAGGGGTCGGTCATGATCTTGAAGGCGAGCGCGGAAAAGGGCTCTGCGTCGTCGGGCTTGCGCTCGAGTTTGTCTTCCTTACCGGGCTTGGTGCCTTGGGTGGGTGGAAGATCAACCGGCGAAGGAAGGAAGTCCACGACCGCGTCGAGCATGGGCTGCACGCCCTTGTTCTTGAAGGCCGAGCCGTTAAGGATCGGCACGCAATGATTTTCCAACGTGCCCCGACGCAGCGCGTGGCGGACGTCGTCGACGGAAATCTCCTCGTCACCGAGTACTTTCTCCATCAAATTGTCGTCAAAGGTCGTCAGCACGTCGAGCAGCTTCGCGCGGTACTCGTTGGCGAGTTCTTTGAGGTCGTCGGGGATCTCAACGGTGTCAAAGGTCTCGCCCTTGTCGTCGTGGTAGAGAATTGCCTTCATTGACGCCAGATCGACGAGGCCCTGGTAGTTCGACTCAGCACCTACGGGCAGTTGGACGACGGCCGGCACGCAGTTGAGGCGATCCGCGATCATGTCCACGCAACGAAAGAAGTCCGCGCCGACGCGGTCCATCTTGTTCACGAAGCAGATACGAGGCACGTGGTACTTGTTGGCTTGGCGCCAGACCGTTTCGGTCTGGGGCTCGACGCCCGCCACCGCGTCAAAGACCGCGACAGCGCCATCGAGGACGCGTAGTGAACGCTCGACTTCAACCGTGAAGTCAACGTGGCCCGGCGTGTCGATGATGTTGATGCGGTTGCCGTTCCAGTAACAAGTGGTCGCTGCCGAGGTGATCGTGATGCCACGCTCTTGCTCTTGGACCATCCAGTCCATCGTGGCGGCGCCTTCGTGCACTTCGCCGATCTTGTAGTTCTTGCCCGTGTAGAACAAGATGCGCTCGGTTGTGGTGGTTTTGCCGGCGTCGATGTGGGCCATGATGCCAATGTTGCGAACTCTGTCGAGGGGGTATTCGCGTGCGGTCATTTCTTTTACAAACTCTCTTTACTTACCAGCGGTAGTGGGCAAAGGCCTTGTTGGACTCGGCCATTTTGGCCATGTCCTCACGACGCTTCACCGCCGCGCCTACGCCGTTGCTGGCGTCAATGATCTCGCCGGCCAATCGGTCGGCCATGGTCTTCTCGCGACGCTTCTTCGCGAAGTCAGTCAGCCAGCGAATCGCCAACGTCGTCGAACGGCGGGGACGAACTTCGACCGGTACTTGATACGTGGTGCCACCAACGCGGCGACTACGTACTTCGAGTTCGGGGCGCACGTTCTCGAGCGCGCGCTTTAGGGTCGCGATGGGGTCAGTGCCAGTCTTCTGTTCGACCTGCTCGAGGGCGCCGTAGACAATGCGCTCGGCGATCGTGCGCTTTCCGCGCTCGAGGATCTTGTTCGTGACTTGAGTGACGAGTACCGACTTATAAATCGGGTCGACGGGAATCTCACGACGTACGGCGGGGCCTTTACGGGGCATTATTTCTCCCTCTTGGCGCCGTAGCGACTACGGGCCTGCTTGCGATCACGAACACCTGAGGTGTCGAGCGCGCCGCGAATGATCTTGTAACGAACACCAGGAAGGTCCTTCACACGACCACCACGCACCAGCACGATGGAGTGCTCTTGGAGATTGTGACCGACGCCGGGAATGTAAGCCGTCACTTCGACGCCCGACGTGAGACGCACACGCGCGACCTTGCGAAGTGCGGAGTTCGGCTTCTTGGGCGTGACGGTGTGCACGCGGGTGCAGACGCCTCGACGCTGCGGGGCCCCCTTCAGGGCCGGCGTCTTCGTCTTTGAAACCTTGTCCTGTCGGCCCTTTCGGACCAACTGTGCGATTGTGGGCACGCGGAACCTCTCTTGTTGGTACATCACATGGCGCTCCAGCAGAGCCGGAGCGCGGACTGTCAATCCTACGACACAACTACGTCGTACGGCAAGCCCGCCGACGCTCGGCGAGAGCGGCGGCGGACCTACACGCTAGAGCGCCTGACCGCCGAGCTGATCTTCGGGGTTAACTGCGTCGTTTTCGGGAAGTGCCGACTCGTCGTACGTGGCCGTTCCAATGTTCTGGAAGGCAGTCAAATCGGCGCTGAAGGAGTCATCACTGCTCAACTCGCCTAACAAGCTGGCCAAGTCAAGGTCGTCGTCGCTGACCTGCGCCCAGGCGGGCAGCAGTTCGGCGTCGGGCATGTCAAGACGGAGTTCGCGCTGGTTGTAGTACTCCAGACCCGAACCGGCCGGGATCAGCTTGCCGATGATGATGTTCTCCTTCAAGCCCACGAGGTGGTCGCGCTTGCCCTCGATGGCCGCCTCGGTAAGGACACGCGTCGTCTCTTGGAACGACGCGGCCGAGAGCCACGAGTCGGTGGCGAGCGAGGCCTTGGTAATACCCATCAACTGGGCACGGCCGTCAGCTGCTTCTTTGCCACTGGCTTCGAGTTCATCGTTGGTGTCGTTGAAGAGCTTCACGTCAATGAGTGCACCGGGCAGCCACGACGAAAGTCCCGCGTCCACGATCTGCACGCGTCGGGTCATTTGGCGAACAATGAGCTCGATGTGCTTGTCGTGGATCGACACGCCCTGGTCGCGATAGACGTTCTGGACCTCTTCGACCAAGTACTGCTGGGTCTCACGCGTACCACGGAACTTCATCATCAACTTGGGGTCGAGTGGTCCGTCGTGCAGCGGCGTACCAACTTCGACTTCTTGGCCGTCATCGATAAGGAGGTGGCGGGCAATGGAAATGGACTCCTCTTGCACCTGTCCCTCGTCACCGATGATGGTGACCTTACGCTCACGACCGATGAGTTCCACGCGCACTGAGCCCGAGAACTCCGCGACCGCCGCGGCACCTTTGGGGGTGCGCGCTTCGAAGAGCTCGACGACGCGCGGCAGACCATGCGTAATGTCGCTCTCGGTCACACCACCCGAGTGGAAGGTACGCATCGTGAGCTGGGTTCCCGGCTCACCGATGGACTGTGCCGCGATGACGCCCACGGCTTCACCGAGCTCGACGAGTTGGTGGGTGGCGAGTGAGAGTCCATAACACGCGGCACATACGCCCTGGATCGCATCACAGGTCAGCGTCGTGCGAACACGAACCCGCGTGACGGATGCGTCGTCGCGAAGTCGCTCGACGTCGTCCATCAACAACATGGTGCCCGCTTCAATGAGCGATCCGTCACTGAGCGTGACGTCTTCGGCGACGACGCGTCCCCACAACTTGGTTTCTAGGTGCGCTCGCTGGGCACGAGTGTCCGGCGCCACGTGCTCAATCCACATGCCTCGCACGGTGTGGCAGTCGAACTCTTTGACAATGAGTTCCTGTGCGACGTCGACGAGTCGACGGGTCAAGTACCCAGAGTCCGCGGTGCGAAGCGCCGTGTCACCAAGACCCTTACGGGTGCCGTGTGTTGAGATGAAGTACTCAAGCACCGACAGACCCTCGCGGAACGAGGACTTGATGGGTCGAGGAATCATTTCACCACGCGGGTTGGACACGAGGCCCTTCATCGCGGCGATCTGGCGAATCTGCTGAGAGTTACCACGAGCACCCGAGTCGACCATCATGCGGATCGGATTATCGGGAATCTCGTTCATCGCGCGGTCCGTCGCGTCTCCGACCTCTTTGTTGGCGTTGGTCCAGATCTCGATCTCTTGCTGACGGCGTTCGTCGTCGACGATGACACCACGGCGGTAGTTGGTCTCAACCTTGGCGGCCTGCTCCTCATACTTATTGAGGATCGCGGCCTTCTCCGGCGTCGTGATGATGTCGTCAATTGAGATCGTCAGACCCGACTTCGTCGCAAAACGGAATCCGAGTGACTTGATGGCGTCGAGTGACTCGGCAACCTCTTGGCGCGAGTAGCTCGCCGAGATCTCTTCCACGATCGTGCCAATCGGCACGGCGTTTTTGCCGATCAGTTCGTTCACGTAGCGAAAGCCAAAGGGCAACGCCTCGTTGAACAGAACTCGTCCGGGCGTCGTGAAGAGAGAACGACCAGCGCCCGCTACTTCAATGCCCGCGGCTTCTAGGCGCGTGTCGAGCGACGATCCTTCGAGAGGGCGAATCTGGATGGGCGTGCGTAACCCCACCAGCTTGTCGTTGACGGCGTTTTCGATCTCGTAGACGTGTCGGTAGACCTTGGGGTGCTCAACCTCTTCTTCAACGGGCAGCGTTAAGTAGTACGCACCAAAGACCATGTCCTGCGCGGGCTCGGTAATGGGACGACCCGTCGCTGGCGTGAAGATGTTGTTCGTCGAGAGCATCAAGATGCGAGCTTCCGCCTGTGATTCTGCCGAGAGCGGAACGTGCACGGCCATCTGGTCACCGTCGAAGTCGGCGTTGAACGCCTTACAGACGAGAGGGTGAATCTGAATGGCCTTGCCGTCAACGAGGATTGGCTCGAAGGCCTGAATGCCAAGTCGGTGCAACGTCGGCGCACGGTTCAGTAATACCGGGTGCTCTCGAATGACCTCTTCGAGAACGTCCCAAACGACGGTCTTGCGACGCTCCACCATGCGCTTGGCGCTCTTGATGTTCTGGGCCATCTGGGTCTCGATGAGACGCTTCATGACAAAAGGCTTGAAGAGTTCAAGCGCCATCATCTTGGGCAGACCACACTGGTGCAACTTGAGCTGTGGGCCCACCACGATGACCGAACGGCCCGAGTAGTCCACGCGCTTGCCGAGCAGGTTCTGACGGAACCGGCCCTGCTTACCCTTCAACATGTCCGAGAGACTCTTCAATGGTCGGCCACTTTGTCCAGCGACTGGACGTCCACGACGTCCGTTGTCGAAGAGTGCGTCGACAGCTTCTTGGAGCATGCGCTTTTCGTTGTTGACAATGATGTCGGGCGCGCCGAGGTCGAGCAGTCGCTTCAGACGGTTGTTGCGGTTGATGACGCGACGGTACAAGTCGTTGAGGTCCGACGTCGCGAAACGTCCACCGTCGAGTTGCACCATTGGTCGAAGGTCCGGAGGAATGACCGGCACTGCTTCAAGGATCATCGCACGCGGGTCGTTCAGACGGTGGCCGTGATCATCGCGACGGTTGAAGGACTGCACGATGGCGAGACGCTTCAAGAACTTGGCGTGGCGTTGCGCGCTGAGCGGCTTGCGACCGTCCTTCGCGTCGATCATCTCGCGCATGACCTTTTCCTCGTCGTCGAGGTTCATCCGGTCAATCAGTTGGAGAATTGCGTCGGCTCCCATGCCGCCTTCGAAGTAGTCACCGTAGCGAAAGTCCATCTCGCGGTACAGGACTTCGTCTTCGATGATCTGACGTGAGTGAAGACCCTCAAACGTGTCAAAGGCCTGCTTCGCGAGTTCGCGTTCTTCGGCGAAACGAGAGCGCACGCCATCGAGTTCCTTCTCGGTTCCACGCTGCAACGCACGCAGTTCGGACTCTTTGGCGCCGTCGGCCTCGAGCTTCACCGCACGCGCTTCAATCTCTTTGAGCTTGTTATCGAGCGCCTTTACTTCGCGCTCGGCGATCTCGACAATTTCGTCGTTGAGTCCAACGCGAAGTTCCGCTAAGTCGCCGTGACGACGGTCCACGTCGACGTAGGTGACCATGTGGGCGGCGAAGTAGATGACCTTCTCTAACTGCTTGGCCTTCAACTCTTCCTTGGGCGCGGTGCCCATCAAGAGATAGGCGAGCCACGAACGGGTACCGCGTAGGTACCAGATGTGCACGACCGGGGCCGACAGCGCGATGTGACCCATGCGCTCGCGGCGCACCTTGTCACTCGTCACTTCAACGCCACAGCGCTCACAGACGATGCCCTTGAAGCGCACCCGCTTGTACTTTCCGCACGCGCACTCCCAGGCCTTTTGGGGCCCGAAGATCTTCTCGCAGAACAGGCCGTCCTTCTCGGGACGCAGTGTGCGGTAGTTGATCGTCTCAGGCTTCTTCACTTCACCGGAAGACCAACTGCGAATGTTCTGAGCGGTGGCGAGACCGATACTGATCTCGTCGAACTGATTGACGTCGAGTGGACTCATGACAACTTCCTTTCGGCGGCGCGGCGGGCGTCTTCTTCGTCACTGCCGCGTTCGGGTCGACTGATGTCGATACCCAGTTCGCGCGTCACGGAGAAGAAGTCCTCTTCGGTGTCGGCTAGGTCGACGTGGGCACCGACCTTGTCGCGCACCTCCACGTTCAAACAGAGCGATTGCATTTCCTTGATGAGTACCTTGAACGATTCGGGAATTCCCGGCTCGGGCAAGTTCTGACCCTTGACGATGGCTTCGTACGCGCGTTCGCGACCCTTCATGTCGTCGGACTTGACGGTGAGGAGTTCTTGCAACGCGTACGCGGCACCGTAGGCCTCGAGTGCCCACACTTCCATCTCGCCAAATCGCTGACCACCGAACTGCGCCTTGCCACCAAGTGGCTGGGCCGTGATCATCGAGTACGGGCCGGTGGAGCGTGCGTGAATCTTGTCGTCCACCATGTGCGCGAGCTTCAAGATGTAGGCGTAGCCGACCGAAATGGGGCTGTCGTACGCCTCACCGGTGCGACCGTTGTAAAGGGTGACCTTGCCGTCGTTGTCGCCCGCTAAGAGACGCTTGCCGTTCTGGCCGTCGACGTTCAAACGCTCGAAGGTCTGTTGAATCGTGGGCTTGTCCTTCGCGCGTTCGGTCTCGTCCCAGTGCGCGCCGTCGAATGACGGCGTGGCGACGTAAATCGCGGGCTCGGTACGTGGACGGGTCTTGCGGTAGGGACGAGTGGCGGGGTCTTGCTGGTCGAGGTGACCCGACGTACCAACGGCCGAGTTCACTTCAATGCCTTCCCAACCGTGACGCGCGGCGTAGCCGAGGTGGCTCTCGAGCACCTGGCCGACGTTCATTCGACTCGGTACACCAAGTGGACTCAAGATGATGTCGATCGGTGTTCCATCCGAGAGGAACGGCATGTCCTCTTCGGGGAGGATCTTCGAGATAACACCCTTGTTGCCGTGGCGACCGGCGAGCTTGTCGCCTTCGGAGATCTTGCGCTTTTGAGCGACGTAGACCTTGACGAGTTGGTTCACGCCAGGCTGCATTTCGTGGTCTTCGTCGCGGCTGTAGACCTTGACGTCGATGACCTTGCCGGACTCACCGTGGGGAACTTTAAGCGAGGTGTCGCGAACTTCGCGGGCCTTCTCACCAAAGATTGCGCGAAGGAGGCGCTCTTCGGGCGACTGCTCAGTCTCGCCCTTGGGGGTGACCTTACCGACGAGGATGTCGCCGGGCTGGACTTCGGCGCCGATGCGCACGATACCGAGGTCGTCGAGGTCCGCCAGGATGTCGTCGGGCAGGTTCGGAATGTCGCGCGTGATCTCTTCGGCACCAAGCTTGGTGTCGCGCGCGTCAATCTCGTACTCCTTGACGTGGATCGACGTCAAGACGTCGTCACGGACGAGACGCTCGTTCAAGATGATCGCGTCTTCGTAGTTGTACCCTTCCCACGGCATGTAGGCCACGAGCAGGTTCTTACCCAATGCCAACTCACCGTTCGAGGTGCTCGTACCGTCGGCCAACAGGTCGCCGACCTTGACGCTCTCGCCACCAAAGACGAGCGGCTTCTGGTTGATCGACGTGTCCTGGTTGGAACGGCGGAACTTATTCAGGTTGTAGGTCTTCTTGCCGAAGGCCTTGCCGTAACGGTCCGTCACGTCCTTTTCGTACTCGACCACAATGCGGTCACCGGAGACGGACTTGACGACGCCGTTACCTTCAGCGATCAACACGTCACCAGAGTCCAGAGCGGCACGCGCTTCCATACCGGTGCCCACGAAGGGCGCTTCGGGCATGATGAGCGGCACGGCCTGCTTTTGCATGTTCGCACCCATGAGTGCGCGCTGGGCGTCGTCGTGCTCGACGAAGGGGATGAGCGACGTCGCGACCGAAATGATCTGCTTCGTGGACACGTCCATCAGCTCGACCTCGTCGGGCTTGACGAAGTCAATCTCCGACGTCGTAGAGGACGACTTGTTCGACGATCCAACGCGAAGTCCCGTACCCACGGGACCACGACGCACGAGGACGCGGTCGGCCTTGATGGTGCCGAGTTCGTCGACTTCGGTGTTGGCCTGGGCGATGACGTAGCGCTCTTCTTCGTCGGCGGTGAAGTATTTAATCTCGCCAGTGACCTTGCCACTAGCGACAACGCGGTACGGCGTCTCGATGAAGCCGTACTCATTGATGCGCGCGTAGGTCGCGAGGTAACCGATCAGACCAACGTTGGGGCCTTCGGGCGTTTCGATAGGGCACATGCGTCCGTAGTGCGACGAGTGGACGTCGCGAACTTCGAGACCGGCGCGCTCTCGCGACAGACCACCTGGTCCAAGAGCCGAGAGACGACGCTTGTGGGTTAGTCCCGACAGGGGGTTGTTCTGGTCCATGAACTGGCTCAATTGTGAGGTCGCGAAGAACTCCTTGATCGCCGACATCACGGGACGAATGTTGATCAACGTTTGGGGCGCGATCGCTTCGACGTCTTGGGTATTCATGCGCTCACGCACGACGCGCTCCATGCGAGAGAGACCGGTGCGAAGTGCGTTCTGGATCAGTTCACCCACGCTACGGATACGACGGTTCGCGAAGTGGTCCTGGTCGTCGATGTGGTACGTGGTCTCCTTGGCGGTACGATCCCTCGCCAAGTTCAACAGGTAGGTGGCGGTGGCTAATACTTCGGCCTTGGAAAGTACGTGGAGCTGCATGTTGGGCAGTTCGAGCAGGTCGCCAAAGAGTTCGACGTTCTTCGCGACTTCGCTGCCGAGTTTGCGGTCGAGCTTGTAACGACCAACGCGACTGAGGTCGTAGCGCTTCTCCGAGAAGAAGGCACCCTCGAAGTACTGACGGGCCGCCTCGACGGTCTGCACTTCACCAGGACGCGCGCGTCGGTAGATCTCGAGCCACGCAGTCTCTTGACTCGCACGCAGGAAGTTCTCAGGCGTGTCGTCGATGTTGAACTTCTCCATGTGCTTGGAGATTTCGAGGTGTGCCTTCTTCCAGTCCACGTGGAACTGATCTTCGAGGAAATCGAAATGCGCGACGAACTTCTCGAAGAAGCTCTCGTCCATCGACGTGTCAAGTGCACGCAACAACGTGAAGATCGAAATGCGACGCTTGCGAGCAATGCGCGCGCCAGCGTTGGCGGACTTGTTCTTCTTTTCTTCGAGGTCTACTTGGAGCCACTCACCGCGACTGGGGTGAATCGTTCCTTCGAAGGCGACCTTCTCGTCCTTACCGGGCTGAAAGAGCACGCCAGGTGAACGCACGAGTTGTGACACGACGACGCGCTCGGTGCCGTTGATGATGAACGTCCCCTGCTCGGTCATGATCGGGAAGTCACCCATGAAGACGGTCTGCTCTTTGATCTCGCCGGTTTCGGAGTTCAAGAAACGTGCGCGCACGAAGATGGGTTGTGAGTACGTCGTGGCTCGCTGACGACACTCTTCCACGGTGAACTTGGGCGGACTCTTTAGATCGGCGTCGTCGGGATCAAATTCGAGCTCGAGCGACAAGCGACCAGTGAAGTCGGTGATGGGTGAGATCGCCTCGAAGGCTTCACGCAGACCCTGCTTCATGAATAAATCGAAGCTGTCGCGCTGAATTTCGAGGAGATTTGGCAGTGGGTGTGCTTCACCTAATGCCGAGAAGTTAAAGCGCTCCGGGCTAGTGGACCGAGACGTCAACGGTCTATCCTCCGTGTGAGTGGGTGGCTACTTCTACGTGCCGGGTCTAAGCACAAAACGGCGTCAAGGGATGACGAAGTTTGGGGCAGGAACACGGTCTAACAACTCTAGTGGTTCTGCCAGAGAATGCGCAACTGGCGCTCCTCGTAGGAGAAACGCGGCCGTCGAAAACGGTTGCGCTCACCCTAGGCAGGTTCTTTGCTCAGGTCAAGTCATTGCGACCTAAATCGAAGGTTCCGACCGGTCACCCGGCCGGAACCCCCTAAAAGCCTGAAATTACTTGATTTCTACTGTCGCGCCGGCGGCCTCAAGGGCTGCCTTGGCTTTGTCGGCGTCGGCCTTGGATACTTTTTCGAGCACGGGCTTAGGCGCACCGTCGACGAGATCCTTGGCTTCCTTTAGACCCAGGCTGGTCAGTGAGCGCACTTCCTTGATGACCTGGATCTTCTTGTCGCCACCACTCGTCAAAATGACGTCGAAGTCGCTCTTCTCCTCCACTCCAGCGACATCGTCGCCAGCGCCGCCAGCAGCGGGCGCCGCGGCAACCGCCGCGGGGGCCGCGGCCGTCACGCCGAACTTTTCTTCGAACTCTTTGAGCAGTTCGCTCAGTTCGATAACAGAAAGCTCCGCGATGCCGTCGAGAATCTGCTCTTTGGTCAGGGTTGCAGCCATAGTGATTCCTTTCTCTTCTTACTTCGTTGTTGGTTATTTGGCCGGTTCGCTCGAAACGTCAGCAGACGTCTCGGAGGTGTCGGTGTCGGCGTCAGCCACGGGGGCTTCCTCCGCGACCTCCGCGACATCAGTCACGGCGTCGTCGCTCGCTGCAGGTGCAGCTTCCTCGACCCCGGCCGGAGTCTCGGCGGTCTCAATGACGTCGAGCGGCGCGGGGGTGGCAACGCCACCTTTTGCGTCAATCAGCGCCGAAAGGCCGTAGGCGAAGTTTTGCGGAATAGCCTTCAACAGGCCAGCCAGCGTCGAAAGTGGTGAAGCCAACAGACCCGCGAATCGCGCGAGCAACACGTCGCGCGCGGGCAGGTCGGCCAGGGCCGCGAAATCCTTCATCGTGAGGGCCTTGCCGTCGAGCACGCCACCCTTTATGACCAACGTCGGTGTGGCCTTGGCGAAATCACGCAAAGCCTTCGCAACCGCCGAGACGTCGCCGTTGACAAAAGCAATGGCGGTAGGACCTTCGAGGAACTGCTCAAGTAGCTCACTTGCGGTGCCAGTAATGGCGCGGCGAACGAGCGTGTTCTTAAAGACTTTGTAGTCGGCGTCGAGCGTGCGCAGTTGACGGCGAAGCGTCGAAATCTGAGCGACCGTCATCCCGCGATACTCGGTTACGACGACCGTTGAGGTGGCGTCGACCTTCGCCTTGAGTTCGTCGACGGTAGCGACCTTGGCGGTGCGAACTTTGTTCATAGTGACTCCTTCACCGGATGCCGCCCGGTAACGGGCCTCGGACATCCAAGCGAACGAGTTTCAACTAGAAACTCGAACTCCTCGTCAGGCGGACCTTGGTCCATTACGCACTTTCGTGCACCGGATGTCTTCGGCGTTCTCTTTACAACTGTTGCACCAACGTCGTGCGAGACAACAAGAGTAGTGAGCGCAGAGTGCTACGTCAAACCAACTACGCCGGGGCCAACACCTCATCAGAATCGCGCGTACGCGTTGGGTCGATCTTGACCCCAGGGCCCATCGTCGAAGAGACGGTGATGCTCATGAAGTAACGACCTTTGGCACTGGCGGGCTTCACGCGAACAATCTCGTCGATGACGGCCTGCACGTTGCGCACCAAATCGTCGCGCGAGAAACTCACTTTTCCGACGCGAAGTTGCACGTTACCGATCTTGTCGGTGCGGTACTCAACACGGCCACCCTTGAACTCGGTGACAGCTTTGGCAACGTCCGTCGTGACGGTGCCGGTTTTGGGGTTCGGCATAAGTCCACGAGGTCCGAGCACGCGGCCTAGGCCACCGACTTGACCCATGAGGTCTGGTGTCGCGATCGCGACGTCAAAGTCGAGGAATCCTCCAGCCACCTTCGCCACGAGATCCTCAGCTCCGACTTCGTCGGCACCCGCGTCGCGAGCGGCCTGCGCTGCTTCACCGGCGGCGAAGACCGCGACGCGGTTCGTCTTGCCGGTGCCAGCGGGCAACGAGATCGTGCCGCGCACGATCTGCTCGGCCTTGCGCGGGTCGACGCCGAGGCGAATTGCCAACTCGACGGTCTCGTCGAACTTGGCGGACGAAAGGTTCTTCACCTTGTCGAGTGCCTCCACGACCGTGAGCAACTCTTCGCGATCGACCTGGGCGAGCGCGTTTTTGTAGTTCTTACCGTGCTTCATGTCTCTCCTAGCCCGCGACCGTGATGCCCATAGAGCGCGCCGTGCCAGCTACTTGCAGCTTGGCCATCTCGACGTCATCGGTGTTGAGGTCCTTCAGTTTGGTCTTGGCAATCTCTTCGACCTGTTCCATGGTCACCGTCGCGACCACTTCACGTCCCGCGAGCTTCGCGCCCTTGGGAACACCAGCGGCCTGGCGAAGTAGCACCGGGGTCGGGGGGGTCTTCAAGATGAAGGTAAAAGTGCGATCCTCATAGATCGAGATCTCGACGGGGATGACGGTCCCCTTCATTGACTCCGTCGCGGCGTTGTACTGCTTGCAGAACTCCATGGTCTGCACGCCGTGGGGCCCGAGCGCGGTACCAACCGGCGGCGCGGGCGTCGCGCCACCCGCTTCGAGTTGGATTTTGACGATTGCAACAACGTTTTTGGCCATGGCCGTTCTCCTTACAGTTCTCTAAAGTTTCGTGACCTGCGTGAAGTCGAGCTCCACGGGGGTCTCACGTCCGAAAATGTCCACCAACACCTTGACCTTGAGTTGGTCTTCGTTGATCTCGGCGACGTGCCCAGAGAAGGTGGCGAAGGGACCGGTCTTGATCTGCACCGTGTCGTTGACTTCGAATTCGTGGGTGGGCATGCGACGCTTCGCCATCGGCTGCTCGACGCCTTCAACGTGGGGGCGGATGATGTTGTCGACTTCGCGACGGGTCAGTGCCGTGGGCCTGGTCTTCTCCGCGCCAACGAAACCAGTCACGCCCGGCGTTGAACCGATGACGTAGAAGATTTCGGGGTCTGGCTCACAGCGAATCAAAAGGTAACTCGGGAACATGCGCTTGGAGACGGTCACCTTTTTGCCGGACTTGAACTCAGTCACGTCCTCCTCGGGCAGGTAGATCTCGTAGATGGACTCACTCAGTTCGCGACTCTTGATGATGTTGTTCAGGGCCCCGATCACTTTTTGTTCGTGACCCGCGAAGGTGTGCACGATGTACCAACGACCGGGACGGTCAAAGGCGCTTTCGACAATGGGTTCGTCGTCGGCGTCCTCCAAGATGGTGACGTCCAAGATCTCTTCGTCGAGCACGACCTCTTCGGTCAATTCTTCTACTGGGGTTTCAAGGTCACTCATGCTTGCCTACTTGACGAAAAGGAAGGTAACGAACTTAGAGAAACTAACTCCGAGTCCAAAGATTAGAGAAATCATAAAGATCAATACAAACAAAACGATCGTGGTGTAGTTGATAACTTCGGGGCGCGTGGGCCACGAAACTTGGCGCATCTCTTCACGAATCTGGTGAAAGAACTCCCGGGGCGTGGCACGATCGTTGCGACGACGCTGAACGTCTTGCGCAGAGGTGCGACGTGGCGAAGTTGCGCCGTCGGCGCCCACCTGTCCTTGTCGCTTCATCATGCGCTTTTGTTCGCGGTTCATCTCACGTCTCTCGTTCGTACCTCGTTACAACAATCGAAAACCATCTTCGAGCAGGGCAGGAGGGACTCGAACCCCCAACCACCGGTTTTGGAGACCGGTGCTCTACCAATTGAGCCACTGCCCTTTGCGAACACGGCCCAAGAATTGGGCGTGTCCCTAGGGACATCAATCTTACCATCCACGCCACGAAGCACTATTGGCACTCGCTACCCGGACAGAAAACTGCCGAGGAATCATAACGTGACGCCTGGGCTGCTCTTTCTCTGGGCAACTTCTGCGAAGAAGGAATAGCCCCTTTGGTCGTAGCCGATCTTCAAGCACAGTACTGATCACAAAGTAAAACTGGACAACCCCGAGTCTCAACGTCATAGAATGCCGAGCCAGGGAGGGCCATCATGCAATGTGACGTGTGCCACGGGGATACTCCTAGCGATAAGCCCTTCTGCGCGAACTGCGGAGCGCGAGTGGCACCACGGTGCCCTTCGTGTGATGCCGAGATTCTCGAGGGTAAGCCCTTTTGCGCGACTTGCGGGTCAGCCGTGTCGAGCGTCATTGCATCCTCAAGATCGAGCGACGCGAATCTGAGAGACTCGTCGTCCCTGATAGGGACCAATGTCGAGTCAATAGCGGAACGACGCTTGTGCTCGGTGATGTTCGTCGACCTCGTCGGATTCACGCCGCTCGCCGAGTCTCGAGACCCCGAGCACGTTCGAGAGCTCCTTTCGCAGTACTTCGAACGAGCCCAGCGGATTATTGATAGCTACGGCGGCACCGTGGAAAAGTTCATCGGCGACGCCGTCATGGCGGTATGGGGCGCGCCAATCGCCAACGAAGACGACGCGGAGCGAGCGGTTCGAGCTGCACTGGACTTAGTGGCGTCGGTCACCGAACTCGATAGTGACGCAAGTTTAGGCGGACTTCGAGCTCGTGGGGGCGTCGTGACAGGTGAAGTCGCCATCACCATAGGGAAGGTCTCCGAAGGCATGGTGCTCGGCGACACCGTGAATTCGGCGTCCCGCGTCCAAAGCGTCGCCGAACCCGGGACCGTGCTCGTCGACGAGTCCACCTGGCGCGCCGCGTCAGGCGCCATCGCCTTCGAGGAAGTAGGTGCACTGCAACTAAAGGGCAAGGCGCTCACGATCAAGGCCTGGCGAGCGCTTCGAGTAGTCGCACAGCGCAAGGGGCTCGGTCGAAGTGAACGGCTGGAACCGCCCTTCGTAGGTCGAGAGGAAGAGATTCGACTCATTAAGGATCTCTTGCACGCCACCGCACGAGAACAAAGAGCCCGTTTAGTGTCCGTCACGGGAATCCCAGGCATCGGCAAGAGTCGCCTCTCCTGGGAATTCCTTAAGTACGTCGACGGCTTGGCCGACACTGTCTACTGGCACCAGGGTCGCTCCCGCGCCTACGGCGAAGGCGTGACCTTTGGCGCGCTCGGTGAGATGGTGCGCATGCGTGCTGGCATTCTCGACGCCGAGGACACCGGGTCCGCGCTGGAGAAGCTTCGCGCGAGTGTGTCCCGTTTCGTTTTGGACGAAGAGGAACGCAAATGGATTGAACCTCGGCTCGCCCATCTACTTGGACTAAGCGAAGCGGTACTGAGCGACCGCGAGGAACTGTTCTCGGCGTGGCGCAAGTTCTTTGAGAGCATCGCCTCGGTGGGTCTCACGGTGCTGGTTTTCGAGGATCTCCAGTGGGCTGACGCCGGGCTTATCGACTTTGTCGAGTCAATTCTCGAATGGTCGAAAAACTTTCCACTACTCATCATCACCCTTTCCCGACCGGAGTTAATGGAACGACGCGCGTCATGGGGAGCGGGACTCAGAAACTTCACCTCGTTGCACCTCGAACCACTGTCCTCAGGCGCGATGCGCGCGTTGCTTGATGGATTCGTCCACGGTCTACCGAGCGACGCGTCCGATCAAGTGTTGGCGCGCGCCGAGGGCGTACCGCTCTACGCCGTTGAGACCATTCGCATGTTGGTTGACCGTGGTGTGCTGGTGCTATCCGATGACGGCTACCGCGTCGAAGGTGACATCAGCACGCTCGACATGCCCGAAACGCTGCACGCTCTCATTGCCTCTCGGCTGGACTCGTTGCCGCCACGTCAACGTGCGTTGCTGCAAGACGCTGGCGTAGTGGGCACCACCTTTTCAATTGAGAGTCTTCGCGTGGTGAACGGGGCTAGCCCCGAGGAATTGGAGAGCGAACTTCGTGACCTCGTGCGCAAGGAGTATCTCTTCGCCGACAACGATCCGCGATCTCCCGAGCGAGGGCAGTACGGCTTCGTCCAAGGCGTCATACGCGAGGTCGCCGTAGGCACACTCGCGCGCCGAGACCGCCGAGCAAAGCACCTCTCCATCGCGCGTTACGCCGAGTCGTTGAATGATGAAGAGTTAGCCGGCATCGTCGCTGCGCATTACCTCGAGGCCTACCGAGCAACCCCAGAAGAGCCCGACAGTGACCAACTGATACCCCGTGCCCTCGAATGGCTCGATCGGGCTGGCCAACGCGCGCTCTCGCTCGGTTCGCCAGAGCAAGCCGCCGTGTTCTTTTCCCAAGCCATTGAACTTGTGACCGACGACCGCCAACGGGCAGAACTTCTCGAGCGCGCGAGTGAAGCCGCAACTCGCCTCCAACACCTTCAAGAGTGCGTTGACTACCTAGAGCAAGCAATCGCCATATACGAGTCACTCCACGACGTCAGCGCCGCGGGAGCGGCGATAGCCAAATCAGCAATGCCCACCACCAGTCTTGGACGCGCGAGCGATGCCGTCGACCGCTGCGAAAAGACCTTCGAACGCGTGGACCTTGGTGATACAAGGGTGCGTGCTGTGCTGGCCAACGCAATCTCCAACGTTTTGTGTCATACGAGCGACGTAACACGCGCTCTTGAGTGGAGTGAAATAGCACTCGCGCTCGCCGAAGAGCTCGACGACAGTTCCCTCTTGGCCCAAGCGCTGGGCGCGCGATCTTTGGCGTTGTTTACGCTCGGCCGACACCGCGAAGCGGTCATCTTGGCGCGCGGTATGGCAGCTATTGCCGACGAGGCCGGTGCCTTGCTGGAACAAGCTCGCTCACGAACTGGACTCAGCCTCTATATGCTGCCCGACACTCCGCGGGCCATGGTCGCTACAGCCAGTGAAGCTGTCGAGTTCGCGCGTCGTGCCGGAGCCCGTGGCATCGAAGTCACCAACCTCCTCAACATCGCAGAGACGTCGCTCTACCTCGGACTGTGGCAAGAGACTCGTACCGCAATCGCGGAGCTGCACCAGCGTGAGCTCTCCAAAAGGCACGAAGAGTGGCTACTTGGACTAGAGGCAATACTCGCAGCAATGGGTGGTGAGTCTGAACGGGCTCATGATCTCCTCACTCGCGCATTGCAAGAAGTCGACGTCTCGGGCGACGAAGATGGAGCCGAGCTCGCCTTGAAGACCACTCGCCTGACCTCGTTGGCCTTCGCGTCACTCGCTTTTGGAGACTTCGCGGACTCGTACCACCACGCGAAGAGAGCCCTCGACCTCGACCCGATGGGTATCAACAGTCCCGTAGCGATGAGCATGGCGGCACGGGCAGCAGTATGGCTGGGCGAAAAAGACAAAGTGCGTGACGCACTGAGCGCCATGCAGCGACTACGTGGCCGCTACATGGCGGCGCAACGCCGCACTACCGAGGCGGGCCTCGCCGCTCTCGAAGGTCGAGCAAGCGAGTCGGCGGAGCTCTTTAGCGACGCGTTCGAACAGTGGCGAAACGTCGACAGCGTGTTGGACTTGGCGCTGGGTGAACTCGACCTGGTACGGGTATTAGGCGCCGATCACGTTGACGCCTCTGTCGCCAAAGAAGCGCGTGACATCTTCGAGCAGATTGGCGCCACGGCGATGGTCGATCGATTGGACCAATTGACCGATCTGGTGGCCGGGTAACAAGAATCGCCCCTCCACGCGCCATTAGTCTTTAGCAATAGTGCGCGGGGATTGGCGTTGACATTGCTGGTCCCAGCGCCACAATGAGGAGTGTGTCACTAATGTTCAACACTGTCTTGGTAGGGGCCGATGATTCAACAACCGCGCGCCGCGCCGTTGAAGCCGCCGCAGAGATCGCGCACATGTCGTCGGGCACCTTGCATATTGTCTCAGCGTACGAATCGAAGGTGCACAGCGCTACAGCCGAAGGTGAATTTAAGGGACTCGCGAGTGAGGGCGACGTTGAAGCACTGTTACAAGTTCTTTCCTTCGTGGCCAAGAAACAAGGCCTCGAGCCGGTGCTCCACTCCGCCAAGGGCGACCCCGCGGACGTTGTCATCAAACTTGCCGGCGACGTTGGTGCCGACCTCGTGGTAGTGGGAAATCGCGGCATGAAGGGCGTTCGTCGGGTGCTCGGCAGCGTGCCCAATTCCATCGCTCACGGTGCCGCGTGCTCAGTACTCATCGTGGACACCACCGAGTAGCAGCACTACTTGCAGTACGAGGTCGTTAGCGAGTCTCTTTGTGCAGGGTGTGCTTGCGCTCCCACTGGCAGAACTTCTTCATTTCAATGCGCTCACGGTCGTTGATCTTGTTTTTGGTCGTGATGTAGTTACGCCGTTTGCAGTCCTCGCAGGCCAGGGTCACCTGGATGCGCTTTTCGTTCTTTGCCATTCTGTCTCCTCTTCGTACTGCATGGGCCCTGCGGTGTGCCTGGTAGCGGCGGCGGGACTCGAACCCGCGACAACACGATTATGAGCCGTGTGCTCTGACCACCTGAGCTACGCCGCCTGGCGAGCCCTCTGTCGGGATTGAACCGACGACCCCTTCCTTACCATGGAAGTGCTCTACCACTGAGCTAAGAGGGCATCCGCGATAAATAAAGTCGCGAGGGAAAATTGTACTCCCTCAATGGCCAATCGTTCCAACTGCTCTAGAGATACCCTGGACTCCTATGAGAACGCGCTTGGTGGACGTTGACGACGCCAGTGCACTCATGAATATTCTCAACCCCGAGGTTATAGAGACGAGCGTTTCGTTCGATCTCGTACCAAAATCCCTCGAAGAGCAACGCGAGTGGATCTTGAACCACCAAGCGACCCACCCCTGTCTCGTGGCGGTCAATGACGACGATGACCTCGGCGAACTTGGCGCCAAAGGCGAGCGAATCCTAGGTTTTGCGTCTGTTTCGCTCTTTCGAGAGCGCCCCGCCTACGCCACGACCGTCGAAAACTCGGTCTACGTGCACCGCGGCGCGAGAGGGCGGGGAGTGGGAGAACTGCTGTTGCTAGAGCTGATCGCGATGGCCAAGGTGTCGGGCTTTCACTCATTGATCGCGCGCATCGTGGGCGAGAACGCCAGCTCGATCCGTTTGCACGAAAAGTGCGGCTTTACCCTCGTGGGAACCGAATTAGAGATAGGGCGAAAACACGGGCGCTGGCTCGACGTTGTTGAGTATCAGTACGTTATGCCTCATCAGCACTACTAGAGACCGGCTCGAGCACCTTTTCGGGCCAGGACCACTGCGTCCAGCGTCCCATGGGCAACAACAACACCCCACCGAGAATTGCGACCGCGACCGCGATCAACAAGGGATTGGAGTGCAACAGTCCCGCCAGGAGCGATCTACCTCCCGGCAAGCCAATAAAGGGCCCGGTGATCGAGAGTAACAACAGCCAGAAGTGTTCGCGTCCCTGGTAACTGACGGCGAGCACGACAAGACCCCACGCGAGGTACCACGGCTGCACGACGGGTCCTAACTCGACGAAAAGAATGAGCGAAAGACCGAGCGATCGCACCCATCCACGATTCGAGGAGTGCCAGAGCAGCCAGATTGAGAATCCCCCAGCCAACAACAGTCCCAGCAGTCTCGTCACTGACAACACCGAGGTGATGGAGATCGAATGGAGACCGGCCGCGTGAAAAAGGTTGCCGAGGGCCATGCCGAGCGCCGTCGCGGGCGCGGCCCACGATCGAACCGTACCGTTACTTAATAGATTCTTCACCCAACCAAAACCAAAGCCCGCCATCCACGTCGAGACGCCAAGTGTCGCGCCCGCGACGAGAGCACCCACGAGAAACGGTCTGACCTTTTGGCGAAGTGTCGCCTTCGGCCCGAGCCAGTTCCACGCGACGAAGGCCAGGCCCATTGCGGCGGGCGCCTTAATTGCCGTTGCGACGGAACAGAAAAACAGTGCCCACACCGGATGTCGCTGGACGGCGAGCCCGAGACCTACGACGAGGAACCCCGCCATGATCGCGTCGTTGTGCGCGCCACCAATCAACGTCAACAGAACAAGGGGGTTCATCACGCTCAAGACGAACGCTTCGCCGGGGTCGCGACCGAGTCCCTTCGCCAAGATCGCGACGCCGTAGCCGATCATCGCGACCGCAATCACTTCTAAGAGTCGTAGTCCCAACACGGTAAGGAGCACGTGGTGTTGCGCCAACTTGTTAATCGAACCGTCGAGGAAGAGAAAGAACGGTCCATAGGGTGCTGGAGAGTTGCCCCATAACTGGTCAACCGGCGGGACAAAGGGCCCCCCACCCAAGGTGCTAGGTCCATAGAGATAGGGGCTGATGTGATAACTCGTCATCTCCCCTTGCGCGGCGTAGCTAAACACGTCACGCGAGAACAGCGGTGGCGCGACGATCATCGGTACCGACCACAGCGCCAACATCCACCACAGTCGCTTGAGTTCGACCCCCGCGTGCAGTTTCATCACTTCAGCCAGTCGCAGCCATACCCGCATCAACAACAACAGTCCGCCGTAAACCAACACGACCGACACGATGTACTTGGTCACGCTCGGCGTGCCGGCTTGACTGGCGGAAGGCTCACCGAAAAACCACGTGTTGACCATGTTTAATTTGAAGGGCGAATTCGTAAACGACGCGCCGGCAAGGATCGCCGTCAGCGCGACGAAGCCAAGTAGCGCGGGCTGCCAGAGGAAGCCCCATCCCTCGAAGGGACCCGGCGTGAAGCGCCCGAGTGGCGTGTAGCGATGTTCGAGGAGTTGAACGCCGGATTCAAATCGTGTGGCTACGCGTTCGTACGTACGTCGAACCGCACTCGCCCACGAGTTCACTCGACGCAACGCAACTCCTCTCGCTTCAATCAGTGCCACCGTACTTCGCCGTTTCCCAACTCGCCGTTGGACGCGGTCAACCCCTCGATAGAGAGGTTGACCTTGGTGGGCCAGGAGGGATTTGAACCCCCGTAGGCTAAGCCGTCTGGTTTACAGCCAGATCCCATTGGCCACTCGGGCACTGACCCGTCGAGAATTCTACTGTGAGAGCACACCCCACTAGCAAACGCGTGGAACGCTCTACCATTTACCTATGCCAAGTTTCGACGTCGTCTCCGAAGTTGACCTCCAAGAAGTTCGTAACGCCGTCGACCAAGCCAACCGCGAGGCCACGACCCGGTTCGACTTCAAGGGCACGAACGCAATCATCGAGTTCTCAGAGAAGGAACTCTCGCTGAGCGCCACCACTGAAGATCGATTACGAGCGCTCTATCAACTACTCGAAGAGAAGATAGTGAAACGGTCGGTCTCACTCAAGGCGCTCGATCCGGGCAAGATCGAAGAGGCCAGTCACAACAGCGCCCGTCAAAAAGTTGCGCTAAAGGCTGGGATCAGCCAAGAGGTGGGAAAGAAGATCAACAAACTCGTCAAAGACATGGGCGCGAAAAACCTGAGTTCGTCCATTCAAGGCGATCACGTACGCATCACGGGTAAACAGCGCGACGACCTGCAACACGCGATGACGGTTCTCAAAGAAGCAGATTTCGACGTGCCCTTGCAGTTCACCAACTTCCGCGACTAAAGGGAGCTTCTTTCCTCCAGCGTGAGGTGTTCTTCGATCTCTTCGAGTTCGTGCACGTGGAAGATTCGATTGAAGACCATCAACTTGAGTACCCAGAAGACGGCGAAACTAAAGAGATTGACACCCGCCACTAATCCAGTATTAAACAGATGACTCCAGTGGTGTGCGTGTACTTCGTGCTTCACCCACCACGCGCCTAGTTGAGAGAACGCGATACCGAGCAGCGACATCGCCACGAAGGGAAGTATTTCGGCGCGCACGAGACTACGACCTCGCTTGCCCCACGTCCAACGTCGATTCAAGTTGTACGCCGGCAGTGTTCCAATGAGATTGCCCGCCAGCGTCGCCCACATCACACCAGGAATGATGCGAAAGCCGTAAAGAATCGCAATCGAGGTGAACGACACGACCGTCGTGATACCGGACACCAAGGTGAAGCGAACGAGCTTCTTGCCCTGGTGCGTACGCGACCACGCCAACAGTGAGCGAAACGAAGACTTCATTGACTACAACCTACTTTGCGGACCGAAACGAGACGGGTGGCCTTCCGGGCACTAGCGATGGACGCCGCTTCCCGCGGGCGCGTCGGCGCAACTAATGCGCGGCGCTCTCTTCCATATTGAGATGCTCATCAATCAGCGCGAGTTTGTTAACGTGGAAGATCCGGTTGAAGACCATCAACTTGAGTACCCAGAAGACGGAGAAGCACAGCAGGTTCGTGCTGGTGACGAGACCGGTGTTTAAGAGTCGACTCCAGTGGTGCGAGTGCACTTCGTGCCGGGCCCAGAGCGCGCCCAGTTGAGAGAACGAGATGCCGAGAAACGACATCGTCCAAAACGGCACGATCTCGCTTCGAAAGTGACTTCGACCACGCTTACCCCACGTCCACGTTCGATTCAGGTGATACGCCGGCAACGTCGCGATCAAGTTTCCCGCCAGCGTCGCCCACATGACACCCGGAATAATGCGAAAGCCATAGAGAATCGCGATCGACGTGAACGAGACCGCGGTTGCAATAACTGAACCCAAGATGTAGCGAACCATCTTCTTGCCCTTGTGCGTGTGCGACCACGCATAAAGGGAGCGCATGCGTTGAATCATTTGTTGAAGTCTACTTCGCCGCTTCGACCAAGCTTCGTGTTTTCAAGTGCAACAATGGTGCAATGTCCGACGCCCTCGAGTTCCTCGTCCATCTGCTCGACCTGGAAACCATTGAGGTCAACGTCTATCGAGGGATGAATCCAAAGGAAGAACGCCAACGTACTTTTGGCGGACAAGTGGCCGCACAAGCCTTGATGGCGGCGGGACGAACGGTTGAACACGGTCGCGTGCACTCGTTGCATTCCTACTTCCTTCGCCCTGGCGATCCCACCACCCCGATCCTCTACGAAGTCGACCGGATACGTGATGGCAAGAGCTTTACGACTCGGCGCGTGGTTGCCGTCCAACACGGGCGCGCGATCTACAACATGCAAGCGAGCTTTCACACCGACGAGGTCAGTATCGAGCACCAGATCGCGATGCCCGTCGTGCCGGGGCCAGAGACGTTCACGCCACTCATGGAACTCGCGGCCACCGAGTTTGGCGACAGTGATGACTGGTTCAATCGTCACCACCCCATTGACCAGCGTTTCATTGGTGAACTGCCGTGGAGTCCAAATCGTTCCAAGGATCCCCACCAACGTCTCTGGATAAAAGCCGACGGCGCGTTGCCCGACGATCCGTTACTGCACGCGTGCGTCGTGACGTACGCGAGCGACATGAGCCTCTTCGACGCGATTCTTAAACCACACTCGATTCGCTGGGACGACGGATCGTTCATGGGCGCGAGTTTGGATCACTGCATGTGGTTCCATCACGATCTGCGGGCTGACCAGTGGCTGCTCTACGACACCGAGTCACCGATCGCCTTTGGCGGACGCGGTCTAGCTAGGGGCTTCTTGTTCTCCGAAGACGGAGAACTCAAGGTCTCGATGGTCCAAGAGGGACTCACGCGCATCATCGATCCAAGGCCACACGAGAAGTAACGGCGAAGGACGATCGCGCGTCGACCCGACATTACGTCGGGTACGTAGGTGAAGCGAGTAGCTGAACGACTTACTTGCGTCGAGCCATCGGCACGAACGCGCGCTCTTGCGCTCCGATGTAGAGCTGACGCGGTCGGGCGATCTTGGTGTCTTGATTGAGTAGTTCGTGAAAGTGCGAGAGCCATCCCGACGTGCGCGGAATGGCGAAGAGCACCGTGAACATCTCCATCGGAAAGCCCATCGCTTGGTAAATCAATCCCGAGTAAAAGTCGACGTTGGGATACAAGCGACGCGAGATGAAGTAGTCGTCGGCGAGCGCCACCTCTTCGAGCTTCAAGGCGATGTCGAGCAGGGGATTCTTTCCGGTGACCGCAAAGACGTCGTCGGCCGTCTTCTTAATGATGTTCGCCCTCGGGTCGAAGTTCTTGTACACGCGATGGCCGAATCCCTCAAGCTTGGTCTTGCCTTGCTTCACCGTTTCGACGAACGCCGGCACGTTCTCGATGCTCCCGATCTTGTTCAGCATCTTGAGCACCGCTTCGTTGGCGCCGCCGTGACGCGGACCATACAGCGCCGCCGTTGCCGCCGCCGTTGCCGAGTAGGGGTCGGCGTGCGACGAGCCCACGACGCGCATCGCGGTCGTCCCACAGTTCTGTTCGTGATCGGCGTGCAAGATGAACAAGATGTCGAGCGCGCGAGCCAGCACCGGGTCGGGCTCGTAGCGCGGCTCGGCTACTTTCCACATCATCGACAAGAAGTTCTGGGCGTAGCCCATGGTGTTGTCGGGGTAGACGAAGGGCATGCCAACCGAGAAGCGGTGCGCCGCGGCGGCGAGGGTGGGCATCTTGGCGATGAGGCGCACGATCTGCTTGTGCAAGATCTCGGGATCGTCGAGGACTTTGGCGTCTTTGTAGTACGTCGATAAGGCCGCAACTGCCGACACCAACATGCCCATCGGGTGCGCGTCGTAGTTGAAACCTTCCAAGAAGCGCTTGCGCACGTTCTCGTGGATGTACGTGTGGTACGTAATCTCTTTCTCCCACGCGGCGGCCTGTTCGGCGTTGGGAAGTTCGCCGTGCAACAAGAGATAGGCCACTTCGACGTAGGTCGAATTTTCGGCGAGCTGTTCAATGGGATAACCGCGATAGCGCAGGATGCCTGCGTCGCCGTCTATGAAGGTGATCGCCGATTCGGCCATGGCGGTCGTCATGAAGCCAGGGTCGTAGAACCAGATGCCGGGCAACAACTTCGAGAACTCGCTCGCGGCGATGCCGCCGTTTTGGATGGGAATCTCTCGCGTCTCACCGGTGCGGTTATCGGTCACGGTAATGGACTGCGTCACAGTTCCTCGATTCAATGATTGGGGGCGTGACTATCGTAGGCGAACCGACCAGTAACCAGTTCGCACTATGCGCTACCCGAAGGTGACATCTCCAACAGGTAACTCTCGGAGGTGACCATGCCCGAAGCCCCCGGCGCGCCTCGAAGCGTGATGATGACGCGAGCTCGTTCGCTTGCGGTGGTCTGTAAAGACTTCGCAACGAAGGCGTACGCCTGCAACGGACCAAGTGTCGCGGTCATCGTCTGCGCCGAAGCGACCCCGCGTCGATTGAGCAAGATGACGCGAATCATCAACGTGACGGGCTGTTCATCGAAGCCGGTGTTCAGCACCGAGACACCCAACTGCACCGACGTCACTGGCGGCAATAACAGCACGCCCGTCGCCGCCGGCAACGGAGATGGCGACACCTTGACCGCGGCAATCCCAATAGCCCGTTGCAGCGTGAGAGAGGCGGCGTGGGTCAGGGCGGTGACGCCGTTGGCGGCAAAAAATGTGGCCGTCAATGAAGTCGTGGTCTCGAGATGCACTCGTCCGGGTTCTTTCACTAACGCGTAGCTATCGACGTCCCACACCTGACTCGTCGTCTCTAACGTCGCTACCGGATTCGAGATGACCATCGAAGGCCCGCTGCTCCAAGGCAAACTCAACGCGTGCGCGATCTCTCGAAGAAGCGTCTGGTACGCGGCGACGCGCAACTGGGTGAGTGAGTCGAGTGAATCGTTGACGCGGTGCGCGAGCACCGGTCGACGTAGTTGCACTGCCGCCTCAGACCAACCCGGCAACTGTTGCTCGAGTTGGTTGAGTCGAGCGGCGAAGACGGGTCGACTCAGCGTGGTGCCCTGTGACAAGAGACGCTCGAGACGAGCGTCGAAGTTATTTTCTCCGGTGATCAACCCGTTCGCGAGTGCGCCGAAACTCAGGTTTTCGCTTTTGCGAGGATTCAACGCGCCGTGCGCGGACCTCGAGACGTCGCGCGCAAAGACCAGAACGATGAGCGTGACGGCGAGAGCGAGGGTGATGAGCAACGTGTGACGACGACGTTGCGCGCGAGTACGGGCCACGCTGAAAGAACTTACTCGTCAGCGATTTTCAGTCCCGATCCTCAACTCCCTCGAGGTCAAGTATCTCCGACGCTCCCTCAGCCAAGGGGTGCGCGTCGTCGACGCCCCACTTCACCTCGTCGAGTCGAGCGGTCAACCGCTCGACCTGACCCAGTTCGGGCAACTCCTTCGCGTGCGCCGCACCGCCGAGACTTTGCAAACTCTTCGCACTCACGATCAGGCGCGTCTCGAACGACGTGATCATCGCGTTGTACTCGCGCACCTGCACGTCGAGAGCCTTGCCCATCCGAGAGACCGGCTCAGCCACGAGGCGAATGCGATCGAAGATGTTCTCCGCAACCTTGTAAATCTCTTCGGCGTTCATCGCGAGCTTTTGTTGACGAACGACCATCACCACTGACCACAGCAGTGACAACAAATTGGTGGGTCCAACTATCAAGACTCGCTCTTTGGCGGCGTAGGTCAACAGATCTGGATCGGCGTCAAAGGCCACGCTGACCGCGACGTCACTGGGGACAAAACAAGCAACGAACTCTGGTGCCGGCGCGATGGCCTCCCAGTACGCCTTCTCTCTTAGTGTTTTCACGTGCGCGCGCAGGTCCTTCGCGTGCTTTGCTTCGAGCGATTTGCGTTCCTCCGCGTCGTCGGCGCGGAGTGCCGCTTCGAACGCGTCGAAAGGAAACTTCGCGTCAATCGCGACGCGCGAACCGTTGGGCATGTTCACGACGCAGTCGGGGCGTTGCGACCTTCCCGTGTCACTGGTCGAAGACACTTGCAGGTCGTAGTCAATGTGCTGTTGCAGTCCCGACGCTTCCAACACGTTCGCGAGTTGGATCTCACCCCATCGGCCGCGGCGATCGCTCCGCCCGAGAAGCTGATTCAAGCGGCGCGTCTCTTCTTGGCTACGACGCTGTTCCGTGAGCAACTCTTCGGCCCGGCTCTTGACCTCACCCAGGGCGCCGACGTGTTGTTTATCGAACTCCACCAAATTGCGCTTGTATTCGTCGAGAAGGTCCGCCAGCGGCTTAAGGGTTCGATCGAGTGTGGTCTCTCGTTCCTTCATCACCTGTTCTTGGGACTTGTTGAACTCCTGCACGGTACTGGTCAACACGCGATTGGAGAGATTCTCAAAGACGCCCTCCATGTTCTTGAGGGCCATCTCGTGTTCTTCGCGCGTGCGTTGCACGTCCGCTCGAGCGGAGAGAAGTTCGGACTCTCGAACCGCGAGATCGGATTTGACGGTCGCGAGTACATCGCGTTGGTTCTCGGCGCGACGAGTCGCGAGCCACCACGCGAGTACACCACCAACGACGAGCCCGACGACACCAGTGAGAGCCGCGACCATGTTCCTCCTTCGAACAACTATTCCCACCATAGAGAAGGGTTGTCACCTCCCACTAGCCTTTTGGCCATGCGCCGCCTCTTTCGTTCATCAGTGCCTGATGAGGAGAACAGCGTGCCGCTAGAACCAGAGAGCGAGGACCTGCGACCTCAAGTCGTTCGGATTTTCGCCCTAGTCGGTGAAGCAATCGCTGGCGCGACGCACGCGCTGTTATCCAACGACCGCGAACTGGCCAAGCGGGTCGTGGAACAAGACATCATGATTGACGATCTCGTCAATGAACTTGTCGTGAGCGCCGAGGCACGTTTGCTCGATAGCGACGCGCTCGACGTCGAGGGTCGACGCGAACTACTCATTTTGTTACGAATTATGCCCGAGGTCGAACGAAACGGTGACTTGGCCGAACACGTCGCACGACGCGCGGCTCGCGGACTCGGCAGCGAGATGTCGCCCCGCTCGCGCGGTCTGATTGAACGAATGGGTGAAGTCGCTTCCACCATCTGGCGCGAAGCCACGGACGTCATCATCGACGGTAAAACCGAAGCCGTGGGCGCGATCGAGGACATCGACGATGAGCTCGACGATCTTCACGTTTCGTTGACCGCAGAGCTGACGTCAGGTTCTATGAGTGTTCCGGTCGCGGTGGAAGTAGCGCTCATGGCCCGCTTTTACGAACGATTCGGCGATCACTGCGTGAACCTGGCGCGACGTCAAGTTGGCCGCGGCGGCGCCGACTAGCGAATCTCGAGTAGCGCTTCGGCGATCTGCACGGCGTTCAGCGCCGCGCCCTTACGCAAATTGTCACTACTAACAAAGAGCGACAGTCCATTGGGCACGGCCTCAGCCCTTCGAATCCGTCCCACGTAGCTCGGGTCCTTGCCCGTCACGAGACGTGGCGTTGGCAAATCGTGGAGGATGACGCCAGGTGCCTTGGACAAGATCCTCATTGCGTCCTCAGACGAGAGCGGACGGTCGAAACCTAACGTCAGTGAAAGAGAGTGACCCGTGAAGACCGGCACACGAACACAAGTGGCACTGACGTGGAGATTGGCGATTTCTAGAATCTTGCGGCTCTCGTCGCGCAACTTCTGTTCCTCACTGCTCTCAAAAGATCCGTCGTCAACGATTGACCCGGCGAGAGGGATCACGTTGTGCGCAATAGTGGCGGGAAATTTCACCCCGTCGTAGAGAGGAAACGCCGCGCCATCGAAGGCGAGAAGTCGCACGTCGTTGCCGTTGGTCTTTTCGAGTTGGTCAGCGAGTTCGTCAACACCCTCGCGTCCCGCTCCACTCACCGCTTGGTAGGTCGACACGATCATCGACGTCAGACCGGCGGCGAGGTGCAACGGCTTAAGTACTGGCATCGCCGCCATGGTCGTGCAGTTGGGATTCGCGACGATGCCCTTGGGGATCGTAATCAGCGCGTGTGCGTTGACCTCGGGAACGACCAGGGGTACGTCGGGGTCCATTCGCCACGCTGAGGAGTTGTCAATCACGATTGCACCAGCTTTCGCCAGTCGCGGCGACAACACCTTTGATGACGTCGCGCCCGACGACGCTAACGCGACGTCGATCCCCGAAAAATCAGCGGTCGCGGCGTCTTCGACCACGACTTTTTGACCCTTCCATTCAATAGTGGTGCCGGCGGAGCGCGCCGAGGCGAAAAAGCGAATCTCGTCGACGGGATAGTTACGCTCGAGCAAGATTGCGCGCATCACCGTTCCGACTTGTCCGGTGGCTCCAACAATGGCAACGCGCATGAGGAAAGTTTAGGTCACTCGGCGTCGAGGCCGAACGCGCTGTGCAGGTGACGAACGGCGTCGGCCACGCGGTCAGCACGTAGTACGCACGAGATACGAATGGAACTCGTCGAGATCATCTCGATGTTGATGCCGTTTTGATAGAGCGTCTCGAACATCAACGCCGTGACGCCCGGACTCGTCTTCATTCCCGCGCCCACGATCGTGACGCGGCCAATATTGCCGTCACTCGTCACGGTTTCGGCTCCGATGTCCTTTTGCACTCGTTGACACGCCGCCATCGCTGCGTCGAGTTCGACGTTGGCGACCGTGAACGAGATGTCGGTCACGGCGTGGGCGCTGGTGTTCTGGACGATCATGTCCACGTTGATGCCGGCGTTCGCGAGCTCGCGAAAGAGCGCCGCCGCAATGCCCGGACGGTCCGGCACCCCCGCCACGGTGATCTTCGCCTCCGACGTGTCATCAGTGATCGCCGAAACGATGGCTTCTTCCATTGTGGTGTCCTCCTCCACGATCCAGGTTCCTGGTTCCCAGGTAAAACTCGAACGAACGTGCATCGGCACGTGGTGGCGACGCGCAAACTCGACGGATCGCGGCATCAACACCCGTCCACCGGTCGCCGCAATCTCCATCATCTCGTCAAAGGACACCCTGTCGAGACGGCGCGCCTTTGGCACGACACGGGGATCCGCACTGAAGACGCCGGCCACGTCGGTGTAGATCTCACACACGTCAGCCTTTAACGCTGCGGCGAGCGCCACCGCCGTCACGTCCGAGCCACCTCTGCCAAGCGTCGTGATGTCGCGCTCGGTCGACACACCTTGAAATCCCGCGACCACCGGCACGAGGCCGTCATCGAGGGCTTCACGAATTCGGTCGGGTCGCATTTCTAAGATCTTCGCTCTGGTGTGGCTCGTGTCAGTGATGATGCCCGCTTGACTCCCAGTGAACGAGGCTGATTCCACACCCGCGGCACCGAGCGCCATGGAGACGAGCGCCATGGAGATTCGCTCACCCGCTGTGAGCAGCATGTCCATTTCGCGCGCCGGACGCGAGGGAGAGACGCCGTCCGCCAACAGTATGAGGTCGTCGGTGAACTTGCCCATCGCCGAGACGACGACGACCACTTCGTTGCCCGCCGCCCGCGTCTTCGCCACGTGATCAGCTACCGCTCGAATCCGCTCGGCGTCGCCAACCGACGTGCCACCAAACTTTTGCACGATGAGCGCCATGCGCACAAAGGATAGTTGAGCGATGCAAAGGCCTTTTAGCGGCCTAGTAACGTCGCAACCATGGCAACTTCCAAACGTGAACGGCAGAAAGCGGCCCGCCGCGAGAAGTTAGAGCGACAACAGCGCTACCAAAAGCGCCGCAAGATCCTTCGTCGCTCGATCATCGTGGCCGTCATCGCCGTCGTTGTCTTCGGCACCGGGGCACTGCTCTTCGTTGGAAAGCCCACTACCACCACGACCACCACCATCGCTTCTGTCTCTGGCTCGACCACTACCACCACCTCGAGTACCGCGACGACCACGACTTTGGCTACCGGTACTGCGGCGGTGACCCAAGCGCAGGCCAACGCCAAAGCCGTCGCGGCAGGATGTCCCGCGTCGACGAGTACTCGCGTGAACAAGTTCACCTGGACCAAAGCGCCCGCGATAACGATCAACAGCGCCAAGACCTACTACGCGAACTTCGCCACGACCGCGGGAAACTTCGTGGTGAAACTCGACGCGAAGACCGCGCCCATCACGACGAACAACTTCGTGTTCTTGGCGCAACACCAGTACTACAAGTGCGTCATCTTCCACCGCGCCGTTCCCGGATTCATGATTCAAGGGGGCGACCCCACGGGTACGGGCACGGGCGGACCGGGTTACACCATCGCCGACGAACTGCCAAAGGCGGGAAGTCCCACCTACCCGCTCTACTCAATCGCGATGGCGAATACGAACGCGCCGCACACCGGTGGCAGCCAGTTCTTCATCGTCACGGGCACGGCGGGCGAGACGTTATCAGCGAGCTACTCACTGTTCGGTCAGGTTGTCAGCGGCACCAAGGTCGTCAACATCATCCAGAACGCCGGTAACTCGAGTAAGGCTGCGAACGGTATCCCGCCGATCGTTACGCATCGAATTTTGAACATCACGATAAGCGAGAAATAGAACATGACCGATCACGTCCCCAACCCCGACGGCTCCAGTTCCAAGCGTCAGAAGTTTGACGCCGCGCCCGAGATGATCATCGATCCGACCAAGACCTACCACGCGACGATGGTCACCTCGAAGGGCACGATGGAGCTGCTCCTCGACCACCACGGCGCGCCCGTCACGGTCAACAGTTTCGTTTACTTGGCCCGTTGGCACTACTACGACGGCATCGTTTTTCACCGCATCATTCCCGGTTTCGTGTTGCAAGGCGGCGACCCGACGGGTAGTGGATCCGGTGGTCCGGGGTACCGATTCGATGACGAATTACCCAAGCCCGGTCGCTACGAAGTGGGATCACTGGCGATGGCCAACGCGGGACCCAACACGAATGGATCGCAGTTCTTCGTGATTTCGGGCCCCGACGGCGTGCGTCTTCCTCCGCTGTACGCGCACTTTGGCAAGGTCATCAAAGGTCTCGACGTCGTGGCAACAATTAACGACCTTGGCACGCCATCGGGCAAACCACGAGAGAACGTCATCATCGAGTCGGTCACGATCACCGAGAGTTAGAGCGTCACGACCTCGTGACCTCGTGTGACGATCAGGTCGTCACTTCCTGATTCCCACGTCGTCCCGTCAAAGTGCACGACGCCCAAGGAGCCGAGAATCACCAACGTCACGTCGAGCCCGAGCAAGTCCCTCGTACGCACCAGCTGATCTTTGCTCGCCGTCACCCCCACCGCGAGTCCCGGGCGATACCCGAGGCCCGTCGTGGGTGCGCCTCCACGTGGATCAATCATGACGTCACCGAGTACCGACGCGCACGAACCGACCGCGACGAGTTGTCGGACGTCTCGAATCGCCTCGCCAACGGGAGAACTGTGCCAAACGCTCTTCGCGTGTAGTGCCGACCCGTCGCACAAGACAACGAGGTCGGCCCCTTTGATCCGATCGACGAAATACGGATCCGCGCTCGCGCCACGATCAGCGATCATGAGCGCTTCAACGTTCGTGACCGTCGCGTCGAACGCCAACGACGTCGCCACCGCCGCTTCGGCAAGTCCGCTGAAGGCCGCGGCCGTCGGCACGATTACAACGTCCGCGCCCTGCGCCAGGTCGAGGAACTCGCCCGTCGCGAGTACCCTCACCAGGGCCTCGAGTGAGCCAACCACGACGGTCGATGATTGCATGCCTACATTCTCTCATCCGTTTCTACTGGCCAGTACCAGTAGTGTTCGCACATGAGCTTTGCAAACATTGCCGTCGTTGGTTCGGGCATCATGGGTGCCGGCGTCGCTGAAGTAGCCGCGTCCACGGGCGCTGGCGTCATTGTTCGCTCCCGATCGCAAGAGAGTGGCGACGCACTTCTCGTACAACTCGACCAGTCTCTTGCGAAGCAAGTTGAAAAGGGCAAGCGCGACGTCGAAGAAGCGGCCGCTATTCGTCGTCGCGTCAGGGTGACGACCAAATTCGCTGACCTCGCTGACTGCGACTTCGTGATCGAAACGGTCGTAGAAGACCTCGAAGTAAAGATGGAACTCTTTCGCGCGCTGGACGAGGTCGTTGGACCAAACACCATCATCGCGACCTGCACCTCGACGTTGCCCGTTATCGACTTGGCGATGCAGGTGTCGCGTCCCGAGCGCGTCTGTGGCGTGCACTTCTTTAATCCCGTGCCGGCCATGGCGTTGGTGGAGGTCGTGCGTCCGCTGTCCGCGAGTGAAGAGACCATTGCGGCCGTTACTGTCTTCGTACTTGCGTGTAAGAAGGAACCGATTGAGGTGAAAGACCAGGCCGGCTTCATCGTGAACGCCCTGCTCTTCCCCTACCTCAACAACGCGGTACGGCTCCTCGAACAAGGTGTCGCCACCAAAGAGGGCATCGATGCCGCGATGAAGGGTGGCTGCGGGTTTCCAATGGGGCCCTTCGCGCTGCTCGACCTCGTAGGTCTCGACACGTCGCTCGCAATCCTCGACGCGCTTTACGCCGAGTACGCCGACGCCAACTTCGCGCCCGTGCCGCTCCTTCGTCGGATGGTGAGCGCGAGACTGCTCGGCAGAAAGTCCGGAGCGGGCTTCTATTCATACTCCTAAGTACCTTCGAGAGGAAGGACCGTGAACGATCGTTCCAAACCCTGGGTGATGAGGACCTACTCGGGTCACTCGAGTGCAAAAAAATCCAACGAGCTCTACCGCAACAATCTCGCCAAGGGCCAAACGGGACTCTCCATCGCCTTCGACCTGCCAACCCAGACCGGCTACGACCCGGACGATCCCTTAGCCGCGGGCGAAGTCGGCAAGGTAGGCGTGCCCGTCGCGCACCTTGGTCACGTACGTCAACTATTTGAGGGTATCCCCTTAGACGAGATGAACACGTCAATGACGATTAACGCGACGGCCGCGTGGCTGTGGGGGCTCTACCTCGCGCTCGCCGACGAACAGGGCGTGAGCTACCGGTCACTGCAGGGCACGACACAAAACGACATCGTGAAGGAGTACCTAAGTCGCGGCACGTACATCTTCGCGCCCGAACCTTCCAAACGGCTCATCGCCGACATGATCGCCTTTGGTATCCACCACGTCCCCAAGTGGAATCCCATCAACGTGTGCAGTTACCACCTCCAAGAGGCCGGCGCGACCCCGGCCCAAGAGATCGCCTACGCGCTCGCGACCGCGATCGACGTCCTCGACGCGGTTCGCGACTCTGGCAAAGTCGTACCAGAACTCATGCCCGAAGTCGTTGGGAGAATTTCGTTCTTCGTGAACGCCGGCGTTCGTTTCATCGAAGAGGTCGCCAAGATGCGCACCTTCACCGCGATGTGGGACGAGATCTGTCGCACGCGTTATGGCGTGGACGACCCGTCGCTTCGTCGCTTTCGCTACGGCGTGCAGGTGAACTCTCTCGGACTCACCGAGCAACAGCCCGAGAACAACGTCCAGCGCATCGTGCTCGAGATGCTCGGCGTCACGCTCTCGGCCGACGCGAGAGCCCGAGCTATCCAGCTGCCCACGTGGAACGAAGCACTCGGCCTACCGCGTCCGTGGGACCAGCAGTGGAGCCTTCGCATCCAACAGGTCCTCGCCTACGAGAGCGACCTCCTCGAGTACCCCGACATTTTCGCGGGCTCACAGGTTATGGAGGCCATCGTGCACGAGCTCACCCTCGCCGCGCAAGGCGAGCTCGACGACGTGCTCGCATTAGGAGGCGCCTTCAACGCAATCGATGAACTAAAGAGTCGACTCGTCGCCAGTCAATCGGCTCGAGTGGAGCGCATTGAGTCTGGTGAGCAGATTGTCGTCGGCGTGAATCGATTCCAAGAGACGGCCCCGTCGCCCCTCACCAGTGACAACTCCCTCGAGTCGATCATGACCGTGGATCCAAAGGTCGAACAAGAGTTGATCGACGACGTACGCGCGTGGCGTGAGAACAGAGACGACGGCGCCGTGCAAGCCGCGCTCGTCGAGCTTCGTCGAGTCTCCGCGAGCGACGACGTCGCCGACAACATCATGGTGCCCACCATCGCGCTCGCGAAGGCCGGCGGCACGACCGGCGAGTGGGCCGGAGCTCTGCGCGGCTGCTTTGGCGAGTACCGAGCGCCGACCGGCGTTCGAAGCGGCGTGAGTAGTCGCGGTGCACACTTCGCTGATCTCGTCAAACGGTCCAAGGCCCTCGTCGCGCGACGCGGCACTCCACCGAAATTGCTCGTCGCCAAGCCGGGACTCGACGGACACTCCAACGGCGCGGAACAGATCGCTGTCGCGGCGCGTGACGCTGGCTTCGAAGTCATCTACCAAGGCATTCGACTCTCACCCGAAGAGATCGTCGCAGCCGCGCGCGACGAAGACGTCGACGTCGTGGGTATCTCGATTCTTTCGGGGTCACACCTCGCTCTCGTGCCCCGAGTCATCGAAGGACTTCGCGGCGCGGGAGTTGACGCAAAAGTCGTTGTTGGTGGCATCGTGCCCGACGACGACGCGCGCGCGCTACGCGCCATGGGCGTCGCGGCGATCTACACGCCCAAGGACTACTCGCTCGGCGCGATTATGGACGACCTCTTAGATCTGATCGAGTCCTCTAGTTGAGGTGATGCGGGCGACGCATTGCGTAGCGACCCGAATTGAACCAGCGACCGGAAAAGCGCCACGCTGGCGGCTTGTCGATGACGCGCAAACGTTCAGACTTGAGCAACTCTTCGGCCGCGGCGACGAGCGCCGCCATCTCTTCGGGCGAAAGCCCAGGACGAGGCGCCAGCCCGTAGTTCACAGCGGCACGTTCCCGTGCTTGCGCTTGGGTAACTCTTCGCGTTTGCCCCGCAGAAGGTCAAGGGACTTGGCGAGAATCCGGCGCGTTTCGGCGGGGTCGATGACGTCGTCGATGAAGCCCCGTTCGGCCGCGACATACGGATTCGCGTAACGCTCTTCGTAGTCTTCGATCAGCTGAGCGCGCAGCGTCTCGGGGTCGTCCGACTCGACCAAATCGCGACGATACACAATGCCAACGGCACCCGCCGCGCCCATCACCGCGAGTTCGGCGGTGGGCCACGCGAAGGCGAGGTCGGCGCCAATGGACTTTGAGTTCATGACGACGTACGCGCCGCCGTAGGCCTTGCGGGTGATGACCGAGATACGCGGCACTGTCGCTTCACAGAAGGCATAGAGCAACTTGGCGCCGTGACGGATGATGCCGCCGTACTCTTGCTCGACGCCGGGCATGAAGCCGGGCACGTCGACGAAGGTGACGATCGGCACGTTGAAGGCGTCACACGTGCGCACGAATCGAGCGGCCTTCTCACTCGAGGCGATGTCGAGAACGCCAGCGAGAATTTGGGGCTGATTCGAGACGATGCCGATGGTGTAGCCGTCGAGGCGGGCGAAGCCGCACGTCACCTGTTGGGCGTACGTGGCGTGCACCTCCATGTAGTCCCCACCGTCGACGACCGAGGCGATGACCTTCTTCATGTCGTAGGGCTGATTGGGCGACGCGGGCAGCAGATCGCGCAGATCATCACAGAATCGGTCGGGGTCGTCGCCGGTCATGATGCGCGGCGGCTCCTCCATGTTGTTCGACGGCAGAAACGACAACAGATAACGAACTTCGTCGAGCACGCTCTTCTCGTCGGGCAACACGAAACTCGCCACTCCCGACTTCGTGGCGTGGGTCTGCGCGCCACCGAGTTCTTCGAGCGTGACGTCTTCACCAGTGACCGATTTGACGACGTCGGGCCCGGTGATGAACATGTGGCTCGAGTCCTTCACCATGAAGATGAAGTCCGTCAACGCCGGCGAGTAGACCGCGCCTCCGGCGCACGGTCCAAGGATGACCGAGATCTGGGGCACGACGCCCGACGCGCGCGCGTTACGGCGAAAGATCCCCCCGTAGGCGTTCAGTCCGGCGACTCCCTCTTGAATGCGCGCGCCGGCGCCGTCGTTCAGTCCAATGATGGGTAGTCCCATTGTCGTGGCGAGGTCCATGATTTTTTGGATCTTCTCGCCGTGCGTCTCACCCAACGCACCGCCAAAGACAGTGAAGTCCTGGGAATAGACGCAGACTTTTCTTCCGTCAATCTTGCCGTAGCCGGTGATCACGCCATCAGAGTACGGACGCGACTCTTCGAGTCCCATGCCCGCGGCGACGTGACGATTCAGCATGTCGAGTTCTTGGAACGAGTCTTCATCCAGCAGGTACTCGAGTCGTTCTCGAGCGGTCATTCGTCCCTTGGCGCGATGGCGCTCAATCGCTTTCTCTCCACCCGCGACGCGAGCTTCGGCCTTGAGAGCTTCTAACTCCTTGAGACGATCCGCCATTGAATGCTCCATGAGAAGCCACCCTAGCCAGAGCGATGGGCTATGTCGATAAAGCGTCGACACGCCGATGATCGATTAGGCGCAACATCGTCTACGCGTAGGCGTTACCACAAGGTAGGAATTTTGCGTTACCCGTTAGTAAAAATATTCGAACGCACGAGTAATGCTGTCGGAGATGACGCTTTACTCGTTTTCTTGGACGAGTTCGATCAGCGTGCCAAAGGACGCCTTGGGATGAATGAACGCGACGGTCGTTCCCCGTGATCCCGGCCGCGGTGTCTGATCGATTACTTGGCACCCCGCCGCTTTCACGATGTCGAGCGCGCGTGCACAATCTTCGACGCGATACGCCACGTGGTGAAGACCTTCGCCTCGCTTCTCCAAGTACTTCGCCACGGGTGAATCGCCGCGCGTAGGCGCGAGGAGTTGCACGTAGGAGTCGGCGACGCGTAGCAACGCCTCTTCAACCCCGTCGGATTCGACAATCTCTCGATGCTCGACTGTCGCGCCAAAGACCTCCGCGTACCACGCAATCGCGGCCTCTAAGTCACGCACGGCGATTGCGACGTGATCGATCTCGCTGAGCAATGAATCCATCGCTACTCCTTGTCGTGACGTCGAAAGATGCTGAGACGTTGTTCGCCCACGCGAGCTCGAAGCTCGGGGTCGCTCACGCCCAGTCCCTCACGCTCTGCGGCACACAGCACGCCGATCTTGCCCTCGTGTCGGTTGTGCTGCACTTCGTAGGCGGCTTCGCCGGTCTCTTCCAAGGTGAAGACCGCCGACAGTGGCGGCACGACCTTGGCGTCGATGATCGTTTGATTCGCCGCCCACGCTTCGCGGTAGTTCGAGAAGTGCGATCCCTTGATGGTCTTTAACTTCATCCACAAATGGCGATTGTCGTACTCGACCATGTAGCCACTCGTCGCGGCGCAGGTCACGATCGTCCCTCCGCGTTTCGCGACGAAGACGCTCGCGCCCATCGTCGATCGTCCGGGGTGTTCAAAGACGATGTCGGGATCGTCCCCGACGAGTGAGCGAATGTCCTTGCCGAGTCGGCGCCATTCACTCTCGTCTTGGGTATGCTCGTCTTTCCAGAATTGGTAGTTCTTCTCTTCACGGTTCAACACGTGCGCACAGCCCAACTCGCGAAGCGTCGCCGCCTTCTCTTCGCTGGACACAACGCCCACGGGCACGCCCCCGGAGTTCAAAACGTGTTGGACGGCGAAGGAGCCAATTCCGCCCGACGCTCCCCAGATAAGGACCCGGTCACCTTGGGTGACGGGCGCGCCGTTTCGCGACACCAACATTCGATAAGCCGTTGAATTACAGAGGGCGTTCACCGCGGCCTCTTCCCAAGTCAGGTGCGCGGGCTTGTGCATGAGTTGGTTGGCCTTCACGACCGCGATGTCGGCGAGACCTCCGAAATTAGTTTCGAATCCCCAGATCCGTTGATTGCTCGCGCGCATCGAATCGTCGTGAGCGCTCGGATCCTGGTCATCGACGTAGTTACAGTGCACGGTGACTTCATCACCGATATTCCAATTTCGCACCGCCGAACCGGCACGCACGATAATCCCCGACGCGTCCGATCCCACGACGTGATAATCGAGCGCGTGACGTTGGCCCCAGATTGATTCCTTCGCCAAACGATCGAGGAAGCCGAACGTCGGTAACGGCTCGAAGATGCTCGTCCACACCGTATTGAAGTTGATCGACGACGCCATGACCACGACGTACACCTCGTCGGGCGCAAGTTCTGGCACCGGCACTTCTTGCACGTGCAGGCTACGGCGCGGGTCCTTGTCCTTGCTCGCCATACCGTCGAACATGTGTTGCTCGTCACGTCGAACAACGACGGCACGCGTGAACTCGGCCATCGGCGTGTCGGCCAAGGTCTCGGGCGACGCCCCGGAGCGCACGGCGTCAAGAATCTCACTCATCTGCGCGAGACTAGTGGCAGCGACCATGACACCGCGTCCATTTCTTACTTACGTGGCGCCGACGGTGTCTTCGAACGAAGCGTCTATCGTTGCAAGTGGTTCCCGTAGGGAGCGAAGCAAGGGAGTGGTCATGTCGCGTAGTGTCATCGTCGCTGGAAGTCGTACTGCAATTGGCAAGCTCTCGGGGGCTTTCGCCACCCTGAGCGCTCAAGACCTTGGCGGCGCGGCCATCAAGGGCGTGCTTGATGCGACCGGCGTCGACCCCGCCAGCATCGACGCGGTACTCATGGGCCAGGTCATCCAGGCCGGCCAAGGTCAGATCACCGCACGTCAGGCCGCTGCCAAGGCGGGCATCCCCATGAGCGTGCACGCCACCACCATTAATAAGGTCTGTCTCTCGGGACTTCAGACCATCTATCTGGCTGACCTGATGATTCGCGCCGGCGAGGCCGACGTCATCATCGCCGGAGGAATGGAGTCGATGACCAGCGCGCCCTACTTGTTGCCGGGCGCGCGGGCCGGGTACCGCATTGGCGACCAGACGGTCGTCGACTCGATGATGTTCGATGGACTCACCTGCGCCTTCGATCAGTGCGCGATGGGTCTTGCGACCGAGCGTTACAACCAAGGTCGTATTACTCGTGCGCGCCAAGACGAGTTCTCCGCTCGCAGTCACCAACTCGCCGCGGCAGCGACGGCGTCGGGCAAGTTTGCCGAAGAGATCGTCGCCGTCGCCGTTCCTCAGCGCAAGGGCGACCCCATCGTGGTCTCGCTCGACGAAGGCATTAGAGGCGAGACGACGGCTGCGTCACTCGGCCAACTGCGCGCCGCCTTCGAAAAGGACGGCACGATTACTGCCGGCAACGCGTCACAGATCTCCGACGGCGGGGCCGCAGTCCTCGTGATGTCCGAAGAGCGCGCCGCACAGTTGGGCCTCACGCCGATCGGCGAACTCGTTAGCTACGGCCAGGTGGCCGGGCCCGACACGTCACTCCTCACACAACCGTCGCGCGCCATTCTCAAAGCGGCGTCGAAGGCAAAGCTCGACGTGCACGGCCTCGATCTCATTGAGATCAACGAAGCTTTCGCCGCGGTCGGTCTCGCCTCAGCCGACGACCTCGGCGTGAACGAAGAGAAGATCAACGTCAATGGGGGCGCCATCGCCCTCGGGCACCCCGTCGGCATGTCGGGCACTCGTCTGGCGCTCAGTGCACTGTTGGAACTCCGCCGCCGTGGTGGTGGTGTCGCCGCCGTCGCACTTTGTGGTGGTGGCGGACAGGGCGACGCGGCGATTCTTCGCTCGCTTTAATCGGGCACGTAGTGCGCCACGAGTTCGTAGCGCGCTAGTCCGATCTGTCGATCCTCGGGTATCGCCAACACGTACGCCCCCGCCAGGGGAAATCCATCGCGCAGCGACAAAGGAAGATTCTCAACAAGAGACCACAACAACTCGAGCACGGTGGGGTTGTGTCCCACGACGAGTAGTGACGTCGTCACGGGGTCAATGGCCGCGAGATCGATAAGGAGATCCTCGGCCGAGACCTCTCGCTGGCCGTTGTAGATCAGATCACTGAACGACCGATCGCCGGCGAACGGTGTGTCGTCGAACGCCCGACGAAAGGTCTCTCTCGTGCGGGCCGCGGCACTCACCAACGCCGTCGTTGGTCCAAAGCGACCGAGCTTCGTCTCGTCATTGGCCCAGCGGTGAAGTTGTTCGCACTGGCGACGGCCACGATCGCTTAGTTTGCGATCAAAGTCACGCTGGTCCGAGGCGGCCTTTTCGGCCTTGGCGTGGCGAACGATCGTGAGATAGCGCACAGGGACAGTCTGGCGCATCGCCGCCATGGCCACCGTCGCTGAATTACTGTGACGCGCTTGGTCTACTCGCTAAGAACACGGCGACCGTCGAAGGCGCGACCCAACGTAAGGTCGTCAGCGAACTCCAAGTCACCTCCGACCGGTAAGCCACTTGCGGGCTGTGAGACGACGAGTCCAGGTACTTGCAGCAGTCGACTTAGGTACATCGCGGTGTGATCACCCTCGACGTTGGAGTTGAAGCACAAGATGACTTCTTTCACCGGACCGTGGAGGCGCTGGAGCAACTCTTGAATCTTCAACCGGTCGGGCGTCACGCCCTCGAGCGGATTGAGTACGCCGTGCAGCACGTGGTACGTCCCATGAAACGCGCCCGATCGTTCAACGGCTGCCACGTCAGGCGGACTCTCCACCACGCAGATCGTCGTCTGGTCGCGGCGAGCGTCGGCGCAGATGGGACAGAGTCCCCCCGAGTCGGCAATATTGCAGCAACGTTCGCAGAACGAAAGTTTGGTCTTCATCTCGGCTAGTGACGAAGCGAGGCGATCGACGTCTTCACTGGGTTGGCGCATCAGCCAAAACGCGATGCGTTGGGCTGACTTGGGCCCGACGCCCGGAAAGCGTCCGAGTTCATCCACGATCGCTTGCAGCGCCGGAGGGTAACTCACGAGATCTCCTCCGCACCAGGGAACATTTCGGTGATGAGATGACCAGCCACGGAATCGACGACCAGCACCGTCTCATCGGACACGTCAAGCTCCTCATCGTCTGTCTGCACCTTGGCAACGGGGCGGCGCGTTGGTGGCGGCGCACTGACGAGCGACGCGTCAACAGTCCAATAGATCGACAGTGGCGCTTTGAACTCGTGTTCAAGGGCGCCTTTGAGACCTTGTGCAATGAGCTCGGTGTTCTGGCGCATCTCTTCACTAGGCAACGCGATCGTCATCAAAAGTCCGTCCAACGATTCAACAATGGCCGAGCGGAGAAGGAGCTGCGCGGAGCGAGACGTTCGTGGGATAACGCGTTCGACGAAACGCTCACGAACGTCCGCGAGCGAAAGACTTACTTCTTGCGTGCTCGATGGCTTCTCGCTCGAAGGCATTGAATCCGATGGCGGCGCCTCGACGACAGCTTTGGGCGTCGGCGCTGGTTTTTCCGGGGGGGCCGATGCCGTGACGGTTGACCCAATGGGGCGAAGTACCGGACGGGCAGCCTCTGGGGCGGGGGCGAGCGAACGGGTCGCGCCGCGCTCTAGTTTGAGTAGCCGCTCGTCGAGCGATTCGTAGGAATTGTCGAGTTCGGGTTTCGTCAGGCGAACCATAGCGACTTCCAGCATCACGATCTTCTCCGGTGCACTCTTCATCTCACGGATCGCTCGCCCAACGGTCTCAAGGATTCGCACGCTGCGCGCGAGACCTAACTGCTCGCCCCACGCGAGGAGACGTTCTCGGTCGGCGTCGACAGCGTCGGCGACCTCGGGCGCGACTTGGAGAAGAAACACTTGTCGAACTTCGCCCGCGAAGTTCTCGGCAAGTTGTTCGGGGTCCCATCCCTCTCGAGCGAGTACCGCGAGTGAGCGCAGCGCTTCGACGGCGTCGTCGTGCACGAGCGCGTGAAGTAGTGGGTCAAACTCGGGTTGGGTCTCACTGATCGAACCGGTAGCGATCAGTTGGTCAAGCGCACTCAGTGCGTCGCGTGCTGATCCTCTGCCGAGCCGCACGGCGGCCTCGATGGTCTCGTCGTCCGCGCTAAGCCCCGCAGCACTCTTTACATCGTGCAACAACGTGGCGAGCGTGTCGGCCCCGATGAGTCGGAACTCCAGATGCTGCGTGCGCGAACGAATTGTCGGTAAGACCTTGTGAGGGTCGGTGGTGGCTAGGACGAAGACCACGTGCGGCGGCGGCTCTTCGAGGGTCTTCAACAGAGCGGCAGAAGCGGCCTTGGAGAGTTGGTGCACCTCGTCAAAGATGTAGACCTTCCACGTCCCCGGCGTTCCGTGCCAGGCGCCAGCGATGATGTCGCGGATATCGTCAACGCCGTTGTTGGAAGCAGCGTCGAGTTCGACGACGTCTAGGGACGCGCCCTTCGCTATCGCGAGACAACTGTCGCATACCGCGCAGGCGTCACCGTCGATGGGATTCTCACAGTTGAGGGCCTTGGCGAGAATGCGAGCGGTAGTGGTTTTTCCAGTGCCGCGCGGTCCCGAGAAGAGGTACGCGTGCGAAATTCGGTCGTTCTTGACTGCTCCTTGTAGGGCACGGACAACGTGGTCCTGACCGCGAAGTTCTGCGAATCGACCCGGTCGAAAGCGGCGATAGAGAGAGGTGACACCGTCGAGTGAAGTCGGGGTCGCTCTCGCATCAGACATGCGCTAATGCTAACGGCGTGCCGTAAGGTGCCGAAGTCCAAAGCGGTGGTCAGGCGATCCGTGGCACCCAACACAATTCGCTGAGAGCTGCTGGTTTCCACCCCTGACTCGGTTCACGAAAGGTCGTCGCACGGGACCCGACCACCGCTTTGAACCTCGGCGTGTAAAGGCTACCGGAAGACGTTGCTGGCTGGCTCGGGTAGCCTTGCGAGCCGGTATTCATTTCTCTCGATGAAAACCGAACGTTGGAGGAGTGCGAGAGCGGCCGAATCGGCACGATTGGAAATCGTGTGAAGGGAAACCTTCCGTGGGTTCAAATCCCACCTCCTCCGCC